>JAEIGA010002505.1_pt1 | contig 29252 bp, 31 predicted proteins | sample 9270691 | NCBI WGS metagenome assembly JAEIGA01 (sample SAMN17057246, study PRJNA624740) | gut metagenome | biome: biome; isolation source: fecal sample | host: Bos grunniens | place: China: Xizang | collected 2019
ATTCAACGAAAGTCCTGTGCCTTACCAACTTGGCTATATCCCAATATAATGTTAAGGAGAGCGCAAGCACTATCGCAACCGGAGATAGCTTTCAAAAACAGGGAACAGGTTGTCTTTTCCCTCCGTCTCGCGCTATTAATGAATACCCGAATGGGTGATGGAGCAAGTAGCGGGACTTGAACCTGCGACCCCCGGGTTATGAGCCCGATAAGCTACCAACTGCTCTACTCCGCTATATTTATTGTTTATGGAGCTGGCGACAGGAGTCGAACCTGCAACCTGCTGATTACAAATCAGCTGCTCTGCCATTGAGCCACGCCAGCATCTGTATTTAAATTATGACAGCACTCAAAAATTTATACACAACTCATATTGAGCACTCGTTTTTAACTGTAATAATATTATACCATAAATTTCTTCACTTGTCAATACCTTTTTACAAAAAAATAAAAAATATTTTTCTTTAAAAACACTTGACAAATCTTTCCTTCTGTGGTATAATAAATATACACTGAACGAGACGGTTCAGCTTATGCACAAATTCAAAAGAACTGTCATTATTTTAGTGTCCACACGCCGGTGTGGTGGAATAGGCAGACACCCGAGACTTAAAATCTCGTGGGAGTAATCCCGTACCGGTTCAAGTCCGGTCACCGGCACCAAATATTAACGAAAGGACACACAACAATGCCGAAACTTAAAACAAACATGATTGAAATCGACGACACATTCGGACAAATGATGTTGTCCGCTGTCAGATACGCTTTGGGAAGACAAACTTATATCGTATCCACGACCACCAACTACATCACCTACCTCATCCCGAAGTTGGATGATAAAACCCTCGCATGCATGGAGAGAGATATCCGTCAGGCTGGCAACTATGGTCACGAAACCATTGATAAGCCTGAGTGGATGAAGCTTCTCACCGCGTTGCAAAGTGAAATGCAAACCAGAGAAATCAAGCCGTGGTAACACACGGCACATATGCCCGAGTGGCGGAATTGGCAGACGCATCAGACTCAAAATCTGACGCTGGCAACAGTGTACGGGTTCAAGTCCCGTCTTGGGCACCATAATTTGGAGGCAACATGAAATCTCGCAAACAAAAGATTCAGGCAAACTCACAGAAAGAACAAACTCGAAATAACATATGCCCTGGAAATATTCGTTTATTTCTGGGGTTATTTCGTACACAGGAAGAGCAAGATGCATACATCAAACGCTCATTACAACTACATCTACCCTAAGGAGAATGTTATGTTGGAACGATTTCTACAAGCACAATCAAATGGAATATATGAACGTGCACTATCCGAAATACAATCCGGTGCAAAACGCAGTCACTGGATGTGGTTTATCTTTCCTCAACTTGAAGGATTAGGATATTCGCCCACAGCACAATATTACTCCATTCTGAATAGGGAAGTCGCAAGAGCCTACATTAATCATCCTGTTCTTGGCAAACGACTGATAGAAATTTCCCAAGCCATATACGCCTTAGATGCTATTGATATTCGTCTTGTGCTTGGCTATCCGGATTATTTAAAATTTCAGTCATGTATGACGCTGTTTGCACTGGTTGCCCCAGAACACCTCGTGTTTCAACATAATTTACAGCGATACTTCCGCGGTGAAAAATGTCGCTACACAGAAAATCATTTATAAGGAGAAAGAAATATGAAAAAGGTTATAGCCGCTTTACTACTATGCACTATGGTGCTGAGTATGTTTACACTCCCCGCATTCGCCTTAACCGACGAGGAAATAGGAAATTTGGCGGGACTCCCCAACGAAGATGAATCTGGCGTTCCAGAAAACTTATTCGACCCGCTCTACGAAGCATGTATCTCCGACCCTAATCATGTGATTTACACGCCCGTCTTACACTATCACGAAACAGACGAAGGCAATTTCATTACTGCTACTTATGTACCTGACTTGATGACGCAGTTGCTGGTGCAGCCGGAAATACGTCAAAAATATAATCTCCCCGATAATTGGAAAACACACATTCGCGTAGATTTTAAATGGGATGACGACGAATGGTTGAGCAGCAAAGAATCAACCGACTCCTTCTCAAGTTCATTTGCAAAAACCGCATTCCAATACGACACACCTATCACTAAACCCGTCACCATGATTCTTTTTGATTTGCGCACATATCATCCATTGCTTGATACAGAAGATGTTTTCAAGGATATTATTTATGAAAAGGATGGTAAATGGGCGATTGATTTTAGTAAGCACACATTATCCATTCGTTTTGACGCAGGGTTTGAAGCTAACAACCATACAATTTTCTTCACTTCCGAACCCTCTACACTACAAGTTATCCCTGCAGATAAATTGCCTGACGAAATCGCCCCTCCCACCATCGGCGCAGCACACTACAATCATTCACTCAACACAGTTTATTGGCAGCTTCTTGCATCAGATGAAATGCGTGCACGTACTGAAAACGGCGAAAAATTCCACACCATTGTACGTTATCAATATAAATACGAAAACGACCGTGTTAACGGTTGGTCAGAGCCCATGGTGATGCAAGTTCGTGAGCACGAAATGCTTAGTGCCCACCTCAATCCTTACACTTCTAAGGATGAGCCGCTGATTTTTATGTTCCAAGTGGCGTATGTTAACTCCGAGACCGGACAGCAATCCGAGTGGACAGAGTTGGCGTTGGGCATCACTTATGACAATCCGCCCACCTATGATGTATTGCCGCAAATCCCAGTTGGTCCTAACGCCCCCGCCGAAGACAACCGTCCCATTCCCGGTACGAATGTAGGCGAATACGTTAAGTACTATAAATGCTCTGTATGTCAAAGCTGCCCCACACAACCTTTCGGAATGTGCTTGTGGCTCTTTGTTGGAGCATGTGTAGCCCTCACATCAACCATTCTTTGTGCTACACTCATCATTGTTGATGTAGTTAAAAAGCGTAAGCTTAATAAATCGTAAAGGAGATTCCCCATGGCAGACAAACCTACTTACAAGGATACCCAAATCATCAGAAAGGATGCCCGCAACTGTTTCGTTGAAACTAAAAGCGATTGCTTCAACATCGACAAGGTTGTTATGAACTTTGTAACATATGATGCAAGCAAACCCGAAGGCAACAGAGCAACTAATAGCGTTTCCGTGTTTATCCCTGTTGACGACATGCTTTTAATGTGCGCACAAATTTCAGGTGGTAGCTTGGAAAAGACTGTTGCAGAAAAGCGCAGCAAAAATGATTCCAAGCCTATTTATCAGCACCTCGGTGGCAAAAACGCAGACAAGGCAAAGAGAGCCGACAAAATGAGTCTCTCTCGCAACGTCTCCCTCACCGTTGGAACCAGAGCGCTCTTCTTGACCGCCGAAGAAGGCCCCGGAGAGGTAAGCGGCACCGGCATTATCGTGCCCAAGTATACCAAACCTGAACAAAGAGTATCCGTCAGTATCTCGTTTGATGACTTCGCACGCTTGATGCTTACGACTAAGGCGCATTATGATGCCTGGCTTGCAGCCAAGTACATGAAGGAAGCATAAAAGCAGAGGGCGAATATTCGCCCTCTATCTTTTTATCTCGAAAGGATTTATTATGGAAAGAGAAGTTAATCAAGAATTATGGAATTATATTATGGAAGAACGATACAATGGCGAACAGCCATTTGAAAACGATGTATTCCAGATTCAACCATACAGCTGGGATGAAACACATCCAAACGATTGGCATTTTTACCACAAACCATCTGGATTGAAAATCGCATGGTATAAATATCCCCTGCGTGGAGTAACATCTAACATGCCCATTTCACATGCACAATTTCGAGCAGTTCTGTATGATTGCATGAATTCCGTACACCCGCAATTTACCACCATGATTGACAAATGGTGGCTACCTAAGAAGGAGAAAAGATGAATTATTATATTTCAGACCTACATCTTTATCACGACAATGTACTATTCTTTGATAAACGTGATTTCAAAGATGTTCACCAGATGTTCCAAGTGATTAAAGAGCGATGGAATAATCGTGTCACCAAAGAGGACACAGTATATATTCTTGGCGATTTCATTTGGCTAAAAGAACCCGAATGGGCGCGTATCGTTACACAACTCAACGGCAACAAAGTGCTTATTAGAGGTAATCACGACCCCAAAACTTTCTCAAAAGAAACAAGAAAACTGTTTATCGACGTCCGCGATAAAGCAGAAATTACTGATAACGGACGCCACGTTATCATGTCCCATTTCCCGGAACTCTGTTATAAGGGCGACTACAATCCTGACTGCTACATGCTATACGGTCACGTACATAATACTCGCGAAGCAGCATATACCCGTGAGTTCCGCGATATCATTCGTAGCAGAATCAATGGCACACGCGGAGAACCGCTTGGTCAACTGTTACATGTCGGATGCATGGAGCCTTACATGGATTACACGCCACGCACACTTGATGAAATTATTCAAGGAGACGCAGAATATTATCCTGCACCGCATCAATAATACAATTCACTGATGAGGAGGAAATAGTATGTACCCATTCATTATACTCGCTTTTATTCCGGTAATTATTTTTACCATCATTGCCAGTATCAAAGTCAAAACCACTTACAATAAATACAGCAAACAATTATCACAATCTCGACTCTCCGGCGCACAGGCTGCGCGTCAAGTCTTGTATTCACAAGGCGTCACTGACGTTGCCATCCACGAGATTTCGGGAGAGCTTACAGACCATTACAATCCGCGAGACAATTCACTCAATCTTTCATCCGCAGTCTATCATGGAACAGATGTAGCCGCCATCGGCGTTGCTTGCCACGAAGCAGGTCACGCCCTGCAGTATGCAAATGCATATCTACCTATTAAAATACGCAATGCCATCATCCCCATCACTAATTTTGGCTCCCGATTTTCCGGATTGTTTGTGATGGCAGGAATTTTACTCAGCGTACTTGGATTACATTGCATCTGGATTGCCGAGATAGGAGTTATCTTATTTGGATGCTGCACACTGTTTCAATTAATCACACTACCCACCGAATTCAATGCCAGTCGCAGAGCCATGAGACACATTCAAGACTGCAATATTCTCACTCGCGCAGAACAAAAAGGAACCAGAAAGGTCTTAACCGCAGCCGCTATGACATATGTCGCAGCACTTGCTGTTTCCCTTCTGGAACTACTAAGATTGATATATATTGTAAACGGTCATCGTGACTAAATGAGAAAAGCAGGGAAGATGTCCCTGCTTTTGTCTTACATTAAATAAAGCTCGTCGTCATCAAAATCCAACTTCAAGCCATCAAGAGAGTGGTATGTATATGCTACAAGAGCGCCAAACGCAGCGGCAATCGCTACCAACGCTCCTCCTGCAATACCAAGACCAATCAATGCCTTTTTCTTACGCATATTCAGTCTCCTTTCTTACGCAAATCATGTTGCACCGTGCGCAGTTTTTCCATTACATCAACTACGCGGCGGAGTTCATCAATATGCTTGTCTCGCTCTCTGAGAAATTCATCATTTGCTTCAAACGCATACGCAGTAGCAAAATCATTGCAATTATTCCGTTCAAGCAACTGCTTCATTTCCTTTAACGCCTTATCCATTTTGTTAACCTGGACAGACATCAAAGCGTTTAATTCGGCAGAGTCCAAGCCCATCGGATTCAAAGTTTCCTTCGCCATAATCATGATTCCTTTCACAAAAATATTGACTTTCGTCTATTTCAATAATGACATTTATCTTTGAACACTTGTGTACAAAAAAAGCAAGCAATGTCATTATTGTATTGCGAATAACTCTTTACGAAAGGACAATATATCTATGAGTAAAAACAAAAAGCGCAAGAATCGAAATTATCGCACAAACAAAACACCCGCGCCCAAGCCTAAAAACAACACATGGCTTTGGATTGTAGCATCAATCGCACTTATTGCTGCTATTGCCGGCGCTGTATGGCTTGGCATTTCATTGCACAAAAACACCCAAGAGGAATACAGCCCCCTTGAAGCCGAGCAATATCTTGAAGCAAAGTACAATACAGACTTTCTATTTATTGAAGAAGCCAGTGGTCACTATTATCTCTTTGAACATGAAAGTATCAATAATCTGATTGCTGTTTCACCCACTTCCGTCATCTTAGAGGAATATGATTATCCCCCCAAGGACCTCACAGAGAAATATGTAGACAATGCTTACTATCTTTTAAATGAACAGAAGCTTGTTGAATTTTATCAGCAATATTTCCCCTCCAACCTTGGTAATCATCGCATCATGCCCGTTTTTGACGCAGTATGCACACCGTCCAATGTAACTCTTGAAACCCCCGCGAGAGTAGTATGTGATACATATAAAGCATATGGCGCACCCATACTGTGGCTTCTCACTGACACACAATTAAGCAGCGAAACATTGGCAACTATCGAGAAATCTTTTGAAGATAGCGAGCTGCCTGTCGCACTGCGCATTATGATGGTTGATAAGGAAGAGCAAGCGTTGATGGAACCTGTCGACTGTATCCTTCAGTTCGGTCAGAATAGAGAATCTGTACTTCTCGCCACTAATTTCCACATGGACGATGCCCCCGAAAAACACGAATAACGTAATAATAAGACGACAAATGATTTGTCGTCTTATTTTATTAGTCATTATTTAATTGACTGATGCACTGCATCATCTCACGACAACAGTAGCACTCAGTTAGTCCAATTTAAAACAGGAAGGAGGTACACATTCATTTGTGTATCAAAACAATGGACAAGAAATTTACTCGCATCACTCTATCCGCAGCACTCGTCGCAATTATTGCGCTGTTGTGCCTTGTTGCTTTCGCAGCACCCGCACCCGCTGTGGATGCTACCACAACCGATAACGTTGTAGTAGAAACAACCCCCGCAATCTTTGACAGTCCTGCTGTCACCACCGAGTCACCCGACGAGAAAGTTGATGTCGAATCCGAGAAGGTTCAACTTCCTCCCGACACCACTCCTCCCGCCAGCACAACCACACCGGCACCCGATTATACAAAAGAAGAGTCGGACACCAGCACACCCGTCGAAGATGAGCCCATTGTCTTCCAAACCATGGAACAGAAAGACCTCGAGTCCTTCTTATTTTACGATACGAGTTACGAGCAGATTCAGCACATCGCCAAAATGACCAAACGAGATACCATTAAAACAATGGATGTTGTTTGCACCTACATTGACGATACGACTGTGAGTTTCACCTACGACAATCGTATTTTTTGCTTGCCCAACAATGGTCAATGGCAATTAGGTATGATTGTTACCATGTATTTTATCGTATAGTTGTTCCTCAAAGCCGCGTATTGATTCATTCAATACGCGGCGCTTTCATTTTTTCAACCATACTGTCATTATTGATATATACTATAATAAATGAAATACAGAAGGAGAGCATATGAATTTCTTTAAAAAATTATTTTCGTCTTTTTCACACAAAGATGCGGACAAAGATGTTGCAGAACAGTCCAAGCAGCGCTCTGTGCTGTCCGATTACACTGCATCAACTCACACGCCAGTCGAGCCACCTGCATCGCAGTCACCTAATCCACCAACCACCACACCCGCATTCACCACACCCAACACCAACACTCGCGCACCCGCTACCGCTGTTAGTGATGTTATTGAACATCAAGTAAAGACAACCGCACCGACACAATTAGATATTCTTATTGACGCCCTCGAATTAAATAAACGGAAATTCGTTGTCGACCGAGGCGTGGTCAGCATTCCATTTGATTCTTCTGGTTGCGATTTTGACACCAAAAGACAATTAGCTTGCGCCGTGTCTAAAGAATTCGGGTTAATGGTAAACGAAGCCCCCAGTGGTATCGCTTGCACAGAATGCGCAAAGCGCATCTTCCGCAGCATTAAAGCATCCCAAGATGAGTCTCTGGTTTGCGGCTGTTTATTCGTGTCAATCTCACAAGACATTGATTCTGATGGATACATGCTTGCAGAAATCACCAATGTCCAAAATGGCAACTCTGTCTTCTTTGATATTCCTGCAACCATCGCTGACACTGGCAGTATCGATATTGATTATGAACTCATCACAACCAATATCGTTATCGCCAAAGACAAAGTAACCTAAGCAGATGAAATGACACGCACACGCGTGTCATTTTCTTTTTGAAATTTCTCAAAAAAAACTCTTGACAAATTGGAAAAATTATGCTATAATAATATCATCCAATAAGGGATGGGTCACGCCCTTCCCATAAACTAAATGTCATTATTTTAAAGAAAGATTTTCTTTATTTAGGAGGCTAAACCATGAAAAATCTTAATCGACCCCTAAGTCTAATGCTTGCAATTGCTATGTTGCTGTGCGCCCTACCCATGACGGTACTCGCCAGCAATAACGTATTAACTGGCATTAGCGCACACCTGTATTCCGTATCTGCGGAAAATACAATTTCTGATGCTGGTGTAACAGCCCTTGGTGCTGTGGATACCATTGGTGTAAAGTGCACTGAAACACTTAATACATCTCTGAAATGGTACTACATGTATTATAATGAATTTGAAATCCCCGAAAGCGAAACCGGGTTTGAACGATACGACTTTGAATCTGACGAACCGGGAAACTATGTATTCGTAAAGCCTGTTGCATCCAACACCGAAAATTTTGACCCCAACCGAGAATATCTTTGTGAGGTCACCATTACTCCCCCTGCCGGAACCTCTATCTCGGAAGATGCAAACATTTTCCCCGCATACGCAGACATCAAAGAGATGTCTACCGACAAAGCAGTACTTGCACTCACAGTAACTCCCAGCGAGACCAAACAGATGGTAAAAGACCTGCCCTTGTACGTGGACGATACAGGATATGTCACCTTGCCCGAGCTTCCCAATGGTAACTATGTGTATGCCTACAAATGCATCGATGGCGCATACGACCCTCTCGTATTTAACAACCCCATCAATACTCCCGTAGGTCACACAGTTATTAACACAAGCGACTATCAATTGCTCACTGATAATACTATTGCCATTACCAACCCTCAGATTGTTATCGTAATGGTAGAAACTTACGAATGGAATAGCAGAGGCGCAGCCGCAGTTCATGGATACGGTATCACAGCACTGAAACTTACTGACCCCATCGTAACTGTCGACAATCTCGAAATCGGCTCTCCCATCAACGTTTCCGCCTTTGGCTCTCAGACGCTCGGTAATTATAATATCAATATCGCATCCGCATCCTTTGATGGTTGGTTTGTTGACGAAAACGCAACTACTCCCGCAACATCTGATGGCGAATCGTATGCTGTATTCGATTTGCGTTATTCCGGCTTATTCCCCGAAACATTGGCGGCATCTGACATCCAGCTCAAGTATGGTGATGAAATCTATCTTGGTGCAAAAATCATTTCTATCGATAGTTACACAACCCTCCGTGTTTCCTTCCTAATTCCCTCTGACCGAGTTCAGATTGCTGTTAACACCACGACAAGCGGCGGCACAGCCTTCTTCCAGGATTGTCCCGATGAACCCAGCATGTCTATCACACCTGACTTCTGGGGTAATTATCCCACCATCTGGGTAACTACGCTCGCAGAGCCTGGTTATTACTTGAAATCAGTGAAGGTGAATGGCACCCCCGTCACCTTAGAGTTGCCCATCCTTGATTTGAATCCCAATCAACCTTATGAATTCACGGTTGGCGTGCAGTGCACTGCTAATAGCGTCATTACCGTTGAATTCGAACCCGCTGATGTCATCATTCCTGTCATCCCCGAAGGGTTTAAGCACAGCACATTCGATGACCTCTTCCGTACTAAATACTATGTAGCGCAGTGTTATGACACATATCTTTGTGCTACGGGCGCCATTTCCGACAGTGCTTATAGCATGTATTCCATCGAATGGAACACAGAACCTGATGGTTCCGGCATTGCTCTCAAGAATTTTGATGGCAAGGCAATCTGGTCCGGTAATAATCCGTACAACAATGGCAAAGCCGATGTGATTAACATCTATCCCATTATGTGCTGCAACGCTCACATTCTTGGTAACGATACCACTGAATGGATTAAAGTTCCCGCATCCGATGTTAAGTGTGGCGAAAATGGCTACATTGAACACGAAAAGTGCCCCACTTGCGGAATTTGCAAAGTTGTCTACGATGTAGAAAACGGTTACTGGAACCTTGTAACTCCCTCCGAAGTTACCATCGAAAGCCGTCCTCACGAAATGAGCAAACCCGTTGACAACCACGATGGCACTCACACTACAACGTGCGTAAACTGCAACGATTCCACTATCAGCGCACACGAATTCATTAATGGGGTTTGTGTTTGCGGAGCAGAAGAGGGTCCTGCATATATCAAAGGTGACGTCAATAATGATGGCGAAGTAACCGACGCAGATGCAACCTATCTCCTGTTCTATACCATCTTCCCTGATGATTACCCCGTCGAACAGCCCGCTGATTATAACGGTGACGGAGAAATTACAGACGCAGATGCGACTTACCTGTTATTCTACACTATCTTCCCCGATGATTACCCGCTTGACTAATACTTTTAAAAGGAGAATTTATCATGAAACACAAGAATAAGCTCATTGCACTCATTTTGAGTGTTATCACCATCGTCGCGATGTTTGCTATCGCTAATGCCGGTAGCAACATCACCGGCACTTCCTCCGCCACCGAAGTTAAGAGTGGCGACACCTTCACCTTCACCGTTGCCATGAATGAACAGACAATTTCCTCTCTCGGCGCTACCGTTTCCGTAAGCTCTAACCTCGAAATTGTTTCCGCAAAGTGGCTCAAGAATGGCGTTATCGCATCTTATGACGCCAGCAAAAACAAGGGTGCATTCACCCCTGGTGGCTCTCAGGCAATGTCCGGTGACATTTTTGAAGTTACCGTCAGGGCAAAAACCGCATCCAATTCCGAAACCGTGAATGTTGAAATTGTAGCCAAGAACGGCTCCACTACACTCTTCACTGAAAAAACCAGCAAGACCATTAAAATTGTATGCGCTTCCCACAATTTTAGTGATTACGTTCAGAACAATGACAAGCATACTCGCACCTGTTCCGCGTGCGGTTATACTGAATCCGCTTCTCACAAGTGGAATAGTGGTGTAATTACTACTGAGCCTACTTGCACAAAAGAAGGCACGAAGACTTATACCTGCGAATCCTGCCCCGCTACCAAGACTGAAAGCGTAGCAAAGAAGCAGCACAAGTACTCCAATTGGACGAATTGCAGCAACACCCAGCATGAAAAGGTTTGCGAGTATTGCAACGATTCCGTGAAGGAAAATCATGCATGGGACAAGGGAACAATCACTAAGGACCCCACTTGCGCCCAGGAAGGCGAAAAGACTTACAAGTGCTCTAAGTGCTCTGCCACTAAGACTGAATCCGTTGCAAAAACCAACGACCACACCTATGGAAATTGGAGTCACCACGATGATAACAGTCACAGCAAAACTTGCAGCCTTTGTAAGGATACCGTACTCAATAACCACAAATGGAATTCCGGCGTCGTAACCCGCAAGCCCACCTGTTCCCAGGAAGGCGTAAAAACTTACACTTGCACGGATTGTAAAGCTACAAAGACCGAGTCCATCAAGATGGGCGAGCACACATTTGATAATGCCTGCGATACCAAGTGTAATAATTGCGACTACGTGCGCACTATCAAACACAATTACAGCAGCAAATGGTTTACCACATCCGACTCTCACGAACATAGATGTACCGTTTGTGGCACTCCCACCGATATCGCCAAGCACGTTGCATCTGATTGGATTGTTGACAAGCAGCCCACTGATAAGACCGCAGGCAAGCAGCATATCGAATGTACCATTTGTAAGTATGTCATGGACGAAGAGGTAATCCCCTCTACTGGCTGTAAGCACGGTAGCGGAACACACCTTGACAATGTCAAAGCAGCCACCTGCACCGAAGAAGGTTATACCGGCGACATGCTTTGCAACGATTGTAATTCCGTCATAACCAAGGGTACTGCTACCGCAAAGCTTGACCACGACGCAATGATTCTCAACGACAAGGAAGCAACTTGTTCCTCCGAAGGTTATACCGGAGACAACACTTGTATATCTTGCGGCACCGTACTCCAGAAGGGAGAAGCAATTCCTAAGACGGAACACAATGTGATTACCGTTGACGCTCTCGAAGCAACTTGTACCGACTCCGGTAAAACCGGCGACCTCATTTGTTCCGAATGTAAGGTTTTGGTTAAGGCATCCGAAGACATTCCCGCAATCGGTCACGACTACAAGGATGGAACTTGCACGGTATGCGGTCACAAGGATGAAACTGTAACGCCTCCCGACCCCAGCGAAACCACACCTCCCGCAACCGGCGATGACCCCAATACTACACCCTCCGACCCCAACACACCTGACACCGGTTCTTCCGTCTGGATTTGGATTGTAGTTGCAATCATTGCAGCTGGCGCATGCGTTACACTTATTATTATTGTTCGCAAGAAGCGCGCTTAATCTACTAAACATCAAATAGGGCGCATTTCGCGCCCTATTTTCTTGTACACAACTCCCCAAAAATCTCTGTCATAATTAAAATACAACAAACAGAAAGAGAGGTTCGTTTATGAGTATCAAATACACCTTTAAGTGTCCCAAATGTCAGGAGGAGAATGTTGCATACGAAATTCGCACCGGACTTGCCGAGTGCGACACCCCCGTTGGCACCATTCAAACCACCGAAGACCGCGCATTCTGCAAAAAGTGCGGAGAGCAGTTAAATTCTCGCCAATTGAGAGATGTTAACTATCTTTTAATGGTACGTGCAACAATGGCGTTGTGGCGTGACAAAAACCCTCAGGGCACAAGAAAGCAGTGTCGTCGAGCTTTGGGACTGAACAAGGAAACCGTAGAAACACTATGGGATTCTTGCATGCAGGAGCTTCCTAAAAGATACGATGATGAGGACGTAAACAATGAAGCGTAAAAATCTCGGATTTTATATTTTCCTTGGTATCGCACTGATTACAATCATTGTCTCGTGTTGCATTCTGCTTATACCTGAGAAAGAGCCCACAACCATCAAGTTAACATCAACCCCCCTCACCGTCACTGAGGGCGCGCAATCTTTATACTCGCAGATTGCCAACATTCCCGCCCCCACCATCACCTTTGAAATTGAAGACGGCTCTACCATCACTTGCGAAAAATCCTACGCTCGTTTGCATGGTATGTATAAGTCAGTCACTGACTTTACTACCGAATATCCCGAGTGTACCGAAGACGACTGGAACCAGTTTCGTCTTGCCCTTACGAATGCCCTGCATCCGTATCTTTCTCCCAGCGACGAATTTACGAGAGTTTCCAGCATCGCACAATCTTGGTATAATGTCCCCCCGTCTCACCTGCCGCCAAATGCTTTTTACAGCTTCGCGTTTCAGGTGCCCCTTACAGAATGGGAAGAAATGGTAAAAGATTTTCGCCACACTGACGAGGTTGCGGCTGATGAAATGGCACTACAAGCAACCGTGAATATTCGCGGCACCCAATACCCATCAGTTATTTTGATGAACGTACAACACGAAATCGTTATCTGTTCTGTATATGTCGGAGGCGGTTTTGTTCCCGCATTTACCCCTGAAGAGGTGCTTGTATACATTCATCACCCATCCACAACACAGGTTATTGCACATACATATCTCACAATGCAACACCTTCCTTCCGACGACGAACTTTACTACCAACTCATTGTAGGAGAATAATTATGTCTAAGAAAAATCCCAACAAAGTAGATATTAACCAAATGACTCCCGAAGAATTAGACCAATATGTGAAATCACTCCCTCAATCAACGCCACCTAAATGGTCCAGCGTTGGTTGGTTAGCCGGTCTTGCCGCAGCTGGTACTTTCACCACCGTCGTAAAATTCAGCACAGGTGCAAGCACTGCTTGGGGAATCCTTGGTCTCAGCATATTAGCTTGGGTTGGTGTTGGTTATCTTATCTACAAGATTCTCACCTTTAAACCAGGAGGTTAATATGAAAATCAAAATTATCCTTTTGTGCATTTCGGTCGCCATCCTTGGCGGGTTACTCTCGGTTGGATTCATGTTTCCGCATACCGAAACCACACCCCCTCCCGTGGTGGTCACCCCGCCTAACATTGAGGATATCGAAAGCGACATCACTCTGCCGCCTCTCGATAATCACATTCAAGTGACAAATGGCATTTATTGTCTCACATCCTCCACTATTCCACTCACATTCGCATACACATACATGCCCGCCAGTGGTGCTATCATGGACACCGTTCCTCATATTTTTTCCGATAGCGATGTGCTTTCTATGACCGCAACCACAGTTAACCGTTTGGGCATTCACAATAATGTGCGCTACACCGCTACACTCGATTCCGTTGAAGATGTAGTCGACAACTCTTTTGAAAAGTTCTTTGAACAAGCATTCAGTATCGAGCTCACAAGTGTACAATGTGTTTACAATCCCTATACAGCAACCATTACATTTACCAGTGGCGATGACACCATCGTGTTTACTTTAGTTGAGGACTTCGATGCTTACTGTGACACATTGAATCAACACACAACCAACGGTATCTGTACTTTTCCCGTCGCGTCTAACGACGAGACATCCACTACAAAATCTTAAAAATCACTAATATACGAAAGGATTTACATCCATGGAACTTCTTATTCCTATTGGCATCGCCATCGGTGCCCTTATCGCAATTATCATTTTCCTCTGCAGTATTTACAAAGTTGCAGACATCGACAAAGCTCTCATCATCACCGGTGGTAAAGAGCCCGTTATCAAGGTTTCCGGCGGTAGCTTTGTTATCCCCATCTTCCGCAAGGCTCAGTACTTCGACCTTTGCATGCTAACCGTTAAGGCAGACCGCGATGAAATTCGTACCATCACTTCCGTACCGATTGTTACCGACTGGACTGCTCAGATTCGTCCCGATGTTAGCGACATGACAAACCTCAAGAAGGCAATTATGTCCTTTAAGGAACGTGGTCAGGACGGTATTATTACCGACGTAAAGCTTACCCTTACCGGTGCAGTTCGTGATATCGTTGCATCTATGACTCCCGAAGCGGTGCTTCGTGACAAGGCAGAGTTTGCGCAGAAGGTTCGCGAAACCGTAGAAGACGAAATGCGTAACATGGGCATGGAACTCGTTTCCTTGAACATCCAGGATATTTCCGACAATAACCACTACTACGACAATATCGCAGCCCTCGATATGGAAGACAAGCGTCTCGCTGCTGAAAATAAGCGCGCAGATATCGACCGTGACGTTCGTAAGAAGAAGGCAGAAGCAGAGCAGGTTGCCGCTCAGAATGAGCTCGACTCCCAGCTCGCAATTGCCGCTAAGCAGCGCGACAACGATTTGAAGCGTGCAGGATTTAAGGCAGAAACCGACAGAGCCAATGCTGATGCTGCCATCGCCGGCGAACTCCAGAGAACCATTCGTCAGCAGGAAGTTGCTGAACAGCAGGGTAGAGTTGAGGTTGTGCGCCAGGAACAGGCTAACCTCGCCGCCATCAAGGAAAAGGAAGTTATCATCACCCGAGCTCAGGCAGCCAAGGAACAGACTCAGATTGATTCTGAGGCTCAGGCAAATGTTCGTAAGATTCAGGCAGAAGCCGGTGTTGAAGTTGCCGAGCGCGAAGCTCGCGCCCTCAAAATCGAGGCAGATGCAAAAGCCGAAAAGCTTCGCAAGGAAGGTGAAGCTGCCGCAGACGTTGAAAAGCAGAGAGGTGCTGCTAACGCAGAAGTAGTTCGCCAGAAGGGTCTTGCCGAGGCTGAAGTTGTAAAACAGCAGGGTCTCGCAGAAGCCGAAATCATCAAGCAGCGCGGTCTTGCAGAAGCAGAAACGGAGCGCGCAAAGCTCATGGCTCAGGCAGAAGGTGAAAGAGCTCTCGCAGAAGCCCGTGCTTCCAATGACAAGGTTAACTTCGAGATTGAGAAGATTAAGATTGAGCAGGAAGCGCGCATCACCATCGCTACAAAGACTGCTGAAATTATGGCTGGCATCGGTAAGAATGCTGAGTTCGTTAACATTGGTGGCGCTGCCACAGGCAATGCCGCTACCGGCAACGTACTCCTCGATACCCTTGCAGGAGTGCCCGCACTTATGAAGACTCTCAACGCCGAGAACGAAGCTCTCAATGGCAAGCCCTTCAACGATGAAGTGCGTGAACTTGTAGCCTCTCTCGTTGGTCCCGCCAAGGGATTGCTCGTCAATAAGACAGAGATTCATACTGACGGAGACGCTCCCGCTGAAGTCATCGAAGCAGAAACTGTTACCGATGTAACCGACGCTGAATAATACATACGCCGTAGGCTTAGCCTACGGCGTTTTATTACCCCTTTTAACGCTCTCAGGCGTGCGAACGCAACTGGGCATACAAATACACTCACGTTGCAATTGCGCGCCTCCTGTGGCAAATATAAGGCTACAACAGGCATAACAGATACGTACCTGCTCAATGAGTCATAATTTAAGTGAAATGCAGGCATGCAGTTCAGACATATAAGAAAAAAGGAGAATTAAATTATGCATTTTTCAGTACTTGTACCCGTTAAAGTCCCCGTCGTTTCTGACGAGGCAAAAGCCAAAGCAATTGCCGCCAATCTTTACATTGACGCGCTCAAACAACAGTCTGACACCGAGCAGACAGGAAGCATCATGGATAACGTGCTCCATAAACTTCATTTACAGCACGCCCAATCTGTTTCTACGCCCTTCGCCGCAGAAGTAGATGAAGCTGTATCTGAGGCGATGGAACCCTACTCGCAGGACACTGAAGACCCTCGCTATCGCATCTTCGAAGATGAAACCGAAGACCTTAAAGAGGAATTCGAAACCGGAACATCTGCCGGCATCCTTTATAACGGCAAATATTACGGAAGATACGACATTCCTGGATTTGAGGTTTGTAAAGATGGTGTTGTCCGTGAGAAAACCAGTGATGGAAAGCACTTTCTATCTCCCAAGGCTCAGCAGATGACGTTCGTCGAGAATATCCCTAATAAGGAATTCTATGGCACATTCCGCAAATTCGCCAAAGAACGCTCATATTACTGCAAAGAAAAGAAGGCGTGGGGCTATTTTAGTAACCCTAACTGCTTCTGGGATTGGTATTCCATTGGCGGAAGATGGCGCGGCTCTTTGCTGGTGAAAGATACCGTCGAGGATGCCATGCTTGGTATACCCGGTGTTGGTGACAACAGCGAGCCCCAAGGACCTACTGGCTACAAGTGGGTTGATGCGGCACGTCTCAAAGATATCGAGCTTGAAGAAATGGCACGCCAAGAAGAAGCTCGCATTCGCGACCATCAGGCAAAATACAAAGCCATCTGGGAAGGCACATACGTTGCCACAGATAGCAAAGATGATTTTTCCAGACACGTTGACAAGCGTGCGGATGGTCTCTACTACTTCGGTAGACGTATTTACGACCCCACCGTCGACGTTGAAACCGTAGTTAAAAACCACAATTGCGTTGCTTCGAACGCACTGTGCAGTATTTTTCATGCATACCTCGATACTGAGGCGAATGTACCCGAAGAATACGGCTACTATGACAAAGACTGCATCGAGGGTGACTGGAATGAACAATTCAATGATTTCATTTCCGACCTCGACCCTGATACAGTAATTGTTGCTGTTGACTGTCACATGTAATGTGATAAAATTCACGCGCCCAACGATTTGTTGGGCGCATTTTCTTTTATACCCTCACTAAGCCCACAGAATCCATTCTGAGCCGCAAAGATGCATCACAGGTACATTCACCCTCCGTATAAGAAACGTCCTTCCAGGGGCATAAAATCGCCCTTAAAATAGCTACCACAAATTTTATCAAAAGTATTGATTTTGAAGTCACAATATGATATGATATTACAAGAAGTGTCATTATTAAGATGATAATACACACGTGTGTACATATCAAAGAAAATAGTAGAAAGGAAAACAAAAATGAAACTCGAAAAATGCCCCGTGTGTGGTAAGCCATCAGTCAAAGTAGATGGTGCATACCGTTGTCTGTACTGCGGTAGAGCTTGGGAAAACCAAAAGCCAACACCGGTCAGAAACAATGCGTTTATGCTCTCTCAAAATGAAAGAATTAAAACGCTTGCTCACAAGAATCTTTTGAACAACATTGACGGAGCCCTCGATTATTGTTTGAGACGTGGCATTACTATGTATACCATCCAGGAATGGGAACTTGGTTATGCCCCCGAAAACTTCGAGATGTTACCGGCAACTTGGCACAAAAGAATTATCTTTCCCATCCGCAGCAATGATGGGCAAAACGTGATTGGTTTTGGCGGCAGAAAAACCACCACAGACAATCGCGCAAAATACCTCAACAGCCCCAAAAGCGCATGGTACAACAAATCTGAATCTCTCTACGGATATCATAATGTCCCCGAGAATGCAGAGACGGTGTATCTGTGTGAAGGCTACATTGATGTGCTCAGCATGGATGCCAAAGGATTTGCCTATCCCGTTGCAAGCCTTGGCACTGCACTGACCATCGAACAAGCCCTGCTCATTCGTCAAAAGGCGCAGCGCGTCGTCATATGTTATGACGCCGATGAAGCCGGTCAGAAAAACGCTTTACGTGTCATCGACCTACTTGCTAAGGCGGGCTTTAAAACCCCCGAAATCAACGTCCTTGTTGTTTCGGATGCCAAAGATGTAGATGAAGCACTGCAGCATGGTTGTACACTTTGCGAACAGTCGCTCCTTGGTTACCTGAATGAACGTCAAGCCTACGATTTGTTCGTAGACGCCCTAATTAATACTTGAAAGGAGTAACTCATGGATTTAGCCGAAATTGCTGCAATTGTCAATGATGCAGCCAGTGTACCCGAAGTCGCAGAATCTATTTGCGGCATTACTGTACAATACCGTGGCAACCGCGCATATTGTTTATGCCCGCTGCCCGACCACAATGACCATTCTATCGGAAGCGTCGTGCTTAACGAAAAGTTTGGACACTGTTTTGCTTGCAATGAATCGTTTGATGCTATCGCCCTTGTACAGATGACACAGAACGTTTCCTTCATGGAAGCGGTTCGCATCTTGTCTGATTTTTATGGGCTTGATATTACATTCAATCGAGATACAGAGCAAGTAGAACCACTTTACATTCCCGCAGACGTATTTCGCTTCGCAGGAATTACCGATGTTGCCTCTTTCAAGAAGCTCTATGAGCAAGATGCCGAGACAGCATTTCGTTATCTGGGCGTTATGATTACGTCCGCAAAAAATAAGTACCGCAAGTGCAATACTCTCGGGTTCCCGGATGAAATTACACAGCGAGTACAACATCGTATTACAGTGTTGCAAAAGGCAGATAAAATGCTTTCTACATGGAAGACTGAATCTGCCGACAAACCACTGAGAATCAAATGAGGTGTGACATGAAATACTTTCAGGCTGACCTCGTTAATTTCGACGAAAACAATATCCCATATCACGTAACTACGGTCTTCTTGAAATCCGAGAAAACACCAACGCGTGAAGAAGTAGAAGAGTTTTGTCGAGAAGAGCTAAACTTAGACTTTGAAGAGGCGTTTACTATTAGACGCCTTAACGAAGACGAAATTATGCTCGAAGCTGACGGCGATACTATCTACGCCATATAAACAATACCCCTCGCATCGAAAGATGCGAGGGGTATTCTTCGTTATTATGGTGTTTCAATGTCACCGGCATGGACATTCGTTTTAATGTCGTTAAATAAGAGATTAAACTGCAATTGCATTTCCAGCGCCTTAGCTCTTCCTTCAGCATTTAAGGATTGCTGAATGATATATGTTTTAATTTCATCTAAAACCTCACAACGCTGAATGCATTCATCGTATATATTTTGTCCATGTGTAGCACGTTTAGCACGATTCGCTTCACTCTGATTTGCAGGACGCTCAAATTTCAACATTACAGAATCCGACGCAAAACGGATGTTTGGCGCAGATTTAATGTCATTCCCGACATAATCAAACGGACCGGTAAATTGGTAATATAAGTAATCCAGTTGCAAATGAATATCGCCAACGGATTTCTGATGACTCTTAGCGTAATCCAACAAACCTTGCTTGTATTTCCAATACGTCCATTGAACTAAACCATATCCAGCACCATCTTTACCAAAGTTGTCATATGTACCATTATCCGCAGCAGCTGTATATGTATCATCCGTCCAGCCGTGTTTGCGTTCAAAAGAGCCTTGTACATTCTTGGGATTAAAACCGCTCTCTAAATACATATTACCCATTAATCCAGCCGTGCCAAATGCATTTCCTGTTTTATAGTAAAAATAATCCCAAATGATATCACGATTCTCTCGATTTTCAGGTATTATTTTATCTACTATAGTATATAGATTATATTTATAAATAGTATCTATTTCTTCTTGTGACAGAAACGTAAGAGGGTAAGCTTGCGGCATATACCATAGTTTCCCTTGTGCATCAAGCACAATACCGTATATCATTTCATTTTCAGAAGATATCTCGTCATTCGTCGATGTTGCCGCAGATGCATCCATGTTAGCCACTATCACGTCATCTGATAGTTTCGCCATTTCTGAGTACGAAACGGTTGCATCCGCCAGAGCGGAAGTCGTTGCTCCTATGCAGAAAAGGAATGCACACATCAATATGATAACCTGTCGTATTCGTATGTACATAAATATTCATCTCCTTACACGAGAAGGGGCTCCTAAGGGAGCCCCTTCCGCATTATTTCTTTTTAAAGTTCTCGAAATCAAGTTCATACTTGGGGTATCTCGGAGAACCCTCAGGGAAGGTAACCTTCACGCGAGCATTATATGCCTTGCCCGTTCTGGCAGAAACCAAGCCCTCAACATCGACATATCCCTTATTAAAGAGGGATTTTGCCATTGTCGCCGTCATCTTCTTCTGTTGACGTTCAAAGAACTTGTCTTCCTTGAAGATAACACAGCCGCAATCACGGTCTTCACATCCCCATGCCTTGGGGCTTTCTACGATGTTTTTGCCACATACAGGGCACTTACATAATACTTTCTTATCCATAGTACCATTGTCTCCTTTCTGGACAGTAGGTTTTTCAGCATCAGTCTGCTGAGAGCCAAACACGCAAATGTCTCGCAAGTCAGACTCAGCATCCCTCACAACAGATTCAACCGTACGCTGCCCTTTAAATACAGCCTTCAATGATTTACTCAGGTTCAATGTACGCTCCTTCGTCATATCAATACCCAAACGAGCCAACGAATCAACGTAATATTCTCCCTGGTCGGTAATACCGTATTTGTTTTTAGAGAGTGTGATGTATCCACTCTTAATAGCACCGTCAATCAAACCTGCACGTGTTGCCTCAGTGCCCAACTCGACTTCGCTAATAACCTCAGCCGCTTCCTCATCTTCGGACAAGTTTTTCTGTTCATCCTTGGAATAAGGATTCTTCAAATAAGCGTTCAAGGTTTCAGCAGAGAAGTGGTCAGGAGGAGTGGTCTCTTTCTCAACAGATGCAAATTTAGTTTTGATGATATCGCCAACAGCAAGATTCGGCAAAGTGCCATCTTTCTTGCCAGCGGGCTCAAATACGGTATATCCTTTAGTAATAATGACATCTCCGGTCAATTTAAAGGCTTCAAGCCCGTTACCAATTGTCATCTCAGTTCTATCAGCAGAATATTCCTCCACGCAGAACGCTGCACAAAATCTATTCAGAATCAAATTATACAACTTCTGCTGGTCAGCAGGAAGTGCTGCCAAATTCGGAATCTTATAAGTTGGCGTGATAGCAGAGTGAGATTCAATTTTGGAATCATCAAAAATATCCTTACTGTCTCTGAATCCAATACCCGTGGTACCTAATGCACCCTGAATAGCTGCGATAATATCCGCCGCTTTCTTCTTTTCCGCAACAGCCATATATCTCGAATTCGTACGAGGATACGAACAGTAGCCGTCTTCGTACAACTTCTGCAATACGTCAAGCGTCTGTTTGGGTGTGAATTTAAAGGCTTTACCAGCCGCGCCCTGAAGGTCGGACAAAGCAAACAGCTTGGGACGAGGGAAGACCTTCTTGGATTTCTTGATATCCTCAACCTTAGTCACCGCAGCATTGTAATCCTTGCATTGCTGGTCGCAATCAGCCTTTTTGTCGCGCTTGTGTTTGGATGTCAGCTTGATATCTTCATCTTCGTGCACAGCAACATAGTATTTCACAGGCACAAAGTTACGAATAGCACGTTCACGTTCGCAAATAATTGCAACGATTGGAGAAGTGACACGCCCAACGCGCAAAAGAGTGTTCGCCTTCTTTGTGGCTAATCTGGTAAGATTAATGCCATACAACCAGTCGATGTATGTACGAGCGTATCCTTCGTTCGCCAAATTGTCATAATTGCTATCCAACTTCATGGCAGCCAATTCAGCCTTAATGGTCTTAGGCGTCTGGTCAGGCATCCACAAACGATAAGCAGGCTTCTTACACTTGGCGTAATCAAAAATATTACGAATGATAATTTCGCCTTCACGGTCAGAGTCTCCCGCATTTACCACGCGGTCCACATCCTTGCGGTCAATCAATGATTTGATGAGGCGCAACTGAGCCTTCGCTCCGGCATCGCCACTCTGCTTATACTGAAAAGAGGGAGGAATAATCGGTAGGGTATCGACATCCCACTTTTTATAATCTTCATTGTAATCTTCTGCATCATTCAACTGCAAGAGATGTCCGAATGCATAAGTCACAATATAATCGTCGTTCTCCCAATGACCAGAGTTCTTAGACTTTCCAGCCACCCACTTGGGCGCAGGCGCAATTGCTGCGCAAATATTTTTTGCCAGAGAGGGCTTCTCGGCAATAATCAATGTTTTCATGTCATACCTCACTCAACTTGAACTTTAGAGTCAACGAACTTAGATAAGCGCTCGTAAGCCACCGGGTCCATTTCCGGACATGTTTCAACAATCCAGTACATGAAAAACCACAAGCGCTTCATGTCTTCACGACATTCATTCATTTTACGCTTATCAGGCATCTTAGCAAATGTGTTTGCACGAAGCTCATTAACCTTATCAAAGTAACGACCAATAAGCTTCTCTTCCACATCTTTTAATGAAGGAATCCACCCATCATCGCCACACGCATAATCCATGTTTTGAATGATAGCATCCATTTCAGCCATTTCAGACTTCGTTAAATGCAACACCGACAGTGTTCTCACAAATTCATTTTCCATGTTTAGCCTCCCTATTTTTCTTTCGAGTAGTAGCGCCATCAATGGTGACGCGATGAATAGTCTCAACCTTACTGGTGAGTCCAGTTTTCAGTAAACGTGTTAAGTTTACAGGGGTATACTCAATATGCTCAGCGCAAACATTCAAATGATGTTGAGCGCCTGCGTTCCAGTTGGAATGGTCATGACCATGAATATTAAACGCAAAGGGCAAAGCAATAGGCTCATGAGAAAGCAAAAGCTTTTCTCCTACAAACAAAGGTCCCTCATATACCTCATCAAAAAAATCAGCATATTTGGTCGCACCCTTGTCATGGTTACCCATAATAAGCACCTTGTATCCTCGCAGATATTTACACATCTGCTCATCCCCGATATCGCCAAGGATAATCAACGTGTCCTTACGACCGACCTTAGCATTAATACGAGCAATCTGCTCATTATCACCGATGTAATTCTTACGCAACCCTACCATTTCGGGGTCAGAAAAATGAGGGTCGCTATAAATCCAAATCGTTCCTACTTCAGACCACTTTCTGAAGGGAGCGTATAAACTTTCAATCATGTATAATCTCCTTATCTGCGCAACAAATCTTTCAAAGTTGTGCGACGTTCCTGATTACGAATGTTACGTACAGAATTGCGAATTGCATCTTCACGACCAATAATCGTCACATGCTTTTTTGCTCTGGTAACAGCCGTATAAAGTAAATTACGAGCTAACATGTTAGGAGCTGAAGAGGGAAGTACCACAATCACATTGTCATACTCGGAACCCTGGGATTTATGTATTGTCATCGCATACGCAAGACTGATATCAACATAATCCTCACGGCACACCGTCTTTTCTTCATTCCCTAACTTAATTTTCATTTCGCCATCCCCAATCGACACAATATGTCCAACGTCACCGTTAACATATCCCACGTCATAATTGTTGCGGGTCATTAAAATGAAATCGTGTTCACGGAATGTATATCTGCCACACTTTACACTTTTTCCGTGCTTGGGGTTTAAGATAGGCTGCAAAAGGTTATTTAATGACGTAACGCCAGCGACACCCTCTCGTACAGTACTTAAAATAGTCTGATTAGGGTTGTTTTTTGCCAGCTTCAATACAGCGTCACTAATATCAGCATCTGTGTCACAAACAATGGTTTCGAAATCCGGTCCATGTTGCATAACCCATTTGCCGGCATTAATGCGAGTGGCGTTTTCGATAATAGTATTCGAACCGCCCACATTTGCCTGTCGATAGTTCGCAGTCAAACGCACCACATTAAACTTCTCACTGTCAATTAAATCCCAAAACACCTTGCCTGCTCCTACAGAAGGAAGCTGATTAACGTCTCCACATAAAATAACCAAAGCCCCATCCTTAATCGCACTAATAAGCATTGCAAACAAATGCATGTCAACCATAGACATCTCGTCAACAATCAGCATATCCGCTTGCAACGGATTATCACCGTCAAAGGATGGCTTTGCACCCGCCTCAAACGGGACAAAGTCCAGTAATTTATGAATGGTAAACGCTTTAACATTCGAACCATATGTAGAGCACAACTCCGTCATTCGCTGAGCCGCTCGTCCTGTCGGAGCACACAATGCAACTTGCGCTTGCGGATTCAGCCTGGTGTATGCCGTCAGCAAACCACTAATAATCGTAGTCTTGCCTGTGCCGGCACCGCCCGTTACAATATGTACGCCGCTGTGTTTTAAGAAATCGAAGCAGCTTCGCTGAGCTGCCGAGAATTTAACGTTGCGTTCACGCTCAATCTCGCTTATAATCGAATCATAGTATGGCAGAACCTTTTTAGAAGCCTGAATTCTTTGCACACCCGATACAATCGAATGCTCATCAAACCAGGAAGATTCCATATACACTCTCTCGCCATGTCCTTCTTCAACAAACAATCCCTTGCCCGTCTTAATGGCTGCGTAAAGAGCCCAACGAGATATCACGTCCTTAGGAAACGCAGACTTCATAATGCTGTTGCAACATGCATCATAAATCGATTGCAAATCGCTCCACACGTGTCCGCTACTTTCAAATCTCTGCAACACCGAAAGTAACAAAGATTTCAATCTTTCTTGATTATATGGACGATAACCCAGTTTCTTCGCTAAGTGGTCAGTAGAATCAAAAGACACACCAGCCTTCGCACAGTAATAATACAGTGCTCTTGGAACAACACCTTGTGCATTCATTTTCTGGGGTGACAAGATATCCATCACCTCATCAAACGTACATTCATGACCAACATCTTTAACAATGACGTCATAAAGCTTGAACGCATCCGTGTATGTAAATCCACATCCATGTGCATAATCAAGCAAATGCTTTTCCGTGGTTGTCGTCATAATTCTGCGAATAAACGCTGATGCAGCACTGACAGTAACCGACGGGATTTTCTTGTGAAAATCGTGGGCGTCAGGATTATTGCGAAAATACGCCTCGATATCAGCACCTGTCACTGCGATAATGTGTTTAGCATTCATTTCAGCAATGCCACGAACATTCATGTTGCGGACAAATTCAACCGCGCTTGCTTCATCCTGAGGCATCGATTGCACGGCAGAATCAAACAAAAAACCCGGCTCGCAATAAAAAGGGAAGTTCGGCTGTTTCCCGTCTCGATAATCGCCAATAAGAGTAAGAGGCGTTCCTTCCGTCAATCCAATAGGGGCAGAGCAATTACGTGGCTCACATACTGCATATGATGCGGGACCCACCCTGACTCTCAAAATGCCATATCCGTTATCTTGTACCGGGTACACATAACTGTGAAATACACCTTGAATTTCCATATATACATCCTTTCCTGCGTAATTATGACATTGTTGAGTCACCCAACTACATGTCTTGCTATTATTATACCACAACATTTTCCATTTGTCAAGCCTATTTCAGAAAGATTTTCAAAATTCTTCACACATACGTACGCGCGCGCCTTTAACTTACTATAACCAGTACTGTAGTATCCTGCAGGATTAGCAAGTATTGTAGTATCCTGCAGGATAACTGGTTATACCCTACAGGGCTATATACTCTCATGTAGTATCCTGCTATAACGGGGAGGGCTATGGATTATCCTACAGGATAGGCATACTTGTAAGTATCTATGCTGATATGCAACGCCTTATTATTAATATTATATTATTTATATTATATATTAATTATACTACGTTTGATATCATAATTACTCCATCATTCATCCTCACCTTATGTACAAAAATTTCTCATCTGCCATCATAAATATAGAGACGCCTTGTGCACCAATAGGGAATAGGTCTGTCATAATTAAAACAAATCCAATAAGCAAATTTTAAACGAAGGAGCGAAGCATTATGAAAAAGTTTAAACATGTTGTCGCACTATTACTGACCATTGCGACCCTGTTATCTTTGGTTGCCTGTTCTTCCAGCCCCAAATATACAGAAGCAGAAGCCACCGCAAGTGGATATGCACTCCTCAACCCGGCGGAAGGCAACGACCGAGAATTTAATATTCACATCATTCAGGGTAGCAGTTACGAATACATTCTCGAAGGTGTTGTCAAAGACAAAAAATCCTACACTTCATTAACTGTCTTGCATAAAGGATTAAAAAGCTATTATCCCAACCTTTTCGTCGTTGATGGCGATAATTTGTTTGTGAATCTCAACAGCGCAATGACAGCTACAGAAGACCAGGTTGATTTCTTGTTTACCGAAAGCAAAGAACTCCAGGGTAGATTTTTGGAAATTCCGAATGGACGCGTGCTCATCAATGAGCTGATTCAAGCATTCCAGCAAGCTGGCATGAATGAACTTGTCACAGCCAGAGAGCAGCAAGAACCTAACGGAAAGGGATACGCTTTTGACCGCATTTACACCAATGAAGCAACCAAAAATACCTTGAGTGCAATGCAAACAAAAGTGGAGACCAATAAACAAGCTTTGATAGACAAAATCAACAACGTAGCAGACACATGGTCCGGTGATGACAAAGAAACCCTTAATACCATCCTGCAGTACCTCAATGGATGTTACGACATGGATGACAAGCTTGTCAAAGAAGAATACCCCTCTCTCGGTGAACACATTTTAGGAAATGTGATTCAGGAAATCACAAAACTCGCCACATTTGCACAAGAAAGCGATGTGCAACTCGAAGAAGGAATCACTTGGGACAGCAAGACAAACGCATTCACCCACGACTTTATTCTCTGGAAGGGTGACGACATTGTCGGTTGCATTTATGTATCTACATCCAACGGAACAGACGCTGATACCTCCAAAGTAGATATCACTAAAAAAATTGGTGCCAGCTCATTCCTGCCCATCTTGTTGCAGAACGCTAAAAACGCCATGGGCATCGGTTATGAAACCAACGATTTCCCCTTTGAAGCCACCTACACATCCAATACGCTCACGCTGCGTGAGTCCAATGACGTTTACTCAGCAGAACACATTTTTACCATGTCCGGTGGCACAGTCATCGACTATGTAATCCATATTGACACATACGAGTATTACATGCACGATGCGTTAAAGCGTAAATACGAAGAGCTTGGATATACATGCACTACAAACAACTCTGCATCATTAGAGGCAGGTACAGGCTCTGGTGTATTAGCTTTCCATACCTACACTATTTCAGCCTCCTACAATTGTGACAATCCCGTTTTATTACTTAGCATTATGCAACAGATTGGAGTACCGGGCTATGAAATCGAACAACCCGAATAACGAATCATATTATCTTACGTTTGATATTGAATATCCCAACACTAAGGCAGGATTAAGTCAGTGGAATAAACAGTACTCACTGAATGCGTATTACGCTGGCAAGCACTGGAGCGTACGTAAAAAGGACGCCGACTTTTGGCACGCACTCGTATTTGAGGCGCTGTACAAGCAAAAGCGTATCAAGCCAATTGACATGGCAACCGAACCCGTATCCATTACTTGCTTATTCCACGACTCATTAGACTGTTCCAATCACGCCGCTATGGTGAAAATGATTGAGGACGCTCTAAAAGGAGTTGTTATTAAAGACGACTCTCCCAAATACGTCAAGAGTATCACAATGGGCTTTCACGAAGACCCCTGCATTCGCGTCATTGTGCAATCTTGGCAATCTTAAGTTTTAAGAAAGGAGTTCTCTTATGTCAAAAATTTTCAGAATTATCAGTTTATGTCTCGCATGCGTCACTGTACTGTTGGCATTTTCTGGTTGTGGCAATCAAACCGAAGTGGTTGAAAATCCCAACGGTTTAAAATATGGCACATTCCAGGAATTTCTCGATAACAGTGTCCACATGCACCCCGAAACAGATAAAAACCTGCGCTACGCCTTGTATGACAATTTTGCCCAAGTTATTGAATGCATTTCGGACGAAGAGCACATTGTAATTCCTGATACATACAAAAATCTTCCCGTTATCGGTATTCGCGCCAACTCCTTCGAGGATAGAGACAAGCTTAAAAGCATTACGTTTGGCTCCAATTTGTTATGTATCGAAGATAGCGCATTCAAAAATTGCATCTCATTGACCCAGGTTAAAATGTCAAGCAGTATTAACGAAATCGGTCCCAACGCTTTTGCCGGATGCGAAGCGCTCACCAGTATCGTTATTCCTCCCATGGTTGATACCATTTGTGCTGGTACATTCTCCGGCTGCACCTCTCTCAAAAAGGTTGTTGTCGAAGCCAGCGAAAGAGCCCTCAATTCCACCGAGGTTCAAAGAGTGATTGAAGGTGGCGCATTCTCCGATTGCTCACACCTTGCAATTATGTGGATTCCCGAAGACATCGTTGAAGTTCCCGAATCTATTCTCGGCGGCTCCACACCCAAACCGCTTATTTGCGGTGGAGACAGTACAGCATCCTCGTATTTTGCCACGTTGCAATGTCTCGACTACGAACTTGTTAATCGTGACGATTTTGATGCACATGCGCGTCTTTACAGCAATTATGACCTCGTTGACAGAACCGAAG
>JAEIGA010002506.1_pt1 | contig 29252 bp, 31 predicted proteins | sample 9270691 | NCBI WGS metagenome assembly JAEIGA01 (sample SAMN17057246, study PRJNA624740) | gut metagenome | biome: biome; isolation source: fecal sample | host: Bos grunniens | place: China: Xizang | collected 2019
AAAATTATTCAAAATTACACAAAATTATCAAATATTTTTAGGGAGCAACTCTTTATATTTTTTGTAAAACATTATTTCGTTTGTATTTTGGTCGTAAAAGTATTTTTCAAAATGAAGGCTTGATTCGCCAAAATTAATCAATATTCCGAAAGGTTTTTGGGTCAATCTTAAGTAGTTAAATAGTTGCAAACGGTGTTCTGGCAAGAGTTCATCTACTGCTTTTAATTCTACTACCACATCTCTACATACTATATCCATGCGATATTGCTTCTTCATTAGCGCTCCTTTGTAGTATATTGGCAAATTCACTTCTGACTCAAATTCAACACCACGATTATCTAATTCTATCGTCATTGCTTCTGCATAAACAGCCTCTAAAAGTCCGCTCTTCAATTCAGAATGAACTTCCATCGCAGCACCAATGATGTCAAAAATAGCTATTTCGTTTTCGTCAGTGAAATGATACATAATACTTTTAACTCCCAAAATTGTAATTTATTATTCAAAAATTATCCAAAATTCCTAGTGAGTGTATTAAAATAAATTTGCTTAATTTTCTACAATTTTCTATAATTTTTGGATTGAATCTTTCTACATTTTGGATTGCCATACATGTTAGAGTTTATTCTATCCCTAAATTGTAATCTATTATTCAAAAATTATCCAAACTCCCAGAGGTATATTAAAATAATTTTGCTTAATTTTCTACAATTTTCTATAATTTTTGGATTGAACCAAAATCATCAGTCAATCTGCGTGACCTTATCGTACTGCAGTTTTTCCAGGTCAAATGGCTTGCGCTCTTCGTTCTTGTAGCCCAGCGACATCACGCAGAGTACGGTCAGGTTCTCTGGCAGCCCCGTCAGCTTGCGTACCAGGTCCTCGGCGCCTTCTCTTTGATACACATGGCACCAGCACGCGCCCAATCCTTGGTCAGCCGCGGCGAGCCATATGTTCTGCGCGGCGATGGCTGCATCGCATTGCCAAGTGTCGATCACGCTGGTGTCAGCGGCTACTACGATGCCCGCCATGGCGGTGTCAAACATGCCACTGCCATAAGTGCGGCAGCCGGATAGCTGACGCAGGATCTCCTGGTTGGTGATCACCACGAAGTGCCATGGGTTCATGCGCTTGCCTGCAGGCGACATGAGCGCACAGCGAATGATGTAGTCCAGCTTCTCCTGTTCTACGGGTTGGTCGGTGTATTTTCTATACGAACGCCTCTGTTGGCATAAACTCTGAAAATCTTGCATAATACTTCGAATTTATAATTTCGGCGACAAAGGTACAAAAAAATACGCACATACGCAAGCGCACGTGCGAATTTTTGAAAAAAGTGGATATGTCTATCCCAAAATTATAATTTATTTTAAAAAATTATCAAAAATTTCTAGGGAGAATCTTTCCCCAAGGGAGCTTGTAAAGACAATTTACATCGTTCTGCGAAGCGTTCGTTCGAGGCCTAGCCGAGATAAGAATTATACATCAATTAAAATCAATTTCTTTTTTCTTAATTGTCTGAGTTGTCTTTCTATCATCTCCTCTCGCCTCTAACCTGTAGGGCTTCGCCCGTCCTCTAAACACTACCCCAAATAATCCAAAATCTCCTGCAAGATTTTCTCGCTGGCGTGGGCGTCGCCGAAGAGCGGTGGGAAGTCCACATGCTTGCCCGCCAGGGCGCGATAGGCGGCTAGGATGCGTTGATAGTCGGCATCGGCTATCACGCCGGCCCCTGCCTCTACTATCTCCACCCACTCGGTCTCGGGGCGTAGAATCACGCAGGGGGTCTCAAAGAAGAATGCCTCCTTCTGCACCCCACCCGAGTCGGTCATCACCACGCGGGCATTCTTCTCCAGCCGGATGATCTCGAAGAACGACGCAGGCTCAATGATCTTGAATCGTGAAGTACTATCGATGCGCTCTAGCAGGGCCTGAGATAGCTGCTCAGGCAGCATTTTTCGGGTGCGTGGATGCAGAGGTAGTACGATGTCTATCTGCTCTTGTTCTGCGATGTCTAATAAAGCTGCGAATATCGATTGCAAATTATCTGCATTATCCGTATTCGCAGGACGATGAATAGTCGCCAATACGAAGCCTCGTGGCTGTAGGTTGAGGCGCTCGATGATGTCCGACTTTTGGTCGGCTATCTGGCTGAAATAGAGTGAGTTGTCATACATCACATCGCCGGATAGGATGACGCGTGGTCTATGGCCATTGGCAAAGCGCACGCGCTGCTTGATGCCATCCTCGGCAAAGCCTTCGGCCTGGAGGTTCTGCAGGCCCGTCTCGGTAGGGGTAAAGAGGATGCTAGATAGCTGGTCGCATACGATGCGATTGACCTCTTCGGGCATCGACATATTGAATGAGCGCAGTCCGGCTTCTATGTGGAAGACGGGTATATGTATCTTGGCAGCAGCGATGGCAGCAGCCAGGGTAGAATTGGTATCGCCATAGACTATTACGCCGTCGAAGGGCTGTCCTTCTGAGGCGGCTTGCAGGAGTACTTGTTCTACGCCTTCGGTGATGCGTGCGGTTTGTGTGGCATGGGTGCCAGAGCCCACTTGCAGGTTGTAGTGGGGCTCGGGTATGCCTAGTTCGTCGAAGAAGACGGCCGACATGTTCTGGTCGTAGTGTTGACCCGTGTGCAGGATGTATTCCTGTATTTGCCCGCTGAAGTGGTTCTTGACGGCGCGTGATATGGCAGCCGCTTTGATGATCTGCGGACGCGCTCCGATTATATTCAGTAGTTTGATCATTTGATTGTTAATTAAGGTCTGTAAGGTCATTAAAGTCCTTAAAGTCGTTCTGAGGATCAAAATCCTCGTTGCTGTTTGCGGATACGGTACATGCGCTCGGTGAAACCACCTTCGGCGAGAAAGTCTTTTTCCAAGCGCTCTAACTGCCTAAATAGCAGATAGTCCGCTTGGTAAATCAGTACAATCACCATATTTGCTATGACCTCGCCCGAACGACTGGGGCATAGACTCATAAAGAATTCAGCATCATTATGCTTCTTTCCTAACTCTCGCATAGCTTGCCATTCCTCGGACTGTTCAGCCCATTGTTTCAATCCTCGAGTACGCAAGTAGTCTCGATAGTCTTCTAAGAGTTCTTGCAAACTGGCCTTAGCCACATTCACTAGTTTTATTTCCGTTTTTTGCGAGGTGGCGGACGCAGCACATCCTTCTATGATGTTCTGTTTGCCACTGCGAGCAGCTTGCACCATTTGGTCTATGGTGCGATCACCTCGTTGCAAGAACCGCTCGCAGAAGTAGTAGGTCATCTCATATATGACTTCCGCTTTTTGGTAAGAGAGCAATTTCTGGTAGTTTCCTCTGCGAGGTATGAGTCGTTCTTGTTCCATGTTTTTCTCTTTTGCGGCATAGCCGCAGTGTCACTATCTATCCTTAAAGACCTTAAAGACCTTTTCCAATCCCCTAGTTTTTAGTAGGCCTTCGGCCGTCCACTAAACCCTCACCTATAGTGAGAGCAGGATCTCTACGATGCGTTCGGCAGTGTGGCCATCCCAGAGGGCGGGTATTGCTCCTTGCTTCCATTCGCCGGCGAAGAGTCGGTCCAATGCAGGTTTGATAGCTTCGGGGCGGGTGCCGATGAGCATGTTGGTACCTACGGTGCAAGTCTCTGGGCGCTCGGTGTTATCGCGCAGGGTGATACATGGTACACCCATCACGGTTGTTTCCTCTGTGATGCCGCCTGAGTCGGTCACTACGGCTTTGGCACGCTCCACAAGGTAGTTAAACTCCAAGTAACCCATTGGATCTACGATATGCAGATTAGGGAATAGTTGGGCCAGTTGCTCCTCATCGCCCCAGAGGTTGTAGAAGAGTTTAGCTGTTCGTGGGTGTATTGGGAAGATGATTGGCAGTCCATGTACATTATTGATTATCTGCTCCATAAGGGCTTTCAGGTGCTCTTGCTCATCCACGTTCGCAGGGCGGTGCATGGTCATCACTATGTATTGCTTCTCTTGCAAGCCAAGAGTGTCGTATACAGCAGGTCGGCGGAATCGCGAGCGATTCGCCAGCAGGGTATCGATCATCACATTGCCGACATACCAGACGCGCTGTGGCGTTCTTTTGAACGCGTACTGCTCTTCGGGAAGAGCAGGTAGGCTAGAGGCGAGAGGCGAAAGGCGAGAGGCCTGTAGTTCTGCTCCAAGGAGGAGCAGGTTTTTGTTGGCGATTTCTGAGGTAGTAAACATATAGTCTGCGAGAGCGTCGGTGACCATGCGGTTGATTTCCTCGGGCATTGTTTGGTCCCAGCTGCGTATGCCAGCCTCTACGTGGCAGACTTTGGTATTGAGTTTTTTGGCTACGATGGAGCACGCCATGGTGCTGGTGACATCGCCTACTACTAGCACTAGGTCTGTAGGGTGCTGCATGAGGTCTTTTTCGAATGCCACCATGATGTTGGCGGTCTGTTCGGCTTGTGTTCCTCCGCCGCATCCGAGGTTAACGTCAGGCATAGGTATGCCGAGTTCCTCGAAGAAGGTGTCGGACATATTCTTGTCGTAGTGCTGACCGGTGTGTACGAGGCGATGATAGATGTTATGTCCCTCAGTTTGTGCTTTCTGAATAGCTTTGATTAGGGGCGCGATTTTCATGAAGTTTGGGCGTGCGCCGGCCACTAGAGTTATTTTCATATTTTCTTGTTTTATTATTTTCTAGGGTTATATGTATACAACAAGTTGGTTGTTTTTTGTTAACAAAAATACATTTGCTTTAGTCTGTTTCTTAGTCTTCAGTAGCGCCAACGGCGCCTCCTCTAAACTGTAGGTGCAAAGCACCGTCCTCTAAACAGTAGGCCTCCGGCCGTCCACTACTTAAACTGCTTCCAGAAGATAGGGTTGCTTTTATTTGCGATGCTCTCTGTGGCTGAATTAGGATGGTTTTCTATGAACCAAGTTAAAAATTTAGCAGTATCTATCTTGTCATTTAGCATTTTTTTACTACGTTCAGCGAATAATGCTTTACGTTCATCTGATGGTAATGCAACAAGATTTTCTATGATTTGATACAAAGCTTCTTCTCCACTTGGTTGAACACTTCCATCCAGTCTACGAATATTACTATCATTTGTTAATGGCGTAGCATGAATTCCGTAACCTAATTCATATACATCCTCCATCTCTGTCATGTAGTTAATACGACCTACAAAGTCATTAAATCGCACAAACGGAGTTCCCAATATACCTGCTTCACATGCCATCGTTTGGCTATCTCCTATGTAGATAGATGCGAATGCCATAATATGATGAATATCCAATGGATCAATTTTTATTCTATACTTTTCAAATTGTGGCTCTAATTCACGCTCGGATGTTATATATATTTGTCCATGTGGAGATAATATATCAATGACTTTTTCTGCTACCTTAGTTGAAAAACCAACAGCACCCTGGTCATGGTGTGCAGTTAATTTGGCAAATCGGATAACAAAATATGGTTTGTCTGTATTGATGCCATATTTATTGACGATATCTTTTGAAGGAGTAAAACGGGTTGGCCATAAGTATGCTAATTTTTTATACCCTTCGAATTCAACTTTTTTACGAGTAAACTTTCCAGCATCAGTTACACGAGGAGCTATAACTCCTGTATATAGAGGGAAAAATATATTTGCATATAATTTTATTATCTCATAATCATCATCAAATAATTCATATGAAGGTATATTAAACAGTTTACCTGCAACAGCAATTACTCCGTCAGATCCTATCATAAAGTCAGGGCGTTTTTGACGTACAATTTTACATACATCTATGCAACGTTGTAACAATGAAAGACCCAATCGTAAGAATCCATCTTTTGGGGGACGTGACTGAACTTTTATAAATTCCATTCCAAAATCAATGCACAATTGCTCTAGCACATCTTTTGGACGAATAACTATAATTGTTTCGTGTCCATCATTCTGCAATTCCATAATAGTATTTTTAAAAATATGGAAATGTGCAGGGTGACTAATCATAAAAAGTACTTTCATAAGTCTATTTGTTTATATGTTGGTATCATTACTAATTTCTTTGTCAATTGCTCTGCCGTAGGGCATTCGCCTGCGATATATCCAAACTCCGTTGCCCACTCGATGGCACGAGCGAAGTGTGTAGCAGATTCTACACCATGCTGCATGAGATGGTTCTTTAACGCTTCTGGATCTTCGGTTTTTGCGATGAGCATAAACGCATTCTCGCCATACCATGCACGTTGTGTCATTTTCTGATCATGCAAGCAGAATGCTACGACTTGGGCATTGTGCTGCTGTTGAGCAATCTCTTGAGGTATGGTAGGTAAAGCTCGTTGGTACATACGACTCACACCTTTTGCCATGCGTTTTAGCACGACTTTTGAGCGACATGCCACGGATGTGCGTTTCTGCTTCATGTGTAGCGTGAGTACGCGGTATAACCAAGGTGTATGCATCAAGGCTTTGAGTAGCATGGTCAAGTATAGTTTGGCTTCATGTACGATGCTATAACCTTTGAGAGAGGCGTATTGCGTTTGGATAGATTCTGCGTATTCGGGATTATTCACGTAGAGTATTCCACCTTCGCCGAGTGCGGGAAATTTACCCTGATTGATGCTATAGACGGTAAAGTCTCCTTCGGCAGGTAAACCATATCCATGGGCATTATCCACGATGATGGTTGCTGCGCCTATAACTTGTTGAACAGCGGTTATATCGTTGTGTATGCCAAAGAGGTTGGTCAGTACCAAGGCATCTAATTGCAGTGTGGAGAGATGTTGGAGATCTATATGCAGATCATCTGTCACATCCACAAACACGGGCGTGCATCCGGATTGCTCTACGGCATTGGCTACGGTATGGCAGTTGTATGCCACCACGCCTACTCTACCACCATTAGGTAAGGCAGCACGTAGTGCCATCACAATACCCGAACGCGCATGATTGAGCAGGTATTCGCCTGTTTGAGGAGCGTAAGATTTTCCAAAGCAGAATGCTAACTGCTTGCCGAGTGAGAAGGATATGTGTAGACGTGGAATCATTTTAATAATCTTAAAATATTCAATCCTATTTTACCTAATTGAAACATGAACTTACGATGTATTTTTTCGTAACGTCCATGGTTGACAAGTTCTCCACCCATTTGTTGCTTAAATGCACGTACTCCATATTTTTTGTTTGGTTCACCTGCACCACCATAATCAAATGTTTTGTAATTATTGTTTAATCCCCACCTCAATGTCTCCCATATTAAAATGTCATTTGGAAATAGATGGTAAAATTTACTATAGCTACCGGCATACCAGCCATAGAGTGAGTCATTGTTAATTAATCCAAGCCTACATCCTAAAACTTCTCCTTGTTCGGTTTTCACCATGAATATCACGAGTAAATTCTTCTCGTTGACAGCCTTGATTTGTTCTATACTCACAAGTGGTAATCCTATGCGAGTATATATAGACTTTAATACATTATAACTTAGTTCTAAAAGATTGTCATCAATCATTTTAGGTTCGTAAATGTCAACAACTAAGTTATTCTTTTGAGCTTTTTTGATTTGTTTTATTCTCCCCTTACTTATGCGTTCCCACATTTTATTCTCATCATCAAGTGAAATGATAAAATTCAAATGTGAAGAAAATCTATAACCACATTGTTGAAAGGCATCATTTACGGTTAACATTTCATAATGATTCCTTATTTGCGTATATATGATTCTCTTATCTCTGCATTTGTCATATTCTTTTAATAATGCAACAATAATATCTTCATTATCGTTTTTAGCGAGTGGTGCACCTTGTATTATTGACCGTCTTGAAAAGTATGACTTAACACCAGGTTCTGCTATAACAACCCATAAAAGTATGCCTACTATTTGTTTATTTTGTTCAATGGCAATAACTTGTGGTGTATATCCAGGAGTTTTTTGATATACATCATACATATCTGGGGTTTGAAAGAGATTACCTTTAGGATGATCTTTTATAAAGTTATACCATTGAGTTTTGTCAATTTCATTATTTTTTATAATATTCATAACGATGAATTTATAGTAGTTTATTATGAGTAATTATCGTTTTCTTTTCAACCACTTGACTCCCATTTTGCCGATCTTATATAGCAATGGTTTGCGGATGCAGAGGAAGCGGCCGTATTCCTTTAGTTCGCCACCAAATTCCATCTTAAAGTCGCGTACGCCGTATGGGATATCAGGTTCGCCAGCGCCCATAAAATCGAATAGCGGCAGGCTGTGATTCTTCGCATATTCGATGGCTGCGTAGGTAGCTAGCACGGATGGATAGAGGTCGCGATATTCCTCGTCTAAACCGCATACATACCACTCGTAGATGGCTTTGCCATCTAAGATGGGGCACATCATTCCGCCGATGATTTTATCTTCGTGCTTTACCAGCAAGTACTTGCCTACTCCATTGCGATAAAACTGCAAGAAGAAGTCCTCTGAGAATAGTGGTGTGTGCACTTTCTCGCGGTAGAGGCCGCTGAGTATTTGATACCAATCGCGAATCTCTTGCTCCGACTGCGCCTGAGCTACGGTAGCGCCATTCTTGATAGCGCGTTTGAGTTCGCGCTGACGACGCTCGCTCATTTGATACTGCGCGTTGCAATGGACATGAATATCATAATGAGGTTGGTAAGTAAATCCATTTGCCTCAAATATAGACTTCCATTTGCTATAATCGTGGAAATTTCTAGTCTCCACATATATCGCCTTATCACCTAATCGCCTAATCGCCTTCAGCAGTGCTGCTAGTGCTTCGTCGCTGATATCATCAGCGAGAAGGAGACCACCCACTACGATGGCTCTACAGGTGAAATATTGCTTTAATACAGATTTTTCTTGGGTTATATAAGTCACTACTACTCCATACAACACTCCATCCTCTTCTACACCAAGCGCGTATGGCATTAATTCTTCTTGATTTGAAGAATAAAAGTCATACGCCTCTGGCGTCTGGAACCAAGTAGCAGTAGCAGATTGCTCTAAGAGGGCACGCCACCGTTGGAGGTTGATATTTTCGTATTGTTTGACTTTAATCATTCTAAGTGATGTTATTTAAACAAAAATACGCTCGCTAAGCTTGCTATAAAAATATACAAAAATCTAATTGGTTATACTTTGTCTTACTCATAATAAGCAACTCGTTGCTAGAAGAGCAAGAGCAAAGTAGATTTATTCTATAATATATTTTGTTTTAGTCACTAATGCAGTGGACTGCATTCTTCTGACTATATACAAAAGGGATTCTATTGATTTTTAATTATTTTTGTAGGCACAAAGTGCCGTATTTATATTAAAAAAATCATTGAATCACTTGCTCATAGATATCTACGAGGCGCTTCGCCACTTGCTCGTTGCTGAGTTGCATTTCTATAATGCGGTCTCGGCCGTTGGTGCGGCCTTCGAACTGCAATGCAGCCTGAAGCAATTCTACTAACTCATCTACACTCTTCTCATCAGCATCCCAACGCTCGTGAGTCTTGCGTGGGTTGCGCAGGATATAGTGTCCAGGTAGATCACCTAATAGATGACGCACATCTGCCATATCTGTGGCTACGATAGGGCAATTGCAGGCCATAGCCTCTTTCAGAGCTTGTGGTGAGCCTTCTGAGTGTGATGGCAAAGCAAATAGGTCACAAGCATTCATACGCAACACGCAGTCTGCACGACTCAATCCCTTCATCTCAAGGCAAACGATATTTCCACAGCGTTCTCCACCATTAACGGCGACCCATGGAGCTCGCTCCATGCGCTCAACAGCATCACGAAGAATGGAATAATTCTTGCGTAGGTTGTCGAATCCACCACCAAATAGAATGTATTTAACGCCATCTTCAAAGCCCAATTGCTTGCGAGCGGAAACTTGATCTATGACATGACAATCGTCCATATTCACGCCACAAGGGATGATGGAGTATCTCTTAGCTTTGAAATACACTAAATCATATATATGTTGTGCTACATACACCACATGTTTTGCGCGGAGCGAAAAGATGGATGTCAATAAGTTGACATGCCAATTTAGTGTCTCACCATTATGGAAGGTGGTCACAACAGGCACAAGATTCTGCAACTCAGCAGTGATGGCCGAGAGACCAAAGTGCGCGTGAATAATATCGGGTTGAAACTCCCGAATCTTACGCTTGAGAGCACGTACCGCTAGAATATAGTTTCCACGCACAGGCATATAATCGATAGTCATACCTAGCTGACGCAATGATTCTCCTTGCTCCAACACGAATGGGAGCAAGTCCTGCGGAAACTGTGGTTTGTATCGTCCAATGATTAGTATTTTCATATATTAACTTTTACTTACAAACTTAAAGAGTAGGCATACTAGATCATTCCTCGTCCTGCCAACTTAAACCAACCCCATGCAATACAAGCAATAAATTCCAAGACCAATGCGTAATTAAACCAGCGCTTCATGACCTTAGTCTTGTACAACGCACTTATTCCATACGCCGCATACATCAACTCCAATGGTATGATCGGCATGTGGAAGCGCCCCGATTGAGCGAAGTTGGAAAACACTAATGCCAATAGGTATGCTATCAGCATCGCTATAATAAAAGTATGCTTGCGCCATTCGCCAGTGAGCAAGAAAGAGAACATCACCATAATGACAAAGAAGGACAAAATATTCTTCTCAAAATTGCCTCCATTCATCATCATATGCATCTCTTGTCCTTGGAAGGTATAGACCATATTTGGGAATGGGATGGTAAAGATTAATGGTGCGAACACCGCCGCTCCCGCATATTTAGCAAACTTATTACCATTGGCTCGCTTAGTACGCCATTCCATATTGGCTTGTTGCTCCGTACCGCTAAATGCTGTATCCTTCAAATCATTCGCCATAACCAAAATATTATCTCCATAGCTTAAGGCCAATACTAATACAACGATTGAGCCTAAGAAAATCTTCTTACCTATGCTAATAATTTGTGTTTTTGTTAACAGCACAGATACAAACATCGCTCCAAAAGCTACTAATGCTAACACCGATCGAAATGCAAACAAGACAAAGCCCAATAAGATTGCTCCAGTCAAGTCTTTTAGTTCAAACTTTTCCAGACTCAATACACGGTCCATCTCATTAACATATAAGGATAGGAAAAATATCATCTCCGTTTCCTTCATCATCGATCCGCACCACCATATCATATTGGCCTGCAGCATACAGAAGATACCCGTCATGCGCCCCACATGCTCGCCAAAATGACGCTTCGCCACACGGTACATCATTAGGCAAGTAACAGCGCCGTAAATGGCTTTTAGGATCAATGGAAACACCACCTCACTAAAACCACCTGTTAGCAGATACAATATGGAGAGATAGATGATGTATCCCAAGTCGGAGATATCTACATTCCATCCCATCCACATATGTACCACATCCATAAAGCGGCCTTCTTTCAATTGTTCTACCATTTGCAATGCGGATGGCACATACCAAGTGATATCACCCTCACTACTCTCATAGTAGGTACCGTAGTGCTCCATATTGAAGAAATAGATGAATATTACATATATCACACGTATGAGAAAGGCGGAAACAAACAATTTCTTAGCGAAGTTGCGCTCGGTGATATTATGCCATGCTTTGGTCAGATGATTACTTCCAAAGAAAAACATGCAAACGGATACTATACCAAATACACACAACCACCAAGGTAGTGAGTAGTCGGCAAATAGCAAACTAACCGCAAGCAATGCAACCAAATACACAAATACGCATTTGTTTGCCATATCCTTAGGAAAAAAGGTTAAAGTATCGTTGATTCTTGGATTCATAAGACTAACTATTGAGCAAGATTAGTATAATTTAATAACCTTATGAGCGATAGCACTCCATAGGTATTTCTGCGCCTCTGCTATTGCAGCCATACTCATATTATCGTACAAATCCTTTTGATTGAAAATACGGATAAGATTTTCTGCAAAGACTTCCACATCTGCATACTTAGACAACAAACCTGTTTGACCATCCGCTACCACATAAGGGATACCTCCTATATTCGTTGCTACTATAGGCATACCCGTAGCCATCGCCTCTGCCAATACTATGCCTTGTGACTCCTCCTGACTATGTAAAGCAAATACCTGAGCATCAGTATATAATTTGAATAAATCCTCTTGAGGTAAATTGGTAAGAATCTTTATTTTGTCAGCATTAGGAGAATTTTTGACATGCATTTTCAACTCTTCATAATAAGATGGTTCGGCTAAAACACCAGCAACTACAAGATTAACATTCTCCATCTTTTGGCACAAGATCTCAAACGCTTGTAATAAATATAGATGTCCTTTTCGTTTAGAAATTGCTCCTACAGACAAGATTGTATTAGATAGAGGCGAAGAGTGTAATTCTATGTACCGTGCATTAATTCCTTGAGGAATAACTGACATCTGTGGTAAATGCTTAATAAATCTGCGTTGATAATAAGCCTCTATTTGTTTGGCCACATAATGTGTATCCACTATGATTTGTTTGGCTCGATCAAGTATCTTAAATTCATAATAACTTTGAACAAGACACTGATATAAATTCTTCAAAGAAAATTTACGCTTTAAGATATTCATTTTTTCTATATGGAGCAAGCCATGTACAGTAAGCATTGTACGAATTGATTTATTCGTTAATGCTTTGTATATGAGATAACTTAATTTGCCCGTTCCATGAATATGCACCATATCAGGTTGTATAGATATGATTTTATCCACTATCTCATCTACTCGCTGCGTCGCATCTTGATTATGCTTTCCGTAATTCTTAAAGCGATGGATGGTCATATTACCACACAATTCATCCTGTTCCGCTCCATCAATGCGTGGTACATCAAACACATGCACCTGATGGTCTAACGACAAAGCATTGGCTAAACCATATACGGAAGACTCTACGCCTCCACGGATACAATCAAGAGATACAGGGAATGGTCCTACTTGTACGATGTTCATATTCTGAAAATTATTTATTCTTTGCGTGCACTAAGCACAAATATAAATTACGACTAATATTTATCAACTTTATCTTCCTTGCGTTCTTCTTAGAAGTTCTACTTAGGGACAAAGGAAATAGATTGTATTTCTTAAGTTTGCCCATATATTCTTTTCGTCTATCAAACTGATGTGCTGCGATCATTGTTAGCAATGATATTACGGAGTGAGATATCATACGATGATACCAATCTAATATGCCTTTATCTGTAATATCCTTCATCTGATCTTGCAATAAATCAAGCAACATAAAACTACCATCAATCTTGCGTTGTACAGCACGAGGTGAGGATGCATTAACTAACGAATCAGAACGCTCAAGATAATCATACACTACCATATTGCAGATGTTCAATCGTTCTGCTTTCATCAACACAAGTGGCAACCAAGGGGTATCATCGTAATAATCTCCAGTATAGCACCAAATATTATTCTTAGTAATGATATCAGTACGATAAATGTATCGCCATATATTGCAAGCAATATCCAAACGATTGGCTAAGAATTCTGCACCTGTCATAAGTTGGGGACTGTAATCAAATGTCAGTTCATTGCCGCGCTTGGGTATTATTTGGTAGTATTCATTAACTATTTGAAAATCAAAGCGAAGCATATCCAATTGCTCATCTTCCATCTGCTTGATAAGTCCACCATACACATTAGGTTCTACATAGTCATCTGGGTCAACGAAGCATAGGTATTTACCAGTTGCGTGGCGCATACCCGTATTGCGTGCACCAGATGGGCCTTGATTCTCTTGGTCTATAACAATTATGCTAGGATGCTCTTTGGCTATCTCTCGTGCCATTTCTGCAGAATTGTCTGGACTACCATCATTTACGCAGATGATTTCCATTTCTGATTCTGGAATATCTTGATTCAGCACTGAATAGAGGCACTTTGGCAACCACTGTGACGAGTTATAGAGCGGTATAATAAAAGAGAGTGTTTTCTTCATTATTTGTAGTGATTAGCTTGGTTACAAGGTATAATTTCTCCCGAGATACACTTACTAGCATCGGACATGAGGAATACAGCCACTTCTGCTAATTCTTCAGGCATGATGTAGCGTTTACCCACGGCACCTTTGAGATATGCATCGTCGTATATTTCTGGATGAGATTGTACATCAGCAGTCACACCAGGAGCAATAGCATTACAATGAATACCTTTGATAGCAAACTGGCGAGCAATGCCCGCAATAATATTACCAATAGCAGCTTTTGTCATACCATATGGCGCATCATCTGGATACATTCCACGCTCAGAAGTTACGAATACCACCCCAGCTGATTCTACAGAATGTTCTGTACAATGCTTCACAAATGCTTGCGTCAAGAAGAATGGACTTTTTACATTCAACAGAAACTGCTCGTCATAACTCACTTCTGTAACATTCAAAAAGCCTTTATCGATATTGCATATGCCAGCATTATTGACTAGTCCATCTAATCCTCCTAATAGTTCAACCGCCTTGTCAATTAAAGATGAAAGATTAGCAGTCTCTGTTAAGTCATACTGGATATATTGGCATCCTATCTTATTAGATGCTTGAATAAGCGCATCCTCATTGCGTCCCACTATTACTACAGCTGCACCTTCTTGCACATAGCGCTCGGCTATTTGCAATCCAATACCCTTGCTACCTCCAGTAACGAGAATCTTTTTCCCTTTTAAGCGTTGCGCAGCGTCAGTTGTTGCAATATGTGCATTTATTTTCATGACTGGAATACCCTTGTATATCCATTGCCATAATCTGTATAATCGTTGTTTCATATTTATTAGGCGAGAGGCTAAAGGCGAAAGGCGAGAGGTAAAGGATATATCGCTTCGCTCTAAACCAGATTTTATTTATGACTTTTTAATTTATTGCTCCACTTTTCAAGCTTAAAGCATACACGCTCTACAAAATGTACAAGACCCCAAAGATGATATTTCTTGAGTCGGCGATATTGTATCATAGGAAAGTGAAATTCATCGTAGTCCTTAAGAATGCCAGCAGGGATCAATTCTTGCAACAATCTATTGCGTTCCTCGTTAAGAAGATCCTTGCTGGTTTCTGAGATACCAGTCATATCAAATAGTGTCATATCTATATTTGCATATTGTACAGACTCGCCGCCAAGAACAATAGATTGTAGATAGAATTTCCAATCCGAACAAATTCGTAAAGTCTCGTCGTACAAACCATACTTCTCAAACAAATCTTTGCGAATATATGCAGGAGAATGGTTGAGACATCCACGATAGAACATATTGAGTGTCACCTCGTTACCTCCATTACATGAGTCATGTAGAATGGTACCATCAGGCATTGCTTTTTTCATGTTGCCGTAGATAACTGCGAGGCGAGTATTAAGGTGATGAGGTGATGAGGTGATGAGGTTATTAGGTAAAGAATTATTCGCTTTTTCTAAAGCCTCAACCATTTGTTGTGTACAATTGGCATTAATTAAAACGTCGCCAGAATTCAGGAATTGGCAATAATCACCTGTTGCCATTTTGATGCCTTTGTTCATGGCATTGTAGATGCCCTTATCTGGTTCGCTGAGCCATTTTAGGCGAGAGGCGAAAGGCGAGAGGCTAGAGGCAAGGGTGGATTCGTATTCACGAATAACATCCACAGATCCGTCCGTAGAATTTCCATCTACGATAATATGCTCTATATTTGGATAAGTCTGTGCAGCCACAGAGGCAAGCGTCTTTCGCAAGCCCTCGGCATCGTTGTAGTTAATGGTTATGATTGAGAGTTTGATCATAAATAATCCTATCATTTACGCTTAAAACTAGAGTACGATATAAGTATTTTTAAAACTTTCCTTATTGACTGCCTAATCAATACTTTCTTTGTTACCCAATGATACTTTTCATGGAATAGTTTCTCACAATGCACCCAATATTTTACATTTTCTTTTTGGTATTCATATCCAGTCCCTAAAAATTCAAAAGTTGTAGAATCCGAATATGGTTGTTTTAAATATAAATCCGCTATTTCTTGTGAACAAGATGAAAAATTCATTCCAGATTGGACTCCAATATTTCTAACCAATGAGATAGTTGGTAAAATTTGACATTTATTTTCTAATATCATATAGGTGCCGAGATTAACATCATTTACCCATAAGTAGTCTGTAGGACACATTGCTGATAAGTATGCTAAGAAACGACTCCGTCCTAATTTAGCCATTTTAAATAGATTTTTGAAAGAAAACGATTTCTTAAAATATTGTGTTGAGATTTTGCTTCTTTCTTTTAATCTATCTTTCCATGTTGCATATCCCCAAGCCGAAAATGTGTTAGGACATCGATAATATGTATTACCATCTGTCTTAACTCCATTATAATTAAGATAACCGCATATTGAATCAACAGATTTATCATTTTCAAATAAATCTAAGCCTTTATTAATATATAAGAGAAAGTTGGGAGAAAACACATTATCATCTTCTGTGAAAATGATTCGATCGTATTTTTTCCATAACTCTTTAAAAATTACGTTCACATTGCTATTAGCACCACCTACTCCATAGTTCTTCTCTCTTTTTACTATATTAGTTGATTTAAAAGGAAATGATTGACTCTCAAGATAAGTAACAATTTTATTGTATCCTTCCCAATGTGAATCCTTCAAGGGATAATCAAGTGCAATGTAAACATCTGTATGTTCTGCTCCTGCACATCTAGATAAAGACTCTAAACATGGTATAAAACATTCCGCACGACATAGCGTTGGAATAACAACAGGCGCATATTGAGATAGTGTTTTCATATACAAATCTAATTAACTCCTTCGAAACAATCACGCAAATAAGGTTCGTGATTATAAACTAGGCAATGGATTGCCACTAATGGAGTTTGATTCATAATTATGTATTATACTTCTTTGTAATAATCTTCAGGTGAGTTGATAACGCCTTCCGCAAAATATTCGTCTGTTTCAATAATAGGATAAATATTTTTGGTATCGATACTAGCAGATACCACACCCCATGACAATCCAACACCAAAACCACTCATTAAAAATTTCAAGGTTTTAGATTCTTCTTCCTTGCCATATGCATCACTAATTGTCAATGGAATTGCAGCTGCAGAAGTATTGCCATATCTATCAATAGATATTGGCATTTTGTCTGCTGATATTTTTAGTTTTTTAGCCAGCATCTTAAGAATAAATCCATTTGCTTGATGCAAAACGCAACTGTCGTAGTCATCTATAGTCGTTTCAGTTTTTACCAAAAACTCTTTTATTGTTTTTGGAACATCTGAAATAGTGAAACTAAATACATCATCACCATTCATTACGGTATTATAGAGAGAACGCGGATTACCATCATCCCAGATAAATTCTTCAGTAGTTGCATGTAAATTTCTAAAGCCACCCGCAGGTGCAATAATAGCTCTATAACCTTCTCCGTCGGTTTTTAATAGTCCCTCAACAACGTCGGACTTGCATCCAGTTTTTTCAACGAGTATTGCGCCTCCACCATCTCCAAATAACATTGCTACAGAACGATCTTCTGGATTAGTGATTTTAGTCATTGTTTCGCCAACTACAAGCATTGCAAACTTTGCATCCGAAGCCTGTAGAATAGAACAGATAGTTGATACTCCATATACAAAAGCCGAACAACCAAGATTCATATCTACGGCAAAACAATTCTTACTAAGTCCTAGTCGTTTATGCAACACACACGCTGTTGCTGGTCGACGATAGTCTGTGGAGTGTGCGACAAATAATAACGCACCTATAGATTCTCTATCAATTTTCTGTTTTTCAATTATATCGTTAGCCGCTACATATCCTAAATCTGATGCGGTTTGATATTTAGATGTTTTTCTAAACTCCGTTATTCCTGTTTTTTCGGAGAATTTTTCAACTTGTTCTTCTCCAAATTTTTCTTTCAGATCATCAAGTTTAATTTTGTCTGTAGGAACAGCTGCTGAAAGTGCTGCTATTTTGAGTCCTTCAAATTTAAAAAATGCCATTATTATACCTATTTATAATGATATACCTCCATCTATCGTTAAAGAAGTTCCAGTTACCCATGCAGCTCCATCTGATAACAAATAAATGATTGCATGTGCAATTTCTTCTGGTTTTCCATAGCGTCCTAATGGATAGCGTGCCATATCTTTTTCCAAATCTGCCTCTGATATTGCTCCTCCACGAATAAGTGGAGTTTCGACCATACCAGGATGAATTGAATTAGCGCGAATATTCTTCACACCCAATTCACGTGCTGCATAGTGCATATATGCCATCAATGCAGCTTTTGACGAACCATAGATTCCATTTCCTAATGTAGAGAAGAATGCAGCAACAGAAGATACAAAAACTATAGACCCACCTTCATTAATTTTTTTCTTTTTTAATAATGATTTTACAATGAGCATTGGAGCAAATGCATTGGTTTGAAATATTAAATCTAAATCTTCTTGCTTGTAGAATCTAATTGGTTTTTCTTTTGTAATACCAGCATTATTGACTAAACCATCTAGAGATGGAGTTTTATCTACCAACAGGTCAATACCTTCTTGTGTAGAAATATCTGCAACTATTGATATATGTCCTTCGCCAGCCATTTGTGACAAAGTTTCATTTAGACGCTCTTCATTGCGACCTGTAATCACACAAGTAGCACCTAATTTAGAACATTCAATAGCCGTAGCTCGTCCTATACCCGATGAGGCACCAGTAATCAAAATCGTTTTACCCACCAACGAGAAAGGATTATATGTTGGATCAAATTTCATAATTGTATTATTTTTTATAGTTCATCAACCAATACTACCTCAGGAATCACAATGTTTTCTGTATCAAAAGCCACAGTACCCCAACTTAGACCAACACCAAAACCACAGCAAATAAACTTAGTAGGTTTGTCCAACTTGCCTTGAAGTTGTGTGACAATCGTCAAAGGAATAGATGCCGATGATGTATTTCCATAATGAGACATACAAGAAGGAACTTTTGATTCTTCTAATTTCAACTTCTTAATAATCATATTATTGATTTTCATATTTGCTTGATGGAACACGAAGTAATCAGCATCTTGATAATCAAAACCAAAGTGCTCTGCCAATCTTTTTACAGACTTTGGAGCAGTAGAAATAGCGAAAGAGAATACATCCATACCATTCATACGAGCCATCAAACGATGATATTGTTTACCATCAATCTCCTCATAATCAAACGATTTTGGAGATACCTGATTACGTGAACCTCCATCTGGGATAATGATGGCTTCATAACCGCTTCCATCTGTACCAAAATGGAATTGAAAGTCTTTAACACCTTCGCAATATTCAACTGCGGTTGCTGTTCCAGCACAACCAAATAGTGGATCCAAGAGGCCATCAGCACGTTTTTTAGCATCACCTGCTAATAGAAGTGCTTTTTTTATTTCGCCGGTACACAATAGTCCCATCACTTGACTCAATCCATACACCCAACCACTACAACCTAAAGCACAATCAGTAGCATAACATTCTTTACTTAAACCTAAGCGGTCTTGTAGAATGCATGATGTAGCTGGTAAAATGTAATCTGCAGTTTGTGACACAAACACTAGTGCACCTATCTCTGATTTGTTCCAATGTAAATCTGCAATCAATTTTTCAGCTGCTTCATAGCATAAATCGGAAGTACACAATGTCTTAGAAACATGACGCTGTACAACACCAGTAGCCTTCACATAATCCTCAGGAGTATACTCTTTTGAGATATTCTCCTCGTCTGTCAGGTTATTCACAACTCTTTTGGGAACACCTGCAGCAATGCCCGCAATGCGGACATTGCTATAGTGCAGATATGCCATTACGCACGCTCCTTAACAATGTTAAACAAATCCTCAATGGTAACAGAGTTCTTAACATCGTTACCTTTGAGAGTTACATCATACTCATCATCAACCATAGCGATTACGCTAAGACCAATAAGAGAAGACCACTCTTCCAAATCGTGGTACTTGGTCTCAGGAGTGAATACACTTGCATCAGTTTCTTCAAATTGCTCAGCGAAGTGAGCTACAAATTCATTTAATTCCATAATTGTACTTTTTTAGTTGTGAATATTGTGTTAATTAATAATCTATTTTTTGTGCAGGATTACCAAACATATGTAATCCATCTTTCACATTACGCATAACAACACTACTAGATCCTACTTCTACTTGGTTACCTATCTTTTTATGACGAATTAAAGTTGAACGCACATGCATCACTGATTCTTGACCTACTTCAGCATATCCTCCTAAGAATACATATGCTTCAATGGTAGAAAAATCACCTACTTTTGCATCATGACCTAGATCAGAAAAAACATGTACAACAGTATGCTTTCCTAATTGAACATTGTCTGAAATAACACACCAACCTGCCACAAAACTTCCATCGCCGATTGTTGCAGTTGCATTCACATTACTTCTTGCACTAATGATAGACATAAACGTAGCCCCTTTCGCTTCCATCATCTCGGCATAGTATTTGCGCCATTTAGGTTCGCCCATTGCTATAAAGAACACATCATCAGGTTGGATCTCGTATGTCTCTGGTGCACCTAAAATAGGAGGATACTCTCCTTTCAATCTGTCTAATGCATCTGTCTTGCTATCTAGAAAACCTTTTATATCATACTCACCGCTTTGGTATGCTTTAGTTCCTTTAGCAGCAGCATATACCTCTCTACCCCATCCACGGGCACCGACTATGATTAAATGTTTCATCTTATTATACAATCTACTACTCGTTTTACATCTTCTTCGCTCAACGCATGGTGCATTGGTAAGCAAATAACCGTATCAGCCCATTGGGTAGCCACAGGCAAGTTTTCTGTTGCAGCTGATGGATAAGTGTTATATGGCGTAAATGTACTAATCAACGGATAGAAATATCTACGACCAAGCACATTATTTGCTTTCATCTTCTCATACAACTCATCGCGAGTCATACCGTATTCTGCAGCGTTGATAAAGATAGGGAAGTAGCTGTAATTTAGTTTAGAGGTTAAAGGTGAAAGGTTAGAGGCAAATGATTCAACTATTGGTTGATATAAATTGATACCTTTCACATCCTTCAATGCTTCTACATACATCTTAGCGACCTCTTTGCGAGCGGCGATAGCCGCATCTACATGCTTTAAGTTCAAAAGTCCATAAGCCGCACGGATCTCATCCATCTTGCTATTGATACCAGGACCTACGACATTCGTTTCACCACGAAAACCAAAGTTCTTTAGATTATCAACATGGTATTTCATCTCTGCAGAATTGCAAACCATTGCACCACCCTCTACGGTATTGTAGGTTTTGGTAGCATGGAAACTTAATGTAGAGATATCACCTGCTTTCAATATAGATTCTCCATCCTTACTTACACCAAAGGCATGGGCAGCATCGTAGATTACTTTTAGATTATGATTCTTAGCTATTGCTTCTATGCGCTCTACATTGCATGGCGTACCATAGACATGCACAGGCATGATAGCAACAGTCTTATCCGTGATGGCAGCCTCTATCTTATCTGGATCGATGCAACCAGTTACAGGATCAATATCTACGAATACAGGAGTGAGTTTATTCCACCAAATTGCATGGGTAGTAGCCACAAAGGAATAAGGCGTCGTAATCACTTCTCCTTCATTAAGTCCTAGCGCTTGCAGCGCTGTAATAAGCGGCAGGGTACCATTGGTAAAAAGGGAGATATACTCTACTCCTAGGTATTCTGCAAGTGCGTTTTCCAATTCTTGATGGAAATGGCCATTATTAGTAATCCACTTACGATCCCAAATCTCTTGAAGATAAGGCATAAACTCCTCCAATGGAGGAAGTAATGGGGAGGTAACTGTTATTTGTGATTTATCTTGATTCATATAAGTATTTTTATACGCCCGCAAAGTTACTACTTTTTTCTTACACTACCAAATATCTATGATATTTTGTGCGAATTTTATTGAGATTTAGTGACATTTTGCGGAAAAATAGGGAGAAAAACTACAGAACATTGCATTTGGGGCAAGATATTTCCTCATCTTTGATATTTGGCGCAATATCATTCCACATCGCAACGAATAAAAAGCAGTACTTTTGCAAAGTACAAAAAAAGTACAAAATTAGCCCCTATTTATTAACTAAAAAACTTCTGCCATGAGCTATTCATCCATGTACATCGCAAACAAAAACATCCTAAAACATCTTAACTCTAACAGCATTACTATCCGACAACTTGCCCTGGATATCGATATGGATCCGTCACATCTACGAAAGATACTCAATGGGAAACTGCCTTTGTCGCTACACTATATCGATCGTATTTGCGAAAGACTAGACATACCTGTGTATGAGATATTCATAGATTCATCCATCAAGTTCATTCCACAACCAGAGAGCGTGAACATACAAATAACCGCTAACTCCTATTGCCTTATCCGGAAAATTGAACATATTCTAAACAACATATTGCAGTAACACCTACTCGCTGTCATTAAACCCCAAACACTATGAATCTAACTATTGTAAATGCACTCGATTGGTACAAGATACTATTATTGTAGAGCATAAAAAAAATCAAAAAAAATATATGACAAAACAAGAAGCAGTTATCAAATACATCGAAGATAACTATTTGCAGTACAACCGATTAAGGCATGATGTAATCTCGGATAAACTCCAGCTTCGCATGGATGTGCGAAGCGACCGCCCTGTGGGCTGTCCGAAGTCAGATCACTTCGTTGCCAGAACGGGCATAACCCTGTCAGATTCCTTGATTCCGACAGCGAATGCAATAAGCGTTCCGACAGTAGGCAACGCAAACGGTCTGACATCTTGCAGCGGAGCGTTCTCCGAACGCGAGCGGTCTGTTTGGCGTGAGCTCACCAAACAAGACATCAACTCCATCGTTTGCCATTGTGCGCAGGAGTACAACGCCAACATCACTTCGCGCGAAGTGATCACTGCCCTGCAATCAGATCTCATTCCCGATGTGCATCCGCTGCGCGAATATGTGCTGTCGTGCCAAGAATGGACGAAAGAGCAGCCCGATTGGATTGACTTCGTCGCCCAGCAGGTGAAGGTAAAACCTTCAGGCGAAAAGGCGAAAGGCAATAAGGCGAGAGGCGAGGAATTATGGCGCGCCTGCTTCAAGAAATGGTTCGTGGCGATGGTGGCCAGTTGGATGAGAGATGAGATTGTCAATCATCAGGTGCTGGTCCTCATAGGACGCCAAGGTATCTACAAGACCACATGGCTAGAACATCTAATCCCGCCTCAACTGCGTGCGTATGCTTGCAAACTAGCAAATTCTAACGAACTGAATAAAGACGAACGGCTTCGTATCGCCGAATTTGGACTGATCTCTCTCGATGAAATCGACTCAATGAACAATCGCGAACTCAATCAACTCAAATCCATCATCACCTCTACCGACATCAACGAACGAGCTGCGTATGCCTATACAAAAGAGCGTCGTGTGCGGTTGGCAAGTTTCTGTGCTAGCGGCAATAGACGCGACTTCTTGACAGATATCACAGGCAATAGACGATGGCTACCATTTGAGGTGGAGAGTATTCAGAATCCCTTTTATACGATCTTGCCTTACGATCGGATGTATGCACAAGCATGGGCTCTAGCCCAGGACCCGCTGTTTAGCTACTGGTTCGACCTAGATGAGATAGAGATATTAGAGCAGCATAATCAGCATTTTCGTGATGAGAGCAACGAGGAACAACTCATCGATGTGTACTTTGCAGTACCCGCTGAGGGAGCCCAAAATGCCAAGTTTCTCACGACAGCGGAGATTAGCGAACGACTCATCTATTTTGGCAATATCAAACGCCCTCTGACACTCAGCCGACTAGGAGTGTTGCTTGGTCAGAAGGGGTTTGTGTCAGTCAGGCGAGGCACCCCCTGCAGACGCGGATGGCTGATATACGAGCGTGATAATGAAGAAGTTAACTCAGATAGAAAACTATTAGCCAAGTAAACCATACTGACGGAAGTGTCAGAAGAAATCCGATTCTCGTCCATACGCGTACGGGGACGATAATAAAAAAAATGCTGACACTTCTGACACTACTGTCACAAGCCTTTACACTTTAAACCTTACACTTTACACTAAACTTTTTTTTAACCTATGAACTACAATCGTAACACTGCCTGCGTTCATCTTTATATGAACCCAGATGAGAACCAAAACTTCAGACCTAACATCTTCATCGACGGCGAGGTCCGCGACCTCAAGGCGCTGCTGGTGACAGCGGCACGCATGGACGACAATTTCTACAATGCGCTCTTCGAAGCCGCACAGTGGATCATGCGCGATGAAGCCGCCGAGGAGGATTGACGACAACGAGGGGGATTGGATTATTTAAGAAGACAACATAAACAACAACTGCGCGCGCCAACATTGCGCTTGCTTATTTTTAATCCAAAAAAGACAATTTAATCCAACAATTAAAATCAATTATTTTTAAAAACTTAAAACTATGAAAACTAATTCAAAATCAACTATGACTACACAAGTCCGTTTTACCTTAGCCCTTAACGCTACATGGTCCGTACTTCGCGACCCAGTTCTCACCAAGATCTACGCCCGTCAATGGAAGCGCTACATCAACCAAGCCACAAAACTCCTCACCCCAGGCGAGAAAATGCTGACACTCTATGGCTTTATCTTTAATCGGATGTATGAGGCTATATAAGCCTACCCCTAGCCCCTCCCTAAAGGGAAGGGAATTTAGAGCCACCCTCTCCCTCGCCTTTTGGCTACCCTTGCGCTACCTTTGCGCTATAACTACCTCCCACGAAAGTAACCCATGAGCCTACGAGGCTCATCGGGGACCCCGCAATTACACGGATGGACATAGATTTTTTTTAGAAACAAAAATACGGCACTATCTTATTCTCCCGTTCGCTTACTCCTGTCATAGGAGTTATGACAGGCGCTCACTATCGAAGATTATTAATCTTCTTCACCTACAAAAATATTCAAAAATCTAGGAATTCATTTGTTTTTGGTCGAAAGAATACAGCACGCTGTATTAGCGACCAAATCAAATGTTTGTTCTAGCTATTGGGAGAGGCGAAAGGCGAGAGGCGAAAGGCGATTTTAACAACAACATAAACAATATAATCCAACAACTATTCCGCGCAAAACAACTCATTGCGCGGCAAGGGAGAGATAAATACTACAAAAATTATACAAAATTGAGAAAATTATGGCGACTGCGTCGTAGTTTAGAGGACGGCTGCGCCTATAGTTTTGCTCTTGAGATTCATCTCAAGATTTTCCCGCCCTTCTGCCCTCTATTTCCCCCGCCCTTGCGCTACCCTTGCGCAACCTTTGCGCAAGGGTAGCGGGAGAACCAGCCTTTACACTTTACACCTTACACTCTACACTTTACACGATGAACATCCTACAAATCTATCTCCGCGACATCAGTCGCTATCAACCCATCACACCAGAACAAGAACAGATCTTGGCGCAAGCGGCTCGCCAAGGCGACGCCGAGGCACACGAACAGCTCATCCACGCCCACCTGCTGATGGTCATCAATATTGCACGACAGTACCAACGACCAGGCGTGGAGATGCTAGACCTCATCCAGGAAGGTAATATCGGCTTGATAAAAGCTGTGGATATGTTCGACCCCGCGCAAGGCAATCGCCTGAGTACCCTAGCTAGGTTTTGGGTGGAAAAGTACATCTTGCGCTTTCTGCGCGATGAGCCAGACGAATATGTCAGTCTAGATATGCCAGTGGTCGATTCGGGAGAAACATTGCTCCTGAGCGAAACTATAGAGGATAAAGCCACTATCCTGGGCGATCAAGGCATCAAGAATATTGACCGATTGATTGAGCAGGAAGAGCAGAAAAGGCAACTACTGACAGATTTGGAAAAACTCTCATCAAACGAGCAGCAGGTCTTGCAACTGCTGTATGGCCTAAATGGATATCCATGTATGACACGAGAGGAAATATCCAAGCTGATGAGCATACAAACGGACCAGATAAGTCGTATTAAGACTAGGGCGCTGAGGCGATTAAAGAAAATGATAGAATAGAGGCTGTTGCGATAGGACAAAAATCCTATCGCAACTCTTTTTTTGCAAAAAAAATGAAAATCACGTACAGTTTTTTCGGAGTTTTGTGTATATAGGAGTGAGAGAACTCGGTAACTACTCGGTAACTACTCGGCGCAGAGTGCGATGCTCGCGTTCTCGTCAGAAGTGGCTAGCGAAATGAAACACGCTCTGCTTGTTTGGTTCGCTGCACTTCTTCCTCTTCCCACAAACCCGCAAGGTTTGCGGGATCCCTAATAACAGAACAAAATCCCTCCTCCGCTCTATCCTCGTGCTCACGAAGCACTCGGATGTTTCTGGAGAATGTCGGATGCGGGTGTTTTGTTTTCCGGACGCAAAACACAAAAGAGCTCTTTGAAACATAAACTTCTAATTCTTAACCATTAACCCTTTAAAACCTTAACTAACTATGGCAAAAATTATTCCTATGGACCTTGTCAAGTCCATGACTGGCAAGATCTGCGGTCACTCTGACATCTCCTTCGCTAAGAAAGGCGAGACGCAGTACACCATGAAACGCTGCAATGAGCGCACTAGCGAGCCAAGCGCTGCTGAGTTGGCTAATCAGGCAAAGTTCAAAGCCGTTGCGGCTTCTACCGCTGCACGCGTAAAACAGGCTGATCCAACCGATGTAGATGCTTTCCAAGCGCAGAAGAAGTACAAATCTTTCCGCTCGTACATCTGGGCACTGGAATGGGCAGCTTACACTCCTATTTAAGTAGCGGAGCTACGAACAGTGGCTCGCCCATAAGGCTCACGAACAATGGTAGCGAAGCTACGAACGATGGCTGAAGCGAACAGTGGTGCCAAAGGCACGAATGATGGTAGCAAAGCCACAAACATTCGTGAACGAAGCGAACCAACATTCGTGAGTAAAACGAACCAAATTACCTAAACCTTAACCCCCTCCCCGGCATGGAGGATAGGGCTGCAGAGCAGCAGTGAAGGCACCGTTGGTGCGGTGATGTCGCCTATGGCGAGGTAATGCACGCAAAGCGTGGGTGATGTCGGCTGTGCCGAAGTGATGTCGCCGTTGGCGAAGTAACCCGCCGTTGGCGCACCACCTGCGTATAGCGCACAGCACCTCCTCAAAGAGGACACTACCTCCCAAAGAGGACATCACCTCCCAACGGGACACTACCGCTTGCAAAGCAAGCCATTGCCGAACACACATGGCAAAAGTAGAATATGCATTCCCTGTGGATAAGATCCACGGCAAGGTATCCAAACAACACAAAATCGGCTTTGCACACCGCATAGCCACCAAACGAAACTACACCACTTCATACGGCGTGCGCAGCACCCAACCAAGCGTCGAAGAACTCGAACACCGCGCTAAGTTTGCGGCTGTATGCGCTGCCGCACGCAAGCGTATTATCAACCCTTCGCAGAGCGCAGCGGACCAAGTGGGATTCTCTGAGCAAAAACGCTACGCCACCCTCTGGGGATATGTCTTCCGACAAGAGTGGGACGCGTATACTCCTGGTGAGTAAAGCGAGCAAGCTCGGATACGATGAAAATATCTCCTTCTCCCGTTGGTCGAGAAATCTTAATAAATCTTTTGCATAGTCGAGCGTAACAATAAATTACCACCGTTCCGCGTGTCGGCGCCGTAAGGTTGCGCCGACTATGCTGTCACTCAATCTTACAAAATAAAAGCAAGTGGAGGAGTAAGGCGAGCAAAGCTCGCAGTTTCACGCGGCAAGACCGCTTGTTTCAGGTGGCGCAAGCCACTTGTTTCAGTAATAAAGAAGAAGTAAAGTTCCCACGAAAGCACCCCATGAGCCCACGAGGCTCATCGGGGACTCCGCAATTACACGGATGGACATAGATTTTTTTAGAAACAAAAATACGCCTCTACGAGCCTACAAAAATAATTAAAAAAATCAAGGAATTTGTAATAATAAAGACAACATAAACAATTATTTTATTTAAGAAGACAACTTAGACAACGTTTCGCGGCAATCAACACCCTGCCGCGACTAGGGGGAAGAACGTTCTTTGTTGCGGGAGACACTAAACACTAAACAGTAGCGCCAGCGTTCACTAAACACTAAACAGTAGCGAGCATTGCGCAGCGTATTTTTGTTTAAATAATCCTCTCCGTAGATTCGTTCAATTCGCGTAATTAGCCGTTGGAGAGAAAATAATTTTGTATAATTTTGAATAATTTTTGGATAGAAAGATGAAACCACTAACCGACGAACAAAAACAACGGATAGTCAGCGCCATCAAGTACCTGGCACTCGCTATCGCTACGGCCATTGCGATGGCATTAGGACTGACCTCTTGTAATGTCACGCGCACGATTACCACCGAAAGCCGCTCGCTGAGCAAAGGCGACACGGCCATTATCATCCAAACCAAAACCATCGAGTCGTATAATGCGGTGAGGAATTAGGCGGGCGCTGGCGAAAGGCGAGAGGTGATTGATTTACTTCACGATACCTTTTTCGAGGTATTCTGCGAGGTTCACACGTGCTTGCTCGGCAGCGTGGTCCGCTGCTACTTTCTTCATATCGGATTGAACCATGAGCTTAACCAATTGCTCGAAGCTGGTCTTTGCTGGGTTCCAGCCCAATGCCTTCTTCGCCTTGGTTGGATCGCCCCAGAGGTTCACCACATCCGTAGGACGGTAGAAGTCCGCACTTACCTCGATCAAGGTCTTGCCCACCAAATGCTCTGGACCTGCCACGCAGACACCCTTCTCATCCGCATCCTCACCACGGAACTCCAAGGTGATACCCACCTCACGGAACGCCAAGTCGCAGAACTCACGCACAGAGTGTTGCTCGCCCGTAGCGATCACGAAGTCCTCTGGTGTCTCGTGCTGGAGAATCAACCACATGCACTCTACATAGTCCTTGGCATAGCCCCAATCGCGAAGCGATGAGAGGTTGCCGAGATAGAGTTTGTCTTGTTTGCCTTGCGCAATGCGCGCAGCAGCGAGGGTGATCTTGCGGGTCACGAAGGTCTCGCCACGGCGCTCTGACTCGTGGTTGAAGAGGATACCAGAGCAGCAGAACATGTTATATGCCTCGCGGTACTCCTTCACGATCCAGTAGCCATAGAGTTTCGCCACCGCATATGGCGAATAGGGGTGGAAAGGAGTGTTCTCGTTTTGTGGCACCTCCTCTACCTTGCCATAGAGCTCAGAGGTAGATGCTT
>JAEIGA010002507.1_pt1 | contig 29250 bp, 24 predicted proteins | sample 9270691 | NCBI WGS metagenome assembly JAEIGA01 (sample SAMN17057246, study PRJNA624740) | gut metagenome | biome: biome; isolation source: fecal sample | host: Bos grunniens | place: China: Xizang | collected 2019
CATCCGTGCATCCGAGTGCCACTTATGAGTAACACCTGTGAGTGCACATCCGAGTGCCTGTGAGTGCGTTACGGCGAGAGGAGGAAAAAGGAAGAGGAGGAAAAGAAGCGGGTTAGAAGAAGAAGCGGACCTCGACGTGTCCCTTATTGTCCATGAAAGCTACAGCTCTTTCGCAATCCTTCGATTGGGAGGAATTGATTGTGAGTGACGTCTTTGATTTGTTTATCCTGTATCCGTTGACTGGTTCGTGGCTGTGAATGAGCATTTTGAAGTTGTTTTTCTTGAGGAAGTCTTGTAATACGCCGTCGGTGAATTCCTTGAAGTAGCCTTTGTCAGCGATGGTTGTGAATTCCGAGAGACTGAATACGGTGTCGCATTCTTTGTTCCACATGAGCTCCAAGCATGTTTCCGACAAGGGATTGAGAGTGTCCTTTCCAATTGACTGCTTGACGTGGAAGTCTATGTTTGTTTTGATGAAGAGCGGTGTCTTGACGATCTTGAAGATTGTGAGGAAGTCTGGATTCTTTGGTATTCCGCCGTGTGCGAAGAAGTAGCTGCCATTGACTATTGCACAAACAGGGAGACAGTTGAAGCTTACTCGGAGGAGATGATAGAGCTTGCTGCAGTTTTTGTACACGAGACTTCCTTCTATGCTGCCTGATGACTTTGGTACTTCCAGGAAGTGGAAGAGTATGTCATTCCAGAGGTCCTTTCCCAATTCGGTTTCGTTGTTGCCTCTGAGGAGAATGGTATTTGGATTGAGCATTTTGAGTGCATATGCTAAGAGGATGCAATAAAGCGACTTTGGACCCTTGCCGACGTAGTTTCCTAGGAATAGGAAGGTGGAGTGATAATCCACACGATTGAGCACTATCCTGAAGGTGGATGATTGGCCGCATATATCACCGATGATGCAGATTCTGTCCTTTGAGTCGACCATATCGTGTGTTGCTACTATCGGTTTGTCTCTGTTCTTTTCTATGAATTCGTATACCATTTTTAGAGCGGTGTCTAGAGTGATGATTCCGAGGTTGGTCTTGTTGGTTGTGAAGTCACTCGGACTTGCCAAGAATCTCTTGATGAAGCATTCGTACTTGCACATTTCGTTCATTTGGAGAAAGACGATAAGAGAATGCCAGTTCAATTGTGCGAAAGCTGTCTGATAAACAAAGGAGGTACGCTTTCCAAATGACTAGAAGAAGCGCACTTCCATGCTGCCTTTGGAGTATCTGAAATAAGCGCGCTTGCAAGGACCGAGGAAGTTCGAGTTGAGGGTCATGATGTTGCCATCCATATCTGTTCTGTAGCCGTTCACTGGATCATGGCCATGGATGATACCTCTGTAACCGTACTTTTCGAGGAACGCGTTTACGCATTTCTTTGTGTACAGGTAGTTGCGCCCTCTGATGGTGTTATCCGTCTTCATGACATCATCATCGAAATCGTCACCTGCGTAGTCATTCCAAAAGAGCTCTAGCGTGTCATTGATGGCGGGTTCTACCATTTGCTTTATCTCCACGGTGACATCAGCGTCTTCAGAAGTTCTCTCGGGCAACAGCACTGGTTTGACCATTTGCGATATGCGCATCAAGAAGTCTAGATCTGTAGCGATGCCAGCATGAGAGCAGAAGCACTCGTCGTTGATGATTGCGCAAGTGGAGAGGTAGTTGAAACTCTTTCTGACGAGTACGCGCAGATTTCTGCATTCGCTGTGTTGTTCGTGAGTGCCTTTCTTCCAATCCCACTCGTAGTTGCCGGTGTTGAAGTCGATTTCTATCGTGTCCGTGTAGTTGTAAGCTATGCTGAAGTAGAGGTCGTCGTGGCTATTAATGCAATCTGCTTCGTGGTTACCTCGTAGAAGGATGTTTTTCGGATTAATGATTTTGAGCATGTATACCACGAGTATGCAATAAAGGGAATTCGGACCTCGATCTATGTAATCGCCCATAAAGAGGTAATTGGCATTTATACCGTGGATTCTCACCAATTCCAGTAACGAACTGAGTTGACCATGGATGTCGCCCACGATTATTATTGAACCATCCCTGTCCATATCGAATTTGTCTACCACTGGCTTTCCGGTGCACATGTTTATGTATCGGTACACGATTTGGAAAGCGATGTTGATGTCGATCTTATCGTACTTGAGTTCGTAAAGCGTCTTTTCATCCTTTATGGGCGACTCGAGTAGATGTTCGATGATCTGTTTATACGTGTCAATGTCATTTTGTGCCATTATGTTATTTTTTTCAGTTCTAAAAAAGTATTCAGAAACGATTAATTCTCATTTCAAAAGGCTTGTCTTGATCTTCGTTTTGTGCAGGTCTGGCGAATACTACCGTATTAAGGGATCCATTGGTTGACACGACTACAAAAGCTTTGTCTTGATGATCCGGATCTTCTGGATTATGTTTATGCATGAAACATTCCTCGTGTTTGTAGTGAGTTGATTGTGAATTTACCGTGAGATCAGTCCTTGATGGATTGAATTCGCAGCCTTGTACACGGTGATGACTGTGTATGACCAAAGTGAATTCGTTTGTCTTAAGGAATGTGTCTAGTTGCTCATTTGTGTAGTAGAAGCCGAATTCTCTGTTTTCGTTGATAATGATGGATGATGTAGGATTCTCCAATTCCGTCGGTTCATTCCACATGATTTGGAGAGCATCCTCTGTAACGATGTCTACGGCAGACTCATCACGAATGCCATCACCTTTGGTCATGATTTGCTTCTGGTAGTAGTCTATGTCCTCGTCGATTGGGAAAGGCTTCTTAAGTGCATCGAGTGCTTTGAGGAAGTCGAGGTTGATGGATATACCGCCATGAGAACAGAAGTACGTTTTATCGACAATGGCGCACAACGACATGTAATCGAAGCTCTTCCAAACCAGGTCCTCGACGCTCTTATAAAAGGCTTTGGCCTTCTCCAATTCCTCTCCTTCAAGTGTCTTCCTGGGATCGAGCATGCTAGAGATATCGAATAGGAGAGGATCGTCATGCTCTCGTTCGAATACGCCATTAGTCATTGTTGCCATTGACAACCAACTAACCACGTCGGGTTTTATAGGAATGATGTCATTGCGCACTTCATGACTTCCTCTAAGGATGATGTTTCTTCGGTTGATTAGCATGAGAGAGTAGACGACCAGAACGCAAAGGAAAGAACGAGGACCTCTTCCGATGTAGTTACCGAGGAATAGATAGTTGGCGTCTATACCGTTGAGGTAGATTATTCTGAGAAGTGCACCGAGATCGCCACAGATGTCACCTACAATCACCAGATTTCCCAATTCCTCGGTTGAGTATCGTTCTACGGCAGGACGACCTTCTTGAGATTTGATGAACTCGGTAATGATCCTTCCAGGGAAATCCTGTCCATGAGTCCTCGTGATGAATCCTCTGATTTTAGGGACATCATTTCCTCTATACGCATTTTCATGATGATAACCATGTTCACGTAAGGCTATTATACCTCTACAGAGCATTTTTTCTTTATACAATATCTCGCCATTCGAACTGTTTCCACATTCCATATCAACCATGTGTTCAATAAATTTTCTTAACACGTCAACGTCCATTTTTTTTATTTTTAGTTCTAGGAAACTGGAAAACCTAATGAACGATGATGGTCGTTTAAATAGTCACGGTAAGGTGAAACGTTCATACATAAAAGATAAGCTGGTCTATGACGGTGTTTATGAGAGGATGTCCAAATATGGAATGACGCTCCGGAGAATAGGAGAGTTGTATCCTGATTACTACGCTGAACACGAGCTTGGTCAATACGAGAACCAGGATATGCATTGGGAAGACATCAATCATTTGGAAGAAGAACTTTCAGCGTATGAAGATCGTTTCAATCAGATCGTTATGGATGATCGTGTAGAGAAATCTGGACAGATTCACGTGGATAAGAACTGCTATTGCTCGATTTGTATGGTGATGCGTAAACTTAAGCGATTGAAGTGGATGAACACGAGCTACGACCAGTTCTTCGTACAAGATGACAAGCATTACATCCGAGTCAAAGGATCGGAAGTTCCGGTTAGCAACTATCTCAAGACGCTGTATTGACCTCTTCCAATCGACGGTATCCTTGTGACCTCCTTAGTTTGAGACCCTGAAAATTGAATTTGAATTATTGGTGCAGAAACTTTTTTTCACACAGATGAAAGTGAATTTCAGATTCTTTATAGACGTGGCAGAAAAAGAGAAGAGCAAAGATGATGTTGCGTTAGGAAGACGATTGAACAAGAAGCTTATAGAGATAAACAGCGAGTTGGCTCAGATAGGACTCAACAAGTTACACATCGATTCAGCGCCATTTGACATGTTGAAGAGAGAGCGTTTGGACTTATACCACCGATGCAACAGCTGCTATCACGATTTGAAGGAGCTTATCCAACTCATGAACACGGTCAACTCAAGGAGTGTCAGAAGTCAGGTCATGCACGAGTTCACCAAGATAATGACCACAGCTGTAAGCAAGATGGATGAGATGTTGCGATGCATGATACGCATTTTGGACAAGAACGGTTTCCAAGCACGATCAGAGATTCGATTAGGATGGGAGATCCACGAAAGCGATTTGCCAAATACGGAATTCCATGAAGCGATGTTAAGTTTTTTGGACAGCGGATTAGACGATGCTGGAGTTTCAGATGCCATTCCAGATGAGTGTTACAGCGATGATGATTACGAGAACGATTACGGTTATTCGTATGCCAAGAACAGACCAAAGATGAGTGCCAATTTAGCATCGAACTTGAAAGACAAGCCAAAGGAGCCTCCTAAACAAAGCAGCGAATTGGACAGCGAAGACTTATCCATGATTTTGAGCGATTTCGAGAAGATGGAGAACGAGAAGAAGAAGGCCAAGTCAAGCAGCAACAGCAGTTCACAGATGAATGAAGAGCCATCAAGCAGCAGTGAGTGTGCTTCCCAAGTAGTTGGAAGGAAGACCGAATGCGCCAGAACACCAAGACAGATCACAAACAGCCAGACCGACAATGCTTCCCAAGTTTCCAAGGCCAAGAAGCCAAAGAAGGCTAATTGAGCGAACAGCGCTAACTTAGTTTAAGAGTAAAATTTGAATTATTTCTTTTCTCCAATTCATAACTCGTTAATCACAATGAATTCTGAGTTAACAGTGGACTTTATAATGATAGTTGGAAAGTATCTGGAGAGCAACGATGATTACATTAACTTGATGAAGGTCTGCAAGAAGTACAGAGAGCTAGTTGGAATGTACAAGTACAACCCCATAAGTGACATTTCCTTGTTTGAATCGATACAGACACAGCACTTCTACAAGAACAGTGATTTGAAGACCGCACTTCCACACATGTACCGATATAAGGTGGAGACTATAGTCAACGAGAACGAGATCAGCGCTATTGGTAAATGCAACAAATACACGAACTACCAGGTCAAAGAGAACGATACAGACGACCTCGCCGATCGAATAGAATTGAAGAACATGAAGCAGGCGATGGTGAACAGGACACTTGCCAATACACCATATGATTTGGATGGATTATTGGGTACACGCTATGATATGCCCATTTTGCATTATTTGGAAGACAAGTTTGGCAATTCGCTCGTTGTTATCAGCTATTACAGATTGACCAAGTATCCGACCGTCAAGCTCCTTTACAGAAGCAGGGAGAACGAGTACTACGACTTCAACGAGCCTTATTTCCGATTCCGAGATTCAACCGGATTGTTCAAGATAGTGGATAACAAGGATGGCTACATCACAACAGCGGTAAGAAGATCCAAAGGAGAATACGTATTGGAGATTAACAGTAATATGAATAAAGAGTTCCTTATGAGTACATTATTCAGTAGAGTCAGATCATTCAAAAACTTCAGTAGTATAAAGAACAGAGTTGGATTACGTGTATACGAGAGATACGCATTGAGAGACTTGACGCTTGAATATCCAGAGATTCACAGCAAGTATTACACTCAGTTACTTGGTCGTTACCTTAACGTGTTGATCGACAGCTGCACATTGCGCGATGATAGGAACTTTGAATACAACATTGGCTATGCTCGTCACATCTACATCGATCGCGAAAAGAATCACATCATTTTCAACATCCTTCCAAATGAGATAATCATCACAGTGCGAATTGGAGAGAAGATCCGTGTGTACAAGCCGAAGTGTGACATGTCGCGTATTATTGACAGTGATGATATGAATCGTAATGGCATCTGGGATCGTGTCACCATCAACAAGTACCTCCTCGACGAGTTCTACGCCGTTACGCTTAACGAGATGATAGAACCACTCCAGCAGTTCATACCAGTCAGAAAGCTCGTAGCTACCAATGAGTACACCAGGTATAGCTTTGTTAAAGACGGCCGCTATGTCGTTAAAGTAGTTGACAATGAACTCGAAACTGTAAAATGACAGTTCAAGAGTTCGATATTAATTCAGTTGATTTTGATGATTTGAATTTGATTGAAAACACTCCCAACGTGGGTAATGTGATGTGGCTGAACACGAAGAGAATCGACGCGGGGATATATGTCTTCCGAGAAGCTAAGCTTAGCGTGCCAAGATACATGATCGACCGTATCACAGGAGAGGAGAGCGTCTACAAGAAGCACGGCTATGGAGTCCCTTTCCGCTACGACAATCCGGATGTGAGTATTGAATGTGCTAATTTGGTTGTGAACAATGTGTGTAATTGCGGGTTATCAGATGTTGCAAGAATCCGTTGCAGATGCGTCGACAATTGCAGAAGATCAGAAGCGAAACCAGAGGATTTGGAAGGTGACGACATGAATCTCACGATCAAAGAAAACAGATAGAAATTAAGTCAATTAGTCTTGGTCTTTCTTTTCCTTTCTGATACTCTTCACCTTTTTCGCAAGCTCCTTTTTGGCTCTTTCCGTTCTATACTTATCGAACTTTTCTGGATCTATGAGAAGGTTGGCCATGATGGAACCTGCATTTGCCGCATCAACGATGTCACTTTCGCATATACTGATGGCGTTAATTCTATTTTTCTTTGGCTTTGTGTCTACCTTGGAAGCGGTCGATTTTGTCATTGTCATTGGCACCTCCATCTCTTTCTCTTTCACCTCGACGATCACGTTGTCGTTTTCGACAGTTGGAAAGTCCGCGAACATCTCGTCGAATTCGTTGTCGGTCATGATTCTGTCTTCTGAGATTGATGTTGCTTCAATTAGTTTACTTTCGTAACCAGGACCTTTGGCACTTGTGACGCTGGCCACCTTTATTCCCAAGTCTGCTGTTGGCTGCATAACGAAATCTCCGTCAAGCACGGACGCTGTGAGCTTTCTGTCACTTCCCTTCTTTATGGCGCACTGTTGTATGGCGTATGGATTGAAGAATTTCGCTGGCACGTAGATTATACTCGAACAAAGGTTATTGAACTGCATGTCGAAATAATTTCTGAGGGCTACAGCACTACCGGAGTCATCTAACAAATGGTAATTTGCATAAGGCACGTTAAGTTCTGGTCCGAATTCCAACCTTATTGCGGAGTAAGTATCTGACTTATCATCTTTTGAGCTGTGGATGTAATGGCAAATGTAGTATGGAACGTCATTTTCGTCGTCTGAAAAGCGGATTGTTTTTCCTCCAATCGTTACGAGCACATGTTCAAAGATTATTCTGCAGGAATCCGTGGTGTATGTAAGTCCTTTCGCGTTCAATAGGAAGATGAGTATGTTGGGTGTTCCGTATACACGGAATATGATCGACTTTCCGTTGATGTCGTTGTGTTGCGTTCTTCTGTAGACGTCTTCCCTCGCTTCGTATCCGAGCACACATTCACCCATGTACATTTCATTAGTTAATGGCTGGTCTGTTCTGATAATGGACATTAGCGTTCCCTTGCTTGGTCTTCTTTGAAGCTTAGCGATTTTGTGTGTTCTGTATCCGTTTCCCAATTGAAGCGTTCTGTCGATCTGTAGTGCGGTCGTGAACACGCTTTTTGCGTCTCTTATGGCTTGATCAGCAATGTAACGAGCCTTTTCATACGCAGAACGTGGGTTGATTGTCAATGTTTCGCCATCCGAAATGAATGTGTTTTCATCAAAGTTTTTGGCAAAAAGCGCTTTTAATTCCTCTACTAAGCCATAATTGAGTCTATGAACGATAAATAGGATATGAGTTGCCACCTCAACAAGCTTGACCTCGTTAGCATCTATTTCTCCGGTTTCCGGGTTAGGCAACACTTTTTCGGCGATCTTCTGAGCGATCCAGCGTGGGTCAAAGTCATGATAGGATTTGCCTTCTACACTCTTTTCAAAGTAATACAACGTGTAGTTTTTAGCTCTTTCTTCACGCACAAGCAACCTCTTTAAAGCATCCTTTTCTTCTGAACCCTTTTTAACAGCTTCAGCGTAATTAAGCTTATCTTGGACGGTTCCATGTCTACTTCCGTAGTACATGACAACGGTGGACTGCAATATCGAATTGGCGAACCTATTGAACATCTTATCATCACACGTGACTTTCTTAATATCGAGGGTGAATAAGTTGGAAACGAAATTCATGTACTTGGCAAGTGTGTTGTTCTCGAAATCAGCGATGTTTCCAAGAACTGGCTCTAACAACACATCGATGTAGTAGAAGAAATTGTCCTGTATTTCCGACAATCTTTTGAAGATGCTCTCCACTCCCATTGTACTAAATTTACCTAGCTTGCAAAAGAATAACTCGGCCTTAAATGGAGCCGCTGCACTGTACGGATTGATTCTTATGGTGTCATCACTGCTGTAGCCGAATGTGTGGTTTCTCCTTACTCTTCCGTACTCGTCGTCAGATAACTTGCCTGAATCGTAGAAGAAGACCGATTCGTCTGGGAAAAGCTTCCATATCAATTTCTCGCTTTTTGGTAAATCGCGGTCGAACATGGCGAATTCGTTTGGCATGACGTTGATCGATCCAAAGCTGACTGATAAGACGCTCTCATTCCAATGCACTCTTGAGTATTCCGGCGTGTATTCAAAGAATGGGTATATAGCTCCTCTGCCGGTGGATACAGCCATGTTTGCATTTCGCTTGTAATCGGACTTGAATCCGGCTGGTTTTCCTTGATTTAGAACAACGGTCATCGTGTCACTACAAAGCACCTTTGATCTGTACCTCAAATTGTCTTCAACTTGTATCTCTTCCATTTGTTGTTTTTTTAGTTCGATTATGAAAAAATAAATAGGAAAGTAAAATTTTTAAACTAAGCGTCCCACGTCTAAAAGCCGAAACCGCCAGAACCATTGGAGCCGCCTTTTTTGGCCATGTATATCGTGGGCATCTTTTCCTCTTTGGAAAGCCTGTTTATTTCGTTACGGAACCATTCTCTGAGGGTCACGTAATCACGCGGAATAGGAGAAAGTCCCAATAAATGAATGTCAACGGGGTGTACATCTCCGGTGTCCTGTGGATCCTTGGCCATTCCGTTTGCATTCGCCATCATTTGAGCGTTTAGTGCTATCCTTCCACATGTCAAAGAGTTGTATTTCATAAGGTTTTCGTCTCTGATTATTTCGTCTTCGGTGTAGAACAGCTCAACGTTATTCATCAGTTCATCCGGGTTGAAGTTGTCGAGAAGTCTTTCCACGGTGAATTGTTCCTTTTCCGGTACAGCATCCACGTTCAGATAGTAGAACACTATCTCGTCTATTGCATGGTGGAAACGGATTTGGTATATGGCGTTGGCAAACATGAAGTGTTTTTTATATTCGTTTATAACATCAATCATGTGATTCACCTTTTCAGCCTGATCTGTTTTACTGGTGTCGAAATTGATCGAACTGAGAATTGGAAAGGCTCTCGTGTGCTTTCTCGTTGTTGTAATTTCACCTCTCAGACCACCGATGTTGTTCTTATTCTCGAACTTGGCATCCGTTGATCTGAAGGTATCCCCCGTGAATTTGTTCTCGAAAGTGAGTACTGAATACATCGGTTTTAACTGTTCGTTCAAAATTATTTCGTCGTCGATGTAATATTGCGGGTAAAACAACTTTAGGATTGACATAGTCTCACCGCCGTTAGACAAACTGATGAAGTTCTTTCCGTCTGCAGCATCAGCCGCGTATTCAAGAGGGAAGTGCATCGTGGACAGATATGTTTCGTACTCTGGGAAGGTGAGTGCTCTTTTATGTTGTTTCGGATTCCAAAAAGACAGCATCATATCGGAATTCATAAATTCATTGATTTCTCTTTCGATTTCTTTACCGTTTTTCATCATTCCCATTTTGATGACACTCTTCGTATCTTTTAGTTTTCCCTCTAACACAGCCAGTTTTGCTTTAAGTTTCTCTGTCTTCAATCTCTCCAATTCGAGTTTCGTTTTCATGCATTCCATCCGGAATTCGAGAGAATCAGGTAATATATCTTCGTTGGCAAAGATGTTCTTTTTCATGTCTTTCGAAATCGGCTTTTTTCTGTTTTCCAGCCTCTTCGGCTTAGCCGTGGCTTTTTTATCGTATTCGGACTTCGGACAGCACGGTTCTATTTTAGTGTCCATGTTTGAGCAAGGAATTATAGAATTTTCTGTTCTCTTTCGATCTAATATTGGAAACTGATACGTGTTAAACTCACCAAGTTGGTCGTCGAAAGTTTCCTCTTTGACCATCCTCCTGTCTTCATTATCGTATTCGTTCATCTTTTAAAAATTTAAAGTTCTTAAAAAACTTAATTAATTATCGAAGCCACTTGGCAAAGGGAAGTCTTTGTAAATCTCGTGGATAGCCTTTACTATTTCGCGTTGGCTGTTGAAGCAATCTTGATTTTCCTCTTCTTCCAAGACTTCCTCTGATGATTCCTCTCTTTCCATCTTGTCAGCCTGGTAGATGAAGCGATATCTGTTCCTTACGCCTGTGTTGAAACGCGAATCGATGACAGCTTCGAGGTATTGTGGACCTTTCCAATTCTTTCTGTGCTTCTCCAATGTCGTTACCTCGTAGTAGTACTTGAGGAAGAGGTTTTTTGCGTTTTCGCTTAACTTTGAGCCAGCCGAGTCTATGAATGATCTGAGTAAATCGAAGTGCATGCTAATTGGGAAAAACGCGATGACGCATACAATGAGATACGAGTTGAAAGGATACGATCCGTACGTCTTGATGATGTCCACCTTTCCAATTATCTTGAAGTTCTTTCGCATGTAACCGAGGTAGGTCTGTTTGTCGCTTTCGAACACATCCAAAGGGATTCTGTCTTCGAACTTGTGTTCCGAACCGTAAGTCGAGTCTTCGTCCATACGTGTAGTACCGTGGGATTCAAGTGGAGTTACATAGTTCTTAAGCCATTTGAGAAGACTCGAAGCTTTCTTGAATCCTGAAGTCTTGTACTCCCTTACACCGCTGTACTGAACCATGATGTTCTTTTTGACATTTGGATGACTTGCTGCCAATTTGGTCTCTGTCAATATCTTGCAGAATGGCAATACTAATCTCGCTTCGATATCTGATTCCTTTCTGGTGTCCATGAAGATGTCCACATCGATGGTGTTGTTGAACAACGAGAAGCATTTGATGTACTTTGGCTTTACGACACCGAACACATCTTTCATCTGATCTTCTGTCAAGTCATTAATGAAGTAGAAATGGAAACTCTTTGATGGTGTCTTAACGAATCTCGTGTCGAATAGCTCGCATAACACGATAAGTGCGTCGTTGGTACTCTTGACTGTGTTCTTGCTCTTGTGCATGGTGTACTCGGTGATTTGAATCGATTGGGGAAGCTCCGTTAATGCACAACCGAGTAACTTGGCGTCTTCTGATATGTCCATCTCATCACGATACTTGAAACTTTCGTTCACATCCAAATCCAATACGAAATATCCAGATCCTTCCAAATCGAAGCAATGGCCAGTTGGAGGAAGCGCCAACTTCTCTATCTCCTCTTCTGTCAACAAGCCGCCGTTAATCTTGTTAGCCGTAAGGAATTTGGTGTTGTTGTACAACTCAAGCGGCTTCACACCCGGAAGATACGTGCTGTAATATTCATTCATCTTATTATCCACTTTGATCGACATGATTTTCAGTTCCCTTTCCAATTCATTTAAATAGACAAAAATGAATAATGTGCAACTCAATTAAACTAAGGCATCTTCATGAACTTGGCCGAGTTAGGTTCTCCATTAACGAAATTTAATTCCCAATAGCCGTAACCTAGGTCTTCATTAACAGGAATAGTCTCCAACGGCTTCGATGACGAGATGCATCCGATGAAGTGTTCGACATTGCCGGTTGTCATTATCAAAGAATTGGAAAAAACAACCTGGATGCTCGTGGAATTGCAGAAATTCAAGACGTGAAGTTTTCCATAATAGCATATCGGTGCTCCATTGTTGTCATCGAGACCAGCTTTATCGAATGTTTCGCCCGTGTATGCTCTATTGGTCGCGCATGTAACCATCGTTGAAGGCACGAATTTGCCCAGAGGCAAATTTGCACCGCGTAGAAGAAATCCGAATTGCTCGCCAACTGGTACTGCTGATGGTGATCTTGTGCCAAATGGTACTGGAGGTCCTCCGCCAAAGAACATAAATTTGTTAAGTCGTATGGCCAATTCGAGGAAATCGTACGTGTCTGTCAGCATATCGTACACGGCTTTACCGTTCGCTTCATACCTGCAATCGCATTGGCGCCTTAGATTGTGGACGAACATGTAATCGAGTTTCAATTCGATAGGTCCACGCAAAAGAAACACATGTGTTGGATACGCGATCTTTAGCAGGTAGAGTATGTACATCACGGTGACACCATAGATGCCGTATTCCGAATAGTTTCCAAGAAAGATGTAAATCACCTGCTCTTTTGTGCCTCCGACATACTCAGAGTCGTGGAGTCTATTCAAATCTATCACGCTGGTTTTTATCAGTCTGTACAAAGCGGCGATGTCACCGTAGAGACCACCAAACACACGCACGGTTAATTTGATATCCTTTCTCACGTCTTGCATGATAACGGCAGGTCTACCAGTCATGGTGCGTTTGAACTGTTCGGTTACCATTTTCACAGATTCCGGTGTCGGCATGTAATCCTCTTTTTGATTGATGTAGTTATTTATTATTTCTCTGCACTTTTCCTCCAAGTTACCGATGTTCTTCGCGGTTGCGATACCCGGATCGTTGTCCTTCTTCATGTCGCGTCGTTGCATCATAATCTGTGCTTTGTTAGTTTAACGGCTAAAAAGTTAAAAAAAAATCTCAAATTGGGAAAATGGAACTCAGATGAACAGAACTATATCATTCAATATCAACCGCGATTCGAATGGAAATATAATCGTGGAGTGCTCGGAACCCATAGTACATAGACCAGCAGTACAAGTCAAAGAAGAAAAGCCCACAGAGAACGCAGACAGCGATGATCAGGTCAATGACGAAGAAGATAGCGATGATGAATACAGTGATGACGTGGAAGAATTGGAAGAGATGTCCAGTGAAGAAGAGGCAGAGCTAGAGGAGGAAGAAGAAGAGATAGAAGAGGATGAGGAAGAAGAAGAGAAGAAGCCAAAGTCATCACAACGCTCAAAAGGAAAGGACAAGTCGTCCAAGAAGACGATACGACGTATAGATATCGAGCGTGAATTCAGCCGTATGGTACCCGTCGAAGTAGACAAGAAAGATGAATATCTAAATCTTGAACAGGCATGCGATTATCGTGACACAGAAGCGGGTTTAATGCATTACAGAGTGATTCCCGGTTTGATGGATATAGATGATTGCAAAATATGGTGTAAACTCTTTTTCGAAGACAGAGATAATTTGGAATATCTCGATCACATGGACAAGGAGAACAGCAAGAAGATCGCAAGACTTTTACACTTTGGACAGAAAATCGAAAATAAAGAGTACGAGGATGAAGTGGCAGAGAAGCGTTTCAGCTACTACATGCAGGTCTTAAACGACTACAACCACGAGAACGGGTTCTACTTCTTCAACAAGGAAGGAAACGTTTCCGTTTATGACGATCCATACGATGAAAACAGATCACACTTGTCAAATGACACTTTGTTGAACGCTCCAAGGAGAGATTTGATTTCGAGAAGAGAGAGAACGAGAATGTGGCTGAAGGACATTAAGTGAGTTTAATTTTATCTCATTTTTACATTTATTAGTTACCATAACTTTATAATCGTAATGCTGACTAGCACATGTTATTACAGAAATTGTAAATTGGCCGATTACCATATGCAACTGCGCGAATTGGAGGAAAGCATGTCATCTTATGTGTGCGGCACTCGAATCCGAATCAAGTTGTGCGCACTGAACGATACCGATGTGAACGACGTCAAGAAAGATGCCCTTGAGCGCATGAGGTCCGACTACCACGACAGGAAGTGCAAGCTGACACAAAAGACTCTTTTCGATCTTTGCATCCGTGATAACATCGCTAGTTTCAAGTCGGTATTCTCAACGCCAGGAACACGAAACACACTCAACACGCTCTACACGTATCTCAGCAATCTTCCCAAGCGAATAAAAGTCCGTAACAAATCGCTCGTAGACCTGGACGACTTCGATAACTACTATGTAAAGTACTACATAAACTTGTATCTACCATACGACCTGATCACAATCCTCCTCGAGAACTACGCAGATTCGACGACCATGGACAGACTCACCTTCCTCGAGATCCTCATCGACGAGCTCTTCCAAATCCTGAAAACCAACTTTAATTGAATTAGAATTTCACCTCTTTGAATTGCACGACCACCTTATTTCCGTTCAATCCCGTTATTACCAAGGCATAGGAGCCGTGATTCAATGCTTTCGGACCGTCATGGAGTCCTGTCGTAACGCCTACACACCTACCGATGCTCACTATGCCGTTTCGAGGGTCATCGGTAGCAACTATCATGCATTCCGCGTTTGAATTCTTAAGGAACATTTCGAGACAATTTAATGGTATTTTCGCTGGAATCACGTATTTTCCGCCACAAGGTATTGGGAACATGTATTCGGTACCCTCGAAATCGGAACTTTTAGTGCAGTACGAATTCCATATACTCGATTGTATGCACGGAGTTGCTACGAAAGGCACCGTTGGGTTACTTTTTAAAAGAGCATTGAATTCATCTAGCATACACGGAAGCGGCATATTCCCACCGGAGAATAACATGCTGTTTACACGGGCAAAGACTGAGAAGTGGTTGTATGCTCCCGTTACGAGTTTAAACACCTCGCTTCCTTGTTCTTTGTATCTCTTCATGCACTCAGCCTCGAATCCGTACGCCTTATTAAGATCGATGAACTCGTTTGGGCATTCACACTTTCCACGTAGACATAAGACCGATTTTTGGTTGCCTATTTTCAAGAGCATCACCGCAAGAATCACGTTCAATCCGTACTCTCCAAATCCAGTGTAGTTTCCAAGGAACGCGATGCCGCAACTTCCTCTGATAATGTTATCTAAATTGGAGGAAAGGACGTTTCTGATGGCGTTTAAATTTCCGAAAAGACTTCCGCATATTATCATATCTATACGCGAACCTTGAACGTCATGTATTACCGGTACCCGGAGACTCATGAATTGTTGCACTACTTGCGTTACGAATGTGAATGGAGGTGTAGCGCCAGACAAAAGCATCTTGATACCTGTTTCATTAATAGGCCATTGCGTACTTCCAACTTCGGGTTTCGGTTCTATAACCGGCTTGTCCTTGAAAATGCCTGGAGAACTAAACAATCCCTTTCCGTTGGTACTGAACATATTAGCGCCTTGTTTCGGTGCTTGTTGCTGTTTTCGTTGTTGCGTAGCGCGTCGTTGTTGCTCGCAAGTGGGAACGTTTTGACGAACCATTCCATTCGAAGCCATCTGTGGTGTTGCCTGGTTAACGACGCTCGTATCAAACCCGTTCGTTTGGGCCATCTGTGGCATCCCTCCAAGTTGCGGATTGGAAGAGACCTGCGGTGAACAACTTATGGTAGGATTGACGTTGATCGTTCCGTTTTGATTGGTAAAGCTCATAGTGGGATTGACGTTGTTGCTCGGATTCATGCTTATCTGTTGCTTCGGCACGTATGGATATTGTGACTGCGGTTGCTGTGGCATTTGCGGTTGCTGTGGCATTTGTTGTGGTTGTTGTGGTAATGGTTGATTGTTGTTCAAATAATTTTGCAAATAATCCCTCAATCCTGCCAAATTTCCTGCAACACCTTGTGTTTGTTGTTGCTGTGGTTGCGCATTGCTCATGAGTCCTGATGTGGTGTACTGGTTGTTTACTCCGGGCATCTGACTATTCTGTTGCGCGGCTGTTGTAAGCGGCGTTCCGAAAATGTTGTTACTTTTTCCAATTCCGAATAGGCCTGTAGTCGGTTGCGGTTGCTGTCTGTTCGGTGTCGATGCGACAGGCGTACGACTTAACTGGTCCAACTCTTCCCAAATACTGTTGTTTGCACGCATATTTAAATTAAAAAGTTCAACTAAAAAATTTAATGCAAGATGACAGAGAACTATCAATCAGCTGCCCATTCCACCTTTCCGGAGATGAGGAAGAACCTGTCCGTATAGTCACCGATGGCAACCACGAGATAGTGTCCGGTCTCCTCTTGGATTTGTTCATACAAAAAGCGTACGTTTTGTTGGAATCGCAAAGTGAGAGAGGAATGGAATACTACGATACTAAAGAGCACGTAGACAACACGATAAAAGACATAACCAACTTTCGAAAATGTTTAGAGGTTCTAGGAAAGCAAGTCCAAGAGATACAAGCGCAATTCGGTCGCGGAGACCAGAGTTTCGACAACTTCATTCTGGAATTCCACAACAAGAATGTCATCTACGCTAAAAAAGGTCCTTTGGTATGGTACTTCCAGGTGTTCAACGCGGTATACGACGCATTGGCCGATTTGAGGAGCAGCTTACGTGATCTTTACAGCGTCATAGCTCTATTCACTCTGAACAGCGATACAATATCCGAAGAGCTCGTGAATCTACTCCGTGACTTGACATACCGCGAAAATGAACTCGACGACTTGATCGGAAGCACCTCGTATTTGATTCACTATCTCAACGTGAATCGTAACTGACTTAGTTTATGGCATTTCTTTTCCGTTTATTTTCTTCTCCAATTGGAGAGAACTTCAAACCCATGAACGATACACCGAATGAATTATACAAATGCTTGACAACGGACACGAAGAACTTCGTTCTCACGAGGCTGTTCTACAACATAGGCGAATTCCTCGGTTATTGCAATCCACAGCACAGCGAAATGCCAGACAAGGACCTCTTGTTGAATATAAGCTCGGTAGTATTCATATTCCATTCAAAGCACATCGACGACGGTTACATATTGATTTTCCCACGTGACATGGTTAACAGCTCAATCGTCGAAATAAACGTTTTCACTCCGTTGTATTACGAAAGGATCTTAACGGACTTCCAGAAGATATCATACATGGACAACAACCTCGTTTGCTTCATCAGCACCACAAGAAAGATCATCTACAACACAGTCACTTCAAACTTGTACATCGAAGGCAGTCCAAACGACAGATTCACAGCGTTCTTCCGATTGATCGGAAACTTGGAAGTAAGTGCTTCATTGCGAGTATACGCAACAGACCAGTTCATGCCTATCTGCATGTTGGGAAGAGAAATAAACAAGGAATGCAGAGGCGGTAAGCTCAGATGCAGTTTGGAATCAAAGAAACAAAAGCTCTATCACGACGTCGCAATAGCTCCAAGGTACATCAGCGTTCTAAGCAAGGGATTGGACTTGTTGAAAGTCCTCCTCGCAAACTCAGACAGAGAAACAGCTAGTCTCCTCACAGATAAAGTGGTCTACGAAACAGGAATATCACCAGACGATATGCGCAACTTCGACGAGAAAGTGCTCAAGCTCAGTTGGGGAACTCGCGCTAATTACGAAACCCCGTTACAGGACTTCCACAAGAACTATTGTGTCATCTTCCAAATGGAGAACGCATTCCTCGCGGTCATATCATACGACAAGGTAGACAAACCATTCCAGGGCAGGTACAGCGCAAATTACGGAATGCTCATATTCATGAACGAATACTGCTATTACGCAGGAAGATTCTCAGCGGCTACACACTTCGAGGTTTGGAAGAAATCACCCACTTCAAGTAGCTACTCACTATCAGAAGTGTGTCCAGTAAAGGCTTTATCACCATCATGCAGCTTATTCACATTCAAAAACTGCTCGTACGAAATACACGGCGACTTCAAAAACACATGCAACAACCCATTACTCATGGACGACAGACCAATTGGAAAGTGCAAAGTTCACTACTTCGTAAACGTACCAGGCGCTCTACAGTACTTCGACAACTCTTTGGACTCTTTAAAAGATCAATTCATTTAATTGTTTCAAGATTTTTTCTTCCAATTCGGATTTTCGCCTCCATCACACCATTTCTCAGAATTTTTATGAGACATTTTTTATATCAGGTTCAGGATTGGGACTGCTAACACCTAGGCGTGTGGACTTGTTACTATTCCGTATAGTTCCGTTCTTATAAAGAACTATTTCACATTCTTTCCGATGAACCTGTAAGTACGGCGAAGTGTTAACACCTGTGATATTCAGATCCTTTTGTCAGTTCGCCGCTAACTTTATGCCACGACTTTAGTTTTTTAAAAAAAATGAATAATAAACAAGTTAATGATTTTTTTCTGTTTCAGTGACTTTTTTCTCCAAATTGATGTTGTTATCAAAGATGTTTCTGAAGTAATCGGAATTGGAGGATGACGGCTGTGTTTTGTCATGTGTATTCAATATGAGCCTAGCGTTTATAGAGGAGACCTTCTTGTGTAAGGACTTGATGAAGTCCTTGTCCATGACATTTGGCTTAGGTACGGTCTGTACAGTCTTTTTAAGTGGTCTCCTAGTACCTCTACCGTCGTTATTACAATACTTATCAATAACATATCGAAGAATGTCGCTGTATACGTTCTTGTCTTTACCTTCCATGTTTGATAATTTATAGACCGCCTAATTAAATGTGCATGTACACGTGTTAAACTCACATACCTCAGAACTCAAAACAACAGATGGCTGACGACACCGTGTCTACGGAAACGACGAGCATCATGTATTACAACGTTATGAGACTGGACACGCTAGATAAGTACATAGCCTCGGTGATGACTGTGTTTTATAGAGACGCCGAAAGCGGAGAGCACTCGATACTGTTGGAGTTTCACGAGGACAAGGACATAACCACAGAAAAAATAGTTACAGATGAAGGCAGTACCACGGTGACCACCGTAACACTCACCCAGTCCTATAGCGATGATTCCACTGTATTCAGTTGTGACGACTTCACGATTACCTTCTATAGGACTAAAGGTGCCAACATAGCTTTCGCAGGTGGAACAACGCCAAACAAGATCTTTAAGATAAGCGTAACGATCGAGAACAGAACCAGCGAGACTTCCGATCTCAACAAGTGTCTGTATGAGTCGTCTTCCCAATTTCCGTCATATCCTAGCTACGTTACGCGTTACTACATGGACAAGGCCAGTTCACCCGTTTATGGCGACCTTAACATCATCCGAGAGAGTGACCTCTTTGACATCTCCATAGACGAATTGAAGGAACGATCTCTGCTTTTGTTCGGATACTCGGAGAACGGGAGTTCCATCCTTCTCCAATTCGATCCAACGACGGACGAGAACACGCTCGAGTGCACCCTTTTCCTAATCACGTATGTCAATGGAGTCTATGAAAAGACAGCGATATCAGTACCGCTCGTGTGCAAGTTAGATGAACTCGTCAATTGGAAAGCGTACTACAACAACACCAGTCAGATGCTTAACAACGCTACAAAACTCGCGGTCAGGTGGAAGTACCAGAACATCGATATGGTTGCGTTCTGGCTTTTCGACAACAACATCGTGACCAACCGTCAGTATCCGCTGTGTCTAGTCACGTATCGTTACCTTTACAGCTGTCTAACGAGTCACAACCACATTTCGAAATCCGACTACCATGTGAACGGTCCGAAATACGACGTGTTGTATCCCATCTGCTTGGCTATCTATGATTACGATTGGGAGAACATGTGCGGATACCTTCCAACAGAGCCGACGGTCACTTACGAACAAATGGCCAAAGCACTCATCGGCATAGGAATCAAACCATCGCCGCAAGAAATGGGCACTCCTCCAAATCGCGTATTGGAGAAGCTGACGAACGGAGATGCCTTGTACTTCCTCATCAAGCTGCATAAGATCGATGACGGTGCGGAAGAGGTGGAGTTCTCTAGCGAGTTCACATTCTATCTCCACGTGTTGATCTATATGGCAGACGGTGTGAAGCACGTTAAGAGTCTGTACAACAGCACCGTGTATTCTTTGGACAGTTTCCTCACGTGTTTCGATGTTGATTTCGATCAACGCACCATTAAAGAGACAAGCTCGTACAACAAGAGACTGATCGAGTACCTCCTTCCGAGAAACACGCTCTACGAACACAAGGAACTGATACCCGTGTTCTTCTATCACCGAAAGTATATCCTGACGTTCTACACGAACACACAATATCCGTATAAAGTCATATCGCATGAATTGGAGCATTACATCGATTATCAAACACACGAGGAATTCGCTTACATCGGTCCAGAGATGATAACGGCTCTGTACGTCCATGCAGTGTCAGATCAGAACACCGTCATACTGTCAGATCGCTACACCCTCCAATTGGGAAAGGTGACAAATGTCACAGTGAACGAGTTCGTACATCCAATGATCACTCAGACAGCCACAACAGACGCAAAGCTACAAGTGGACAACAAAAACATCGAACTCGATTTGGGAGATACCCGTTTCTATGGAAAGTACCGCGATACAGATACATCATCATGGATAACGGTGTACAACTCTGACTTGGATCTAGGCTACAACAGAGGTATCGCGCATTTGGAAGACCTTCACTTCTACACCATGATAATCCCCTTGTACAACCATGACATGGCTACTAAAAGGGTCATCAGTGAGCATTTCATGAGAAATGGATACAGCAGTCTGTATGATATAAACGCCTCCGATGTCGTTGTCATCATGAACACTTCCCAAGTGATAGGTGACGCTACCAACATGAACACGCTCCTTTGCATGCAGTTCGAAGGCAGAGATCAGAACAACGACGTTTTCCAATCGTGTAAATGCTACTACGCTCAAAGCCACGAGGAGACAGGCATCTTCGATAGGGAAAGGTACGTCACTCCAGGATGCGCTTTCGCCATGTCAGAACCTTCAAACACCGGTTTCAACATCACCATCCACACAACGGACGAAAACAACGAGGTTGTCACTTCGGCATTCCTGAAGATAAAAATGATCGCATCCTCAAAACACGCATTCGTGGAAAACTACACATACACGAACTTCTATTACAACTACGGTACAGCTGCACTGCAGAATAATTCAGTCCTCTTCAAATGACACGACATTGTACATAATTCACTTGAACTGTTTATTAGAGATCTTTTTATTATAGAATGAGTAGTGTGGAAGTGACGGACTCAGAGATGTACAACAACCTGAAGGGTCTCAATAATTGCTCCGTGTGGCCACCATTCAAACTGAGTATCTTTTACAGAGATGGAACAATATCAGTAGCAGTTATAGAGTGCACTGGGTGTAATAAGATGAAGTGTGGAGATTATGATGTCACGTATGAAAATCGAGCGACTGATGTCGTTCTCACGTGGAATAATTATAATACCCTAGTTTGTTCTTCAACGAGTACCACTTTAAACGGTATCAGCGTTTCTAAAGCGTTCTTCACAGTTTCGGTCGGCCAATTCGACGACTGCAAATTAAACAAATACATCTACAACAACAAGTACGATAGCATGTATCCGGTGAACACGACCGATGACTCACCCGTCGATCCGTACGGTGACTTGCGAGTGCCAGCAGCAATCATTGCAGTTTTCCCAGACTCGGTTTTTTTCTCGCGAAAGTCGCGGTGGTATTCAATTGGAAAGTGTGGCGCCGTAGTTATGATCGAATTCGTTCCACAGAAGAGTGGTAATCCCAAAGGCGCCTTCTACTGGCTGACGGACACGGGTAACAGTCGCGTTTGCTTTCCCATATCGGTCGATGTGGAGGTCTCCCGATTCAATGGTAACAGTGTGGATTTCAACGATACGTCAACACTCAATTCAGGTAATATAACTATAAAAGCATTTCCATTGTACAGTGTTACGCATGCTTATTTAACAAGCTACGGTGGACCAACCACCGGACTTACTTTTTTGAATTCGATGTCGTTGCCTTCAGCATACAGGACTACAACACGGATTACAAGTGCACTCGCCTTCCAACTGACCCGACAGTGACTCAACGAGACAAGGTCAAGGCCATCGCGGATTTGGGAGAGGACCCTGCGTTCTACCGGTTCAACAAAGTGCCGTCCAGTGTCATGGATAAGCTATCTACGCTAGATATGTGTGCCATCTACTTTCTGATCCAGCTAAAGAAGATAGACGACGGTTTCGACGAGTCTGAGTACAGCACCTTCTACTTGCACGCGTTGATCTATGTGCAAAATGGCAGCCAGTGCATAAAGAATCTGTACACCGGCAAGACCTACAGCCTTGATGACTTCCTAACGTGCTTTGACCTGGATTTCGACAAGAACACGATCGCGGAGAAGTCGACTTACGACAGGCACCTGATCGATGGCTTCCTACCATGCAACACTCTCTATGGCAACAAATCACTCGTGCCGGTGTACTTCTACACGCCATCGAAATGCACGCTTTCCTTCTACACGAACCGCCAGTACACACAATCAATAGCAAAGCCGATCCCTAATTTGGGAAGTCGCTATGTCCGCTATGATGAACTTCCGAGTACTTGCTACTACGCTGATGGAGTCACTACGAAGATGCGGATACACGCCTCTCTTTTCACAGATCAGATGAAATACATGTTAATCGAAGACGAATACACATTGGTAAACAACCAGATAACACAGGTAACGATAAACTCCTGCGAAACGGGTACGATAAACCCTCTCGAACCAATGACCATAGCAACAGACACTGAAGGTCCTTTGTATCCACAACTCAATTCGGAAAGGAGAGTTATAAATTACAAGAAGGAAAAAAGCGTGTTTGGCTTTTTTCTTGTTAGAGGAACGTGGCACAGTGTTTTTGGATATGTTAACCTTGGCTATAATAGAGACCTTAAACATTGTTCGAAAATGAGTTTGTATCTCCAAGTCCCTCCGCTTTACCAGATAAGCGACACAAGCGATCCTTTCATACAAAGTGTCATCGGAGAATTGGAGGAAGAAGGCTATTCCAAACAGTTCGGACTGACCAGCAAGGATTTTGTCGTCCTAATACACACTTTCCAATTCCAGAACCCAGCGGAAAAGAGATATGTGCTCCTGTGCATGAACTTCGTGTTCGACAGCGACGACAATTTCGACGCATCCAAATCGAGATTCTGGTATGCACAGGACTACGACATCAGCAGCACCTTCGACATAACCAGGTACGCCCGTTCTCAGTGCAACTTCACCATCGATAGAAACGAAACAAACAAAAGAATGACGGTGTACGTCACGATCGACAACGAAACAAAACCGCTCTTTTTCTGCACCAAGACCTATTGGCGCTACTACCCGGACGTCGACATCTGGTACAACCACGGAACCGCGGAAACCGCGGAAACCGCTACAAAGTTCGTCGTGCTGTCTAAGCCTGTGTGATGTAAAAAAGACGCCTTTTAATTGGAGAGAACTAATAAATCTGTATATGACAGTCCGAATCAAGGTCACATCGCCTGAAGTGGTGTACGCGAATCTGGCTGGTCTCGACACTTTGTCTGAATGGTACGACTTCTCATTGTATGTTTACTTCGTTGATAGTACAGGTAATAGCTCGACGCTCATTTACAATTTCACCGCGGAAAGGGAGATTTATCACGGTTTACAGCCTTATTACGACGAATACAGTTTTGACAGTGGAAACAGCGTTATCAAAATCAGTTCTGATGACAGAGGAGATCTGGTAATAACACCAACGGAAATTTCACGTGGATCTCCTTACACCTTTTCGCACGCGATATTCGTCGTAAGCTATAGCTTTATTTCATCGAACGGGTGCGAATACGTCCCGATAAACACTGCTAACTATCCGTTATATTCGATTCAACAACCAGAGTTTTCGGCAGTGCGTATCAAAGATGTTAACGGATTATTTTCGGTTACAGGATACGTAATTAATGCTTTTTTGTTTGTAAATTCCTCCAAGTCTAGTCTATTAGAAGTTTCGTTGAGCAGAAGTGTTACATCAATGCGTCTCGTTGAGCACAATTCAGAGGTTACAAAATACATGTATGTGCAATCCGGTTTGAAGTGTACACAAGACCCGATAGCGAATTGGGGAAAAGCTCTCGAGTTTACAATGGACAATTCTCCTGCAGTCACTTTACACGGAAACAAGATGATCGTTACTCCCAAATATCAGTTGGGCATTGTGAAGTTCGCTTACATGTATATGTGCCTTGTTGATGAACAAGGTTGTGATATGGATTACACCGAATCTTATACTTTCGACGTGGAGATAGCATACTCGCTGATACCGAGCAGTAACTTCCATTGGAAGATAAGCAGACTTCCAACCAATTCAAATGTTTCGCAAATGGATAGGATTAAAGCTGTAATGGATTTGGGAATGAGTCCGGAACCATCTTATTTTCATGATAGTGTGCCAAGTGATGTTATGTCGCGTATTATGGATGGACGTGCTTTATACATCCTGATCGAGCTTCAAAGAGTCGACTGCGGGTTCGATCCTTCCAATTCCACGTACTTTTACCAGCATACGCTCATCTACGCAGATAGTCGAGGTACGTTCGTCAAGAACCTTCACAACAACGCTGTGTATCCCATGGAGGACTTTTTGCAGTGCTTTAGCATCGACTTTAAAAGCAACACCATGAAAGAGACGGACACGTACGACAAGCAGATAATGGAGCAGTTCCTTCCGTGCAACGTAGTGTATGGAACCAAGAAGGTGATTCCTGTGTACTTCTACATGACTTCAATGTATACAGTGTCATTCTACACCAACAGGCAGTATGTGGATGATGCCTCGATAGTACCTTTATTCGACGACTACATAAACTTCGAGAATCTGTACAACGCGTTTTATGTCAACGAGATGTTCGTTTTCGGAGCGAGAGTTTACGGTCGCTTCAAGAAGCAAGACGACAACACCATATGGTGTATATCGGATGTATACGAGTTCAGTGCACACGACGGGAAATGCACTTCCGTTACCGTAAGCGATCAGCAATCACCAGTCACAGCCCTGTTTGACGTCTCGAGAATCACGCTTGATGTGTCAATATTATTGAGTCCGAGAAGCATCCAGTTAAAATTGTTATTCTATCCGTATAAGAACAATACAAATGTTAAAAGGACGTACATACACGCACACAAAAGTGGCAGTAGCCTCCAAATCGATTACACGTACCAGAACTTTGGTTACAACGCCGGATTGGAGGAGTGCGACAACCTCTACGTGTATCTCAAGAGACTTCCTCTTCTCCAACCAACGAAAGAAAACACGATTGCGATAACGGCGTACTTCACAGACCAGGAATACTCAAACACGATGCCTTCCCAAATACATTCGATACTCGCCATCGTAAAGACCAAGCAAAGGCACGAAGACGGCACTGAAAAGGACGTCATGCTATGCATGCTATTCGCTAATAGTCACATACACGTTTATTACGGAGACGCCTTCAAAGAATCGAATTGCATCCCTACAGCAAGTGGGATAGCTTACACAATCTCGTCTAGTGGAGACACCGTGGACGTAAGAGTGATCTATTCGGGCTCTCAAAAGGTCTTGAGCATCGCAAATGACGGCAATTGCACATATTTCCCAATCGACATGTTCTTCAACCATGATACTTTAACAGCATCCGGCACAGATATCACACTGATGTACAAGTAACTAAAAAACACAATGTTACTCGTGTTCGTCGCATTCATTATCACGACCTCAGCTACATCGCTTATAACATGGATTGGAAAGGTGAATGGTACCTACATCGTAAGCACTTTCAACTCGTTGGATCCAACACTAAAGCGATTCGTATACACCAACAATCTGCGCGTCATTCAAGATAGATTCGGATTCCTGTACACTTACGAAGAACCGGGTGGCTTACTCACTCCAATCAATAACATGGATCGTTACTCGTATAACTACGCAGATGATGAGTTTATGGATCTGAATTTAACTTTGAACTGGATTACGTTAGATAATTGGAGATGTACATAAGTCTTACACTCGTTATGATATTCTTTTACGACGCTTTTCCAATCGTTCAAAGGGTATACACAGCAAAGGCGCAGATCAACTACCAGTTCTGTCCACTCTACTTCAGCGTCGATTTCAATACATCCACTATGGATTACAGGTCAGCTACATGGTACACAATCAATGACACTTATGACGGTCATGTCATTCAATGTATTGGAAGGAGTCCTTACATCCTCAGAAACGGTCGCTTCATAGATAACTGCTTTCCAGATTACCTACCTACTTTGTGTAACGGAATAGAACTGTAAATCTTTTTTTTCAACTTTTTTTTTATAAAAAAAAAACTAAAAACGTACGATAAATGAGCAGTGAAGAGATTGAATCTGATTGCGTACTTGATAGCTACATTGAACGATTGAATGACGTTGAGATAGGCGACCTGATTTATGAGAGGATCCAACCCTTTGAAGGAATCCGTTCGAAATTCCGTGAGTGGCATAACCATTTCGATGCACCTGAACTGAAACTGAAATTCGAATACTCGAATGACTTCGACGGTAAGCTGCCAGCCGATCTATTAGTCATGGAGGTGCGTGAACAGGATGACATCTACGACAGTTACATCGGAATGTATCAACAACTACTGTTCTACGATAAAGACATCATCGATAAGACCAAAGCACCCATAGGAGCACTCACCAAACAGCTTAAATGGTATAAGGAAGCATGTGACATTTTAATAAAAAATGATTTGGCAACACTTAACACACTGAAAATCAATTACACATGGACTCTGATGAACGATCTCAATAACGAAAAGTGCACAGGTAACACATGCTTCTACGTGTATCACTATCCAGTGGGCATCTTCAGCTCCAATAACCTCCTTCCAACTGACGTGTGGAATCGTATCATCTTCCGTTACCCTTTCATGGGAGAAGAGATGTGCTTCATACCATCGATAACAAAGTCGTGGAGTAACTCAGACAAGGTAGCAGTGGCAGCCAATCATGAATTCAATAAGTTACTGGTGTCAATCATTCGTTTCATTGAACGACCACATGATAGGATCTACATCAATAACGAGAATGTCAACAGCTACAGAATCAGCTCATCGGTCAACTCGGAGCACATCAAGCTCGATATGACACTCGACATCAATGGAAAGACCATATCGGTGTTCGATTACAGGCTGCTCCCTTCTCCAACTACGTACAACTCGTACTACGTCAAGTCTTTTGGACCGGAGCTTTTCGACATCATCAAAGTGAATGATCTCATTCAGAGATTGAAGCGCTTGTACAATTCCGAATTGGAGAGATACGGCTATCCATCCAAGCTTTTCGATGACATCCTTAAGTCGTTTTACACGAACACCGAATTCAATGTGGCCATTCTGTGGTGGTTCATAAACACCAACAAGCGTGCAAAAGAAATCGCAAACGAGCTCATGTTCACCATGAAGGATAACATCGATAGGATATTCATGCCCACATCGGATTTGGAGAGAGCCTACTATCTGAGCAAGATTGAGCTCGTTTCGGATAACTCTCCAAATGACATAAATTGGTTGGCCAATTACCAGGATAGGGATGTCTCTAGATACTACACGTTCAACGAGATGATACACATGATAAACGAGCTCGTTATGGTAAAGGACGACCATTTCTTTCTCAAGTACCAGTTCTATACGGACATCTCGGATGATCAATCGAAGAAGAAGCCCTCTCGTTCAAACAGTCACACAGAGTCATCCACCAGTTCGGACACCGCGGATATTAGTATGCATGAAACGTCGTTAAGGTTGCTGGATGACATGCCAATCGTGTTCTCGTATCTGGGAGTACTTCACAAGACTACACTCAAGGAGTTGTTTGACAGGAATTACCTCACTCTGAACCGTATATTCTCTATCCAGAAGTCCGTTACGAGAAAGATGTACTTCGATTACGATGAGTGCGTCAATTATCTCTATTACCTCAACGGACTGTTGCAGAACAGATACCAGAATAAGAACACGCTTTTGTACACCTTCTCCAATTTACTCATGACTTACACAAACGATATGCGCACTCTGTACATAATTGGAGAATCCCAATGTGGTAAGTCCGTGTTCAAGAACATCATTCTCAACTACATCGTCGATTACTACGAAAAGACCACAGTCAAACAATCGGACTTCAACTACGACGACGCGTACACCCTCAAGATCTACGACGATGTGGACATCATGGAGAAGTCTAAGCATCGAAAGACCAATCTCATCCTCAGCAGGGATAACTACACCGTCAACATCAACGAAAAGAACAAGCAACCAGTTAAAGTCTACAAAAACATCACTAACATCGTACTTAACAACGATTGGCCAAGGATCATCACATGGTACCATCAACGAAGAATAAAGACGTGCTTGTTCGTACCGAACAGCAGACACTCCCTCGAATACGCAATAGAACGAATCTTCAAAAACAACAACAGGTGCGTGGGATCGTTCAACGACGTCTTCATCAACAACTTCTTCCAATTCCTCATATCGTACAGAGACCGTCTATACCACGAGGGAGTGTACTACTCGGACTGTCTCCATCTCCTAGATCAGGATCTCCCTTTGGAAGTCTTGGAAGAGAACATCAAAAACATCCTCAATCTAAACAGCGTCAACGACACGAAAGACTTCATCAGGCTCATAGACAATCAAAAAGTTATCTCGCTCAAACAGCAAAATCACGCTAATTACGTGGACTACTACTTAAAACGCCGCTTTAATATATTGATTTGATTTTTTGTACATTCCTTTTCCCGCGTGCACGTTTCTTTCACTGAATGTCTCATGTGAGCGAAACCATCGCATTTTCATCGAAAGTTCATCCCGCGACATCAAATGGTTGCGTCATATTTATATCTCATTTTGTATGACACGATGATTCATTTTCATCGTAAAGGCTCATATTTTTAGTCATAAATTAAAAATTAATCATATCGAACCGAA
>JAEIGA010002508.1_pt1 | contig 29243 bp, 21 predicted proteins | sample 9270691 | NCBI WGS metagenome assembly JAEIGA01 (sample SAMN17057246, study PRJNA624740) | gut metagenome | biome: biome; isolation source: fecal sample | host: Bos grunniens | place: China: Xizang | collected 2019
AGACGGCTTTTTTGATTTTACAAGCGTTCCAGAATGGTTCACGAACAAAACGAATAAGGAAGAGTAAATAAATTTTATTTATAAGGAGGAATAAAATTGTACCGAAACTATATAGAAGAGCTACACCTACTACCTGACGAGGTTATAGCCTACCTGCGTAAGTCAAGAGCGGACGATCCTCTCTTAACTGTTGAGGAAGTTCTCTCCAGGCACGAAGCCATAATTGACGAGTGGGCAGAGAGGAATCTCGGAGCTAAAGTTCCCGAAGAGAATAAATACAGAGAGGTCGTGTCGGGCGAGACCATATCAGATCGACCCGAAATGCAGAAAGTTCTCAAGCTGATAGAGTCCCCAAAGGTCAAAGCGGTGCTCGTCGTTGAGGTCCCAAGATTATCGCGAGGCGACCTTGAGGACGCGGGTAGGCTTATGAAGCTATTCCGCTATACGAATACTCTCGTTATCACTCCTCAATGGATATTTGATCTGCAAAATGAGCATGACAGAGACGGTTTTGAGAGGGAATTAAAACGCGGAAACGAGTATCTTGAATATACCAAGTACATAATGAGCCGAGGCACTCTGCGCTCGGTAAGCGAAGGCAACTACTTAGGCTCTATTGCACCGTACGGATATAACAAGGTGTGGATAACAGAGGGAAAAAGAAAATGCCCGACTCTCGCCATCAACGAGGAGCAGGCAAACGTAGTCCGTATGATATATGATATGTACACCAATCAAGGGATGGGAATGACAAACATCTGTCACCGCCTTGATAATTTAGGCATCACACCGCCAAAGGGAGAGCATTGGTCAAGCAGTGCGCTCACAAGTCTGCTTTCTAATATTCATTATCTCGGTAAAGTAAAGTGGAATTGGAGAAAGACCGTAACTGTTGTTAATGATGGAGAGATAAAGAAGACTCGCCCCAAGTCCGAGATCGGAGAGTTCCTTATTTACGAAGGAAGGCACGAAGCCATCATCACAGAGGAGCTATTCAATGCCACTCAAGAAAAGCTTGGCAAGAATGTGAGAGTAAGAAAGAATATGGGCATAAGGAATCCCCTCGCAGGATTGTTGTACTGCCAATGCGGAAGAGCAATGTCCTTGAGAACACATAAATTAAAAGATGGAAGCGACAGGTATGCTCCAAGACTCCTTTGTGATGACCAAACACATTGTAACACAGGCTCATGCACTTATGATGAATTGCTCGAAATGGTGAAAGGTGTCTTAACTCAATGCATAGAGGATTTTGAGCACAGAATTAAGAACAATTCAGGAGATTCCATGAAGCTCCACGAAAAGCTCCTAAAGACTCTTGAAAAGAGGATGCAAGAACTTGATGCAAAGGAAATAGCACAGTGGGAGGCACAATCTCATCCCGACCCATCTCAAAGAATGCCACCGCATATCTTTAAGATGCTGAATGAAAAGCTTTTGAGGGAAAAAGAAGAAGTCAAAGAAGCTATGTGTAATGCTCGGAAGTCGATGCCTGATCCTGTAGACTATGGTGAAAAGGTTGTCCGCTTCAGAAAAGCATTAGATGCTTTGAATGATCCTAATATGGATGCAGGGGACAAGAACAGACTCCTCAAGGACTGTATAGAAAGGATTAACTATAACAGGGAAAGACCCACTCGCTCAAGACGCGCACCTGGCGAAGCGAAGGGTACGACTATTAAAACCTCAGGCGGTCATTGGGATGCGCATCCTATCAACATCGATGTAAAACTGAAGGTGTAATTTTTTTACACCTTCTTACATCCAACATTGATGAGCGTGTTCGTCTGCACATCAATGTTGTATGTAAGAGAAAAGCCTTATAAATCAAGGGACATCCCCCAAAAGGATGCCCTTTCTTTATTCCTTCACGATGAAAGCATCAAAGCCAACCGCCTTTAACTTCTTATGCATAGCCTCTGCATTAGACTTGACCATATACGCACCGACTTGCACCTTCCAATAGCTTCTCTCGCCTTGATAGGCTACACCCAAGGTCTTTAAGATGCCTTTTGCGATTGCTTCCCCCATCGTCTTCCTTTGGCTCTCTGTGGCTAAAATTTTGAGGTCAGAGGCATTGTCCACAAAAGCGCACTCTACAATCACCGCAGGGCAGGAAGTCTCACGGATAAATCCGTAGTAGTCCTTCCCTTGGAAGTTCACTCTCGTCTTGATGCCTCTTGAATTCTGTCCCACCTTCACAATCTCGTCAAGTATGTTTTGAGCGAGAACCTTACCCTTGCCACCGCCGTGGTGGTGGAATACCTCGGCACCGTCACCGCCTCCTGCGTTGTTGTGGATGTCCACCGCAAGGTCGGGAGCATAAGCATTGCACTCTCTGATCTCCTCGCTCACCGAGTCATCCTCGTCTTTGGTACGGCTCATCTTGACCGATACTCCGTGTCTCTCAAGCACATCTCTACAGGCAAGTGCTATGGATAGATTCAAGTCCTTTTCCTTCGTGCCATTCGCAACGGCACCGGGGTCAGAGCCTCCGTGACCTACACCCAAGAACACCTTCATTGAACACCACCCCCTTTGTACTTCTCAAGCACAGGAAGCACCACTCCGTTCCAAGTCGCAGAGATCCCTGCCGCTAAAGCTCCGATGAGTAAGCCTCCGAACACACTCTGTAGGTCGTGAAGATCGAGAACATCAACACCTGACATCTGTGTGCTGAAGGTAGCAACAAGGTAGGCAATGCACGATTGCCAAAAGGTCTTCATCGCTCTGATTGCTACGTCCTTTGCCATAAAAAACCACCCCTTATATATTAGTGGAGGAGGGCATCCCTTGTAGGATGTCCTCCTCATGTTATTCGGTTGTGGCTTCCTCTTCGGGAGGCTCTTTCGCCTTTTCGTACTCAAGCAAGAGGTTGATAATAGCCGTCTGATCCTTTTTGAAGTTGGTCTCGGTCACGGCAATGTCGCAGAAGCCTGAATCGTCTCCCATAATGATTGCGGAGATGATGGGAAGCATACGGACGAACCATTGCACGATGGTCAGAAAAGAGAAGTCGAAGATCACATTCACGGCAATCATACCGCCAAGAGCGACCATCAAGCCTCGCCAAACAAAGTCCTTGCGCTTGTCCTTAATCTCTCGCTCACGACCACTCTGTGCAACGAGCTTGTGACGGTTCGCCTCACCGCTCTCGTTCATAATGAGTCCCGGAGTGAGCTTGATGGGCATCGCCTTGTTGCACTTGATAATAGCCTTACGCATATTCAAGGGCAGAGGCAACTTCATTACAGCTTTGTTAGGGAGGTGTCGGTATTTCTCAAGATACTCGTCATAGTCCAAGTCCACATCGGTAAGGATGCCTTTGCGGTATTCCTTCAGCTCCGTAGTCTTGTACACCTGACAGAACGTGGGGACATCTGATGCTATACCACGACTTGTAATCTCCTCTTTCGCCAACCTATAGGTCTTCAAAGCCTCAAGGTATTCGGGGTCACTCCGTCCACGGAGCTTGCCTCTGTTGTAGCGATTTCGGTATACGATTGTTGTAACCACATACAAGAATAAAGTTAAGGCTGTAAAATTCTTGAAGTCTCCAAGCGAGAATGTGAAGTCGGTCAGCGAAAGCACCATTGCGATGACCACAATGCCTGCCAACATAAGGTCGTTCATACTGAACTTGTTGACATTAGAGGTGTCTCGCTCAAGGTTTCTACGCAGCTCTCGTCTCTTCTCGGAACTGCTCAACTGCTCATCAATTCTTTCCATGTCCATCTTCGTTCTCCTTATTGCCGAATTTATGCTCGGCTATGTAAGTAAGTATCGTTCCGATGGCGCATCCGATAAGTCCCATCCACAAGATAATGACCAAATCGTACATAAACTGACCGATAAAGACTATGATATATGACAGAGCGATCAGGATAAGCCACACAGCAAGAGGGGGAGCGTGGGTGATCTTCAGCTTGTCCTTGATGAATCCGAACACCGCTTTCCGGAATACGATACAGATGACGATCAGAGCAAGGATGCCTCCGACTCCGATAGAGTGGGTCGCTCCGTAGACCGTCTCCCACAAGGGATATTTCTCACAGATCGCCCATATAGGCAGGGCGCAGGATATAACAATGCTCAATATCTTAAAGAGAGCATAGAATGTTTTACGCTTCTTCTCCGACATTATCCTTCACCTCCTTATGCTCTGCCGCATCAATAGCGGCTACGGCTGCACGGTGGCGAGAATAAAGTTCCTCCTTTTTAGAGTTAGGAATGTTAGCGAGAACAAGGAGTTCAGCCACCTCGTTGGCAAGCTCTGTGTTGGCAAGCTTTGCCGTCTTCAAATAAGACTCAACCTCGGTAAGTGCCGTCTCAAGCTTTTTCTTTTCATCATCCGTCTGACGGATCTCTGCAAGCAATGTGACGATTTCATCCTTATACTTATCCACAACGGCAGATACATTTTCCACTCTTGAGAGAGCCGTACTAATGGCACTGTTGCTATTTTCGACAATGGATACCGCATTGTTATTACAGGTAGCGATGGACTTATTAAGGGATGCGTGTTTTCGCACCTGATAAATCAGCGTGAAAATAAGCGTGATAATAACCGAGATCTCCTCAAGGTGCATCTCCACCCACTTGACAATCTCATCTGTGGTCGGGATGGTGACTCCTGTGCCTGTATTTTCACCCTCTGTGGCGATTTCTTCCTTGGCAATAAAAGTCTCTGCCTCTGTGGTGTTCGTGTCAACGGCGGTATCCTCTGCGAAGGCTACGGCGGTCATAGCGCATATCATCGCTACGCAAAGCAAAGCAATAAAGATTTTTTTCATTTGTTTGTCTCCTTTTACTTAATCAAAAAGTTTAGTGAGTTCGTATCGAATATGGTCTCAAGCGCACGAATCTTGCCTCTCAATGTGTCGCACTCTCGCTCCATTATCTCGATTTGACAACGGAGTTCCATAAGCTCAACGGCTGTCGGGGGAGGGGGAGCGACCCTGCCACCTCTGACCGATACTTTTTCAAGCTCATAGATGTGTCCGTCCTTGTCGGTAAAGGTTGCGTTATAGTCTCCTGTTGCTCCGTGGAAGAGAAGGGGAATGGTAGAATCCTCATTGGGCGAGACCTTAATCTCTGTAGTGCCGATTTTAAGCACACCCTCACGGTCACACCCAATCCGCATCGGGTCGTTGCCGTGGATCATACCTTTCATGTTTCTAAAAAACTTTATCTGCATAATTCAGCCTCCTTTCTCAAGTTTTCACGATACCGCAGTATTCGCAGACCGTGGACGAGCCAACAGACACCCATTTGTGTCCTGTGGCTGTATTTGCCTCGGTTAGCATATCGCTCTCATCGGGACTCATAACATGGCAAAGGACACACTTGCCGTAGTACACCGCATCCTCGGTACAGGTAGCCTCTTTGTAGAGGTCTCCGAGCATATTGTACTTATGTCCAAGGGGCAAGATTGTTTGAGGCTCTTTGAGGATCGTATTGCACACAGCGCATTTTTTACCACCTTCAGAACCGCTCTCCGTGCAGGAAGCAGGGATGCGTTTAATGGCTTCCGCAGTATGATCAATTGAACTGTAATGAAGGGTGAGGCTATAATTACATCGTTCACACCACTCATAGCCCTTTCCGGGTTGAGTGCAGGTCGGAGCTACAAGGACGGTGTGGTTAGTGTCGTGACCGAGCGCAGGGATTTCCATTGTCTCACTCGCACCACAAGGGCAAGACCGTCTCTTCTGTCCTGCGGTAGTACAAGTAGCCGCCAAGGTTGTCTCCCAATCGCCGTATGCGTGTGTATGGAGGGCAGGGACGATAATATATCCGCACACAACACAGGTCTGCGGAGTCTCTGTCGTAGCCTCTGCTCCTGCAAGGTGTTCGATAACCTCGTCCTTTGCTCCGCACCGAGCGCAGGTGTGCCAATGCCCTGTAGCATCCGAGTGCCACTCCTGTCCAAAGTTGTGACCGAGGGCATCCACATAGTCGCTTATATATGTTTCTCCGCATTTGCAAGTGTGGGTAGTATACCCTCGCTCGGTGCAAGTCGGAGGTGTGACTTTAGCGATGTATTCATGGGTATGCTTGTTAACGGCAACACCTGGTCTCTTGTTGTGAATAAAAGCAATAGCCACAGGTTATCCCTCCCTTTCGGGAATATCCTTCTCCGTCTCCTCATAGGTGTACCTGCAAGGGATCACATCCACAGCGGATGCGTATTCCTTGCCTGTCTCCACCTGACGGATAAATTTGTTACTGTCGCTCTGATGCTTGATGAGCGTTCTCTCGCCCACCTTGATGTTTTCAGTTATAATTGCCATAAGCTCTCCTTTCTTTATGCTCCCGCCACGATGTATGCGGCATATAATGTCCAGTTGGTTGCGCTCCTCCACTCGTCAAGAAGACTTGCGGGGACTCTGATGATGGGATTTATTCCAAATTCCGAGGCTGCTCCGTAGGAATCAAGAGTGGGAATCGCAGAACAATCGGTGAAATCAAATACACAATATTTACAGCCTGTGAAAACGTTTCCTCCGATTGTACCCATATCACGAAATTGCACGTATTCAAAGCTTTCGCCGCCCATGCATATGGAATCGATCATCGAGACATCGGGCATATAAATGTGAGTTAATTTAGGACAGTTATAAAAGTCAACACCTTTGAGCCAAGTCAAAGAACTTGGAAGCGTTACAGACCTTATCTTGCTGTTGTCGTTCAATGCTCCCCAGTCAAATCCTGTAACTGGATATGTGCCGCTCCAGTCTGTATATTCCGAGGGGATCACAAGATGCTCTCCGTCCCAATCTCCGTAACCCGACACATAAACTCCATCTTCCCAATAATTATGATACGCAAGTCCTTGGCTCTCGCTCGATATGCTTACAAACACCTTCACCCCTCGCAAAAGCTTTCCTGCATCGGGCAGGATGTCATACACTCCGTTCGCCTCGTAGGTAACGGTCTTTTTTTGCGTGTTCGCATTTGAGGGCGAGGTGATGTAATCGGAATAGATCGCCCAGTTTGTTGCCGTCTCCCATTCCGAGAGAAGCGCATCGGGAACGAGAATGGTAGGATTCGTGCCAAACTCGCTACCCAATCCGTAAGAATCGAAGCTCGGCACGGATGTACAAGCCGTGAAGTCATACACCGTGTCCGTACCCGAAAAGTTGCCTCCTCCGATCATCTCAATGTCTTTGAACTGCACGTATTTCAGGCTGTCGATATAAATGCAGAGGGAAGCAAGCTGTGTCACATACGGCATATAAAGATGCGTTAAGGACGGACAATTATTAAAAATTCGGTTTCCGATGTCCCATATCGTCTCGGGAAGCGTGACCGACTTGACCCTTGGGTTATCTTCGAAAGCATAGTAGCCCAAGCCTACAACCTCGAATTCACCGTATTCTCCGTTGTAGATCGGAGGGATCACAAGATGCTCTCCATCCCAAGTGCCGTAGTCGGTTGCTATATATCCCCCTAAATAAAGCCCGTCATACTCATATTCCAACCCCTCGCTGTATTCGGGAGTCGCAGGCGCATCGGGAATATCCGGCGTATCGGGTGCATCAGAGCCGCCCTCCACATTGACTACTGCGGTCACTCTTTTCAATACCTTGCCTGTGTCGGGAAGGATATCAATAGTTCCGTTTCCGTTGATCTCAATAACCTTCTCCTGCTCTTCCTTCTTGTCGGGAGTGTCAACCTCAACATTTACTGCTGAAAGCACCTTTCCCTCATCGGGCAACACCCTGTATGTGCCGTCTTTTGTAACAGTCAAGTTCTTCTCCTGCTCCTCCTTGGGGATAGGAGTGTCAATTTTTGCCGTGACTTTGCGAAGGAGCTTGCCATCGTCAGGAATGATCTCAACAGTACCATTCTCTGTGATGTCAACGGTCTTCTCTTGAAGTACAACCGCATCGACACCGCTAATAAATGCTTTAGCCATTACTCGTCACCTCCAAGTCCGAGATTGAGATGGTATCTCAAAGCAATGTCCACACTCGGCTTCGCTTCGCAATGGAATACGACCTCGCCCATCTCGGCTTCTGCCTCACAATATGCGTTGTAAATTGACAGAAGGTCGTTGTCTTCAGGGGTCGCAGGGTAGAACATGATAAGGTCATTATCAGTAAGTCCTGTGATGGTGATGGTTTGCTTGTTGTCAACCCATCCCGAAGAGAGCAGGGTAACAACACCGTTCTTGCCGTAGACCTTCTTGATCTCTTTATAAGTGGCAACTCTCTCTTCCTCGGCAATCACTCGCTCGGCTTCTGCAAGGAAGATATTATCAATTGCGGTTTTCTCGGATACCGAGAGAGCAATCTCCTCGTCACGCACAACTCTCTTATCCACCACAAGAATGAACTGCGGTGTGGTGATAAGCTTGCCATTTGTGCCGTACAGACGGATCTCGCAATCGACTACACCTTCCGCATTGGTGGTGTTTTCCGAGAACTCATAGACGATGGTCTTGTTATTTTCGATAATACAATCGTTTAGGATCGTAGTGCCATCAGGCTTCTTCGCCGCAAAGACGGCACGACATCCGTTCCCGATCACATAAGACTTTCGTCCTTCGTTGAGCGATATATAAAGCCTTCTCGCAGAGTCTCCGAATGTACAAGGTACGGACACCTGTGCCTGAAGGGTATTCGTTATATCAAGTGCAAATCGGTAATCTGAATAATTCATAGCATTTCCTCCTGTGTAACTATATTAATTTTAGCAAATGGGAGGTAGATAGTGATACCTACCCCCCACTGCTTTTTTGTTTAGCTCTTCTTGTTCCAATCTTTCATCGTATCATAAACCTCTGTGCGGTTTTTGCCATAAAGACCTGTACTAAAGAGCAAGTCTCTGATGCGGAGGAGTTCCGTCTTGTTGTCATTGGCGAATGCTTCTATGGTAAGCTTCTTCCAATAAGACGTCATCGAGGATCGGAGCGAGGACTTCGCTTCCTTCTCGGTCATACCGTTGGCAATCTTGGTCTTGACGAGGTTATCAATAACCTCAAGAGCCATCTCGGTGTCTCCGCTATCAAGGGCGATGTTGATGTCGCTTGCCTTGTAGATAGATGTAGCTTCCTCGGTCTCGTCATCGGTCTCGTTGGCTTTCTCCTCTTGAGCCTTCTTGATGAGGGCAATGATATCGTCCTGCGAGTAGATGCCTCTGTAGGAGTCACGGAGTTCTCGGACGATCTTCTTGTACTCATTGTCTTCACCCTTGGTCAAGGCTTCGGCAGCTTGGTTTATCTTGGTGTTAAATGCACTCTGCTCGGCACGGATAGCATTCTCAACCGTCTCTGCATCAAAGTGTCCCTCGGAGGCTATTGCTTCAATGTAGCCGTTAAAGCCTCGGACATTACCCGAATTGAGTGCCTGTACCGCCTTCTTGATTCGGGAGTCGTTCTCACGGAGAGCGGATTTTACTGCGGTGAGGTATGCCTCGTCAGATTTATAGGTGTCCTTAATGGCTTCGATTTTGCCTGCATCGCCACGAACGATTGCATTGTAGAGATTGGTCTGCTTTGTGCGCTCCTTGCCTGTGATGCCTTCTGCGAAAGCACCGCCCATATCGGTAGGATTGATGTTATCAACGAATATGTCATCGATAATATTTATCGCAGACTTTATTTCACGAATAACATTCTTGATAGGCTTTCCTAAAAGGTTTCCTACAGAGCCAATAAGGTTGAGTGAGTCATCAAGAGTGACATCTCCGTCAAGCATCTTCTTTGTTGATGTGACCACATCTGCAAACAATGTTAGGTCAGGTCTTTCAACATCCCATCCTTCTATGATCGAGACGAGGTCTCTTGTAAAAGGAAGAGAGTTGAAAACATTCAAATCCGACACCATTGCCATGGCAAAGTTTCTCGCCCACTTTTCAAGGAGAGCTTCGTCCTCCTCGTCATCACGACCTCCGTATATAAGGGATTTAGCGAGGTTTCCAAGTGTTTGAGACACCGCTATGACCGTTGCCGTTCTAAACAATCGTCCCATCGCAGACTTGATACTTGCCTTGTCCCCGGATTTAATTGCACGAACAAGGTTAAGACCTGCAACGAAGTACCTTCCCATGACCGCAGTAGGCTCACCCATAAAGGATGTAGCTGCCTTGACAAAATCGTGCTTGCTACGCATATAACCGCTTCGGGAAGCTACGGAGTCATATACCTGCGTTTTGGTGACCACCTCTGTGAATCTTATTTCACAAGCCTTGTAAAACTCGTCTGTGCCGGGTGCGAGTTTCTGCTCGGATGCTACCTCTGCCTTGACAGCTTTCCAAATGGTGACCCAACCGAGTTCATCCATTTTTCCTGCTCCCCACATCGTGAAGTCATCAATCTTCTTGTTGATGTACTCGGCATCCTTTCGTGCGCCATTATATCCGATATAGTCCTTGACTCTTCCGCTTGAGCCTACATCGAAGCCGTTCATCTCCTTAATGATGGCAATAGGTGCGTATTTGAGCAGTTCTTCGTACTGTTTCATATCGGTCTTCTTTGCTTCTCCATTAACGAAGGGAGCGAAGTATTTAGGGTCAATGACCTCCATCGCACGAATGACGGAGAAATACTGCTGCGCAACCACCGATGAATTCATCGCTACTTGCATACCTTTTGACCTTGAGAACATCTTCAGAAGGGGAGACTTGATACCTGAAGGCGATATGCCACCGTTGAGATCGATAAACAATTGCGCAAAGTATTTCTGCGCCTCTACACCGAAACGGCTTCCTATCAAAGCCTTTGTAGACAACGAGTTTTTCTCCGTGTCTCTGCTGACATTATCGAAAACTCTTCTCAAGTTTTCTATCGGAATAACGAGTCCGTGGTAGTTGGACATCTTCTCGATATGCTCAAGAACAACGTCATCGAAGCCTCTCAAGACTATCGGATTGTTGGCACCGGGAGTTGTCTGCTTGGTGAAACTGGAGTTTGCAAGAGAAGACATCGTCTGTGTAGCACCAAGTTCCTGTGTCGTTGAATTCAAGTAGTCGCTTGAAGACTGCAAGGGGAAGTATACCTTGTCTCCAAACAACTCAATGCCGTAGAGAGTCATTGACACCTCGTTACCCTTCTTGCCCATATCGGTAAGGTAGGGGAGGATTGTATCTACATAGTCTCTCTGTTCCTGTGTCAGCGAGTCGATGATGCTCTTTATATTTCCCTCGCTCAAACGGTATGTAGATGAGAGCTTTTTGCGGACATAGGTTTTGCCATCCTCAACATCCTTGTAGGTTCTTCCTGTGTCATAGGTGAAGCCACCGTCCACCATATGATCCATCGCCTGTTTAGTTCCGTCTGCCTTTTCTCTCTTGGAAAAAGCATAGATTGAAAGCTTGTCCGCAAGCGAAGGCTTAAATGTTAATCCTTCACGGGTCGTGTATGCGGTATCGGCAAGCTTCATATTCCACTTGGAATACCCATACTTTTCTCTTGCGTTTGCGATTACCTCTCCTGCTTCCTTTACGTCTCTTGCGGCTGTACCCATTCCGTGAATATAGTCCCAAAACAGCTTCTCAAAGGTCTTCGATCCGAGTCGCTCAAATGCATCTACAGGTCTCAAATTATTCCAAGAGAATTCGTTGAATACACTCGCAAGTGCATCAGCGGCTACACCTCTGTCCTTCGGCTCGGTTGTAGACTCAAAAATCTCACCCTGCGTGTTTGAAACATATGTAGCAAGGTCTTCAGCTCTTCCCTCACGGAAAATCTTGTTGGATGTTGAGATCATATGCTTTATTGCATAGAAGGCATCGTAAACCTCTGCCAACTGATAGATGCTCATATCCTTCGCTATTTTTCCGTCAAGGTCTTTCTTGAGAACTTCAAGCCTTGTTTTCATAGCTTCGCTGTAAGCATTCTTGATATAATCGTTACCCGAATCTGCGAGTTTGGAATATTCGGTTATAAGGGCATCGAAAACTGCATTCATGGTTGCTCTGTTGAGTCTTGCTCTTTCTCGTTCAAACACATCTGCCAACTTGCCGTTGAGAGTGGATATGCGATTCTTCACTTTTGCAAGTGCTTCCTCTATTGAACCAACCTCTGCAAGGGAATTCTCTGTGACAATTCCGTTTCCATGAGTAGATTCAATCTTGGCGATAAGAGCATCTCTGTTGTCAAGCAAGTCACGATATTCGTTGAGGAGAATACTTTCCTGTTCGGTCACACTATCAACACCAAGTCGAACGATGTCCTCGTTCTTGATGTCATCGTTAAAGAGAACCTCTGCAAGAGCCAATGCTGTTGCAACTGTAGTTTTCTCTTCTTCCTTGATGTTTTTCTTCTTGTTGCCGTTCTTGAGCAGGCTGTTGAGTTCCTTGACGAGATTGTGGATCTTACGGCGCATTTTTGTCTTGTCCGCTCTCTCAACTGCATTTTGCCTTGATTCCTTTTGGCGATCCATCAAGGTTCTAATCGTCTTCGCTTCTCGCTCTCTGTACTTCGCAAGAGCCTCCTTGCCCTCCTTCTTGGCTTTGTCATATGCCAACTTTTTCTCTCTCTGAAGGACATTCTTGAGAGCTGTGGTGGACTCAAGGTTGAGCAGCTGACGGTCATAGACATTGATGCGGTTTGCGGTCTGATTAGCCTCAAACTGAAGCTTCTTGATTGCCTCTGTATCTCTCGCACCCTTTGCGAAGGAAAGTTCCTTAATCTTGGCTCTCAATTCGGTGAGCTTTGCCTGCTCCTTTTCGATGAGATCAATCTTGCTCTTATACTGTGCAAGCTTGTTCTTCTCGATGTCGTTCTGCGCCGTAGTCTCAAGGGCATTGGCGAGAAGGGAACGAGTGGAGACGGAGTCGGGGGAGTGGTCGGAGTAAAGCATCTGTCCATCGTGAGTCTGCTCATATGCAGAGTCAAGCACACCGCCCATCACCGCTTTGGTAAGTTGTGTGGGAATGCCGTTGCCGATGATCTTGAAGGCATTGGTGACAGCCTTGGGATATTTGTAGTCATCCGGGAGTCCCTGTATCCTACCCATAAATTTAGGTGTGGGAGCATACACTTTGCCGTCAGGCATTATGATCCTTGCATCACCGCACTTGGTGGTAAGAGTAGGAGCGAGTTCATCTGCCCAAGAAAAGGTTACAGTTTTACGCTTTGTGGTGTCGTAAATCATAAGAGGCTTGTCAAGCTTGGTGAGGTCGATGCCCCTTAATTCGGGAGTGTTTTTGATAGCATCTTCCTTGCTCTTAACAAGGTAGGAAGGAATCAAATCCGTTTCCCACAAATCTCTTGTGGCTTCTCCCCAAGAAGTGATGGTAGATTCCTTCTGCGGTTTTTCGGGCAACTGTCCATCCTTGACGGCACGAATTATCATTCGCTCTCGCTTGGTGGCATTGCCGTAATCAGATGCCTTATACACATCCACATCCCAAGTGTAGCCAAGCTCATTCAGTTTGTTGATGATGATATTATAGGCTTCTGATCCTATGTACCGCTTTACGTTCTCCACAGTAAATACTTGAGGCATTTGCTCCGCAAGCACTCTTGCAGTAGCCTTCGCAGTAAGGATGTCAAGTTCTGTTTCGCCACTTTTATGGCTTGCAGGACTGAAGTTCTTGCACACAGGAGAAGCATGGAGATAGAACACATTCTGCTTTCCTTTGGAGTTGAAGTTTTGCACATCACCGACAAACAAATGCTCTTTGCCGTGATTATCGGCATACACGGATGCAAGGCTTGCTTTGTACTCTACCGCAAACTCCTTATCCAACATCTGATAAACGAGTCCTGCCTCAAGAGTACCTCCTCCCGAAAACAGGCTTCCCATAAGGACTCTGTCGGAATATTCGTCAGAGTCATCATCGAGAGAATAAAGTTCATCTGAGCCATCATTTTTTTTGTTGGAAAGCATATTTTGGTACTTGACAACCAAAGCATTTTGTAGTATACTTGTAACGAAGAGGTTTTCGTTACTCTCGTGAGACCCTGTCGTAAGCAGGTCATCTTGTGAGATTTCGGATGCCTCTTTTTCTATAGCTACGTTGTGAAGATAAAGCCTCTGTGTTCTTATATCTCTCTGAAGCATAACCCCCATATAGTATGGGATATTACCTATATTTATAGGCGCACATACGACAATTCTTTGAAGTCCACTTTCCGACTTTTGCCCAACAAAGATGACCTTTCCTTCTTTAACCACCGCAGGAATTGCTTCGATAGAGGCGATTTTTTCTGCCGTGAGTCCGTGTCGAATTTCTGACTTGACACTTGATTTTTCGACTGTAATATCACCAAGTTCATCGGAACGAAGATTGTTGCCCCAACTCTTAAAGTGTTCATCGAAAGTGTCAGAAGGTCGTTTGCCGGTCTTCTCAAGCTTGCTCTTGTCGATATTATACACAGAAGACATTTCAGCAATATCTTTAATGTTCTGTTCTATCTTTTCTTTGGAAGAGTCAAACTCTTTGATTTCTCTTGCCGAAGCGACAATATTCGTTGTAGTCACATTATCCACAGGTGTCTGCATAACCTTGGCGATATCCTTTGCGGACATACCGCCTTTGAGATTGCCCGAAAGATATGCTTCTGTTACCTTGCGGATGGCATACTCTTGGTCTTCCTTGACCTTCGGATAACGCTCCAACTCATCGTTGAGGATTCGCATAACCTCTTTCTCATCAAAGATAGGCTTGATTGTCTGCTGTTCAATGACCTCGCCTGTGACGTTGTCAACCATTTTGCGGTCAATGAGCAGTTTCCAATAGTTCTCCTCGGTGGTGAAGTCAGCCTTTTCGTGAGAGAATTTAGGAGAAATACCTCTCTCGGCACAGAACTTGAGGTAGTTGTTGGCGGCATTCTGCATAGCCATATAGCCACCGTACATCACACCGTACTTCTTCTGCTTTGCCTTATCAGAGGGATTGGCATTCTCCATCTTGGTGATCTGCTGTGCCTCCTTGATGTCAAACCAATCGGAGAAGTTGGGATGCTTGTGGTAGTTAGGATCGTTCTCGGCAAGAAGCTTTACTCCGTATTTATCAGCCTGCTTTTTCGCATCTGCTCTTGCAAGATTCTTCTCGCTTTGATATTCCTCATACTGTGTCCATGTAGGGATGTGCATCGCCTTACGGATTACCGCAGACATACCCGACTTGTGGTAGGGAATAACATAGTCAACAGTTATGTCTCCAAGAAGCATCTGTATCTGCACGTTGTCTACACCGATACAGATAGTACCTACCGTTGCGTGGTATTTGTCACGAAGCTCAAGGGATCGCTTGTAGTCGATACCCTCTGTGCTGTCATACTCCAACTTGCCGTTGAACTTTGCGGTAGGAATAAGGCTCAAGTTGATCATAACTCCTGTCTGACCCATCAATTCCGCAAAATCGGGGACTTTGGTGTATGCCTGCTCCTTTGTATTTCTCGTTGCCAACTCAATGGTAGCGGCGATATAGTCGAGAATGTGGATTACTTGGAAGTCAGACCAAGATTGCGAACGAAGACCGTTCTCCTTGTTCATATTGGCAATGAGAACGTCACCGATCTGCATGGAGTCTCCTGCTCTCCACCAAGTGTCACTCTCAATACCCTTGCTCTTGGTAGCATTACGGACATAGCTTGTGTATGCATCGAAAAGGTCACGGTAGTTCTTGGCGAGATTCTCCAAGCCTTCGGGACTTGTGAAGTCGGATACCGTCATACCCTTTGCCACTTCAATGAGTCTCTGCTCTTCGGCGGTAGGAGTGTAGGAAGCCTTTGCCTCCTTTTTAGCCGAGCGAATCATATCGGCATACTTTTTGGGGAGCTGATTCAGTTTGGCTGTGCGAGGATCAAGCATTGTAGAGCCGTCCTTGCCCTTGATGCCATTGGGATTCTCCCTATGGAGTTTCTCCCTTGCATTGGTTTCTGCCTTATTGATTTTCTCCTTTATAGAGCCACCGCTCTTGCCTGCGAAGAACTCCTTGATGACAGCTTCCTTGTTTGCCATAAACTTTCTTATCTGTTCAGGAGACTTCATTCTTGCAGATTCTACATAGCAGAGCGCACAAGCGACCTCAATCTGTCTGCCTTCCTCTTGGATGGCGATCAGAGCATCACGGATCGCAATGCCTTCCTCTCTTGTGAGAGGCTTGTTGAGAGCCTCCTGCAACTGTGCCTGTACGGTCTGCTGAAGGAGTCTCTTACGGCAGAGGGTAGAGAAGTCGAGAGACACCTGATACAATTTATCGGAGTTAGGCTTTACCGGGGAGAAAGCTCTGTCATCTATGTCGGCTTCCCAAGCATAGTCAAGAGCCTCAAGGTTGTCCTTGATAAGTTCCATAGCATTGTCGATGGTGAGGAACAGATTGCTTATCTGCGAGTCTGTCATCTTGCCCCACTTCTTGAGCATTTCTCTGTAGGTATCCTCGTCAGCCTCCATTGCCTTGTATTGGAAGAGAGACTCGCCCTCGGTGTTCTTGGCATCCGCAAAGTCCTCAAGGTTTCTTGAACCTATAGATGCTTGATAGTTTGCCTCGGCATTTACAAAAGCTTTAAGGTAAAGGTCTTGCAACTTGTTGTATACCTCTGCGGAGAAGTCATCTACATAATGTGCCGCCATTTGGTCGGGAGTGCGACCCTCATAGATGCCGAGCATAGACTTCAGCTTGTCAAGCATACGCTTGATAGCCTCGCCTATCTTCTCCCAAAGTGTGAGGTTCTCACTCTTCAGCTTGGCGAGTTTTTCGTAGGATGTAGGGTCGGCAAGCATCTTGGACATAGCGTTTGCCACGACTTCCTCATATGCCTTCATATAGAGGACAGGCTCACTCGGTAACTCCTTGTTTTTTGCCGCATAGTCCTTCTTCAGTTTGTCGATCTCTCTGTTTATGAGTTGGTCAACAGGGACATTATTCTCGCCGTAGTGTTCAAACAGGAAGTCGGCAAGAACTTGAAAGTCCTCAAAACTGTTTTCTGCTATAAAGTGAACGATTTCGTGAGATGCCGTGTAGAGCATTGCACCCATAGTGCCTTTTCCTGCGTTGATGTCGATGTATATCTCGTTACCATTGCGAAAGAAACCATTGGGAGCGAGAACCTTCTTGCCGTTGAAAACGGCATATTTTTTGCCGTTTTCAACGATTGATTCAAACATATGAATCTCAAGAGTGGGAGACATCTTTGCAATCGTTCTGACACCTGCAAGAGAAGCCTTCTGTATGTCGGTCAAACTATCCTCGTTGAGTTCAAATCCTTCGTAGATTATGCCGTCATCGGCAGCTTTCGCCCTGTTGGTTTCGGGGGTCTTTCTGCTTGTATCCGACCACGTTCTTCCGCTTGCCTTCACATCATCTCTGCCGAGGATATATGCTGTGGCACTCTGTTCATCGGTAAGGTTGAGTCTCGCAAGACCTTTTTTGTATCCGATCTTGCCGTACATATATGCCAAGGGAACATCTATGGCATATGTCTGCGCCTTTACACCCGATGCAGGATTATATGCCTTGACGAGAGTCATAGCGGTGTTGGGATTGACACCCATCTTCGCTACCATCTCATATACCACGGCATCATTTGAAGCGAAGGATAAATCTCTTGCATTGACGGTCTCTCCGTTGTCGAGTTTCACCATAAGGTTGCCACCCTCATTGGATACAATCTCCTCCACATTAACCTCTGCGCCAGTCTCCTTGACGATGGTCTTGTCATCTACAGAAGCCTCAAATTTGATCTCTGTTGCGTTTTCTGTTGCAGAGGCATTCTCGGTCACAGAAGCGTTTTCGGCTTGCTGTGTAGAAGCCTCGCCTGCGGAGGGAAGGGATTTTCCGAGTCTTGCAGAGATAAGTCTCTTTGTTCTCTCATTGATGCTTGACTTGGGGTCAGCAACCACATCACGAAGAACCTCAATGATCTTGTCGTTGCCTTCAACCTCGGCAGCTTCCGCTTCATTGAACTCATATCCTTGAGATGCTTTGTTGAGGTATTCGGATACCCTCTTGGCATCACTCTTGGAGAGTCCCTTATCAATGAGAGCCTTCTGTATATCGGAGCGGTTCTGTGCGTTGATAGTGCTTCCAACACTTTCGGAGAGTCTGCCCACATTTTTTGCCGTAGCATCGTCTACCACTTTGTTGTAGACCTTCGCACTCTTCTTTGCATCCAAGCCTGTTTTGTTAGAATACACATCAAGGGCAAGTTGCTTGAGGGCATCTATACCGCCGTTGTCGATGATCTCTTGACCTTGTTTGTTGACCTTTTGGTTGTACTGCGAGTTGTTAATCTTCGCCGCAACACCACCCATGAGTCCACCGCTGATGAAGCCTCCGATACCTGCGTTGACAACATTCTTTACAAATGTACCGAGATCCACCCAATCGGATTGGCTACCCATAACAAGGGCATCGGAAAGGGTATTGGCGATCTCTGTTGCCATTTCCTCGGATGCCTCGACACCGCCCATCACCATTGCTCTGACGAATCCGTCAGCAAAATTCTTGACGGCTTTGGAGTCCATGTTCTTGATTTTCTTCAGCTCACCGATTGAATACTTTTCAAAGAAGGACTCGGCAGCTCCTGCAAGAATACCTCCTGCAAGCATCTGCTCTGTGGATGCGCCTCTCTCATAGAGGTCTTTCATCTCTGCGGATGCGGCATTCAGACCCAAGAGATAATGACCACCGGGTATAAAGGATGCCACGGCTGAATCGCCTGCCGACATAATGGATTGGTATACATCACCAAAGGTTGTACCCACCAAAGGCAATGCCGCATTTCCTGTAGCATTGTTGATGTCCTTCGCTGTGTCAGCTCTGATCGCACTTGCATCGTTTGAGAACATATGCGCCCTTGAGTAGGGGTTAATATCCTCGCCCTTCAGAAGATTGGTGGCATCCTCGACAAGACCTACCGCACCGCCCACTACATTCATAGGGATCGATGCCGCATTCAGGAATATCTGCTTGAGGGCAGGTGCTTCGTTGATCTCTTCGGCACGTTTCTGTGTCTCTCTGCGAGTGAGTTCCGTGGTCATATCCTCAAGGAACTTGTATGCGGATGCCTGACCCTCGGTGTTCAGCTTGTAGTAGTAGATGGTGATCTCGTCCTTGTCAAGGTGTCTCCAACCGTTGACATCGCCCTCCTGCATCAAGTTGCCCCAAGTGTTAGTATAGTTTCCACCTGTGGCTGAAAGCTCTTTGACATAGTCCATCTCGATGCCCTCGTCTTTAGCAGACAAGAACAGACCAAGCTTGTCCTGTACTTCGGGAGCATTGGCATACTGAACGATGACACCTTTTGCATTGCGGACGTTTCCATCATCGTCAAAGTAACCTCCGTTAGAAAGAGCCTCACTCGCTTCGATAGTGGACATATCGTAATTCCACAGTTCCTCTTTAGTCGCATTGGAGAAATCTCTGTTGGAAGCAATCTGTGTAACCTCGTTGGTGATGGGCATATAGTGTTTATCCATAACACCTTGCGTTCTCTCATAGCGAAGGTTCTCTGCCTCAAGAGCCTCTTTCTCGTCTATCATGGCGTAGTAATCATCGGCTATGGACTTGTCATCATTGACCAAGGCATTGATTTCCGCACCAAGACCACCGAAATATTCTGAAAACCAATTTGACCCTGTTTTCTTCTCGATCTCGGCAATGCGGTCTTGGTTGTCCTGATATATATCCTGTCGCTGTGCGACCTTATCGGCAGAGGTTTTGCCCTTGGTGTTAAGCCAATCGGCACTCCACTTTTTATAAGCATCTTCGGTTTCAAACTGCGACCAAAACTCATGATCCTTGGTGGAATGAGAGAGAATTTCTCTCTGCGCTTTAAGGCTTCCGTCAATAGCCTGCGTAACGGAGTTGTAGTAGTCTTTATTGAGAAGGTCTTTGTACTGATCCAGCCACGATCTAATTTCCGCAGCTTCTTTCTCAAGGGCTGTTTTCTCCGTGGTAACGGAAGACAGCCAATCGGAAGTATCCGATCTGTATGAGTTGTTTTCTCCCGAATAACGAGTGTTGTACTTGTTAACAAAAGACTCGTTCCTCTTGAGCCAAGAGCTAACGCTTGAATTAAGGTATTCGCTGACTTTGGGCAGGTTTCTCTGTTTGGCATACGTTTCTACATCAAAACCACTATTGCGATTACCATTGTCCTCGCTATTGGTAGATTTTTTTTGGTTGCGTTTTCTTGCGTATTCTTCTACATCAAATGCCATAGATAGATAGCCTCCTTAATTTAAACTAACATCCTGCCAATTCTTGCTTGTGCCACCGACTTTAGCGTTTGTCGGGAAGTATTGCTCAAAAATATCTGCCGCTTCATCTTGTGAGAGACCTCTGCCAACCATACCGTTAAGATATGTACGGAGTCTTTCTTTTCCCTGTTTTGCCTCGGAAGCTGCATTCGTAAGGACATCGTAATATTGCTCTGCGGTCAAGGTGGGTTCTTTTGGATCAACTACCACAGGCTTGTTCGCCTGATCCTTGTTAAAGTTAAACTGCTCCAATGCAAGCTGATACTCATTCTGCCACTGCTGATCGGCAATGCCTGCTCTGTAGTCGTTATAAGCGAGGTTTCTGTCATCGGAATACTGTCCGTATGCAAAGTTGCGGTCATTATTGTACTTGGTGTAATCAAAGTCTCTCTGATCGGCATACTTGGTGTAGTCGAAGGATCTCTCGCTGTCGTAACGACCTGCGAGGTAATCTCTCTCTGTGTAGAAGTCGGAGACGGTGTCTCTATGTCTTCCATAGTCCGTGTTATCTCTGTCGGATATCAAGCCGTACTGATTGAGGAGATCCTGTCCCTCTTGGTTGTATCGGTCATATGCCATCTGATACAGTTCGGGGATCACATCGTTAAGGTTCTGAAGGGAAGCCTGATACGCTTGGTTACCCACGGAAGCCGCATAGGAGTTGCCGTAGCCTCCTGTCATAGCCGCCGCCTGTCCCATAACGTCAGCCGAAGCCATCTTGCCCTGCTGAATGAACTTGTCCTTATACTGCTGATAGAGAGCATCGCCGTTGATATCGTAGGAGAACTTCTCACGATTCATAATCTTGCCCATGACATCGTTGAGCTGTGTCTGCCATTGAGATTGGTACGCACCCGGCTTCTGTGCCAACTGTGTATTGAGAGCATCTTTTGCCTGCCGTACGGTGAGGCTCTCCCCATACAAAGGGGCTTGGTATTCCCTTTCAGTAAAATAATTTGAAAAGCTCTTGTCGAATTTAAATTCCTTATCCTGTCCGCTCATTTTTTTATCCTCCTGTGATAATTGTGTTATTTCCATCTGCCGATGGCGTAGTATATGATGTCGCATTGTTGAGCGGCTATACTTCCAAGCCTATACAGCATTACTGATGATGTGAATTTTGTGTTAGCTCTGACATTGCAGGTCGCCCAAGCCGCATTGCTTGTTTCAGCAGTTACTTGGCAAGTAGGGGCGCTTTTGAAAGTAAATGGAAATTCAATAGCAGATACCTGACCATAGGAAAGCGTTCCCCAAGCAGTTGTAATGTCTATTGTTACAATGTTTTTGCCCCAACATTCTGCAATGCCACTGTACCATTTGCGCCAAGTCCATATACCTGTTGTTCCTTGCTCAACAACAAAATCCGCAATGGACGAGTCTTTGATGGAGACATCTTTGTGGAATTTAGCGTTCCAAGCGCAATCAAGTAAATCCTCTGTGATTGCGTGCTTACCGAATGACGCTCCTTTGCCACCCTCACGAAGTTCAAAGTCAACACTTTCGGAAGGGATGTTGAAGATCATTGTAGAGAGAATGCCTGTATCGTCAACTATATTCAGCTCTATCATATAGAAAAGCGTTATATCGCTCACGATATTTGGCAGGATCACATCAAATTCATCCGTGGATGTGTCAGAGGATAGAAGCACCGCAACGCCGCTACCGCTACTGTGCGACCAAGACCCATTTTCAGGCTTGTATCTGCACCTTACACTACAAGTATTGACGATTCCACCTGTATTGATCTTGGTATAGTTGCGAGTACCCTTGACATGGAGATATGTGCCTGTGTCGCTTGCCGTACCATCCTCGGTGCATCTCTCGCAGATTACGCTCTTATATCCTGCGCTCGGTGCTATATAAGGTGAATCGTATTCAATAACATTGATGCTTTGGGATGCTGTCCCTGAAAAGCCTCTTGAGTCGGTTGCCGTACCCACAACCGATATACTGCCCGATTTCTTCAGAGTATCCGATGTGAAAGGGGAAGCATAAGTCTTTCCGTCTATCTGCACGCTATAGGAGGAAATGGAAGCTCCATGCTTACCGCTACCCGAAATGGTTGCCTTCACCTTGCTTCTGCCCTGAAGGTAGAGGGAAGCAAACTTTGTATAAGGGGTAACAGGGGAGAGAGTCATCGTGACAGCAGGCTTGGTCGATGCATTATCGGGAACTGTTACGGTAAATGTCTTTGACGATGCAGAGCCTATCTGTACCGAAGCATTGCTGTCGGAATAGGTATACAAGGTCACCGTCATCGTGCCTGTAGGAGGCTTGCCTGTGATCTTTGGAGCAACGTCCGCTATGGTAGGTGTGTACCCGGTATAAGTGTAAGCAGCTATCGTGTTGGGATGTATTACCCCTGTGGTATAACTGTAACCGTCAATAGAGAAGTTCAGTTTATACCTAAAAGCTGTGGAGAGAGGAGTCCACTTAATAGCACAAGGTGTGCCAAGAGTTATATTAGAAGCGGAGGTAATGGTCGATGCTCTCGGTATGGTGGTCAGGGTGAGGGTCTGTGTCTTTTCCACGACTCCTGCGCTGATGCTTGTGTCCATCCAAGTGCGCACCTTTGCTGTTCCCGATCCATCGCCCTTATGCGAGACCGTGAGAGTGGTATCCAATATGGTCTTGGTGGAGGATTTGGGCAGGGTATAGCTTACCGTATACTCTCGCTCTGCCTCTCCATTGACGGATATATAGTATTTTGCCGTCCTTGTGTAGCCGTTCCAAGAATCGCCTGTCTGCGTGGACTGCCACAGGATGCGCACCTTTGAGGTGTTGGCTGATACATTTACACTATTGGCTACCTCTGTTAATGTTAGCGTTTGGGATACCGCCATATTAACTCCTTCCTACCCACTTGAAGGTAACACCCTTGGAGGTGTCAACAAGATAACCGCCGAGCTTGAGCGTTCCTGTGACCTCTGCGTGAGTTATATAAAGCTTGTAGTCGCTGATGTAGGCTACCTCCGTACCATTCTGATCGTAGAAGGATAGCCTTCCTGCGCTGAATCTTGCGAACTTATTAAAGACCTCGACTCCGTTGATAGTGTTCTTTTGTCCGATCTCAAGACCATATACAGGGATGCCGTTGTCATCGTAATAGAGGAGTCCCGACTTGATGTTGGCATTTACTTCTATGAGGATATGATTCAGACTTTCAAGGCTATCCTTGAGCTTGTCAATGTCAGAACTTATCGCATTCTTGGTGTCATCGATCTTGGTGTCAAGATTGCCGATATCGGCAGAAATGTCCTTGACATCTCTCTCCATAACTTCCTTGAGTCCTTGGAGATCTTTGTCTATAACTCCTACCTCATCGGACATCTGACCAACGGCAGAGTCTATGAGTTCTCCCATATTGCTTCCAACATTCTTGACCTCCTCGTCAAGGTCATAAATGCTACCACCGATCTCACCAACTTGGCTGTCGATGGCTTCAATATTTTCATTTATGTTCTTGATGTCCCTCTGTGTATAACTGACTTCCTCGCCTACAGCCTGCAAGTCACCTCGCACCGAGCCTATATTGGTATCAAGATTACTTATAACGACCTGCACATTCTCAAATCGCTGTGTGATATCCGAAGCCGTAGCTTCTATCTTCTGCGTATTCTGCTCGACAAATTTGCCGAAGTCGGATTGCGCCACATAAAGGCTTGAGAGCTTCTTGTTGATCTCCTCATAATAAGCATTGATAATATCCGCAGATTTGATGATGAGAGGCTTGATGGTCTGAAAGGTTACTTGGTCATCAGATAAGCCTCTGTCCAAGCTCATCGTAGCCACAGGACTCGATTGAACGACCCTCACAGGCATCTGCGACTTAACAGGGGAGGAGGTTTCGGAACTACCCACAGTATCAAGTGCGAACTGCAACTGCTCTACAAGCTGATACAGGTATCTTTCCATATACTGTAGCCGCTCTCGCTCATTTGCCCCATGTATAGAGGGAAGTCGAAGGTTAACTGACATTAAATCTCACTCCCTTGTTCTATGGTCTTGGCGATGGAGTATATCTTTGCCTCTCCGTTGCCCTCAATGCGGATTCGCATATGGTCACACCGCTTCGGTCTGATGGGGACGGTGAAGCTCTGAAGAGTCATACCTGTCATCGTGAAGAGATGCTCCCACTTGCCTGTGGAATCATACTCAATGTAGAAATAGACTCTTGTGCCGACTTTCAGCGACATTCTCACATCAAGTCGGGAGATATACTTCTTATCGGGCGAGTCTGTACCGATAACTCCTGTCTCTGCCATCCAAGCAATATCAGCGGTCTCAAGCACTCCTGTGCCACGCACCGTCTTGATTTGGTTGTCGGCATAGTCGATGTAGTAGAGGTCACCACGGCAATTGCAGAAGTCAGCGACCTGCGTGTTGTCCTCCCGGTGCCACATACCTCTCTTGGTGTCGTATACAAAGAGATGCCAAATATCATTTGCATCAGCCATGGAGATGTAATACTTATTGCCAAGAGATCCTGCCACAGCATCGTGATAAGCCTCGTCTCCAAGGGCAGAGGAGATCTCTACAGGGAGAGAACCGTCATAAGCGCACACAGCACTCCTTGACTTGTAATAAAGCACCTCATTAACAATAGCAAGGCTCTTGGAGCAGCCTTTCTGCACACCTCTGCAAGTGGTGGTCTGAATCTGATAGTTTGCAGGATAATTACCATAGACCTTGTGTATACAGCCTTCCTTAAAGAAGAGCGGATAGCCAAGGTGTGTGATCGCTCCTGTAAACTGTCCGTCCGTACCCACCGTAGCGGCATAGGAGTCGGTGCTGATGCCTGCGAAACAGTTCCAATTCTTAAAATCACCGAGCTTGCAAGCGTAAATCTCATTAACCATCTGACCATTGAGGGCAATACCATATCGGCATCCCCAAAGGCGGTTCTCGGACTCAATGATAAAGTCCATATTGGGCATCCTTCTTGCCACCGTGATGGCGGTCTCCTGTGTTACTACCTTATCAAGAATGCCTGTGACCACGATGTAGTTGTCACCCTTCGCCCACACGATCATCGTGTTATTGAGGTCTTTCAAGGTCTCGACTCCCGAAATGGTTACACCGTCACCCTCGGAGAAGGGAATACCCAAGCCTGTGGCGGTGATCTTAATATATGTAGTGGCTATGCTGACCCACATCATGCTTGTGGTAGAATACTGCTTCAGCGTATGAGGTACGCTTGAGGTATCGATCCACAGCTCCATATTGGCAGGGTCTTCAGGCTCTGTAGCAGATACCTTTACCCCTTCGTAGGACGAGCCATCTAATTTACAAAGTTCAAAGCTGACGGCACTCGTTGTTGTCAGCGATGCCTCGATGCTTCCGTAGTCCGACAGATTAGTTGTATTTATGTACTTCTTGTCGGGCATAATGATAACGTAAGCACCTATAGAGATCAGAGTCTTGGGAGCATCGTCATCGGTTAGTCTCAAATCAATGCGGTAGCCGTTGATTATAAAATCCGCTCCATCCACATAACAGAGAGAGTCTTTTGCCACCAATCCCTGTGGCTTATTAGGCACTTCATATATGCCTCGCTTGCTCCGAGGAGAGAGGACAGGATAATCCGCACTTGTGAGGTTCTTCATATCATAGAACTCGCCCTCGCCAATGCGGAGGTTATGATTATAGCCACCGAATACATCAATCAACTGTCTTGATGTCGGCAGCTCTTTCAGCTTGGATAATTTCATCCGCTCTCCCTCCTTTTAAAAGAATTTGAATTTATTGCCCTTGGGCATATGGTGTCTGTTGTAATGGTTAGCGAACAGGGTATAAGCATCGTTGTAGGCGGTCAGAGAGTTGTTATACTTGGCATACTCTCCGTTGGCATAATCTATCCGCGCCTCAAGCCAACGGACATAAATGTCATCGTAGGGAGGAGGAGCGAGAAGTTCCGTGTCAAGGTTGCTCTCATCGTCATATCCCTCATATACGACATTCTCGCCGTCTTCGTGGGTATCGATGATCTCACTCTTGATGATGCCGTCAAGGGTAGACAGCCACTTAATCTTTTCAGGCTGTGTATAGCTGTTAGGCTTAACGGTGTCTATTTTATGGACAGCCTCCAAAATCGTCATATTAGCCTCCTATTCAAGGAATGGGGAGATCGACTCTTGCGGTAATCTCCCCATCCTTATGATTAATTCTTACTTGGTTGCTTTTGCATCGTTGAAGAGCATGATGTTTTCAAGCATCTCTTCCTGATGCTGAAGTACCTCTGCGACATAGTCGGGGACTTCAACCTCTACACCCCTCTTGATGATGAAGGTCTCCATATTCACGGAAACGAATACGTCCTCCTGATCAGCCTTGGTGCGAGGGATTCTCACCTTGACCATCTTCTTCTTGGGTTCAGTAGCCTTGGTTTCAGTAGTAGCCATAATAGCCTCCTTGTTTGAGTGAGGGGGTAGGGCAAGATGTCCTACCCCCATAATTGGTTAATTAGTTCTCGGTTGCGGTGCCGGAGAAGGTTGCGGACTTGGACTCAACTCTAACGATGTAGTTAGGAATGAGGAGTTCCGCAGTCTTGATAGCCTTCCAACCTACAGAGCTTCTCTGATCGAGAGGGTCGGCAGTACCTGCGCTACCCTTCTGCTTAACGATGGTCTGAAGACCGCCGCCTGTGATCTCGGTAACACCATAAGCACCCTCACCGAAGATAAGAGTACCGAAGACACCGCCGCTGTAAATCTTCGCCTCGGTGGTCTGCACGAAGCGGACACCTGCGATCTCACCGATCTCACCCTCATAGAGGTTGTCAGGCTTTGCGTACTTGTGAGCATCGATCCATTCGGGGTCTCTCATAAGGTCGTAAGCGACATAGGGATGGATGATAGCAACGTACTTGCCACCGATGGTGGGAGTATTCTGACCACGGAGCTTTGCAACGACCTGCTGAATTACCTTTACAGTAAGCTGACAGGTGTTGTCAAGGTTGGTTCGGGAGGTAACTGCGGTCTCTGTGCCGTCTGCGGCAACCTTGGGGCAGTAGGTTACGTTGTTACCGCTCTGAAGCACATCTCTTACGATGGTGTCGAGGGTAAGACCTGCCTGTCTGCCGAGGAGCTTGGTAGCCTCAAGGATGGTGTTATCAAGAGCGGTCAGCTCAAGGATATCGGACTGGGTGATGTAGTCACCGTACTGATTAACAGTTGCGGTGATGGTGCTTACAGCGAGGGACTTACCATCGGGAGTTACACCCTCGGTCAGAGGAGTGGTAGCCTTCGCAAGAGGTGCGAACTTTCTGAACTCGATGGACTTACCGCCGTTGGCAGGGATGGGTCTCTTCTGACCGAACTGATCATGAACGAGGTTTGCAGTTGCCTCGTCAATGAGAGTCATGTCATAGAAGGTCTTCATCTCGGCAGAAAGACTGGGAAGAAGAGTAGTCTGAAGCTCGTTAGCGAAGAGCTGAAGGTTGATGTTAAAATAGTGTTTCATAGTAATCTCCTTTTGAAATGAATTTTGTGGAAGGAGATTAAATCAGTAATTAGAACTTGATTTTCTCTCCTCTTTGGACTCTGCGGATGATCTCCGCTCTGTCCGCTTTAGAGAGCTGTGACACATCGCTCTTAACTACCGTTGCGCCCTGTGAGGAATTGCCGTTCTCAGTGGGTCTTGCACCATTGGCAATGATCTTGTTCGTGAGTTTTTGCTCCACAGTCTTGGCTGTGAACTGCATTGCGGCAGGGATAATGTCATCTTTATGCGTTATAAGGTACGCATTTCCGACATCAATGCCACGATTCATAACAAGATCGTAGAAGTCGGGATTGTTGTTCAATTCGTGCCTCAAGTCAAGCGAAGGATAAGTCTGCTTGGCTACCTTTGCCTGTTCCTCGGCTATGGTAACCTTACGGATGAACTCGTCTCTTCTGTCCTGCTCCTGAAACTGCGCACGAAGTTGAGCGTTTTCTCGCTGCATCTTCTTGATTTCCTTGAGCTGCTGAACCGACATATTCTTTTCAAGAGCTTCCTCCTCATAGTAGGAGTCATCCTCCTCAATGGCTTTGTTCAGAGCCTCGATGTCGGAAGCCTCAACACCATATTTCTTGGCAAGCATCTCAAGCGTAGGAGTGAGGGCATTGTACTTGTCCACGGTCTCCTTCTGACCCTTGAGTCTCTTCTGAATGGTGTCCTGCATTCTCGCATCGTAGAGATCCTTGAACTCACCCTTGATGAGTGCCTCAAATCGAGCATTGCGGTCTTCGGTAGCGGTTTTGTTCACCTCGGCGGCAGGTGGTGTTGCTTCCTCTACAGGCTGAATGCCGTACTTGACATCAGCAAGAGGATTGCTTGCAGCCTTTTTCTGCGACACGGCGGCTGTCGCTGTTGCGCCCGTTGCTCCCTCTGCTCCTGTGCCACCGTCTCCACCTCCTGTGCCTTCGCCAAAGAGCTGAAGATCGAGGAACATCGGGAATAAAATTGTGTGTTTCATGCGGTTTCCTTTCTGCTCGTTAAGTGAGCGACTCTTTGATTTATGTTAAAGCCTGATAAGCCTTACATACTGTGGATAATTGTGTTCAAGAAGTGCATAACCTATCAAGGTGTAGATATATGCATTCTTCACACCAATAAAGGTATCTTTGTCCTTGCACTCACACTCAATGGTTGTGTCACCGCTTGTAAGGTCTACAAAAGACTCAACCTTCTTATTGAATGCATCAACTATAGATGCCAATGTGTAAGCGAGGATTGATGCCGAGGCGCAAACGATATCCTTGCCGTGTTCTGCATACCCTGCGTGTCCTTCAAGCCGTAGAGAGAGTTTTTCGCCACTCTCCGTGAATGTTACGGTTATCATTGGACACCACCTTAAGTAGGACTTGTGGACTCTGCCACTCTCTGCCTTGCCTTCTTGGTTATAGATGCCTCGCCCTTATCGTCTCCTCCGAGAGCCTCGGTCTTTTCCACATTGGGGGAAGCACCGCCCATCATAGGATCAACAGGAGCAACCGAGCCACCCATTATGCCTGCGGATATCTGCTCTGCGAGGTTTGTACCCTTGCCCTCATCAACCATCTGTGCAAGCATTATCATCTGCTGTTGCATCATGAGCAT
>JAEIGA010002509.1_pt1 | contig 29239 bp, 17 predicted proteins | sample 9270691 | NCBI WGS metagenome assembly JAEIGA01 (sample SAMN17057246, study PRJNA624740) | gut metagenome | biome: biome; isolation source: fecal sample | host: Bos grunniens | place: China: Xizang | collected 2019
ATAAATTGATTTTTGATTTTCATGTTCATGTTGCGATAAAGAAATGGAATTCTGTAGACCATACAATAACTACGGAAGATTTGCAGCTTGAACTTCTCGACGTATCTGCTAATGACGAGTTCGTAGATAGCTGGTCTGATCAGACAAAGAAGAAATTAATGAGTGCATATCTGACTATATTGCGTCAAGCGGATATACTGGACAGTAAATCAAACGAGTTGCGACCTCTGCGATTGATGCCACATGAGTATAGGTACTATGTAGAATGCGGAGATACATGGTTTCTTGACGCTTGTCTGTTAACTTCGATGGAGAGAGAAAATATTATTAACTATTACAAGACAAACTGATATGGTTAATTTCGATAAATTATACGAAAAGTTGGCAGACAAACAGTTCCAAGATACGGAGAATACTGATTTTTTCTACAATTACTTTGTAGTTCAGTATTCGGTATCTGAAGAGAAAGAGGTGGAACGCACGCTTGACCAATTCAAGGAGGCGTTGAGTCGCCCTACAAACTATATTGATGTTTTGTCTCTCGATATATTTGAGGAGTTTTGTCATTTCCTCGATAATCGTCCTTTCTTCAAGCATGATTCCTATTTGGAATATCTTCTTGAGAAGGACAAATCAATGCCAGACGCTGTTACCAAGTCTTTGGTAAACATGGCAAATAACGATGAATTCTATGAATACATCAACAATCGTATATTGGAACACATCAACAAGACTGGTGATAATATGTGTCGTCCTTATGTCTTTTTTTACGGCATAGGACGAATTTATCCATATTTACGCACCAATGTATTGCTGACAGCATACGAGAAGTTTAACAGAGTCAACAAGTACAAGGTGATTCTTTTCTATCCTGGAACTCAAGTAGGCAATAGTTTTAGCCTCTTCGACAAATTAGAGGATAGTCATACTTATCGTGCAACCATATTATTGAACAACCCAACCAACAATTGATACTATGTTACAGAAAGAATTATACAAGAAGAGTATTGAACGTGAAGTCAATCCTGCCGTATCGGCTTCCGACATGAAACCCGATGTGGTAAATGTCGAAATTGACGAGTACGTATTTACTGATGAGATTGTCATTGGGCTATATGAAGTGATTAATGGTATTAAGAATGCCAATGTAAGTCATAATGGTATCTGGATCAATGGTTTCTATGGTTCAGGTAAGTCTCACTTCTTAAAGTACCTTCGCTACCTCTTCCACAAAGAGTATGCAAACAAGGCTTTTGACAGACTTGTAAATGCAGTAAAGGAATGTAACGACAAAGACTTTGGCTTTGCAGTATCAAATGTTGATATAGCAAATCTTAGAAATTGGGTTGTAGATAAAGCTAATATTGAGATTGTCATGTTCAATATTGGTAGTGTACATAATGCAAGAGCTAATGATAAAAATACTTTCACAGAGGTATTCTGGAGTGAGTATAACCGTCATAGAGGCTTCAATCAATTCAGCCTTCCTCTTGCTCAGTATATTGAAAAGCCTCTTTCTGAAGCAGGTAAGTTTGAAGAGTTCAAAGCCATGATTCCAAATTGGGACCGTGATGCTGGACAGTATGTAAATACTGAACTTGACCTTGTATTGGAAGCTGCTAAGGATGTATTGCCAACTCTTTCAATCGATGCCATCCGTAACGCAATCGTAAACGATACAATGAATGTTAGCGTTGAGAGTTTTGCTACTGAAATGGCTCGCTATGCTGAAAATAAAGGTGAAGACTTCAGACTCCTTTTCTTGGTCGATGAGGTAAGCCAATTTATTGACTCACGCAAAGGTTTACTATTACAACTACAAGAGGTTGCAACAGAATTGAATAACAAATGCAATGGTAGCGTTTGGGTGGCTTGTACTGCTCAGCAAGACTTGTCTCAGGTAGTTGCCGGTAGTCAGATTCGTCAAACCGACGATGCTTATGGAAAGATTATGGGACGTTTTACCATTAAGGTTTCCTTGTCTGCATCTAAACCAGAGTACATTACCAAGGTGCGTCTTCTCGAAAAGAATGGTAGTGGTGAAGCATGTTTGGCCGATTTGTATAAGAAAAAGAAGTCAGCACTGGAAACACAATTCCAGTTGCCAACTTCATTTAATGCTTACGATACTCAGGCAGATTTCATCGACTTCTACCCATTTTTGCCATACCAATTCAAACTTATAAAATTGGTGCTCGACAACTTGGTTGACATTGATTTCATTGATAAACAACAAGGTGGTACAGAGCGTAGTATCATTAAGGTTGCTCATACTACAGCGAAACTTGCCAAGGACGAAGAAGTTGGAAGCCTTATCTCTTTCGACAAGTTCTATGACACAGTTATCAGAGGTAGTTTGACAGCACTCGGCCAACGTGCAATTAGCAATGGTCTCGGTATGGTTGAAGAGATTGAAGATGACACAGAAAGAGACTTTGCTAGAAGAGTTATTGAAGTCCTCTTCTTGATATGTCACCTACAAGATAGCAATAAGCTTGTCTTCCCTGCTACCCTCTACAATGTAGTAACATTGTTGATGCAACGTGTGGATGACAGCAGAAATGATATTAAGACTCGTGTTGAAAACGTATTAGATTACCTGTGTACAAAAAATATTATCCGTCGTGAGATAATGAAAGGTAATGTTGAAGTATATGATTTCTACACTGAAGATGAGCGAGAAGTGGCTGCTACAATTGACAACCAAACTGTTGATCCTTCAACAATGGCAGAAGAATTGCGTAAATTGATTCACGGTTATCTTCCAAATATATCAAATAAAAAGACATTCTACACTCGTAATGCGTCTATCGGTGAGAAAATTCTTGGTCGTGGATATATGACCGTGAATAATCCTGACATGTGGATTCATTTTGAGTTTGAAGATGAAAGAGAGCCTGAAGTTATCAGTTTCGGTAATCGAGATGGTAATGTTATCTTCTATATGTCTCCTGATTTCCGTAACAAGAAATTCTACGAAGACTTTTATTGGTACTGTAAGGTACAAAAGTATGTATCAAGCTGTGCCCAGACGACCCTCACTCCTAGCCGTCAGAAAGCTAAGACTGAGTTTGAACAAAGAGCATCGACTCTTTTCAATACTAAGATTAAGTCTGAGTTTAAGGCAATCTTTGACAAGTGTGTAATTATAGCAGGTCAAGACATTGAGAGAGGTATTACCAATAGTGGTCCAGATCGTTATGAAGCAGCATTGAAGTGTGCCTTTGACAAGACATTCCGCTATGCTCATTTGGCATCTGGTAATGCTCCCCGTAACCAAGTTGATTTGGCAACAGCTATCAATAGACCTTATGATGAGAATGAATATAAGCTCATGCCTCCTACCGATGCAGAGAATCAGGTAGATAACTACTTGTCACGTAAAGTTGTGACAGTAGATATGCAAACCATCATATCTGATTTCGAACGTGCTCCTTACGGTTGGTCAGAATACTTCACAGCTTATACGGTAAATGAACTTTGTCGTCGTAGATTGTGGAAGTTCTTATATGCAAACAATCCTCAGGTTGAAACAAAGTTCGTTGCACAAAATCTTATGCGTGAAAAGCAGAAGTTCACATTGAAACGAGCAGAGAGTATTTCACCTGAACTTATTGCACGCTTCACTGCATCATGGAAAAAGGCGATCAACATCGTTGCCACTCTACCTAGCGATGGTGAGGAACTGATGCGTACTTGTAAGGAAAGTCTCGAAAAGATGAACGCAAATCTTAGCGAACTCATTGGAGCATTGAACGGACTTCCTTTCTGTCACTTCGTTGAAGAAGCAAGAAATATCGTTGCTGAGTGGAAAAAGAACAGTGACGCACCTACATTCTTCAATAAGGTCATTAATGCCGAAGCTACAGCAAAAGAGACTTTTGACAAGTACAAAGCAGTTAAGGATTTCTATGAGCAACGAGTGAAGAGCGTTCCTGGTCGTCCTAGTCTATATGTAGAAATTGTTGATTTCATCAGAAACAATCGAGACAACTTCTCATATCTAAGTGATACAGAGCGAAACAAAGCCAATGAACTTCAGGCAATTTTGACTGATGAATGGCCAATGGACAAGATGCGTGCTTATGGTAAACTCCGTGATGAGTTGCGTAATGATATTGCATCAGCACTCAAGAATTTGAGAGCGGAAATCACGACAGCCATTAATACGGTTTATGATGAAATGGAGCAAATGGTTGCAGATAAGAAACTTGATGGTTTTACCTTACCATCAAAAGATTCTGCAATCACTCGTATGACCATAGGAACCGAGAGCATTTCAAAGTTGCGTAATGAACTCAATGAAGTTGACACCCTTAAGGAGAGACTTATTCATGTAATCAATGCAGAAATTCAGCAACGGGCTGCTAAGAGTGTACCAACTGGTAGTGGAGAAGAGAGACCTACACCTGTAGTTAAGCAGACAAGAACTGCATATCTGCCAAAGCCAAAGAATGGTGGTATTCTCCATACTGAAGCTGAAGTGAATGAATATATAGAAAATTTGCGTCGTACATTGATGAACTACATCAATAACAATGAAGACGTATTGATTAAATAGAACCCAAGATAAGTATTATGGATACAGCAAGATTAAAGCGTTTCGCTACTGAAGCAAGAACCAAGATTAAGCAAGGCGTAACATTGATGATACGCCAGTGGGGATTCGATGCTGATGGCAATGTAATGGAAGAGCCTCAGTTGCTTCAGGGTGGTACATTGTTCCGTAACCAAGTTATTGGTGACGAGGATGTATATCATCGCTGGTGTGCCTTGAGAAATAAGATACAGCAGGTAGGTCTTCGTAATGTATATGAAGAAGCTGCCTATACATGGTTTAACAGATTCGTTGCAATAAAGATTCTCAGTAAGAATGAATTGTTGGAATCTTATCTCGACTATGAAGCTGCTGACGGTAAGCCAACTCCTATTGTCATTACTCAAGCTCGTCGTGGTATTCTGCCAGAAATGAGCGACTACAACAGACGTAGAGTAATGGATCTTGCTGATGACCATAATCGTGAAGCAGAGTTGCTGACTTTGCTCATTACTTCTGTATGCCATAATACTCCGATATTGGCCAACTGCTTTGGTCATATCAATGACTATACAGAATTGTTGCTCCCTCGTACCATTACTACCCAGGGAGACTTCCTTGATATGCTCAATGACGTGAACTATATAACCGATGAAGACTACCGTCAGCCAGAGCTTATCGGTTGGTTGTACCAGTTCTACATTTCAGAGCGTAAAGACGAAGTATTTGCTTCATTCAAGAGTGGCAAGAAAGCCACAAAGGATGAAATTCCTGCTGCAACACAGATATTTACTCCGAACTGGATTGTTAAGTACATGGTACAAAACACCATTGGCCGTATCTATTTGGACAACAATTCATACAGCAATCTTAAAGATGACTGGAAATATCTTGTTGAGCCAGCAGAAGAGAATACCTCGGAAGAAAACATACTCAAGGTTGAAAATCCTGAAGAACTGACCATCATCGATGCCGGTTGTGGATCGGGACATATTTTGGTGGAAGCATTCGACACGCTTTACAGCATTTACTTGGAGCAATATGCATCACCTCGTGAGGCATGTGATTCTATCCTCCAATATAACATTGTTGGTGTTGATATAGATACCCGTGCAAAGCAATTGGCACAATTTGCTTTGCTGATGAAAGCATGTAGCTATGTACCCGAGATGGCTGATTGTCATGTGATGCCAAGAGTTTTCGACATGCCAGAGCCTATCTCAGAAAGAGAAATGGAGAACTTAAAAGATACACTTCCCCATTTCTTCTTAGGTGGCAATACAAAAGTCATCAAAGAGACAATCGAAGCAGTTGAACTCCTTCAGCAAGCACAGGAATTGGGTTCAATAATGAAGTTCAATGTAAGTGAAGCTACCCGATATGCCATAAAGACTGCAATGGAAAATGAGAATGCATCACAATTCTCATTCTACCCCCATTTGAAGCTAATGCTAGCCTTGACAGAAAAGTATGCGACAGCATGTATGAATCCTCCTTACATGGGGTCGTCAAATATGAACCCAAATTATCTAAATATATTAAAAGATAACTACGAGGATGGAAAAGCTGATTTATTCTCTGTATTTATGTTACTTGCCATATCATTATTAACCACAAATGGTAAATATGGTATGATCAATATGCATTCATGGATGTTTATTTCATCTTTTGAAAAATTAAGAACAAAATTATTAGCTAAAAATCAAATTGATAGTCTATTACATTTGGGACCTCGTACTTTTGACGAATTAGGTGGTGAAGTTGTTCAAAACGCAGCTTTTGTTATGTGCAATCATAAACCAGTAAAAGGTGGAGAATACTATCGACTTTTAGATGGAAAAGATTGTACAGATAAAGAATCAATGTTTCTAAATAGTGGTTCTTATGTAGGCTTACATTACAATAATGTTTCACAAATTGTATTTAGTAATATACCAAGTTCACCAGTAGCATATTGGGTTAGCAAAGCAATCTACAAATGTTATGATAACCCCAAAATATCATCTATTTCTACTGTTGTCACTGGAATGTCAATCGGAAATAATAACTTATATATTAGATTATGGCATGAACTTATACATGATAAAATAAGTCTTTCATCTTCAAGCATGGATGATATTGATTTAAGTGTAACAAAATGGATACCATATTGCAAAGGAGGTGGAAGAAGAAATTGGTATGGTAATCATGAATACGTAGTTAATTGGAGCGAAAATCAGAACTTTAATAGACCAAGAAGTACATTTAAAGATTTCTATTTAAAGCCTGCACTTACATGGCCATTTATATGTAGTACAAAATTTTCAGCACGATATTTACCAAAAGGCTCATTATGGGATGTTGCAGGCAGTCCTTGTTTTATAAATGACAATAAAAGTCATTTGTATGTACTTGGATTTTTTTCGACAAAAGTTTGTGATAAATTTTTAAAGATTCAAAATCCGACTATTAATATACAAATTATTGACATTGAGAATCTTCCAATAATATTCAGTAATAATTTGGGAGATATAGAAAATATAGCACAAGCTAATATAAATATCGCAAAAGAAGACTGGGATGCTCACGAAACTTCTTGGGATTTTAAGAAAAATGATCTATTGTTAATAGATGAAGAAACATACATTCAGAACATCAATTGGCAAGTAGAAAAGCATTTCAAAGCTACTGGCGAACAGATTTGCATAGATCCTGCAGCTCCCCAATTTGATAGTTTGGAATGGTGTTATGAGCAGTACAAGGAAAAATGGGAACGTATGTTCACTCAACTTCACGAGAATGAAGAAGAGTTGAACCGTCAGTTTATAGACATATATGGTCTTCAGGATGAACTTTCTCCTGAGGTTCCACAGAATGAAATTACAATCTTACAACAAGGAGAAATCAGTTTCTTACCAGTACCAGGAGGTGAAGGTTATTACTCTATTGAGTGGAATGCAGATGTTGTTATGAAGCAACTTATCTCATACGCTATCGGTGTATGGATGGGACGCTATCGCCTTGATAAGCCAGGCTTGCACATTGCACACCCTGCTCCTACTGAAGAAGAGATTGCTGCATACGAGTATAAGAATCAAACCATCGAAATTGATGATGATGGCATCATTCCTATTTTACCAGATGATTCACCATTTACAGATAATGCACGAAACCGTATTGTAGATTTTATCTCTACAGCGTTCGGAGCTGAAAAACAGATTGATAACCTGAACTTCTTGGAAAGAGCATTGGGTAAATCTGTATCTGATTATTTGATAAAGGATTTCTGGAAAGACCATAAGAAGATGTATCAGAATCGTCCTATCTATTGGTTGTTCAGTTCAAAGAAAGGTGCATTCCAATGTATAACATACATGCATCGTATGGACGAATACACTCTAGAGCGTATCCGTCAGAAGTATCTATTGCCGTACATCAGTTTCTTGGATGACAAGATTTCTGCTATGCAAGCAAGAGATACCTTGTCTACAGCGGAAACCCGTCAGATGACTAAGTTAAAAACTATGCTTGATGAGTGTCGTGAATATCACGACCGCCTACATCAGTATAGCCAAAAGAACATATCATTCGACTTGGACGACGGTGTAGTTAAGAATTACGCATTGTTCGGCGATGTAGTAGCTAAATTGAAGTAAAAACTTTGAAGATTATGGTTACAGGAAAATTACCGACTTCAATACGCAAAGCAGTAGTTGATTTTGGCCCTAAGATTCTTAACGAGGCTAAATTGACCAATATATTGCTTGACTATGGTGCTTTTACTGAGGTACCATCAGCTAAGATTGTAATCAAGGAATTGGTCGCAGAAAGTTGGTGTGCCAAAATATTGGAGGCTCAAGATGATGATAACAAAATTCAGTCATTGATTTCTGTCATATCAGATAAAATGGGATTCAAAACAGATGTGGTTGAATATACTGTTCATTCAGTTGTGTATTCCATTTCTAAGAACAAGAGTCTTCCTCAATACAATAAAGCTGAAGAACAAACCACATCTATACCCATTTCATCACCGATCACATCACAAAAGTTGGATGGTGAGTACTCGGAAAAATTGCGTACTGGAGGAGACCTGAAGGTTACTGCAAACTCTTGGAAAATTAGCTATTATTTTCCTGGACCTGACGGTAGGTACAATGGAACCTTTGTCTATGTAAATGACAAAGATATTGATGCATACATTGCTGCATGGAAAAGCAACTTTGCTAAATTTCAGCAATTGAAATCCTTATTACCACAAGGAGGTAATTCAGACTATCCGGGTGATATGGGCATGTCCATACGCTTCGGTTATTTTGAGGGAGTATGTATAAGATCATACCATCTTCCGATAAATACTCAAGAAAAATTAGATGCCATAACAAATGAGTATGAAATGGCGAAACTCAAGGCAGCGCAAATTCAGAAAATTCTAAATGGTAACATGTAGTATAACACTATAAATAACTTATAGTATGACGTTAGTAGATGCGATGACATATGCGATAAGCAATGAAGGCTTTGAGATAGTAGACCAACGTAGGTTTGTCTACTACCTCAATGACTTGCACGCATTTGAAACGACACCTGCTGCACGTCGTATATTAACTGTCATCATAGATCAAGGCTACGGCCGTAAACTTGTTTTCCTTACTCAATCATCTTTTTTAAGAGAGGTAAAGATTAATGAGATAAAGAACCAAATTGTAAGATATGAGGGATTTCAAGCAGATTTAGTAGATGAAGTTGTAAATTCTATCTGCGTAGCATTACGCTTGATTATAACAGAAGAAAACAAGAATGCTATAAGCTTATTGGTAGGAAGTCTTCAACATCATGCCATACAAAATATTTCCAAAATTGTAGGCGGATTATACAATTCCTCAGTAATAGCAGAAGCAAATCTTCTTCAGCAGATATACATAAGAAGATTCCTCACTGAAAGAAGAATAGAAGCAGAGAAAAGGGAAAGAGAACAAGCAAAGAAAGCGTTAGGTACCCTTATCGGAGGCCTTCAGTTTTATGCTACGCAGAGTATTGCAAATATCATTGGAGGACTATACAACTCATCAGCATTACTTGAAACAAATATTCTTAAGGTATTATCTAAAAATGAGATATCTGGAGAATGTATAAATTATAACGAAGAGGAAAAGAAATTAAAAGGCATAAATATATCAGAGATTATATCTGCTTTACAAGTGTATACTCAAAACATTGAAAAAGATATAACCCATGAGATTGAGGAAGCTGAGGAAATAAAGGAGACTCAAGTACATGAGATTGAAAATTCTTATAATCCGACAGAAGAAGAATCAGCCCAATTGGATGTTACTGATGACCCCCAGAGGTATATAACTGTCTCATTAAAAGATGCTTTAGAATCTTATGATACAGATATTCCTGTAATGCCAGATGAGACTAATTTCATAATGGAAGAAGTGACAGAGCCACAAACAAATGATAACGATAATAATTTATCAGATGTACAAGTCACAGAACCAGACGAACATAAAAAAGAAAACTCAAAAAAGAGATCTCTTTTGAATACATTATTGTCGATTTTTAGACCAGATTAATATATGATTCAGAACCAAATATATAACTACTTTGAGCGTAACGAGGATATGCACGTATTGTTCATCTTTGACAGGATGGACTATATTGGTGTGGAACTACGTGATGCAGAATGGAAAGATGGTTATCGCTATGTGACATTCGATGGTAAATGGTTTACAACAAAATACAATATCCATAATGAATGGAAAGATGACAGAGTAATTCTGTTATTCCCACCTGAGAGTCAGATAGCCTACCCTGACACTCAAGAAATGAGGCTCAACTTTCCTCTTTTAGGAGAGTTGGAAGCTGGAGGTGTGCTTCATGGCGAAAATTCTTTGGACTTTATGACACAACATCAGATTGATGCAAAACATAAGCCATACGTATCAGAGCGCATCAATGAATTGAGCATTGGCCGTGTTGAAGCTATGCTTGCACCATACTATCAGAATAACGCATTTACTCCAGAAGTCGCTAATAAAGCCATCATGTCATACATGATTGACAGCGATAAACTTCTTGATTGGAATGAAATTATCTTGCGTGTTTTGTTACTTGGAGCTAGCAGTGAAAAGAAACGTAGAGATACAGTCTTTAATCGATTGAATAAACGCCCAACAATCAGCAATATTCTTAAACAGAAACTGACAGAGGTTTTTGGTAAATCGTACAATGACTTAAGTTCAGAAACAAAGGTTGATAATCTTGTAAGAATATGGAAGTATAACCTTATATGTCGTAGCCTTACCATAAAGGCAGAAGATGATTATAAGGAATTAAAAGTTAATAACTCTTTGGCTATTGACCGAATGTTCGCATTGCTGACTTTGGCAAAATCTGTTCCGGCAACAAGAGAGAAATATGAGGCGTTGATGCGTGAGTTAGGTTCTGATGTAAGAGAGAACAAGATATTGGAGTGTTATGGTATTGATGCACCATATAGCTATGTACCTCAGAGCATGTGTTTGAGTATGGTAGAAATGACCATACAAGACAGCATTAGCGAACATGCCGAAGAGGTCATCAATAGAATGGAAACATTGATGATGCGTCAACCTGGGAATGAACTTGTCGAGCAAGTTACCGCATTTGTATCTTTGACTGCGAGCTATTATGAATTAGCCTCAAAGGTTAACACTCAATTGAAGATCGAAGTGGCAGATGAGTTTATCAAGCAATACACTGAAACATTCTATCAACTTGACACCCTTTATCGTAGAGCATTAGAAAAGTACTATGGTCTATTGAATAAGGGATTGGTAATAGTAGACTCATTGACAATTGCAAAACAGAAGCTCGATGCCGATTATCATGAACTTACTGGTGCAATGGGACTCGAATGGTCAAACACGATTAGTAATGAAGGAAATGGATGGAACTTTGAGACTTCACATACACATCAGCCAGATTTCTATGAAGAGTACGTCAAGAATGTCGGTGTAAGATTGATGGTCATTGTCAGTGATGGTTTGCGTTATGAAGTTGCTCGTGAAATGCTTGGAGAAATGTTCAAGCGTTCAAAGCAAAAGCATGAAATGCATATTGACAGCATGGTGGGTATGTTGCCAAGTGAAACAAAGTACTCCAAACTCTCTCTCCTACCTCATAGAGAACTATCGTTCATTGAAGACGGAACAAGTTTGGATGGAGGAGCGTATCTATCAGAGATTAAGGCTAGAGAAGCACATCTTCAAAAATATAAGACCGATTCACGTTGCTTCAATTTCTCAGACTTACAGAATGATTCTGCCACTAACAGAGAGAAGTTGAAGGGATATAAATTGGTATATGTCTATCATGATGTTATTGATGCTGTAGGTCACAATGATGACGGTGAGAGCCTTGTTACGGCTTGTCGTAGAACCGTAAACGAAATTGCAGAATTTGTTTTACGTTCATTAGCCTCTTACAACTTTGAGAAGGTTATTGTAACAAGTGATCATGGATTCCTATTCAATGACCTTGCAATTCAGGAAAACGACAAGCAAACAATTACTGAGGAGGCTACAGAGAAGAAGTCGAGATATTATCTTACACAGTCTACAGAGAATATTATCAATGTAGCAAAATATGATGGTGTAGCAGTGCCACTTGGGACAAATCGTTTTGCAGTACAAGGTGGTACTTATAAATATGCTCATGGTGGTTCATCTCTTCAGGAGACAGTAATACCTTTGATTTTTGCTAGCCGTGGTCGAGAACGTGTTTCTGAACAGAAGAAAGTTCAAATCATGCTTCTGAATGACAAATTGGTTATAGAATCAAGTTTATTGCAATTGACATTCATTCAGAAAGATGCAGTATCATATGATATGAAGAAGATGAGAATTAAGTTTGCAATCTATGACGGTGAGAGAATGGTTTCTGAGGAAAAGGAACTTGACATAGACAGAGCAGATGCTGACGCAACTTCTCGTATCTACAACCAAAGTTTGACACTTTCTAATGGTGTCTCTTCATCATTACTTGAGCTTAGAGTTTATGATGTTGAAGACAGCTTGAATCCGATATTAAAAGAAACAGTAACCAATAAGACGCTTGTTGAACGTGATTTTTAATGAATAGGCTTATGGATTTACAGAATAAAATATTATCAGCATTTCAAGGAATGGTAGTTCGTAAGGATCTAGCTTTTCTTGTTAAAGGTGGTCTGCCAGTACCAACATATGTACTTGAGTATCTATTAGCTCAGTATTGTGCTACTGACAATGAGAATGTGATAAATGATGGAATTGAAAAAGTAAAGGACATCATTCGCAATAACTATGTTCACAGAGCAGAAGCTGAAACTGTGAAAGGCCGTATACGTGAAGCCGGCAAACATCGTATTATTGATAAAGTAACCGTTGTACTCAATGAGAAAGCGGATGAATATCAAGCAACATTTGCAAACCTGGGATTAACAGGTGTTCCTATCGGTACACAATACGTCAAGTCCAATCCTAAATTATTGTCGGGTAACGGTGTTTGGTGTATAGTAACTGTAGGTTACATTTCAGGTGAAGACATAAAGGTTCGCTGGGAAATCCAGTCATTGAAGCCTATTCAGATTTCGAATGTTGATGCAAAAGATTTCATCAACCAACGTAGTAAGTTTACAACTGAAGAATGGTTGGACTTCATGATGCATACAGTTGGATTAAACCCTGATAAATTCAACCGTAGAGAGAAGTTTATTACTCTTGCTCGTCTGTTACCTCATGTTGAGAACAACTATAACTTTATGGAGCTTGGTCCTAAAGGTACAGGTAAGTCTCACGTATTTCAGGAATTATCTCCATTCGGTGTTCTTGTAAGCGGTGGTGACGTAACAAGCCCTCGCCTATTTGTTAAGATGCAAGGCAATAAAGAAGTATTGGGTCTTGTAGGCTATTGGGATGTTGTTGCTTGGGATGAGTTTGAACAGCAGAAAGGAAGAAATGTAGAAGCTGTATTGATTGATACAATGCAGAACTACTTGGCAAATAAGTCATTCAACCGTGGTAAAGCTACTCATGAAGCAAGTGCTTCAATGTGCTTCGTTGGTAATACCAAGCATACCGTTCCTTACATGCTTAAGAATAGCCACCTATTTGAATCTATCCCAACTTCATTCATTAAGGGTGCTTTCTTAGACCGTATTCATCTATACAATCCTGGATGGGAAATAAAGATGCTTAAGAAAGACAGTTTCTCGAAAGGATATGGATTGATTACTGACTACATAGCAGCGATTCTGCATGAAATGCGTAATCTTGATTTAACTAGCAAGTTGAATGAATACGCACAGTTTGATTCTTCTCTGTCTGAACGTGACCATTTGGCTATCCGTAAGACTTTCTCGGGTCTTATTAAGTTGATTTATCCTGATGGTAACATGACTAAAGAAGAAGCTTATGAACTTATTGATTTTGCAGCAGAAGGAAGAAAACGTGTAAAAGATCAATTGTACATTGTTGACGAAACTTTCATGGCTGAGCCAGCTAAGTTCAAGTATATTCAAAGAAAAGATGAGATCGAGATAAATGTTGAGACTCTTGAAAAGGTCAGCAACGCTTTGATTTTACCAAAAGCAGCTCAAGTTAAATCCGTAGAACCAGCAGAAGTAGAAACATCAAAAGAAGAGAATCAATCATCTTCATCAGAAGAAGCTCCTCGTGAAAAAAGGCCTCGTATAGTAAGACTACCAGAAGGTGGTCGTACATTCCGCATGGGACAAACAGGAGTTACATATAAAGAACTTTTCGCTCCTTATTTGGCCGATGCGACAGAGATTACCATTGAGGATCCGTTCATCCGTACTACTTGGCAGGTTAAAAACCTTATGGAATTTTTGACAATGCTTGTAGATACCCGTGATGTTGATGATTTGAAGATACATCTGCTAACTAATGAAGAGGAATCCAAGTTGCCTGAACTAATCGACAGATTAGATGACATTAAAGATGACATGGCAACTTATGGAATCGAGTTCGATTACAAGTTTAGAGATTTCCATGACAGATGTATTAAAACTGACACAGGCTGGATGATTACACTTGGTAGAGGTTTAGATATCTTCGAGAAATATAGTCCATATTCAGTAGCAGCTGTCAGACAAGATAAGAGAAAGTGTAAGGATTTCATTGTATCATATAATAAAGACAAATAACTATGGCCAATCTAAGTAAAGATGCTTTTGCAGTTATGGCGATGTGTGCCAAGAATAATGAACATTTCGGTATAACTGTAGATCCACGAAAAGGAGTATACACTTTTTGTTGGGGGTTCAAGATAAAAAAAGAACAAGCAAGACGTGAGGGTTATGATGCAAAAGCTGTACATGGAGCTATAGATTATGACCCTGAGTTTAACGGATGCCCCTACTGCGGAGCAAAAGGCTTCTACATATGTAATCGATGTGGTAAAATTGTATGCTACGATGGTGAAGAATATGTAACATGTCCTAATTGCGGTGGAGGTGGCACAGTACAAGTAGCTGAATCCTTTGATTTATCAGGTGGCGGATTTTAATAGAATAACAACAAAAATTAGATAGTATGCAAGAACTCAAGAAAGGTGATTTAGTCAATTTGACTAATGGTTCACAAGCCAAGATTATCGAAGAACTTGGCAGAGGAGGACAAGGCATTGTTTACAGGGTCGAAGTAGGCAATAAAGAGATGGCACTCAAATGGTATCTCAATGCTCCTAAACAAGCCTTTTACAAGAACCTGGAGGAGAATGTAGCTAAAGGTGCTCCTTCGGACGCATTCTTATGGCCAGAGTATGTAACTAAGAAGGAAAGAGGTAGCTATGGCTATATCATGAGATTACGTCCAAAGGGTTACTATGAATTTGGTCAATATCTTTTAGCACGTAGACAATTCAAATCATTTGAAGCCATTACAAATGCTGCGATGAAGATTTGTGAAGGCTTCAAGCTCTTACACTTGCGCGGCTATAGCTATCAAGACCTTAATGATGGCAACTTCTTCATCAACCCAGACAACGGTGATGTCTTGATTTGCGATAACGATAATGTAATGCCAAACAACGACAGTTCCGGTATTTTAGGAAAGGCACGTTACATGGCACCTGAGATTGTAAAAGGCAAGTCTAGACCCGACAGTGAGACTGACCGTTTCTCATTGTCTGTTATTCTATTCATGCTGTTCTATGCTAACCATCCATTTGAGGGAGCAAGAGTATTGGCATGTCCTTGTATGACAGAAAAATTTGAGAAGCAATTCTATGGAGAAGAGGCTGTATTCATATACGACAAGGATGACAACAGCAATAGACCTGTAAGAGGCGTACACAATAATGTACTTCGCAGATGGATGTTATTGCCTGGTATTTTGCGTGAAGCATTTACTACAGAGTTCAGCAAAGAAAAGTTAGCAGATCCTACAAAGCGTATCACAGAACGTGAATGGCAGAAAATTATCCAAAGTTTACGGGATATGCTCGTCGTATGTCCTCATTGTGGAGAAGAGAACTTCGTAGAAGAACCAACATCTCCAAAATGTATGGCATGTAAACGTGACTTCTCAATATCAGGAACTCTTCAAATCAAGAATAGATCGATACTACTCACACCCAAGACTAATGTCTATATTGATATGGACAATAAACCAGACATTATGGTGTTTGGAGTACCAGGAGACAAATACCCAGTACAAATGAGAAATGTAACAGCAGAGACATGGGTAGTTGAGACTCAAAGTGGAAAATTGAAACAAATCCAACCGAATGAGACAATGCCAGTACGTGCAGGACTCAAAATTTCTATTGGACAGAATAAAGGTCAACTTATTTAGTATTAACAATTTTAATATTCAAAAAAATGATTGAAACTGAAAGCATCCCAAGAAGACAGATGACGTTGTTCTTCATGATTGACAAATCTGGAAGTATGATTGGTAACAAGATTGGTAGCGTAAATGACGCAATCAAGAATGTTCTTCCTATCATTGGTGAAATTTCTGATGAAAATCCTGATGCAGAAATTAGAGTAGCAGCATTGGAATTTTCAACTGGTGTAGACTGGAAGTATGATAAGCCAATGGAAGCAAAAGATTTCATCTGGCAAGACGTTCAGGCAGCTGGTCTCACCTCATTAGGTGCTGCATGTACTGAGTTGTCAAAGAAATTGTCACGTAGTGGCTTTATGTCTACTCCAAGTGGCTGTTTTGCTCCTGCAATCATCCTATTGTCTGATGGTGGTCCAACAGATAACTTCGAGGCAGGATTGAGAGATCTCCAATCTAACAACTGGTTTAAGAATGCTATTAAGATTGCAATTGCTATCGGTGATGATGTAGACATGGAAGTGTTGAAGCTGTTCACAGGAAATCTTGAAGCAGTAATCAAGGTTCATAATCTTGATGCACTTAAAGCTATGATTCGTGTCATTGCGGTTACTTCTTCACAGATTGGTAGTAAGAGTACAACAGCTAATGACACTACAAAACAAGAGCAGGTTATTCAAGAAGTTACTGAGGCTGTTAAGAATACTGATGGAGCTGAATCAGCAGGTGCTCCAGCAGCAGCTCCTACAGACTCATACGATGATTGGGATTAACCCCATAAACTTTATATAAGTCATCAATGAAAGATATATATTCATACTGTCAAGGGGAAAGTCACAAAGGCAATAATAAACCTTGCCAAGATTGTGCTTTCAGCCAGTCTTCAGCTTCACTCTCTATGGCCATCGTTAGCGATGGTCATGGAGGTGAACGCTATTTCCGCAGTCAAATAGGTTCCAAAATAGTAGTTGATGTCATAAAAGAGTCAGTTGTATCCTTTGTTAAGGATCTTTCCAAATCAACTCAAAAGAAGAGTTTGGGCAAAGCTTTATTTGCAGATATGCCTTTCGTTCAGTATCCTTCAAAAGATGATACACAATTATCTATATCTCAAAAAAGACAAGCTGAATTTATTCATGAAGCTTTATTGAGATTGTTCTCTAATGTAATCTACAGATGGAACACAGAAATTGCACGAAATGCAGAGCAGGAGCCTTTGACTGAATGGGAAAAAGCAAATGTTCCGCAGAAATACCTAGATGAGTTCGAAGCGAAGCGTAATGATCCAACATCATCTTTAGAGAAGTTCTATGGATGTACATTCATGGCTTATGTTCAAACCAAAACATATTGGTTCGCTTTCCATTTAGGAGATGGTAAATGTGTGATGTTTGATACTCCAGATGATAAACCACGTTTTAGTCAACCTATTCCATGGGATGAAAAGTGTTTCCTTAATAAAACGACTTCAATCTGCGATTCTAATCCTTTGTCAGAGGTAAGATATTGTTATTGCGGAAACGGTTCGTTCCCAGAAGCAATGTTCCTAGGTTCAGATGGTATAGATGATTCATTCGGAGATGGAGAAAGACTTTACAACTTTTATATCCAAATATATCAAACATTAGCATCTAAAAAGAAAAAAGACACTCAACAGGAATTGGATGCATCTCTTCCTATCATTAGTCAGAAAGGAAGTAAGGATGATATGTCCGTTGCTTGTGTGTACAATGAACAAAATTTAGAACGTAACAATACTCTTCTAAACAAATATCAGATTGAGAAGATTGAGAATCAATTGCAGACTGTTGAGCATAATTTTAAGGAGCTAACAGCTAAAATTAAAGGTTATTCTTCAATCAAAAAATTATCTGATAAAGAACAAATAGAATGTAGGTACGCTGAAATCGATTGGCGTAAGAATGTGGAATTAGAGACACAGCTATACGTAAAGTTAGCTAAATTAGGTGTAGAAAAAGTTCAACCGACTCGTACATTACCAGGCAAAGAGACAGAAATTTCTGTAACGCAAGAAGAACCAAAGAGTGAAGTTCCAACATCTACTGAAGATACAGGTTCTTTTAATAAGGAAGCTGACACTGAAGAGCAAACTTCGGATATTAATCCTATATCGGAAATAACGGATACGGATAGTGTTGTAGAAAATTCTCAAGATGCAGAAACTGTTCAACAGAATGTATCAGAGATTGAAAATCAATCATCTGCCGAAAATTTAGAATCTGAGTGTAAAGAAACTCAGGTAGAAGATATAAAGGTTGATGATAGTGAAAACGTAGAACAAAATAATTAGTTATACTATGGGTACTTGTAAATACTGTGGCCAAGATGCTGGATGGTTTTCTAAGCAGCATAAAGAGTGTGAAGAAAAACATAATTTAGGGGTACAAGAGCTGAAGGCTGTAGTAAGTCGCTATTTTACTGGGCGTGCGACTTGCTCAGATATTATGTATACAATTCAGAGCAAACGGAGAGACAATTATCTTTCCAACGATGATATCTGCGTTATTTCTGATGCAGAGATCCGCTCATATACTGCAAGTATCCATCGTCCATTTTCTCCTTCATCTATGAAACTCATGGATGAGTATTTGACTGTTGTTGGAGTAAGTTATAGTGACATCAACAAGAATGGTGCTGTAGATGAATTCACAAAGAAACTTATGAAAGGATTCATGGTTGAATACTTTACAGACCAATTAACACTACCAGTCGCTCACAGCAGATGTGAAAAAGTTCTCGGAAAGTTTCCAATGACACAGTCAAATATTGAAGATGCATACTATTATGTGCTGAATAAAGCAGCAACCAACTTTCTCAAAAATGGCATAATAACTGACCAAGAACAGCAGAAGATAGATGAATACGTGAACTACCTATCATTGCCTATAAACAATCTTCCTGCAAAATATCAGGATACAGACATTAGTAAGATTGGTCAGGTTGCCATTATCAAGAGCATTCAGCGAGGAGTCGTCCCAAGGAACCAGATTGCAGTACCCATTATCTTAGGTAAAAATGAATCTGTATTATGGTCATACAATGGTGTTACAATGTATGAGGAAAAGATAACCAAAGAATGGGTTGGCAGAAGTGGTGGCTTTAGCATAAGAATCATTAAGGGTGTTTACTATCGTACTGGACAAATGAAAGGTCGCCCAGTAGAACATAGCTCAATGGTTCAGTTAGGTGTTGGTTCGCTTTATGTGACCAACAAAAACCTTATTTTCAATTCCCCTACTAAGGGCGTAAAGATTCCATATACAAAAATTGTGGGTGTTACACCATATTCTGATGGATTGGAAATACAAAGGGACGGTGCCAATGCAAAACGTCTAACAGCACAAGGTTTTGATCCCTGGTTTATAATGAATTTATTATCTCAAATATCAAATCTGTAACATGATTCTCCATTATATAATTAAAAAGATTATAAGCGATTATGGAAAGATTGTTATCTCAGATTTGAGGTTATACAATATTCTTTCTGATCTTAATGGCTTTAAGTATGAACCAGAATCAATTAGGTTCATACTTAAACAAGTTTTGCTATTAAGAGGAAAAGAAATTTTGAATTCACAGGACCTTTCTTTGCCAGTCCATGCTACAATCAATCAGTATACTCAATTTATCACAGATAATTGTGGTTTTGTTGAAAATCAAGTGCGATATGTCGTAGAATCAATAGCCTTTGGCATCGGGTGGTTAAAAAATTTAAGTGAGTGTACATTACATCCAAAGAATTTTGAACAGAAACTAGAAATTACAGCATTACTTTATAATCTTATGGGCCTAAACATCACTCAAATACAAGGTTCAAAAAGTTTGAATCAACAAATGAGTGATCTTTATTATCAGAATTATCACTGGGGTGAAGATAAAAAAGTATTTGATTCGTTTAAAAATCCTGTAGAAGAAAATTGGAAAGACTACTTTGTAAAACTTCAAGATAGTAATTATATAAATAATCTATCTTGGAAAGATAAGACTGGTATTGGAATTATTTGTGGATTTAATGATATAAGAGTTATTGATATAGATGGAATTAGCTGTTTTAATAACTGCGAATATGACTTTTGGATAGATCCACGAAAACAGCCCAACAATCAATTTGATGCTTTTGTTGAGTACTGTCTGACCTTGTTAAATTTGCCCAAAGATTATAAATGGGTAGTTAGAACAGGAAGTGGACACGGCATACATATCATTATCAAGTGTGAAGATATTAATGACACTGATTTAGAAGTTGTAGGATTCTATTCTAATATACAAAAAGACGACAAGAGGCCTGTTTCCTCTTTAGTAGCGAATTGTATTGGTAATGATGTCGATTTTGATAGATTAGAATTGTATTGGAAAGGTCACATTACAGCTTATCCTTCAAGGGGTAACGAGTATCAAGATTATGATGCATGGCAACCATTTGAGCCTAATCTCAAAAAATATGATTTTATAAATACTCACGACACGGTCCCATTAGAGGAACCATCATATGTTAGTGTCAATGATATTGATAATCTTTTATTAAACCTATGTGGTAAAGTAACAAGTGAATGGCATGAATATGATGAAACAAAGAAAAAATTTTCTGAGTTTTATCACATAACTAAATTGAAAAATGCATGTGATAGTGGAGGAAATATAAAACATTTTAAAGACAGTTTCTCATGGCTAGAAAAATGTTCATCCAGTGAAGGTATAAATTCATTAGGAGTTTATTACGCACTAAAAAAACAATATGAAACTGCCAGCGAATATTTTAAACTCTCAAAATCTGAATTTGCACATTACAATCTGGCTATACTGATACTATTCGGATACATTAATGGTACAAAAAACGAGGTATTAGAACATTATAATTTATGTAAGAATAGTTGTCATATACATCAGTATGACATAGACGACATAAAGAAGTATATAGATAATTTTTAATTGGATTGTATAAACAAATTTAATAATGAAATTTCAAGAAGCTATAATATCCGTTATAAATGACTTTGGCAAGGATATCTTGTCAAACGCATCATTACAAAATTTCCTAAATGACTATAATGCATTTGATGAATCGAAATCATTTAGAGTTATACTTAAGAATCTGATTTCTGAAGGTTATCTTGACCAAATGCTTTTGATAAAGAATTGGGATTCATCATCGTCTCAGTTATGTGCAAGATTTGTGGATAATACTGGTTTCCAAATTGAAAAGGCGGAATATGTGTTTAATAGTTTGGCTTATGCTTTAGGTATATCAAAAAGTAAAGCTGATTATACGCAATCAAGCCAACAACAATCTCAGCCGACTCAATCACCAGTTCCTCAAAACAAGCGTCAAGCAACCAATAATTCTGTACTAAACTTAACAGCTAGCAAATTAGAGAAGCTAAATGATGATGATCAGATTGCATATAAAGAAGAAGCTGAAATCTATCTAGATAACATACTTGAGATTAAGGGAAATTGCAAACGTGAATTAGGAGCGAATCTTACTGTTACAAGTGACTTTGACCCTAGTGATAATACATTCAAATATCGGATGGAAATCGATGGAATGATTACCGCCAAATATGAATATAGCGTATTATTCAAGTTTGTAATATATAGAGCAGATGGACGAGCTGCAGAAACTGTAAGTATATACTGTGAAAAGAATAAACGTAGTTATCAAGTACTGGAATCAGACCATGTTTTTGAGAAGTCATTCAAGACAATAGGCAACATAAGTAAAGTTGTAATGTATTGGGAAATTCAATAAGATATAGTTATGGCTTGGGAAAAGATAAAAATACAGAGAGACAATGGTGAGTTTGTTGATGCACAAGCACCAGTCATTATATCTGCTAGCAGAAGTACAGATATACCAGCTTTCTATGCAGATTGGTTTTTCGACAGACTTGAGAAAGGTTACTCAGCTTGGACTAACCCTTTTAATGGTGTAGCCAGCTATGTAAGTTACCAAAACACACGTCTTATTGTCTTTTGGTCTAAGAATCCCAAACCATTACTTAAGTATCTACCTATTCTTAAGAATAAGAACATAAACTGCTACATTCAATTTACGATGAATGATTATGAAGAAGAACAACTTGAGAAAGGTGTTCCTTCATTAACAGAGCGAATTGAAACATTCAAAAAATTGGTTGCGGAATTAGGAATAGGTCGTGTTATTTGGCGTTTTGACCCTCTTATTCTTACCGACAAAATAACAGTACAAGATTTATTACGTAAGGTTGAAAATATCGGAAATCAACTGCTTGGTTATACCGAAAAACTCGTATTTAGTTTTGCTGATATTGCCTCTTACAAGAAAGTTAAATCAAATCTTACCAACAATGGTATCAACTATCAAGAGTTTGACAATGATAGTATGGTTGAGTTTGTTGAAGGACTGACAGAACTTAATAAGAAATGGGGATATGTACTTGCTACGTGTGGAGAGAAGATAGACCTTGATAAATATAAAATCATCCACAATAAATGTGTCGATGATGAACTTATGGCAAAATACTTTTATACCGACAAGGTCTTAATGGACTTCTTAGGTATCGAAGTGTCAACGCCTGATTTGTTTAATCCAGAGCCACAGATTGTATTCAAAAAGAACAATAAAGACAAAGGACAAAGAGCTTTTTGTGGTTGTATAAATAGCAAAGATATAGGACAATATAATACTTGTCCTCACCTCTGCGAATATTGTTACGCTAATGCAAGTAAAGAAATAGCATTAAGAAACTGGGAAAAACATAAAGAGGATCCTTATAACGAAAGCATATTAGGATAATTATGGGATACATAGATGACATAGCACAAATTTACCCGCTCAGTGTAGAAGATATAATCAATGTATCTCGTAAGTTTGTGCCTAAGAATTATAGGAATCATCCTTGGGATTATCCAGGAATGAATCATGGAACAGCTTGCCTTTCTAATGAAGAGCAACTATGTTGCTACATGGCAGCTTATGGAGACATGCATAAGGGTAAGTTGAATAGGATTCTATCAGACTTCCCAATCGACAAAATAGATTCTAATGTAGAAATCATTGACTGGGGATGCGGTCAAGGAATAGCTACTGTAAGTATTATATCTGCTCTTCGCAGTGTTAATATAGATAGCAGAATCAAGAAGGTTACTTTGATAGAACCGTCGTCAACGGCCTTATCTAGAGCAAAATCAAATGTTAGCAGATGTATCTCAGATGATGTTTTTATTGAAACTATAAATTTATATCTGCCAGCTAGCGACAATAATGAAGACACTATAGGAGGACTTCATATTGAAGAACCTATATGTATTCATTTATTTTCAAACATATTGGATATTCCAACGATTGATCTTAAAGAACTGGCTTATTTAGTCGGTTCGTCCGGATATAGACATTATTTCCTTTGTGTAGGTCCTGCTAATTGGGGTAATACTAGAATTGAACAATTCTGTAGATATTTCAACACAAAGGAAGATGATGTGTTTTCTGACTATCGTTCAGGACAATATGCTCAGCTAGCTAATGGTAAATGGTATAGCTGCATAACCAAAGGATTTCAGATTGTAAGAGAAGAAGGTAAACCATTCCTTGTTCCACTTTCATACTATCCTCCAAAACAATTTTTCGCTTCTTACAGACTTGATGCTATTGCTGAAATAGAAGAGCCTAAAGAAGCAGAAAAGTTTTGGGCTACCCATAAGGCATTTGAAGTTCTTGCCCCATTTGATATTGGAGCAAGTGTATATGAAGATGTACATCCAATTTTGGCAGTTCTCAATAATATTATAACTAGAGGTTTGCCAACTAAGTGTAGTACGTTTATAGAAAATGCTCTTAACGCTGAATTTAGCTTTTCAAAGGAAACAGAACGTTATGGAACCATCAGATATTCCATCTCGGATTTAGATAATCTACAGCATAATGAGGAACTTCTAAGAAAAATACCATTAGCGGTAGCTAGAATACAGAAAGTTATCATTGAAGCGGTACTTACTGGACATATATCTGTAAATGACAAGAATTGGAAGGTTCTTGTCAAGGAATCTGATGTACCTTGTGCAGCATTGGCTTTTGCCGATTTAGCCGTGATGTTTAATCATTTAACGGCTCTAAGTCGTGATTATGATTCTCTTATATTTCCAGAGATAGACCTGCATGTTATTTCTAAGAAATATAACAATTCAGCGTTACACTTGGATGCGACGAGATATAGAACAACCAATCAGGTAAACAAAGAACAAATCTTTGACATGGTGATAGATTTTGCCATCGATGAAGCTATTGATGCTGCAAATGTTCAGTTCTCAGAGTTCCATGCAAAAAATGATTGTTACTTTAATGTACGTTCTTCACATTCAGTATATTCTGTTCGTGAAATATATACTTCGGATCCGATCATCTATAAACCAGTTACTGAGATAAATCCACAGGGAGGTCATGTGGAGATAGAGGATACAGTAAAACACCTCAATTACTTCTTAACGCTATTATTCAGAAAGTCCAACTTTAGACCTGGACAATTACCAATCCTGAATAGAGCATTACAGACTAAGGGAGTTATTGGTCTCTTACCAACTGGTGGCGGTAAATCTCTTACCTATCAGTTGGCTGCTATGTTACAACCTGGTGTAACAATCATCATAGATCCACTTAAATCATTGATGGAAGACCAATATGATGGTTTAATTTCGACTGGCATAGACTGCTGTACATATATAAACTCAGGACTGTCTAAAGAGGAAAAAGATGCAAACGAGTTGAAGATGGAACAATCGCAAGTAATCTTTACCTTCCTTTCTCCTGAACGCCTGTGTATCTTTGAGTTTAGAGAACGTCTTCAGAATATGCATGACTTAAATGTATACTTCTCATATGGTGTAATTGATGAAGTACATTGCGTATCTGAATGGGGACAAGATTTTAGATTCTCATATTTACATTTAGGACGTAACTTATACAGCTATGTGCGTGGTAAGAACAGAGCTATTTCTTTGTTTGGCTTAACAGCCACAGCATCGTTTGATGTACTCTCCGATGTAGAAAGAGAGTTGACAGGAAATGGTGCATTCACACTTGATCCTGAGACTGTAGTACGCTATGAGAACAGTAATCGACTTGAGTTACAATATAAAGTAGAAAAAATTGAAGTCGAATATACCGATGACCAATATTATGATAAAACTGGAGAACTAGCATCCTACCCTAGAGCTGTTAATATTGGCGATAGTTGGTCGGCATATAGCGAAAAGAGTAAATTCTTAAAAGAATATATTAAGAAAATACCAAAGTATGTCAGAGAATTACAGACGGACGATTCATTGAAGCTAATTTTAGACCGATTCCAAGAAAGAGAAAACCTTGAGAACTTAGATGGAAATGGATTGCGTACACCAATGTATGATGATTACTATTGTTCAGACAATGATTATGAACAAGCTGGTATCGTGTTCTGTCCTCATGTAAAAGGTACGGGTATCAGTGTAAAGGTCAATGCAGAACAATTATCTCAAACATGTGAAGTTGGTACTTTCTTTGGTTCTACTGATGGACTTGATATGGGCAATGATTCCATGGATAACATGAGAAAATTCAGAGATAATCAATTGCCGATAATGGTTGCGACAAAGGCTTTCGGTATGGGTATCGATAAGCCAAATGTTCGATATACTATCAACATGAACTATTGTTCGTCATTGGAAAGCTTTGTTCAGGAAGCTGGCCGTGCTGGAAGAGATAGAAAGATGGCATTGTCAGTAATATTGATGTCTGATTATAATCTTGCTCGAATCAATAAAGCTTGCAGAATGACCGATTACCCTATTGGTATCATTAAGCACAAATGGTTTAGAGAGCAGGATTTAAGACTAATACTATCTTCATTCAACTTAAAAATAGATGAACGGTATATAGATTATTGCAATCCTACCACCGACATGGTGAAATTTAAGTGTAATACAGACAACAAAAATGATGACGATAAAAGACTTACATGGCAATGCGGCAATGGATGCTCAAAATTTAAGGACTGCCAACTTCGTCATGTAGATAGAAGTATGCGAGGTTGGATGTACCCTAAAGATATGAACGAATATCTTACCCAACAAGGCATACGTATTGAAAAGGATAATATTGAATATCAAAGTCCAGACTTTAGCACAGTTATGTATTTCTTCGACAATAATTTCAAAGGTGAGTTTGTCGAGAAACAGAAGATGCATGAACTTATGTCTGTTAAGGACATTGAATACTTTATCGGTAATGATAAAAAGGATAAATTCAATGAACACAAACAGGCTAAAGGGTTCCTTGATGTCGTGATGAAGTCTAAACCTGATACAGAAATTGTCTCTATTATTTCATATGAAGATGAATCATATGCGGATATAGCTAAGGCAATCTATCGTATGTGCGTCATTGGCCTTATTGATGACTTTACTCAAGATTACGCAACTAGAACGTTCCGAATATTGTCTACCAGAAAGAAAAATGGTATGTACTATGAACGTTTGAAAGAGTTTTTAATGCGATATTACTCTGAAGAGAGAGCTGAGAATGAGGTTGAGAAAGCCAGTATGCGTAAAGGTAACAATGAAATACACAAATGTCTAGGTTATCTTACTGAATTTATCTATGACAAAGTTGCTTCAAAACGTAGGCGTGCAATTGATGACATGAGAAATTTCTGTCTTGTCGGCATTGATGACAAGAAAGACTGGAAAGAAATCAATGAAGATTTGAAAGATGAAATCTATTATTACTTCAATTCTAAGTTTGCAAGAGAAGGATATGTTGCTGATAATGGTGAATCATTCTCTCTTCTCGATGATACGGACAGAGCTAAAATTTCCACTTTTGATATAGTCCTAAAATATCTGAGAGTTATAGATGCTGATATAATGGGAGTATCAGGTTCACCTAAAGACAACATCAAGCATCTACATGGTGCTGTTAGACTTATCAGAAGAAGTGAAACAGATACGAATGCTGCGCTATGCTTTTTGAATGTTTTCTGTTTGATAGCATTAAACAATGGTACGAACAAGAATCTAATAGAAGAAATCAAGAAAAACTATATCGAGGGATATTTAGCATTTAGAGAGCAGTATAAAGATCTGAATTCTTTCTACAAGGATATTGAAAGATTCAAGAAAGAGCTTAATGCCAAAGGTAGAAATATAGCTTCTGAAGAAGATTTAGAAATGCTCAATGAGCTACTTCTAAATACGGAATTAGCAATACATGCTAATTGGATTGAAGATTTTTCAAATAAGTATAATAATTAAAATTAGATATATATGAATGCCCAGGAGATTCTAGAAAATTTAGCTAAACTTGAGAGCAATTTACGTAATATTGACTCTGCAAGAAAGCAAGTTGAGACATTATCTAATTCATATGATGCGACAGAAAAACAATTGAAGAGTGTCGCATCTGAGATGACATCTGTTGTAAATGACTTAAATATCATTTTCAAGACAATCAAAAGTAACAACGAGCTTACCTCAAGAGAGATAGATACTAAAGTAAACGAAGTTATACAAGCTCTACTCACAAAGATAACTGGTATTCAGACAGAGGTTGATAGAATTAAAAAGACATTTAATCAAGAATGTACATCTATCACAAACCAATTGCAGACCAGTGCCAGCAATTCGTTGGATGCTATTCAAAATGGAGTTTCTGGAATTATCTCTACATTAAATACAAAAGCAAATGAAGAGATAGAAAAGATGTATGCCACGATCCAGGCTTTTCAGAATGCAGCAACTGTGGCCCTCACTGATTACAAGACTTCTCTGGAAAGCATATCATCTAGATTTAATAATGATATGCAGGGGCATGTTGCATCCTTTAATGAAACAAAACTAGGTTTTGATAGCGTTTTAGAAACATCAAAAGTACAATCAGCAACCTTACTTCAAAATATATCTCAAGAAGTTTCCAAGATTAATACTGAAATTAAAGATTACAATATCAAGTTAACACAAAAGGTAGAAGATTTGTTCACGAATCTTAATACTGCCGTGAACTTAAATTCTAGCAAGTTAGATGAAATCTACTCAAAAATCACACGTGAGGCAGAGAATGCAGCAACAACTACCAAAGAGAATTATATAAAACAGCAACAATATTTAGATGCTAGATTTACAGGAATAGATACAAAGTTGAATTTACAAACAGAAGAATTAAAAGCTGCTAATAAGAATATTGAATCTGCATCTGCTAAGATTATTAAGGAAACAAAAACAAATCGCATATTATTGATTCTGCTAATTTTAGGAGTCGGATTATCATTGTTATTTAATTTGGCAAAATTTATAATGTAATATGTTTCTGTATTTTCTTATTGATACCTCTGGCAGTATGGATGGTGCTAAAATTCAATCTGTCAACGATACTATGGAGAATGTAGTTTCTGAATTGAAATTACATTCAAACAGTATCGATATATTTGTTAATGTGCTATCATTTTCCAGAAAGTCGAAATGGATGTTTAAACAGCCAACAAAGGTAGATGAATTTATATGGAATCCTCTTTTTGCAAGTGGCATGACATCATTAGGGAATGCTTGTAAGCAGTTGACGAAAAATATAGAAAAGAATGTAGCTGAAGAAGAGGTAACAATAGTTTTACTATCAGACGGATTGCCAACTGATGACTTTGACGAAGGGCTGGATAAGTTAGAGACTTGCCTACATAATAAAAAAGCGAATCGTTATGCAATTGCTTTAGAGGGAGCTGATATTGTTACATTGAATAAGTTCACTGATAATCCCGACAATGTGTTTCAACTTGATTCACTGGATAATCTTTTAGAGCTTATTTTATCTACAATAAACATTCCTAAAACAGCGTATCATCTAACAAATAATGATGATGCAGATGAC
>JAEIGA010002510.1_pt1 | contig 29238 bp, 28 predicted proteins | sample 9270691 | NCBI WGS metagenome assembly JAEIGA01 (sample SAMN17057246, study PRJNA624740) | gut metagenome | biome: biome; isolation source: fecal sample | host: Bos grunniens | place: China: Xizang | collected 2019
ATATAACCTGTTTTATCGTCATAAATGTATGGTAAGTTATTTTCAAACTTTTTAATTTCGTATTTTGCACTTGGATAAACTTTCATAAATTCTGACCAAGCCCAAGCCCAAGATAGATAACTTAAGCCGTTTTTCTTTTCAACTTTACTATTTACATTTATATTTGCTAATTTATTAAAATCACACATTTTATTCTGCCTTTCTTCTTGTTATTTCTGCGTTTACTGCTTTTATATATTTTGAACATTGTAGTTCTATTGCGTAACTGTGGAATATGTTTAGCCATTCATCTGATAGTTCTTGTAGGCTTTTAGTTGAAAAATCTGATTCATATACTTTAGTAAACATTGAAATAACCCCCACCACGTTCGCAACAATCTTTATAAAATTGGTTTGCTTCATCTTCAAGCCACTCAAGATAATCGACCATTCGATAAAATTCATCATCAAGCGGAATATTTTTTTTAATAATTTTTTTTATTTCTTCTTTGTATTCATCAGTTGCAAGTCTATACGCAGTTGCGTATGTTTTTAATTCTGAATACCTTGCAGGTTCTAAAACCTCTAAATTTTTTGCCCATTCAAGTACGTTCATCTGTGCCACCTCTATTTCTATGCTTGTAAACTTTTCATTCTTGAATAAAGAAAATTAATTTTGTTTTTATCTAAAATCACTTCTTTTATGTCTCTTTTTGCCAACTCTTCAGCAAGTCTTTCATAGTCATTAATACATCTGTGCATATAATACTCTTTGGTTTTTCTGAATAGCTTGATCGCTTTCATCTTTTCTAAGTCTGACAGTTCTTCTCTTTCTTCTTCTACAATTTCAAAAGGTGAAGATGTTAGGAAATCTACAACCGAATTAAGTATGTCTCTTGCTTTCATTTTTTTCTTCTTTCTATCCCATATGGGAAGCGACTTCTCATACACTCGGTCAAAAGATAAAATGAAAAGTCGCTTAGTTCTTAATATTTGTACATAAACCATAAAAAAACATGTATTTTGTCTTTGTTTGTTTTATAATTTAGTCTGAAACATCTACATTACATAATATTTTTAGACCGAGTATTTTTATTATAAGACCTATGTCTTAATATGTCAATACTCAACTTTAAGAATTTTTAACAAAGGGGCTTAAAATGTTAAGACACAAGGATATTGACGAGACGTTAACAAGACTTATTGGCAAAAAAATTAAACAATCAGAAATAGCAGAAGCACTTTTTTTAACTTCTGAGAGTGATAAAAAAGAAAAAACTTTAGCTTCAGTTAGAATTGGCAAACGCGCGCAACGTAATAGCCCATATTCAGCTGAGGAATTATATAAGTTAGCTAATTACTGCTATGAAAAATACGGAGTTGACGTTTCAAAAGAGTTTGATTTGCAAAATACATTAGAACAAGCAAGCCCAACGCTACAAGGAAGATTTTACGAAATTCCTTATTGGGATGAATGCCCTATTTTTTCTGAAAAATTAAAAGATTCTCAGTTGTCATCATTGATATTAGATGCTGAATTTATTGTAAATAAATTAAATTGCGATCCATCTGCTCTAAGGATAATAACAATGGCAGGCGAAGATATGGATGGTGGTTGTTATCCTTTAAGGAATGGTGACATTCTTTTAATTGATACAAGCAAAACTGACCTGACAGAAACAGGGGTATTTTTTATTTCAACCCAAAATTGCTCAATGGTTTTTGTTAGAAGACTGTTAGGAACAATGGCAGGTGATGTATATTCTACAGTTGATAACCCTCTTTATAAGGAAATTGTTGAAAAAACTTGGAGTGCTGAAGAGATCAAAGAAATTGATTTACAAATAATCGGAAAAGTAATTAAGAATATGAGTTTTATGATATAAGATGAAAGATAAAGCTATACAGATATTTGTAGAAATAATTGCAAGAATAATTGTTGTTTTGTTTTTTAGTTCATTAGCACTTGTTTTTATAGATATTATTTTAGGCTTTGGGGATAAAAGAATAACTGATTTTTTACCTGAGAAAAAACCTGAAAAAATTTATGTTTATGCGTTTCCTGATGATACAAAAGCTAAGAATTATAGACTTAAAGCAAAACTGTTACCAAATTATAATTTAACTGTTTATTTTGAAAATGGTGGTTATTTATTTTTTGAAGACTGCGAAAACTTTAATAAAAAAGGCAAGTATTTTTATTGTTATAATGAAAAAAATAATGAGACTTGGCATTTTAAATATTATGGAGAGAAAATAAATTAAATTTAAGACCATTAGCAGGCGTTTTAAGACGTGTTAAATTAAAAAGATGATAAATGTATCATATTTAATAAAAAAATAGCCCAAGTGGGTAATAGAAATAAAGAAAATTATAAAATAAAATAAAATCGGATTAAGTCACTATAAGTCGTTCTTTATAACGGCAGAAAGAGAAGCCTAAAAACTTCTCTTTTTTTTATAAACTTTATAAAGAAAAGAAAAAGTAATACAAAAAGAAAAGAAATATAGTTACTATGTTTCTTAGTTATTTAGATTCTTAGTTACTATATTAGTAAGTTATTAGTAAGTTACTATATTAGTAAGATATATACGACGTAAATTTAAGTGTAAGATGTTATAAGATGTAAAGATATGTTGCAAAGTCTTAATAATTAGTCTTTAAAGTCTTTAATTCTTTTAAGTCATTAGTCATAATGGGAGTGTAAGGGACTTCACATCAATTTACTTCATTAAAAGGGGACAGAGGTTGCGAAATTGAAGTTAATTTAAACCTTACAGGGCTTACTATTAGCTTTTAGAGGGTGGTAGAAATGTTTCATTGTGTTAGTTTTAGGCATAATAAGGTGTTTTTTCTATTTGATAATCTTAATTTTAGGCATCGATACATAAAATTAGGTTATTGCCCAAAGTGTAAAAAAACAGTTATTGAGCTTTACGAGGAACGAAAAGCTGATGGTAAGCGATTTGTTGAGATCAAAGCAGGCATTGAAGCAATTAACTTCCTTGCTAAAATTGCGACTAACATTAATTACGCAGATGAAATAAAACGTGATCGCAATCTTCCTATTGGTTGGAAGTATGGAATAAACAAAGAACTTAAAGACGGCACTATAAGGCAATATGCTTCTGATTTCAACAATACAAAAGAATTAATAAAAGTTATTTCGAATAGGTAGATGTCTCAACTCCGCCAAACCCATGATCTATTAAGTATTTTTTGCCAATGGTGGAGTTTTTTTTAAGTTTCCTTTTTATGATAAACCTTTGATTGTAAATATCCTTGATATTACCAAGCCCCCAAACTTCTTATCATAGTTCGTGCAAACAAAAACAGGGGGCTTTTTATTAAGTTTTAAAGAATCATTTAACCATTCCTTTCTTTGCCCCTATGTCTATAACTATTACAAACAATACTCATACTTAGTAGGGGCATTTTTATTTGAAATCAACCCATAAAGGATAATTGATATGTCAAAATACAAAAGAGGGGAAAACCCTAACAGCAGAAAGAATTTAGAACCCACCAATTTTGCAAACAAAACTGTCGAAGAACGCAGGGAGATTGCAAGGAAAGGTGCAGAAGCAACAAATAAAGCAATAAAAGAAAAAAAACAACGTGCTGAGATGTGCAATATTCTTTTTGATGAGATTTATAAGCGAGGTTTATTAACAGAAGCAGTTGAAATAGCTTCACAAAAGGCTATAGAACAAGGTGATATAAAAGAGTTGCTTGAACTTTTGAAGATAGTTAAACCACCTGAAAAACAGGTTACAGATGTGAATATTAAGTCTTATAGTCTTTTTGAGCAACAGGTAGAAGAAAAAGCAAATGACATTATCTAAGGACCAATTAAAAAAAATAAAAGAAAACTTAGTTAATTTCCGCTATGTTATTCTATCTAACGACAGAGAAAACGAACTAAAATCAGCTAAGTTCCATTATGAGTTATCTGATTTGCTATTGAAAGATAATCAGAATGTTGCAGTTGAGATGTTTCGTGAATCAGGCAAGAGTTCATATGCGTTAAGAACGTTCCCTTTGTATGCAATGGCTTATCCTGATGCTAAAAGAGATTATATTGTTATTCTTAAAGGTAACCAAACCTTAGCAAGTAACAAACTTAAAGAACTTGTTAACGAATATCTTCAAAACCCATACGTTAAGCATAATTTAGTTGAAATCAGAGAGCAAAACTCTCAATGCTTTTCAGTAGATGTTAAGAACGAAAAAGGTGAAATCGTTAATATTCGCATAGAAGCATATGGCAAAGGAGCTTCTATCAGAGGGCTATCAAACCAAGACAGAAGACCTAAAATCATTATTCTTGATGACATTCAGGACCACGAAGATGCACGAAGCGAGACAGTAACAGAAACTGATTGGAATTGGTTTTTATCTGATATCGTGTTCTTAGGTAAAAAATCAAGAATATTCTTAATCGGAAACAATTTAGGCGAAAGATGTGTTATTGAAAGAGTAATTAATAACGCAGAAAATCTTAAATTTAAGGCCATTAGAGTGCCTGTTATGGTTGATGGTGTACCTACTTGGGAAGAGAAGCAAAGCATAGCCGAAATCGAAGCTGAACGTGATAGCTACGCAAGTATGGGTAAGCTTGATATATGGTATGCAGAGAAAATGTGCCAAGCACTTGCGCAGGAAAGCAGACTATTCCAAGAAGAAGATTATCGTTACTATTCACCTCATAGAAAAGAAGATTTAATAAGCAGATGTAATATTTATGCGTGCTTAGATCCTGCAAGCTCGACAAGTTCAACCGCTTGTTATAGAGCCATAACCGTTACAGGTGTGGATGCAGATAATTATTGGTTTTTGCTTGATGTACCTTATGGCCGTTGGGATAGCGCAGAAACAATAGATAAAATATTTAACGTAGTTCAAAAATATGGCTTAAAAACATTTTATATAGAAAAGGGTTGGTATATCCAAGTAATAGAGCCGTTTTTAACTAAAGAAATGCAAAGAAGAAATATATTCTTTAATGTTATTCCTTTGGAACACGCAAAAAAAGGTTCAAAATTAGAAAGAATTAAGCTTCTACAACCACGATTTAAAGCGCATACGATTATGTTCCCTGATAAAGCTGATTGGCTTGGAGAATTTAAATCAGAGCTTGCAGGTGTAACAAAAGATGAAATTAAATCTGAATATATAGATTGTGTTGATGCTTTCGCTATGACTGAGCAAGTGGCTATTCCACCTGTTAACGCAAAGGCAAGTTATCACGAGTCAATTAACAGAAAATATAACACTCAACAACAAGCACAAAGTTTATTTGATATTGCAGGTTACTAATGGATTTTGAAAAAGAATTAAATTATTGGATTGAGCAAGCTCAATTAGATTTACATTGTTTCCCAAACGATGAAGCAATGAATAGTGTAAAAGGTCTATTCAAGCTATTTAATGCCAATAATCAGCTTAAATGGTATTGCGATAAAGACCGTAAAGGAATAATGGTTTATTCTATTCTTCCTGACTTCAGGGGTGGTATGTGCGTAAATGAACTATTTATGTATATCAAACCTGAGCATAGAGGAAGCATAAAGCTATTTAAAGAGCTTGTAAACCATTTAGAACAAGTGGCTAAAGAAACAAACTGTGGTAGTGTTCGCATAGCTTCTAACATTGGCTATGACGACCAAAAAGTTTTAAGAGTTTTAAAAATCTTTGGCTATGAAACAGATGTAGTAGTGAAATATATGAGGTAATTATATGGCAGTAGTATCTTCTTTGGCAGCGCTTGGTACAGCTGTGGTAGGTGCAACAGCTGCTACAGGAATGACTACAGGGGCTTTGGCTACTGTAGGTGCAGTATCAGCACTTGGTACAGCGAGCGCAGTAGCAGGAGCAACGACAGGTATTGTTGGCTTGGCTAAAAATAATAAAGGTGGCAATGCAGGTCCTACATACAATGCAGAAGCAGAAAAGCAGAAAATAGCTGAGCAAAATGCTAACCAAAACAAAGCGCGAATGAGAGCGCAAACCCAAACAGTATTAACATCACAAAACGAACAAAATACTTTATTAGGAAATTAAAAAAATGTATGATATCTCTCCTGAAAAGATAGCTAAAAATTATGAAAGCTTAAAGACATCAAGAGCAGATTTTGATAAGTTATATCAAACTCTTCACAACTATTTCTATGTTGAAAGCTCAAATATTACTACACAAAAAAATAAGGGTAGCGAAATAAATCTTTTATTAGATTCTACCTCTTTAGATTGTGGTAATGTTTTGTCTGCAGGTTTATCTAACTTCTTAACTCCTGAAAGCTCTAAATGGGTTTATTTAGAGCCATCTAACCCTGCTTTAAGAGACAATAAAGAAGTTAAAGAATGGATGCAAGAAGTATCAGAAGAAGTGCTTTTAACCCTATCAAGAAGCAATTTCTATAACCAAATGCCTACATTCTACAAGGCAAGTGGTATATACGGAACAGCAGGGCTTTTCTGCGAAAAAGATAAACAAGATGGGGTACGTTTTTACAATATTCCAATGAATAAATTATATCTTACAGAAGATGCTCGAGAACGTCCTAACGAGTTTTACTTAAAGTTTGAATATACTGCTGAGCAAGCAATATCTCGTTTTGGTGATTCTTGCTCAGATGCCATAAAAGAATGCTATAAATCAGGTAGAAAAGAAGATACAAAATTTGAGTTTATCTGTTTTATTGGCAAAAGATTAGACAGAGACCCTGACAAAATAGATAAAAAAAATATGCCTATCCGTATGGTTTGGATAGATGCTAAAACTAAAAAACAAATGTCTGAAACAGGGTTTAACTCTATGCCTTGCGTGGCTCATAGATTTTTTAAAAGACCACAAATTGTATACGGCTATTCTCCTGCTATGAATGCACTACCTTATGTGCGTTTATTAAATACAATGACTGATACAATTTTAAGAGCCTCTATGAAAGCCTCAGACCCTGCTTTAGCATTGCCTGATGATGCTTTCTTAGGTGTGCCAAACTTCAACCCTCGACAAATAAACTACTATCAAAGGGGTAGATTATCACCTAAAGACGACATATTCCCATTAGGCAACTTTGGAAACCTTACCATCGGACTACAAGAGCTTGAATATTACCAAAATCAAGTAAGAAAGCTTATGTATACTGATGCATTCCAAACATTCGCTAACTTAGATAAACAAATGACTGTACCTGAAGTTATGGAAAGAGTATCAGAAAAAATGCTACTTTTGGGTCCTGCAGTTGGGCGCTATATGAATGACGTATTACAACCATTAATAGAAAAAGTTGTAATTATATTATATGAAAGCAATATGCTACCTAAAATGCCTGATGTATTAATGCAAGACCCTCGTTTTGAAGTTAAATTTGTTGGCCGAATGATCCAAGCTCAAAGACAATCTGAGCTTAATAACGTTATTAATGCAATCACAATTTCAGGTCAAATAGCAACAATGAATCCTGAAGTATTAGATAAGATTAATGCAGATAATGCAGTTAATGAAATATTCGACATCGTAGGCGCACCTGCTAAGATATTGCGCTCAGATGAAGAAATACAAGCTATCAGAGAAGCAAGAGCTCAGGTTCAACAACAAGCTAATGAAATGGCTATGCTTGAACAAGGTTCAAACAGTTATAAAAACTTGGCTCAAGGGGATAAGTTATTAAATGAAAAAATTTAATTTTACCGATAAAAACCAAATAGCTACTCTTATACAAGAAATAAAAGATATTAATGTTAAACATCCTTTGTTTATTACCTTTTTAGAAAATTACTGTGGTTATAACAATGCTTTATTATCTGCAGACCCATACGAAATATGTTACTCACAAGGTAAAAGAGACGTTATTTTAACTCTTAAAACACTTACAAGAGATGATATTCAGCCTGAAGTAATTTCAGACTTTTTTAAAAAATTATAGGAGATCTAACAAATGGAACAAGAATTGACAACTGAAGTTGAAACTTCAGCCAATGACGTTGCAACACAACCACAATCACAAGAAAAATGGTATTCAAGCTTAAATGAAGAATACAGAAATCATCCATCTATTCAAAAATTTAACGATGTAAATGGAATGGCTAAAAGTTATTTATCACTTGAAAGCCTTATGGGACAAGAAAAAATACCTGTTCCAAAAAATACAGATGATTCTAATGCTTGGGCTTTATACAACAAAGCTTTTGATGTACCTGAAACAGCAGATAAGTACGACTTTAATTTTGAGGGGTTTGAAGATGTAGACTTCTCTAAATATAAAGAGTTTATGCACAAATATCATTTACCAAAAGATACAGCAAAAGCACTTATGACAGAGCATTTACAAGCATTTAAAGACTACGAACAAGCTAAATATGATGAAATTAGCAAAGAAAAAGATACAGCAACTGAAACCCTTAAAAAAGAATGGGGCTACAAGTTTGAAGAAAATATTAAAACAGCTCGTATTTTCTTAGAAAAAATGAGCGAAACAAAAGAAGATTTTGACTATTTTAATCAAAAAATAGGTAATGATGCAAAATTCTTAAAGCTATTAACTAAGTTAGGTGAAACTATTTCAGAGGGTGAACTTGGTGGGTTTGAGGGTCAAGCTAAAAGCTTTACCAAAACTCCTGCTGAGGCAACTGCTGAATTAGACAAAATTCTAAACGACCCTAACGATGCTTATTGGTCAGGCTCAAGAAACAAACGTAACGATATGCGCTACTGCAGAGAGCATAATCTTTCTTATGTTTCGGAAGAAGAACGACAAGCAAGAATTAAATACGTTAATTCGTTAATGGCAATGCAAGGATAAAACACACTTAGGATAATCTGCAAAGACCCTGAAAACAAAGAACAGCCACCCAATAGGACAATGGCTAAATTGTAGTACAAAAAATTAACTTAAGGAGCAAAAAAATGACTAATACTCAATTAGAAATTAGAGGGCAAGATTATTCAAAGATAATTTTACCTTTAGCAAGACAAGAAAAATCAAAACTTTATGACAGAGTTTACTTAAAAACTAACATTGTTGGTAAATCTTTCTACCAAGACCAAATTGGTAAATGGGAAATGTCTCAAAAAACAGGTTACAACGTAACAACTCCTGAGAATGATCCAAACTTATCAAGAACACGCGTAGATATCGCTACTTACCACGATGCAAGATTATTAGACCGTTCACTAAACTTACAAGCATTTACTGACCCAATGAGTGAAGCTTCTATGTGTATCTCATCTTCTGTTGGTATCCAAATCGACAAAATTATTTACGATGCTTTAGGTGGTACTGCTTTCAGAGGTGAAACAGGTGCTAACTCTATTACATTCCCTGCAGTTAAAACAGTTGCGTCAGGTGGAACAGGTTTAACTGTAGAAAAATTAAGAAAAGCATCTAAATTAATGAACGCAGAGGGTGTTCCAACATCAGATAGAACTATCGTACTTTCTGCAACAGGTTTGGAACAATTATTAGGTAATACTGAAGTTACATCTGCTGACTACAACAACGTTAAAACACTTGTAGCAGGTGATGTTGATACATTTATGGGCTTTAAGTTTATTACTTTACCTGATGGCATTATTAAGAAAAATGCACAAGATGAAGAAGAATACTTTGCATTCCATAAAACAGGTATCTGCTTTGGTATGTTAGAAGAATTATTTATTCAAATGGAAGCAAGAGCTGATAAATCTTACTCAAAACAAGTTTACTATGAAATTAACTGTGGCGCAGGAAGATTAGAAGAAGCTAAAGTTATCAAAATTAACGCAGTTGTTACAGCTGAATAACAAGTCTTTCTTTTCTATTATAAATAAATCGAGAGGGGGAAACCCCTCTCCCCACAAAAGGTTTAAACTATGAGCAAATTAGATATTATAAACAGAGCATTAACTAAATTAGGCGCTAAAAACATTTCTTCTTTAGAAGAAAAGTCTGTAGAGGCTGAACTATCAAACAAAACATACAAAGAAAGCTTAGAAAGTCTTCTATCTGAGCTTGATTGGAATTTTGCACTTAAAGAAACAGTTCTACAGCCTGCAGACAAAAAGTCTTTATGGAGAAATGGTAATTATTTTATTTTACCTGCTGATGTTCTTAAAATATGTCAAGTAAGTGTACCATCTGATGTTGTTTGGAGCAAAGAGGGAGAATACATCTTTTCGCAAAGTTCAGACTTTGGTATTTTATACATCTCTAAATGTATTGAAGAGAGCTTATTTCCACCATATTTTAAAGATGCTTTGGTTTATAAATTGGCTTCTGACTTGTGCTACCCAATTACTAACTCTACAGAAAAAACTATGTCATTCTTAGAGTTGTACAAAGGCGAGTTCTTACCTATTGCAAGAACTAAAAATGCACGAGAAAAATCTTCTCCTATTCTAAATGATTCATATTGGGTTAATTCTTTTATGGGGGGCGTTTAATGGCACACGTAGCACCTATTTTACCATCTTTTTCACGTGGTGAAGTATCTCCTTTAATGTATGGAAGAGTTGATATTCAGCAATACAATACTTGCTTAGATAAATGCCGTAATATGTGGGTAAGACCATACGGCTTGGCAAGTCGTTTAACAGGGACTGAATATATTAATACAGCTAAAAATAATGGCAAAGTAAAACTATTAAAGTTTGTTTTCTCTGCTTCTGATAGCTATATTATTGAATGTGGTGCTGGATATTTTAGATTTTATCAAGATGGAAAATCAATTCTTAAAAAATCTGCTGAAACTTGGTTGCAAGATAACGAGTACAAAAAAGGCGATTTTGTAACTATTAATGATGAAATTTACTACTGCGAAGAAGACCACACTTCTAACGTATTTGATAATGACTTAGCCTCTAAAAAATGGAACAAACAAAACGAATATGAAATACCAAATACCTTTACTGAAGAGCAATTATCATCAATTCAATATGTTCAATTAGATGATATTATAAAGCTTACTTGCTTACCTGTAGGCGATGATTATGCAACTGCTAAACCTAAAGAGTTATTGCGTTATGCTTCTGATAAATGGGTATTTAGAGATGTAGAATTTAAAGAAACTCCTTATTTAGATCAGAACATTACTGAAATCAAATTAACTCCATCAGCTGTAACAGGCGATATTACCATTACTGCTTCAGCTGATTTTTTTAATGAAAAACACGTAGGGGCTAATTTTTGGTTAGGAATAAAAGTTCTTGATGAAGATGAAAACAAAGAAAAACAAGGCTTTGTTAAAGTTACTGAGTTTGTAGATACTAAAAAAGTTAAAGCAAAAGTGGAATCAAAACTAAGCGCTACTTCTGCAACTGCTATATGGGGCGAGGGTGCTTTTTCTGATTATAGAGGCTATCCTGCTTGCGTAGCTTTATATGATGGTCGTTTATACTATGCAAGAACATCACATCAACCACGTAACATTTATGGTTCTGTTCCTTATGCTTATGAAAAATTCACTCCTGCTGTTAATAATGAAGATGATGGAGCTATTAACATAGAATTAGCAACAAACGCAAATGGCGATGGTTCAGACATTAAATGGATAATTGGTTCATCACACTTATTATGTGGTACATATGGTGGTGAATTTGTAATAAGAGGCACAGGAGACGGAGCTATTACTCCTACTGATGTTTCTGCAAGACAACGTACAAATTGGGGTGTAGAGCCTGTTGCACCTGTTGTAGCTGGTTCTTTTGTACACTTTATGCAAAGAACAGGCAAAAAACTAAGACAATATCAATATGATTATATGTATGACTCTTTTAAAGCGCCTGATGTGTCTATTCTTTCCGAACATCTATTAACAAGTCCTATTAAACAAATGGCATATCAGAAAGCGCCTGATTCAATATTATATCTATTAAGAGAAGATGGAAAAGTTGTTTTATTATCTTCTGAACAAGACCAATCAGTATCAGCTTGGAGCTTGTTAGAAGATATGGGTGGAACTGTTGAAAGTATTGAAACTATACCTGCTATTAATAATAATTTTGATGAAGTTTATCTATTGATGAATAGACAAGGTTTAAAAACAGCTTTAACAGTTGACTGTTCAAACCCTGAACTTAAAATAGAAAACTTTTATAATGAAACTAAAGATAAAACAGGTATAGAAGCCTATAATTTTACTTATAGTGATACTTATACTTATTCTGCTTCTAATCCTTTTATAGAAACCTATATTAGATTAGGCAAATTATATAAAATGTCAAGTAATGAGCCTATTGGAAATCTACAAAACATTACAAGCATTAAAGATTCAGCAGTAATTAGCAATGGAAAATTATATCAGTTTGATGGCACTTCTTTTAGTGAACTAAGTAACGAAGAGGGTTGGACTGATGCAAGTGGCCGTAACAATACTAATAGTGAAAAAATATTAGCTATTAAAAATGGTGCTTTATATTCAAATAATCAATTAATAAATGCTGAAAAAACTTGGGTTAGTGTTTATGGGTGGTGTGGAAAACCAAGCGACTCAAATGCTTACGGATATGCAATAGACTCAGAAAACAACTTATATAGCATACACGGAAATTATGACTTCCCTGAAATACAAACTACAAAAATATTATCAAACTGTACAAAGTTTAGTGGATATGGTGGTGTGGACTACAATTATGCTATAGCAAATGGTAGCCTATATCGTTTAGCTTCAGGAATTGCAACAAAAGTAGGAAGTTATACAAATTGGACTGATGTAGTTTGGTATAACAGACTTGGTTTTGCAATCAGAAATAACTCCTTGTATTTAATTAAAGGTACTACAGCAACTGCCATTACTTCTGATATAAAAATTACAAAACTATCTAATCCTTTAGCCGGCTTTTTGGGAGATATGTTACTTTCTTTCTTTGTTATAGGTGAAAATTGTTTAGCAAGAATAACATTTACAGATAGTGACTTAACAAAAGCAGTAGTTACTAAAATATTTGATGGCAATTTTACTGATGTTCAAGGCTATTGCTCTTATGATATAAGCAAAGCAATTACTGTTTTAGATAATAAAGTCTACAAAATTATACAAAATGTTTCTGATGATGAAGTTAAAGGCTTTTCTCTTGAATACATAGGTGGGGCTACTTCGTGTTGGCTTGATGAAAACAATAACGAAGTAGAACTATCCAAGTTTGGCTTTGAAGTTGAGGGAACTCCTATAGCAGGAGATACCTTAACTGCAACTTATACAACTGAAAATTCAGGCATTTTACGTTACATTGAACGTATGCAAAACCCAATTACTCAAAATAACCAAAATGATTGGTGGTACGTAAGAAGTGGCAAAAAATATAATGCTTATGAACTTACAAAAGACAACAAATTAACAGTAATTAACGGTGAAAATATAGTTTTTAAATGTGAAAAAGACTTTTTTACTGCTGAAATGGTTGGTAAAACAATCAGAATAGCTGAAGAAAATTACAATGTTCTTTTAGAGGCTACTGTAAGCCGTTTTATCAATAGTAAAAATGTAGAAATACAAACAGAGCAAGAAGTAGACGAAATTGCGTTAACAGGCAAGCTATGGGGCTTAGGTGAAACTGTTATAACGGACCTAAACCATTTAAACGAAAAAGAAGTTCAAATTTTTGCTGATGGCCAATTTATAGGCACAAAAGAAGTTAAAGAAAACAAAATTGAATTAGATAAGCCTCATTTTATCATTTTGGTAGGGTTGCCATATCAAAGTTATATGACAACTTTACCTATTGAAATGGGCGCTCAAAATGGTACAGCCGTTGGCAAACGTAAGAGAATAGGTGAATTTTCTGTTCGCGTTTGGAACTCTTTAGGTGTTAAATACGGAAAAGATTTAAATAATCTATATGACACTATACAAAACCAAACAGAAACATATACGGGAATTATACCAAACATTAAATATAATCAAGGTTGGGATTGGATAGCTAATATTACATTAGAACAATCAAAACCTTATCCGATGAACATTTTAGCAATAGCACCAATATTAACAGAGGTAGATAAATAAAATGGCAATGGGTTTAGTAGGCGCAGGACTTAGCGCAATAGGTCAATTAACAAGTGGCTTTCAACAAAATCAACAAGCTCAAGTTAATGCACAAATATACGAAGCACAAGCACGAAATATAGATGCTCAAAGAAATATTATTGCAGGACAATATAGAACAAAAGCTGAACTTTTAGAGGGCAAAGCTATTACTACTGCAGGAAGAAGTGGAGTTAAAATATCAGGCTCTACTGCTATGAGCATTTCTCAGAGTTTAGAACAATTAATGCTTGATGAAAGCTATCAACAATATAACCTAAAAGTAGAAAAGCAAAAGGCACTTGATAACGCAAGATTACAAAGATATCAAGGCAAACAAGCTATTTTAAAAGGTTTAGTAGGAGGTTCTTCTACTTTACTTATGGCAGGTCAAAATTATGCTGATAAGTATTGGAAAAACGATACAAGTAACCTGCCTATGGGTGGAGATTTTGACATTAATAATTTATCAGAATTTAGATTATAATTGAGGTTTAAAATGGCACAATTACCTGTATATCATTCACAAGGTGGTATAAATATTGATACTCCTAACAATGTAAGACCATTAGACACTTATGCTCAAGGAAGCCAATTACTTGCTAAAACGGGTAATATGATTTCTGAGCTTGCTGAACAATGGCAAAACTCTAAAGATGAAGTAGAAAATTTAGATGCAAAAAATAAGCTACAAAGTGGTATCACTTCTATTTTAGAAGAAGCTAATAACTACAATGACTATAAAACTCCTGCTGAATTGCAAGCTAAACAAGATGAACTAACTCAACGTATGAATGGTTTAACAAATGATATAATGGGTGGTTTTTCTAATAACAAAAAAGCAAGAGAATTTAAAAGCAACGCAGATTTAGCAATACAACAAAATAATATTAAATTACAAGGCCTTTTCAGAAGTAAATACGGAGATTTATACAGTAGTAATTTAGAAATATCTGCCAATGAAGCACTAAAAGGCTTTACATTAACAGGTAATGAAGCATATAAAAACCAATACTTTGATGCCATTGAAACAGGTGTAAAAGCAGGTTATATAGATCACGGAACAGCTACTAAATTAAAATTATCAACTGATGATTGGAACTATGATTATGTGTATTCTCAACTGCTTAACAATCCTTATTTTAAGGCTTCTGATGAGGTAATGTCTAAAATTTCACCAACCAAACAAAGAACACTACAAAATTTTAGAAAAAGCCAAATAAAAAGCGCTCAAGCAGATGCTTTAAATAATGCACTAAATACTTTTTATTTAAATCCAACACAAGACAATTTAAATGCTGTATATAAATTAAACCCAAAACTAAAGGGTAGCAAACAGCTATTGGGTATGTTAACCGAGCCTGATAATTTTGAAACCATTTCAAACTTTGAGGGATATAATGAGGCACTTGGAACCATTAAAGATTTAGCAGAATTACCAACAAATAGTTATAACGACAAAATGGAATATATAAAACAAGCAGGAGAAATAGCCTATAAAATATCTAAAAGCAATGTAGACAAATCAGGCAATGCAACACTAAATAAAAATGATAAAGATAAATTATTTAAAACATTGTTTGATAAAATGTCTAATGTTTCTTTTAAAGAAGAACTTAAAAATTTACCAGATTTATCAAATTTAAAAAATATTGAACTAACTAATAAAATGACAGAATATCAAACTTTTGAATGGAATAGCCCTGATTTTCAATCAAAAAATATGGATAATCAAATTGCACTTTCAAAGTTTAGAGCTGAAAACTCTTTATGGAATAAAGCAGGTATAAGCTTTAAATTAGATGATGTTAAAAAAAGAACAGCAGAAGAAGTTTTAACCTATGCATCACAAGGTGATTTAAAAAGCGCACAAAAAGCATATGAACAAGGATTGCAAAAGGCATTAAAAGTTAAATATTGGTACATTCCTGAATTACAAAACGAAAACTTACAAGTAGGACAAAAGTTTACTGTAGGTGGAAAAGTTTATACTTTTCAAGGGTTTGGCAGTAAAGATATCATAGTAGAGGTTAATTAAATGTCTATAAATTTAGAAGATGCATTAAAACAAAATAATCAACAAGTAGATGTAATGCCAAAATATCTTGAATTAGGGCAAGCAAGCGAAATAACTACTGCACAAGATATTGTAAATAATATTCCAAAATATAAAGACAATAAAATAATGGCATTTTTAAAGGGTGCATATAATTCTATTGATTCAAGTATTTACGATACATTACCTGCTCTTGAGTTAGGTTTATCAACAGTGGATATGGCTATTGGTGATTACTTTGGTCAAAGTGCTACTGAAATTGAAAGAAAACAGTTGAACATTGCTACAATGCAACGTAATTTAATGGTTTCTCAACAAAAGAGATCTGAATACCTATCACCTGAAACTGCTAATTCTTGGTCTTTTGGTTTGGGTCAAGGCGCAGGTAATTTATTAACAATGTATGCAACAGGTGGCCTTGCAGGTGGTATAGCTAAAGGAGTTGGGTTAAGTGCAACAAAAGCACTTGCTTTAAAGTCTGCTACAGGTATTGCTACAGGTGTTGCTTTAGAAAACGTAGAACAACAATCTGAAAGAATACCACTAAATGAACAAAATGAGGTAGATATTGAAAAGCTTACTCCTGAATGGGCAAAAAAATCTTCGGTTGGTACTGCTTCTTACTTAACAACTTCTGCACTATTAGAAAAATATGTAGGTTTTGGAAAACAAGTTAGCTTATGGGAAACTCCTATTAAATTTTCATCACAAGCATTTAAAAATATTTCTGCAGTATTAAAACAAGCAGGTAAAGGTATGCTTTCAGAGGGTTTAACAGAGGGGCTACAAAGTTTGACTTCTTCAGGTATTTTACTTGCTGAGGGGACTATAAAGCTATCTGATATGCCTGAAAGACTAAAACAGGCTTGGAAAGAAGCTGTAATTGGTGGTATTTTAGGGGGTTCAGTTGGTGTTGCAGTTAGTGTAAACCAACAAATTAACGTTAAAAAGATGTTGCGTGAAGAAATAGGTAAAGTTGTTTCTGATCCAAACGAAACTGAACAAATTGTAAATGCCGTATGGGAAGCAGGTACTAACGAAATGGCAACTGTCATTTCTAAAGAACTTGAACTTTCTTCTGAATTAAACGCAAAACACGGCACAATTTACGACAATATGAGTAATGCTATATTACAAGCTATAAAAGAATCAGGCGCTTTTGTTAATGAAAGCGAAAGCGACATAGCACAATATGTTTCTCAAACCTCTAAAATGTTTGCTAATCAAGTGTTAGCAGAAGCAAACAAAAGAGGTTGCTTAATTGATTCTGTATTAAAAGCAAGTGATATAGCTTATTTTGATGGCAAAATTCAACTAAAAGCAGGTGACAAAGTTATTTCTGAAACACCTGTTATTGCTGATGAAATGGAACTTGTAGGCGAATATTCAGAGCCGTCTTTATATGGTGTTGCTGAAATAGATTCTGAACAAAACAAAGCTATTGCAGAACAAATTAAAAAGAACATTAAAACTGAAGAAGATTTATTTAAAGAATACAAAAACTTTAGAAAACAAATATATCAAAACTACAAAAGTATTAAAGACTTAAAAAATCAAGCTATTGAAGCTATGAAAGATGAGAATGTAAACAAATATGGTCAAAAATCACAGGCTTTAGAAGATTATCAAACTTTGGTAGCTTATGAGAACTTATTAAACCAAGCTAACTATGTGGAAAATAATTATAAGCCTGCTGTGTTTTATCAAGGGCTATTAAACCCAAAAGATGATATTTATCAAAGAACAGACAAAAGCAAATATTTAACTGATAATGAAGTAGAACAATTAAAAAAAGATAAAGAAAACTTTACGAACTATGTTCAAAAATTGATAAATGGTGAATTATCACCATTAACACAAATACGAGTGGTTGAAAAATTACCATCAGCGTACAATAAAATCCCACAACTTAAAGGCAAAAAAGTTGTGATAACCCAAGATGTTTATAAAAAAATTATTGATTTACCTAATAAATTCAAAAAAAATCATAATGTAGATAGGGAAAGAGCAATAAGATTACCTGAATTTTTGTCAGACCCTTTATATATTTTACAATCAACTTCTGAGGGATATGAACATAGGTTTGTCGTTGTTACGGCATCAAAAAATAACAAAACATCTGAAAAATTATCAATTATATTAGAACCGAAAAGTAATACGGCAATTGTTTCTGCTTATGATGAAACAATAAATATTAGTGAAGAAAAGAAAAATAACAGAGTTCTTTATAGCAAAAAAGAAGAATTGTCTAAGACATTATCTGCATCTAAGGCAGTAACGATAGACAATTCTAATAATATTATAGCAGAAGAACAAGAACAATTAAACCCTGATGCTAAGATTTATGAACAGAGTGGGAAAGATATAACTAAAACTGAAAACTTTAAAAAGTGGTTTGGTGATAGTAAGGTTGTAAAAAATAATGGTAAACCACAAATCTGCTATCACGCAACAAATTATGATTTTAATGAGTTTGATAAAAATAAAATTGGCACTAATCTTTTTAATGCTTATGGAAAAGGTTTTTATTTTACTACAAGCCGTTCTTATGCAAATGGTTTTGGTAAAAATTTAATGAAAGTTTATCTTTCTATTAAAAATCCATATATTGCAAAATTTGGCGAAGAAGGACTTATTGATTCTAATAAACTTAAAGCACAAGGGTTTGATGGTGTTAGATATAATGATATTTGGGTAGCTTTTGAGCCTGAACAAATTAAATCAGTAGAAAATCAAGGTACTTTTGATGCTGAAAATCCTAATATTTATTATCAATCTGCTTATCACGGCACACCACATAAGTTTGATGAGTTTTCTTTAGATGCAATAGGTACAGGCGAGGGCGCACAGGCTCACGGTTGGGGTTTGTATTTTGCTGAAAATAAAGATGTTTCTGAGGGATATAGAAAAGCATTAATTTCAAATGAAACAAAAATATTATACAAAGGCAAAAGCCCCCAATATATTGAATTTAAAAACGGTACTAATAATATTGGACTTTTAGAAGCAATAATTTTTAGAGGAAAAGAAAGTACAATAAAACATTTAGAAAAAAATATGCCGTTTGGAGAAAGTACTAATGAACTTATTGAATATGCTAAAAGTATTGATGAAAAACAATTAAAAGAAGTAAAACAAGGTCAATTATTTGAAGTTGATATTCCTGAAAGTGATGTTTTACTTGATGAAAATAAACCATATAGCAAACAATCAGCAAAAGTTAAAAAAGCAATTAAAAAACTATTTGAAGATGGTGGTGAGAAATATCAACAATCACTCAAAGATATTATAAAGCACGATTATACTGGTAAAGGTATTTATGAAACTATTAGAGAAAATGAGGGGTTAAATTATTATTCTGAAAATAATAAGTTTAAATATAATTCTGAATTTTATCAAATGGCATCTGAAAAATTAAACAAGTATGGTGTTAAGGGTATTACTTATGATGGGAAACAGGATGGCAGATGCTATGTTATTTTTGATGATAAAGCTATCAAAATTTTAAATACTTTTTATCAACTTAAAGGCTTGCCTAAACAAGAAAAAGTATCTCGTGGTGCTTTCTATGTTGATGAAAAAGCTATTGAGTTATTTAAAGATGCAGATTATTCTACATTGCCACACGAATTAGCACACTATTGGCTTGATAATATGTGGACTTACACAAGAACAGGTAATGCAAGTCAACAATATATGGAAAACTTTAACAACCTTGCTGAATGGCTTGGCATTAAAGATTATCAAGTTAATTTGACAAGAGAGCAACAAGAAAAGTTTGCAAGAGGGTACGAAAAGTATTTAATGCAAGGTTATGCGCCTAATAGCTTGATACAAGGTGCTTTTGAAGATTATGACAAGTGGTTACAACGTGTATATAAATCTGCTAAAGAATTAAACGTTAAATTAACTCCACAAGCTATTGAGTTCTTTGATACTATGACTACAGGTGAATTACCTGAATATACAGTTGAAGAAACTCAAAAAGAAATATTTGCTAAAAATCTTGAAGAAGCTGAAAAAACTTATGTAGAAACTCAAAAAGTAATAGTAGAAAAACAAGCAGAGTTTAGCAATAACCCTGTTAATTACAACAATATTAATGTTAATACAGCACCTGTTACTTCTGAGGGTGAACAAAGTAAATCTTCTGCATACACAAAACAAGCTGATATTTTAGGAGTAGCTGAAGAACTTAACTACAACAAAGTTGATATAGAAAAACAAAATAAAAAAGCTACTGAGTTTGTTGCAAATAACCTACAACAAGCAGAAAGAATTGTTAAAGGTTTAGAAGAAGCTCCTGCTGACATTCTTAAAAATGCTATTTTTAACGCATACTTAAAACAAATGTTAGCAATAGGCAACAATGAAGCCTACTTAGAAGCATTAAGAATACAATCTTTGAACTTAACAAGAGCAGGTCAAGAAATAGCTTCTCAAAGAGGTGCTGTAGAAAATATATTTGATTCTGCTTTTTGGATAAGAAAAATAGAAAACAATGCTAAAATTAGGCTTGCTCTTCAAAAGTTTGGAGACATTAAAGACAAAACAGGTGAAATAGCAGTTGCTAAAATGAATGAGTATATAGAAAAACAGATTAATTCTGTTTTAGATGCTTATTTAGATGCTACTCCTGAAGAACAAGCTAAAATAGTAGAAAACTTATCTAACAAAATTACATCTGAATTTAAGGTTAAAAAGAAAAAACAAGACAATGAGCCTAATGTTTTATTCCAAACACTTAAAGAGCCATCAGAAGTAAGAACAAGAACTAACGCATATAACTACTTGTATAAGGTTGTTTATGGCGATTTAGGTATTAGCTTAACTAAAGAACAAGCAGGCGAAGTAATTGCAAAAACAAACCAATTACAAAAAGCAATGGAAACTACAAAAGATAAGAACGGCAACCCATCAGCTTTATTCTTTAAAAACTTATCTGAAATGGAAAACTACGCAAATTCTATTCAGCCTGCACCTACTTTAGCAGTATTAACTTCTGTAGTTGGTAGAGGTAATATGTTATTCTCTTTGAAATCATTAGCATTAAACATAGAAAGTAACATTATTAACTTCTTTTCTGAAGCAACTATTAAAAGGGTAATTAACAAGCAAACTGAAATGGCAGTTAATACAGATGTAATAAAAGAGTATTTAAAGCTATCTAAAGAGGTATATAACGTTAGTGGTTATCAATTATCTACTATGCCCGAATTAGATCCTACACAAAACTTATTATCTGAAAAAATGATTTCATCACAAGGCGAGGGAGTAGGTAGAGCGATTGGTAGATTCTTTGAACAAACAATTTTCAAATATGGTTTGGGCTATCCTGACCTTGTTTTTAAAGATTTTGCTTTTGTTGATACAGCTAATTTATTGGCTACTCAATACGCAAAAGGCGATAGCAAAAAAGCTACAGAAATATTTAAAGATGTTATTTTAGTAGAGCCAAAAACTGAAATAGGTAAACAAATTAGAGAAATGGCCATTAACGATGCGTTAATTGCTACTTACCAAAATAAAGGCACAATATCTGAGACTGTTTTGGGTATGAGAAATGCGATTAACAATGCTAAAAGTGATTTAAGAATAGGCGATATTTTAAGCCCATTCGTTAAAACTCCTGCTAACGTTATTGGAATTGGCTTAGATTATACTGTAGGTGGCATATATGCAATGTCTAAGCTAAATACAATTATTAATGACGTTAAAAATGGTGTTTTAACAGAAGATACTAAAAAAGCATTTAGATCACTTTCTCGTAATGGTTTAGGTTTATTTGTTGCTTTTGTATTATCGGCTTTAATTGATGATGAAGATTATATCCCTGATTATGCGTTACTAACTCCAAAAGAAAGAGAATTAGTAAAATTAAAGGGTGGTGTATTCAACTCTATTAAAATTGGTAACAGATATTACAGCCTTGATTACTTTGGCACTTTGGGTATGCCTTTAGTATCTATCTTAAACGCAAGACGTGGTAAAGACTTAAAAGAACAAGTTTATAACTACTTTAATGGTGCAAGATTACAAGCCTTTAAAGTACCTGTTTTAACTGACTTAAAAGATTTATTAGACAAAACAAACAGGGCTTTAAACCAAGAAGTAGATAAGAACATAGAAGACTTAGAAAATTGGGCTATTGATTTTATTAGTTCAAGAACAATGCCTGCAATAATTTCTGACGTTGCAAAAATCACAGATGAATACGAAAGAAATACTAATAACAGCGCGTTTAACAGATTTATGTCTAAGTTACCTATTATTAGAGAAGAGTTACCACTTGTTTACAACTATGGAACGGGTAGACCTGTAGAAACTCAAAATGCTTTATCTACATTGTTTGCAGGCGCAAGGGTGAAAGAAGAAATTACAAGCCCTGTAATTAGAGAAATAAACAGACTAAGCAAAACACATACAGAAAAAACAGTTACTATTTCTAAAATTACAAAAGCAGGTGATTTAAGCAAACTATCAGACGTTAAAAAGCAAAATATTGAAAGAGAGTTTGCAAAACGTTACTCAAAAGAGGTTAAAACGTTATTAACCACTTACGAATACAAAAAATCAGACAATGAAACAAAAGTAAAACTGATAAATAAAGTTAGAGAAAACATAAAAAACGACATCAAAAAACAATATGGGTTAAAGAAGCGAGGTAAAAAATAATGTTTATTAGAACAGACGATTCAGATGCTTTCGGCCAAGAGCCAATTTTAAAAATAAACTTTGCAATTCCTGAAAATCAAAGTGTTTCTAAGGCAATAGTTTTAATTAACAAAGAAATTACTTTAGAGTATAATTTCCCAAAATCCCCTTTAGGTATTCACTTGAACTCTAAACAATCATCACAATTAAAAGATGATAATTGCGTAGATATAATTTTATATGATGGAAATGGAAAACAATATTCAATACCTTGCGTAGCGCATTTTAAAACAGGAAAAGAGGTATTATAATGACCTTTGAAATTGATGTTGAAATTACAAGCAGAAATACTATAGAAACAACTGTAGACGTAAACCGTAAAGAAAATAAAATAAATGTTGAACTTGTAAGCACAGGGCCTAAAGGTGAACAAGGTTTGCAAGGACCTAAAGGTGATAAAGGTGATCGTGGCGAACAAGGTGTTCAAGGTCCTCAAGGCTTAACAGGACCTAAGGGAGATAAAGGCGACAAAGGAGACAAGGGCGATAAAGGAGAAACAGGCGCTCAAGGACCTCAGGGTATTATTGGCCCACAAGGTCCCAAAGGTGATAAAGGCTTACAAGGTGAACAAGGTGTTCAAGGACCTCAAGGGATACAAGGCCCATCAGGAAAAGACGGCTCAAAAGGTGATAAAGGAGATACAGGTAATGGTATTGCAAGCACTCAATTAATTGCCACAAATGGAAAAGAAAAAACATATAGAATTAATTATACTAATGGTTCATACTTTGATTATGTAGTTAAAGATGGTAACGACGGAGATGGTGCAGACATTGACACAACAAACCTTGTTCACAAAGACGGCACAGAAACAATCACAGGCAAAAAGACCTTTACAGGTAGCCCTATCTTTCAAGCTAACAACTACGAAACACTTGTAGTTAAAAGGAATAATGCGAGTGCAGGTGCTTTAGTTACCTATTCTAATACAAGTGGTATTTTAGGCAGAATTGGGGTAAACAATTTGTCAGTTCCTATTTTTATCAACCCAAAAGGAACAGACATTAGAGCCATTGTGCGTGGTAATGAACAAACTAACCCACAAGTAGGCGATTCGCAAACCCCTATTTACATCAATTCTGATGGGGTTGCTACCGAATGTGATTTAAATTATGTAACAACAGAACAAGCAGAAAATGCGTTACAAACTAAACAAGATAAATTAACTGCAGGTGAAAACATTGAAATTGTAGACAATGTTATATCTGCTAAGGGTGGAAGTAGTAATGGTTTCAACCTTTTTGACACTAAACTATCAGACCATATACTTGAGGGTGATGAGTTAAAAGGTTGGGCATTGCAGGGAACTTATGTTTATAAAAATGCTATTGCTGGTTCTCGTGATGGATATCCTGATTTTTATAATAAAGTTATTGAAGAATATAACGAAGCTATTTTAACAGAGACAGTTAATGGAGTTACAGTTAAAGTTAATTCTAATGGGCATAAGTTTTATGACATAGCTGATAAAACAATAATTGATGAATTGTTTAATAATACAGGTCTTGCTTGGTTCTATGGAGTAGATACAGCTAATGAACGTGTATTTTTACCTCGAAATGCTTGGTTTGAGCAAATGACTGCTGATACTTTAGAAGTTGGTGATAGTGTAGAAGCAGGGTTACCTAATATTACAGGTTTATTAAAAATAGCCATAAATGAATATAGTGTTAGTGGTGCTTTTACTGCAAGTGCTGGTGGTGGTAAAGATAGTGCAAATGGTGATGATTCACAAAGTACTAATTTTAACTTTGATGCATCGCTTTCTAACCTTATTTATGGAAATTCAGACACTGTACAGCCTAATGCAGTTAAAAAGTTATTATATATTTGTGTAGGCAATACAAATGTAGAAACAGCTGTAACAGAAGTAGTAGATGTTACAACAACAGAAAATGATACTATTCCTTTATTTACAGGACAATATTTTGACTTCACTCCTAATAATGTAAGTTGGTTAAAAGGTGGAGAGCAAGTTAATAGTGGTGATATTTACACAACAGCTTATAATGAACTTGTAAATTGTTTGAATGGTGTTAATAAATATAATCTTAAAGTTATTGATACTGCTGATATGTTAGCAGATGTTGATTACTCGGAGTATTGGAAAGTTAATCAAGATGAATTGTATTTCATAACTCCAATTAAGCTAAGTTATGGTGCATTTTCTGATGTTGCTCCTGTCGTTGGAAATGGAATGACATTAGGGTTAACTAATGGGACTTCTAATTCTGGTATGTCAGCTTATACTTCTTCTGGCTCTGGAGATGCTTTAAACAATGCCACAGGGCTATATGGACAGCCTTTAGGAACAACATCATCTGGAACTCAAATAACAGGGGCTATTGGCATTACCACAGACGAAACAAAAAGTGGTATTGAAGCACATTTAAAACAATCAGAGGCTCAACTATATTTCAAAGTGGCTAATGCAGTACAAAACTTAGAATTGTTGAATGTTGGTGAAGTAATGGAAGCGATGACTGATAAAATCAGTCGTCAAGATTGTGTGGCTTATATTACTGAAAGTTTTGTTGATGGCACAAGTGGTTATAATGTTTATTCAAATGGTTATTGTGAACAATGGGGAACTTATGGCACAGAATCGCAAACAGGGGTAGATAGTAACCAAACAATAACTTTATTAAAGCCATATAAAGATGCAAATTATTCTGTAATGTGTACTCATCAATTTGCAAATTCAACATATAACTCAAATGCTCATATTTATTCTAAAACAAATACTAATTTTGTTTTTACAACTCAAAAAGGGATAAATTATTGGCAAACCAAAGGTTACATATCATAAGGAGTTAAACAATGGAAATAAAAGCAGAATTATTAAAACCATATACTAATGAACAACGAATAAAGTTTATTGTTGAGAATAATCATAAACTTGGTTATGTAATAGAAGAAACCGACAAAGCATTATTAGCTTTAGGAAAAACTGAAGCTGAAAAAGAACTTGATGAAAATAATCGTATTTCACAATTAACAATTACTAAACGTGTTTTTGCTATTGCTTTAAGAGATAACTTTAACATTCCATATAACGAATTAAAAAGAGTTATTGCTCAAAGTGATGATGCACTATTAGAGTGGGACTTATGCGTAGATTTGCATAGAAACAACCCACTATTAGACATAATGGCTAATGAAATGGGTATAAGTTCTAAAATGTTGGACTACATCTTTCAAAAAGCTAACGGTGAAGATGTGGAAATGCCGATAGAAGAGGTGAAAGATGATAACTTGGTATGAAGATAAAAAACTTACAATAGAATTTGATAAAATGCCTAAATTAGCCGTAAGCTATCCTGCGCCTTGGTACGGCAAGGAAGAGAATAGGGCAATATGCGACAAGCCATTTATTAATAAAGAAGCCTTAAACGTTAAGCTAACGTGGTTAGGTGAAGTTTTTACTTTTGATATACCTGCAGAATATTGTTGGGATGGTGCTTCTATTCCTCGTATGTTTTGGCGAATAATTGGCAGCCCTCAAGAGCCTGAATTTTTAGTAGCTTCAATGTTACACGATACATTATGCGAAAATCATCACTATATTAATGGTAATCGTTATTTATCTACTATCGTGCTTGAAAGATGTTTAAAAGTTGGTGGAGTTTGTGGTTTTAAACGTTGGTTAATGAAGCATTCAGTTGATAATTTTCAAAAATTTCAGGGGTGGAAAAAGTGAAGTATGCAAGAGAAATATAAGATATTCAATTTAATGGATATTAAAGATTTAGAGGTTTTATTCTCTAAATCAGACTTAACAGAGGAAGAATATTGGGTTTTAAAGTACTCTTTAGGGACTTATAAAAGCAATATTCACAAGATAGACAGGTTAAGTATTTGCGATAGATTAAACATCTCTTTTTCTACATTCAGAACATTAAAACTTATAGCTTTAACAAAGGTTTATAAAGTTTATAAAGACCATATAAATAAATTAAAAGATTAACTTTTTTGGCAAAAAGATTAACCCATTTTGCATAAAAAAAACCTCATAATGCGAGTGTAAGCTTACAAGTTACACATAAGCAAAGAAAGAGGTTAGATTATGCAAATTAAAACAGCAGACGGCAACTATAATGTTGCTTCTAATGGTTTAGGTGTATGGGGTGCAGTAGGTGGTGGCTTAGGCACTTTAGCACTTGCAAACCAAGTATTAGGTGGCAGTGGTGGTCTTTTAGGTTTAAACGGAACCAACCAACAAATTCAATGCCAAGACACAAGACAAATTTCTGCACTACAATCAGACTTGGCAAAAGAAAAGGCTGAAAGATATGCAGATCAAGTGGCTATTGCAAGTTTTAAAGAATCACAAATAGCAAATGATAAACTTGCAGTACGTATTTCAACACTTGAAGCATTCGCACACGAAACAGACAAAAAGAATGCAGTATTAGAAGCAGTTTTGGCAGAAAGATTAAACTGTATCTCTAACAGAGTAACAGCTTTAGAGGGCTTAACTAAATTAGTAGTTCCTAACACTTCAGTATGCCCAGGTTGGGGTAATGTAACTATCACACCAGCAACAACAACAGCTGGTTAGGAAGTGAGGTTTAGAGTATGGAAGATTTAAGACAACAAGAATTAGATTTAGCAGAAGAATACATATTAGCTAAGATTTTTGGTAGTGTTGAGAATATTAGATTAAACACAGTTCCTAATTGGTTATTTACCCAATTCTCAAAAGGTAAAAAATTTGAAGATTTTATTAATGAAAATATTCAAAAGTTTGAGTTTATTGCCAAAGGCTTTATGACCGAAAACGGATATATTGACGGAAATAGAGTAACTGAAATGATAGTTAATAAAGCTACTATTCTTAATGGTGCTTTGAGTCTTCCTACTCTTAAACCTATTGATTATGCCAAAATGCTTGATGAAATTATCGGCTTTGAGGCATTAGGTAGTATTTTAAGAAGTTTATAGGAGATTATAAAAATGGCTACAATGCACAAATTAGCACATATTTTAAAACATAATTCAGATGCTTTATTTGAAATCATAGAAGAGATTGAGGAAAAATACGGCGATTTAGAGGAATTTTTTACTTGCCATATTGACAATATGGAAACATACAATAAGTTTGTTAGTGTTTTAAAGAACTTTGACGGAACTACAGGCGCACATTGGACTTATGACCAAGTAAAAGCTAACGCAAAAATAGATTTTAATAATACTGAATATACTTGCTTTGATTATGCCTACACAGTTAATATGCGTTATTCAGATGATGGCCAAAGAATGAACCAAGAACAAATATTTGCTTCTGCTAAAGATTATTTAGAAGATGTAGATTATTGGGGCGATCCATCCGAAAGAGCATACAAAGAGGGCAAGTTGAGATACAAACACTTTAAAAAATAAGTTATAATACATAGTATTCATTGGGGTTTTAAACCCCATTTTTTTATTTGTAATAATGGAAATAAATAGGAGAATTGAAGTGGAGAAATTTCATTTATTTTGTGATTTTTTAGTCATTATTTTGTTTGTATGCCAAATATACCAATTTAAAAGAAACAAACGTACAAGCAGATCTATACAAAGGATAAAAGAAAAAGTACATACTTGTATTTTTTATGAAAAGGGGAAGAAATGCAGATAAGTATTGAATTAGCAGGAATAATTGGAATAATCATAACTTTAATTGCAAACGGCTTATACTTTGCTTATTCAATGGGTAAGTTTACTCAAAAATTAATGGCAATTGAAGAAAAACAAGATAAACATAATGGACTTATTGAACGTATGGTAAGGGTAGAAGATAGCTCAAGGTCGGCCCATAACAGGCTTGATAGTATGGAAAAGAACTGCCAAGAGGTTATGAGAAAAAGAATGGGGGCATAATGGCTACTAAACCTAACAAAATAGTATTTCATTGGACGGCAGGAACATATCACCCTAATCAAACTGATTACAAGCATTATCATTATCTAATTACAGATGTAGGCTTAGTAGTTCAAGGTGATTTTACACCTGAAGACAACTTAAATTGTACCAAAAGTGGTACATACGCACAGGGTGCTTTAGGTTGTAACACAGGAGCTATACACATAGCTTTTTGTGGAATGTATGGTTTTGAAAGCCCTGACAATGTTGGCTTATATTCACTTAAACAAAAACAATGCGAAGCAGGGTTTAGCCTGTGTGCTGATTTATGCAAACAATACGATATTAAAATTACCGAAAAGAAGGTTTTTACCCATTATGAGTTTGAAAAACGTAAGGGTAGAACAGGAAGAAAGATAGATATAATTTGTTTACCTTATACTGACTTAAAACCTGATGAAATAGGCAATTATATAAGGCATAAGGTCGAGTATTATTACAAAATAAAAGAGATGTAGAAACCTCCTTTTCATATTATGAAATGCCCCTCTTAATTGAGGGGCTTTTTTTATTTGTTTATTTCACTTTCAATAGCATTAGTAAATGTAATATCGGAACTGTTATTAACTACGTTATTAAC
>JAEIGA010002511.1_pt1 | contig 29234 bp, 38 predicted proteins | sample 9270691 | NCBI WGS metagenome assembly JAEIGA01 (sample SAMN17057246, study PRJNA624740) | gut metagenome | biome: biome; isolation source: fecal sample | host: Bos grunniens | place: China: Xizang | collected 2019
CCTCCGCGTGAGATTTTTTCCCCACGGAAAATTTTCAAGCCGCCCGGCGAAAGGAGTGAGCAAATGCCAGGCAACCGAAGACCCATGGAGGTCAATCTTTCCGTCGTTGGCGGCGGGAAACACTGGACGAAAGACGAGATCGAGGAGCGCCAAGAATCGGAGATCAAAATGCCGAAGCTGGAAGCGCTGACGCCGCCTAAGTGGCTCAGTAAGCCCGGCAAGGCCCTGTTCCGGAAATACGCCAAGCAGCTGCTGGACTTCCCGGAGGGCGTGGTCTCTACCTTGGACGCAGGCACGCTGGCCCGGTACTGCGATTGTGAGCTTTCCTATGCGGAAGCCTCTGCCCAGAAAGACGCCTGGCTGCAGATCTGCCAGGAACGGCTGCAGGATCACCTGGAAAACGCCTCCTTGCAAAGTGACGCCACCGACGCGGTGTATGAGCGGGCGAAGGAGCAGCTGGATTTCTGGGTGGCCCAGATGGCCAAGCTGGAGAAGATCGCCCGGGGCTGTGCCACGGAAATGGGCATGACGATCTCCAGCCGCTGCCGGCTGGTGGTGCCCAAAGGGAAAAAGGAACCGGCCGCGGATCCCCTTGCCCAGCTGCAGCAGAAGTTCCGCAGTGGTTAAGGGAGGGGCGGAATGTTTGACCAAAACCGGGCGGACTTCGTCTGTGAGTTCCTGGAACTGCTGGCCTTCGGCAGCGGCGAATTTGCCGGGCAGCCCTTCCGGCTGCAGCAATGGCAGAAGGATCCCCTGCGGGAGTTCTACGGCACCCTGGACGCAGACGAGGAGACCGGGCAAGTTTACCGCCATTACCAGTACCTGTACGAGGAGATCCCCAAGAAGAACGGCAAGACGGAAGTTGCCGCCGGTCTGGGTCTTTACCATCTGGTGGCCGATGGGGAGAAAAACCCACAGGTCTACATCTGCGCGGCCGACAAAGAGAACGCCTCCATCTGCTATAACGCCATGTGCGCCATGGTGGATGCGAGGCCCTGGCTGGGTATGCGGGTCAAGCAGGTGCCCAGCAAAAAGGAGATCCAGCTGCGGGATGGCAGCGGCTTCATTAAGGTGCTGAGCTCGGAGGCCTACTCCAAGCACGGCTACAATGCCTCCTGCGTGATCTTTGACGAGCTCCACGCCCAGCCCAACCGGGCGCTGTGGGACGTCATGACCTTCGGTGCGGGCTCTGCCCGGCGCCAGCCGGTGTGGATCGTGCTGACCACCGCCGGCGATGACCCGGACCGAAAGTCCATCGGCTGGGAGATTCACCTGCAGTGCCGCCGGATCCTGGCGGCCCGTGCCGGCACCGGCCCCATGGAAGACGACAACCCCATCTGGCTGCCCATCATGTACGGCATGCCGGACGATCCGGACGAATGCGCCAAGATCGATATTTACGACGAGGCGGTCTGGCGGCGGTGCAACCCCTCCATCGGCGTGACGGTGCCCCTGCGGACCATCCGTCAAGAAGCCAGGGAGGCCCGCCAGAACGAGGCAAAGGAGCGGCTGTTCCGGTGGCTTCGGCTGAACCAATGGATCTCTACCAAGTCCGTGGGCTGGCTGCCGCTGCCTCTGTACGACAAGACCCAATGGCATGCGCCAAAGCTGGAGGAGATATACAAAGGCAATCAACTGCGCCGGGAGATGCGGCGCACCCTGCGGGGAAAGAAATGCTACGGCGGCCTGGACTTGGCCACCACCACGGACCTGGCGGCCTTCGTGTTGGAGTTCCCGCCCCAGCCCGGGCTGGATCACTGGGTGGTGCTGTTCTGGGCCTGGCGGCCCGCTGAGGGCGTGATCGAAGCGGAGAAGCGGGACCATGTGCCGTACCGGGATTGGGCGAGAGCCGAGTATCTGACCCTGTGCGACGGCGATATGGTGGACTTCATGCAGATCGAGGACACGATCCTGCAGGCCAGTAAGGATTTCCGGCTGATGGTGTTGGGCGTAGACCCGTACCTGAGCCGCATGATGAGCGGACGGCTGGAAAAGGCCAAGCTCACCACCGTGGAGATCCGGCAGAACATGGCGGACATGAGTCCCGCCATGAAGGATATCGAGGTACAGCTGCGGGGCGGTCAGATGGTCCACGAGCACAACACCTGCGCCCGCTGGAACTTCGGCAATACCCGCTGCGCCACTGACGGCAATGCGAATATCAAGCCCATGAAGAACCTGTCTACGGGCAGGATCGATATCACGGTCGCGTGGATTATCTGCCATGCGACGGCCATGCTGGCCCCGGCCAACTCCCTTTCGGAGCGGGTGGCCGCCGGCGAATGGCACATGTAACGGAAGGAGGAGATCGGATGAACACCAGTAAAACTGTCGAGCTGCTGGTCGTGATTCTGTTTTTCTGTGGTGTGGCCCTGATTGCAGCAGGGCTTTGGCTGTTCAGCGTACCGCTGGCGATGATCTTTATGGGCATCGCCGTGCTGTACTTAGCGGCCGGCATCAGTAAAACTGCAAAATCCAACGAAAAGGACGGTAAGAAATGAAGCTATCGGAAGCACTCTTTTCCCCGGTGCAGGAGCACAGGTCCAGAAGCCCCACCCGGGGCGTCAACAACGTGGCCGCAGCGGTGGCCACAGGCCCGCTGTACGGCGTGGCCGGGAACATTCCCAGTCGGGAGAATGCCCAGAAGCTCTCCGCGGTGTATGCGGCCGTGGAGATCCGCAGCGACGATATGAGCTGCATGCCCAGCTACGTGCTGAACACCAAAACCCTGGAACGGGTACCGGAACATCCGGTCCTGTTCCTGCTGAACGTTCGGCCCAATGCCCTGATGACACCCCAGGTGCGCAAGAAGCTGCTGGAGCGCAGCATCCTGTACACCGGCGCAGCCTATGATTGGATCATCCGGGATCCCTTCACGAGGGAGCCGGTGGAGTTGGTGCCTCTGGTGGGTGATCTGGTGCGGGTCCGGGTGGATAAGCACCGGCGGTGCTGGTATGACGTGACGGATCCTGTCACCAAGGAGGTCTTCTGGCTGCCCCAGGAGGATGTGTGCCACTACAAGGGCCCATCCAATGACGGCATCCATGGCCAGTCGGTCCTGACCCATGCGGCCCAGACCATCCGAGCCGGCCTTGCCGCTCTGGATTACAACAAGGCCTTCTATGAGTCCGGCGGTCAGCCCTCCGGCATCCTGACGGTGGAAGGTGACTTCTCCGGCTACGTCCACGACGCAGACGGCAACCCCACCGGTAAGACCCAGAAGGACGCCATCCGTGATGAGTGGGAGAAGATCCACGGCGGCACTGCCAATTCCCACAAGATCGCCGTGCTGGACTACGGTATGAAATACCAGGCCCTTTCCATCAGCCAAAAGGACGCCATGTTCATCGAGCAGCAGTCCCAGACGGTGGAGGATATTGCCCGGTACTTCATGATGCCCCTGTATAAACTCCAGAGCGGAAAGCAGAGCTACAATTCCAACGAGCAGAATGCCATCGAGTACATGGGGCGCTTGCAGCCCCGGGTGTCCCAGATGGAGGAGGAGCAGACCTGGAAGCTGCTCAGCCTGGAGGACATCGATGCGGGCATCGAGATCCGCTACAACATGATGGCGCTGCTTCGTTCCGATCAGGCCAGCCGTGCGGCCTACTACAAGACCATGCGGCAGGAGGGCATCTACAACATCGACGAGCTCCGGGCTCTGGAGGATCTTCCCAAGGTCGACGGCGGCGATGAGTACGCGGCCAGCCTGAACTATGTGCCCCTGAGCCTGTGGAAGGAACTCAGCATCAAACGCAACGGCGGCGGAAGCGCCGGGGAGGTGAAATAAATGGCAACCATAAACCTGAAGGGCGAGCTGATCCCCGACGATTGGGCAGAGGTATACCGCTTCTGGGGTATCACCGCCGGTTTCTACTGTCCGGCAGACGTTCGGGCGGTGATCGAAGCCCTGGCGCCCGGCGAGGAGCTGGTGCTGGAGATCAACAGCATCGGCGGCAGCGTGGACGACGCGGCGGAGATCTACAGCATGATCCAGAAGCTGGCAAATCCCACCCGGGCGGAGATCCAGAGCCTTGCGGCCTCGGCCGCCAGCTATTTCCCTCTGGCCTGTGACCGGGTAGAGATCGCCCTGCCGGCTCAAATGATGATCCATTGCGCCAGCTGGGGCGTGCGGGGCAACAAGCACGACCACGAATGGGCGGCCAAGCAGCTGGACGTCACCGACAAATCCATCCTGGACACCTACTGCCGCAAGTGCGGCGAAAAGGCCGACCGGGCAGAGCTGCAGCGGATGATGGAGGAGGAGACCTACCTGTCCGCCCAGGAGTGTCTGCGGCTGGGCCTGGTGGATGCGATCATCGGCGAAGCTGCCGACGCCGGCGCTCCCATGGCTTTGGTGGCGTCGGTCCACGACAATACCGTCCGGGCTATGCGGACGCTGCCGGACATCCGGGAGCTGAAGGCCCGCAGAGACGCCCAGTTTGACGAACTAAAGCAGCAGCTGGCCGCAGAGCAGGCCAGATACACAACCTGATATCAACCATTTTAAGGAGGAAAAGAAAATGTCCAGATTTGAAACTACCCGCAAAGACCTGAACGACCTGCTGGCCAAGCGTGCCGGCTATCTTGCCCAGGCGGAGGCAGAGCGGACCAAGGGTAACCTGGAAGCCGCAAAGTCCGCCATGAACAGCGCCACCGCGCTGAATCCCCAGATCGACGATCTGAAGGCCCTGGTGGACGAGGCAGACCGCTATGCCGATGCCCACGCTGCCCACTACGGCACTGACCGTAAGGACAGAGAGGAAATGGGCAAGGCCCTGGCGGCCGGTGAGCGCGTCCGCATCTCCATGGCCGATACCATGGCCGGTCTGCGCCAGAATGCCGGCGTACTGGCCGGTAATTCCATTGTGATGCCCCAGGGCGGCGGTGCGGAGATCCGCGACGGCCACAATGCCTACACCTCCAGTCTGATCGACCAGGTCAACGTCGTAAGACTGGAAGGCTTGGGTGGCTGGGAGGAGCCTTACGTGGTGTCCGATCCCGTTGCCGCAGGCGGCAAGATCGCAACCGTGGCCGGTACTGCCCGGGCTACCACCGATCCCACCTTTGCCAAGGCCAAGCTGGCAGCCTATGAGGTCAGCACCACCAGCTTCGTGGACCGCAACATCGGTCGCCTGAGCCCCGCGGACTACGCCGCCAAGGTGGAGGCCATGGCTATGCGCAGCCTGCGCCGGAAGATCAACGGTCTGATCGTTAACGGCGACGGCCAGGCATCCCCCGACGTGTTCGGCTTCCTGAATGCCAAGAACACCGACGGTGCCAACATCTTCCACGCCCTGGCCAAGATCGGCGCTGTGGGCGCCGACACCCTGAGCAATCTGGTGTTTGCCTACGGCGGCGACGAGATTGTGGGCGCCAATGCCCGGCTGGTGCTGTCCAAGGCCAACCTGCAGGCCCTGGGTGCTCTGCGGGGCGAACAGGAAAAACAGCGTCTTTTCAAGATCACTCCCGACGCCGGCTCTCCCAGCACCGGTGTGATCGAGGATGGCGGCCTGATCGTTCCTTACACCCTCAGCGCCGACATTGGCAACACAAAGCTGGGCTACGGTGATCCCTTCAACTACATGCTGGCTCTGTACGGCGACTACGTGATCCGCGTCGATGAATCCGTTAAGGCAGTCGAGCGTATGATCGCCGTGCTGGGCGACGTGTCTGTCGGCGGCAACCTGACCGTTGACAAGGGCTTCGTTACTCAGGAAATCGGCGGCTGATCGGCATGGTAGTCAGTCAGGAGGAGCTTGCCCGCTATTGCAAGCTGGATGAGCCGGAGCTGATCGCCGAAGCGGTGGCTCTGGCGGAAGTGATGGAGTCCAAGCTGAAGCGCAAGGGCTGCGTGGATACCCCCGCAACTCACGGAGACTTCTGCCTGGCGGTGAAGGCCATGACCCGGCATGAACTGGACAACCCTGGGGAGAAAATTCCCCAGGGCATTCAGGACATGATCAACGAGCTGAAGCTGGTGAAGCCTGCCGGAGGTGATGGGGTATGAACGCAGGAAAGCTGCGGCACCGGATTACCTTCCAACGGCCCACCGAGGAAAAGGACCGGCTGGGCGGATATAAGGATGACTGGATTAACTGGGTCACCGTATGGGCTCAGATCAGCCCGGTCTCCGGCAAGGAATATCTGTCCCAGGTGCAGGCCCACGTGGTGACACACAAGATCTATTGCCGGTACCGGCACGGCATTACGCCCAGTCTGCGCATCCGGTTCGGCGATCGGGTGTTCCGGATCCTCTCGGTGCTCAACTGGGACGAGCGGAACGATGGACTGACCATCATGTGCGAGGAGCTGGTCGGATGGACTCCCTGAAAGATTTTGACAGCTTCATAAGGAGTTGCGACCGGCTGGCCGGGCAACTGGAACAGAAGCAGCTGTCCGCGGCGGTGAGGAAGGGCACCAAACTGGTACAGCGGGCGATCGCCTCGGCGGCACCGGAGGACTCCGGCGACCTGAAAAAGGGCCTGATCCTGCTGAAGGAACAGCGTCACCCCAAGGGAAAGGCTGTGTATCAAGTCACCATGGACCGTCAGATGAATGCAGTCTTTCAAAAGCCGGTCCGGAATCCGATCCGCAGCAAGTCCAAGATCGCCTACTATCCCGCCTCCCAAGAGTACGGCTACTTTACCCGCCGGCCGGGCGGCGGCATGGTCTATGTAAAAGGCGACGGCAGTCAGGCCACCATGAACAAGGTGCCCGGAAAATATTACATGCGCACCGGCGCGGATGTGGTAGGCGAGGCGGCCAAGAACGCCATTGCCAAGCACATCCTGGACGAGATCGCGCAGGAATGGGGAGGCTGAGATGGAAGAAAAAGGACTTCTTTTGGAGGAAACGCTCAAAGCCGCCCTGGCGGCGGTGGAGGGGCTTTCCGGCCGGGTGTGCCCGGTGGTGGATATCCAGAAAAACACCGGGCCGCTGGCTGTCTACGAGCAGCAGGACGAAAGCCAGGAGCATGCCATTGACGGCCTGTCCGGGCTGTGCTCCGCGGTTTTTCGCATCCACGTGATCCACGGGACATATCAGAAAATGCGCCTGTTGGCCGAGCAGGTCAAGGGCGCGATCCAGGCGCTGCGGCAAAGCGAGTCGGGTGCTCTGCAGATCGAGGAGGTCACTGTTAAGCTGGCCTCCCCGGATCTGTATGAGGGCCACATCCAGCAGTACCGCAGGACCTATCAAGTAACGATCCAATATCAAATCAAGGAGGATATGTAATTATGGCAAAATCCAGATCCGTCGGCACCAAGTTTACTGTCGACACCAAGGCCGTGGGCGGCCTGTCCAGCATCGGCGGCGTGGAGGTCTCCGCAGACACCACGGACGTGACCTCTCTGGACAACAAGGACGGCTACAAGGAGTATTTGGGCGGTTTTAAGGACGGCGGCGAGGTGCCGCTGGAGGGCTTCCTGGACGGCGAGGACGAGGGCCAGGAAGCTATGTACGCAGCCATGGAGGATCAGGAGGAACATGAATTCGCAATCGTGTTTCCCGCCGGTATTGGCAAGACCTGGAACTTCAAAGGCGTTGTGACCAAGTTTGCCACCTCTGCGGCTGTAGGCGATGCGGTTAAGTACTCTGCCTCCGTGAAGGTCTCCGGCAAGCCCACGCTGGCCAAGTCTGCCACTTAAGGAGGGTTGACCCATGGCAAGAAAATGTTATGCCCTGACGCTGGGCGGTGAGGTCTTCAAACTGCGTCTGACTCTGGCAGGCCAGAAGCAGCTGCAGCAGAAGAATCCCGACATGCCGGTGCTGGCCACCGTCATGAGCGCGGCCGACGATCCTGCGGACATGGAGAATCTTCTGACCGCCGCCCTGAACTGGGAGGGCAACCAGAACCCCGTCCACGACGGCGCGGAGCTGTACGACCGGATGGTGGATGCAGGCTACTGCGGCGCCAAGCGCTTTATGGAGGTGGCTCTGAACATCGCCCACAATGCGGGCCTGATCGATGAGGACGAGCGCCGGAAAGTCTGCGCCGGCGTGACCCGCCAGCTGGACCGGGCTTTTGATGATCTGGCCGGCGACCCCGCGGACGACGGGGCAGAGGAGGGCGAGGAAGGCTCGGAGGGCCCTATCCTGAAGACGCTGGACGCCTGACGATCGAAGACCTCCGTCACCGTATGCACGTGGCGGGGGTCAGTCCCCTGGAGTCCTGGGACTGGACCTGGGGCGAAGGGTGCGAGGCGGTGAACGCCTACGCCCAAAGGGAAAATGACAGATCGAAAAAACAAGCGGTGGCGCTTTATAACGCTGCCGCCTTTTTAATTCATTCGCTGAAGGTGTCCTTCTCCGGAGGCGAATACAAGAAATTCTCCGAAGCCTTCCCGGGCTATGAAGCGGAAAGTGCCGAGCCCGGCGAAATGACGGACGAGGCCATGTATGCGGTTGTCCGGGCATTGAACGCCAGCTTCGGGGGAGAGGAGGTGGACTGATGGGCGCAGTCAGAAATTTGTTTGTAAGAATCGGCGGCGATGCCAGCGGAGGTGTGAACACCTTCCGAAAGGTCAGCACCGCCGCTGGCAACACCAAGGAGAGCGTCAAACAGTCGACCGCACAGATCCGGAAATCCATCCGGGAGAGCTTCGCCTCTGCTGTGCCGTCGATCAAAGAGTACACGGCCACGGTGAGCAGAACCAAAGAGGCACACCAGGCGGCCGTGCAGAACATTGGCCGCCTGTCCGATCAGATCGCTCAGCTGGAGAACGTGTACGGCACTATCAAAAATGCCACGGACGGGCTGAATCTCTCCAAATCCCTGGGTGACCAGATTGCGGAGACGGAGAAGCAGTTGGATGCCATCAATGCCAAGATCCACAAGACCCAGACGGCGATCTCCCGGATCGGCGCTCCCAGATCCGCCGGAAAGGCAGAGCGGCTGGAGAGCCTTCAGGAGGAGCTGCGAGGGCTGATGGTGGAATCCGATGAAACGGCGGCTCACCTGCGGGCCCTGGATCAGGCGGCGGAACGGGTCGGCCCGGACAACATGGGCCTTGCTTCCGCCAAGGGACTGGGGCAGCTGCAACAGAAGATAACCCAGACCCGCAACGAACTGCAGACCACCAAAATGGTGGCCCAGGAGACAGGCCAGAAACTGAAGGATTTGAGAGTAATGCCTACCATTGGCCGAGCGCTCAAAGGCATCGGCTCGGCAGCGGGCCAGGCCGCCAAGTCCGGCGCCCAGCGCCTGTGGGAGCGGCTGAAAAGCCTGGGCAGCAGCGCTGCCCGGGGAATTACCGCCCTGCCGGGTAAGTTGCGGGATATCGGCAAAGGCGCTTCTGCGGGCTGTGGTGGCCTGGGGAAGATGGTCAAATCTATCCGCAATATCGGCCTGGTCAGTCTGGGGCTTCGGGTCGCTTCCGGTATGTTCGGCCGGCTTCGTTCCATTATCAGCGAGTACATCTCCCAGAATGAGGCGCTGAATGCGTCGGTCACCGCCATGAAGACCCAGTTGGGCGAGGCGCTGGCGCCGGCCATCAATCTGGTGCTGCAGGCAATGCAGCGGCTGATGCCGGTGGTGACAGCGGTATCCAATGCCGTCAGCGCAGTGTTTTCCGCCCTGTTTGGCAAGGTATCGGCCACCGGCAAGGCCATCACCGCCTCCGCAGAGGCGGCAGGTGCGGCGGCTGACAGTCTGAGCACCTACGGCTTTGACCAGATAACCAAGGAGACAGACACGGCCTCCGGCGGTGGCAGCAGTGCCGGCACGGATATGACAGCGCAGTTGGCGGAGCAGTCCGCCCTGGTGCAAAAGCTGACCGCATGGATCGCTCAGCTGAAGGCTGCTTTCATGGCAGGCGATTGGGCTGGTATTGGCTCTATCATTGCCGATACGGTCAATAAGGCGGTGGACGCCGTTGCCAAGGTGGACGTGGGTACGAAGGTGGGCGAATTCGCAAACAACCTGTTCACCACGCTCCACAGCACCGTCACCGGGATCGATTTCATGGGCATCGGCGCCACCGTCGGTCAGAAACTGACGGATGCCTTCCGGGCAATCAACTGGAACACCGTGGGTGAAACTGTAGGCGGTGCGCTGCTGGCGCTGCCCTCGATCCTCGTGGGCTTTGTGTTCAATACTGACTGGGGTACGGTCAGCGGATCGATCAGTCAGATGCTGACCTCGGCGCTGAATACCGTCACCAATTGGCTCCGGTCCATCGATTGGCTGCAGCTGGGACCCTGTATCTCGGATATGATTGCCGGTGTGGATTGGGCAGGGCTTGCCACAAGTCTGTTCACCTGTCTGGGCACCGCCCTTATGTCGATGCTGTCCGGCCTGTGGAGCGTGATCGAAGAGGTGGTGCACAGGATCAGCGATTACTTCTCCGGGAAGATCGACGCAGCCGGCGGCAACGTGGCCCAGGGTCTGCTGAACGGCTTTGTGGACGGCGTCCGTAGCGGTTGGGGATGGGTGTCCCAGAACGTGATCCAGCCTTTCGTCAGCTGCTTTGACGGCTTGGCCAACTGGTTCAATACGGCGATCGCAACGCCGCTGAAGAATGCCTTCACCGGCATCAAGACCATGGGCGTGCAGGCCTTCCAGGGACTCTGGAGCGGCGTCCGGGGCTGGCTCAACAAGCTGATCGGTGGTGCGGAGTCCGCTGTGAACGGCGTCATTAAGGGCATCAACGGCCTGATCCGTTCGTTCAACAAGATCGCATCCGTCGGCAGCTACTTCGGCCTGAATCTGTCCATTTCTACCCTGGGCACGGTGAGCCTTCCCAGGCTTGCCAGAGGCACGGTGGTGGATGAGCCCACCGCTGCCATCGTGGGCGAAGCGGGCAAGGAGGCAGTCATGCCCTTGGAGAATCATACCGGCTGGATCGCGGATCTGGCGAAGCAGATCAATCAGCAGGGCGGCGGCAAGGCCCAGTCTCTGGCCTTTGCCTTCTACTTCCGCAGCCGGAAGCTGGCGGAATACGTGATCGCTGACGTGAACCAGATCACCCGGGAGACCGGCACCTGCCCGATCTACATTTAAGGAGGCATGCTATGGAGCTTATGCCAATCGAGCTGTCCATCGATGGGGTGACCGTCCGGTCCCCCAAGGTGGGCGGCATTACCCGTAAGACAGAAAAAATATGGTCCAAGAACACCGGCCGCACCGCCTCGGCCCGGATGCAGGGGACCATCAAAGCCATTAAAACCACCTATTCCATCGCATGGCCGCCCCTGACCCAGGAGGAGCAGGAGCTGATCGAATCGCTGGTCAGCGACAAGAGCAAGCCCTTCCACATCCTGCAGGTGCGGCGGCCCAGCGGCGACGTCTGGGAACTGGAGTGCTACTTCGGTACGCCCTCCTTCACGGAGTGGGATATGCTGGGCGGCCAGTGGCGCTGCCTGGATGGAAAAGTGGACGCAATTGAAAGGTGAGTGCTATGTATCAAGTTTCTGAAGCATTTGCGGCGGCCATGAAAAGCCGCCCCTATATCGCACGGATCACCCTGGATGGTACCGACGTCATTGAGGGTGATCCGGTGCAGGAGATCGTCTTCCGGGGCGGCGCCAACGCCAGTCCGGACACGGTGACCCTGGGCGGCGCCGTGTCCGGCTCGGTGGAGCTGACGCTGGATCAGACGCAGGTGACCTGCGCCATCGAAAGCCGGGAGCTGTTTGTGGAGCTGGGCATGGAACTGGAATCCGGCACGGAGTGGATCCCCATGGGCGAGTATACCGCCCAGGATCCGGTGGTCGACGACGGCGTACTGACGGTGACGGCCCTGGATGCCCTGGGTACCAAACTGGACGTAGACTATGAACCGCTGGAAGGTTTTGACTTTGCCTCCGGCGTGTCTTCTACGGCCTTCCTGGCGGCGCTGTGCGCCCGCCGGGGCGTGGAGGTCAACGTGGACGGGCTGGCGGATATCGTCCTGCAGGGCTCTCCGGAGGGCTTCACCGAGCGCCAGATCGTCGGGTTTATTGCCGCCCTGTACGGCGGCTTTGCCCGTGTGGATCGCTTGGGTGTGCTGCGGATCTGCCGCTACACCCAGACGGATGCGGTGATGACCGCGGATGATTACTATGAGGACGGGCTGGAAGCCGCTACCTACACATTCCAGGCCGGGTGGCTCAAGTGCCGAAATCCCGGGACCAATGTGACGCTGATCTCCGGCGATCCGGAAGCGGCCCAGGGCTTCTATCTGGAAAGCCTGTGGATGACGCAGGAGCGGCTGGATGATCTGTGTGCCTCCGCCATGGGCGCCTACATGCCGGCGCAGAAGCTGTCCTTCCTGGGGGATCCCCGGTTGGATCCCGGCGATATCATTCAGGTGCAGACCCCGGCCGGCGAGGCCGCCGTGCCGGTCATGACGATCTGCCATGAGTTCGACGGCGGTCTGATCACCACCGTCAGCGCCGCCGGCCAGGCCAAGACTGCAGAGCCCACCAGTCCGGTGATGCAGGCGGTCAACAATGCCGCAAAGAAAATGACCCAGCAGGAGGTGTTCAACAAATTGACAAACAACGGAGAACTTCAGGGCCTGTATATGCAGGATGGTCAGCTGTATATCAACGCATCGTATTTGCGTGCGGGTACCCTGGATGCGTCTTTGATTAAGGTGATCAATCTGATTGCGGAGAAGCTGTCTTCCGTAAGCGGATCCTCCGAGATCCGCATAACCGGTGCCGAACTGCGGATGCTGTACGAAGGCCTGGAAACACTTTTGATAAATAATGAGTTCGGTGCAGATCCCATTATGTACCTGAACGCATACGAGGATGGCGTACTGACGGATGCGGCTGAGCTGACGGCGCGAAAGCTCGGCCTTGGCGGCAGCGGAATTGCCCGGAAGCTGGAGCTGGGTGTCAATTCAGATGGAAAGCCTTACCTTATCCTCGGGGATTCTACTTCGGATTATCCCAAATACCTGGATTGGATAAACGTTGGATCCGGATTGCAAATTCCTGCCGGAACCGAAGATCCGCAACAGAATATCGCCTCTGTGGTCGTTCCATTTGGACAGTTGCCTAGTTCTGGCTACGCATGGAAAGAGCTGCCCGCCCTTGATATTACAAAAGTAATAAACATCACAGGAAGATGCTTTAATGAGAACGAATGTAACATGTTCCCAGTATATCTCGGAGGTTCTATTGGAGCATATTGTTGGGTTGATTCTAGTGGCATCGGTGTGCGGGCGGTGCAGGATATGAGCGCCTTCCAGGCGGAATTTGTTGTCACGTATTTTTATTAGATTTGAGGTGACTGCGTATGGTAATTACAAAAAGCATAAAAATGGAGCTGAATGACCGACATTTGGTGCCGTCGGTGGATGTGATGCAGTATGACGCGAACACCAGAGCGCTGGAATTCCGTCTGTTCTGCAACGGAGAGCCTTGGACAATCCCGGACGGGCTGACCGCAGCGGTGTCTTATCGGAAGGCAGACGGCACGGTGGGCCTGTACGACACGCTGTCCGACGGTTCCCCGGCCGTGACTCTGGCAGAGAATATGGCCACGGCGGTGCTGGCCGAGCAGGCCCTGACCGCTGCCGGCCGGGCGGATCTGTCGGTGCTGCTGTTGGATGGTCAGGGCAAACGGCTCGCCACCTTCAGTATCATTCTCCGGGTCTGTCCGGATCCGGCGGCCGGCATGAAGGAGAGCAAAAACTATATCAATATGTGCGTCTATATGCCCCAGCCGGCGGCAGGCGCCGCAGTAGGTCAGTATCTGCAGGTGGAGGAAGTGAACGACGCCGGGCAGATCATCGGCTTGAAGGCGGTGGACGCGCCTACCGGCGGCGGGGTCACTGCATCGGAAAAGACTTTGATCCTGGATCTGTTCCGCAATGCCGCCTATACCGCAGATATGAGCGCAACCTTTGCCCGGCTTGAAGCCCTTTGGAGTGGTAGCGGTGATTCCGGGGATGGCGGCGATGATAACACTGGCGATAGCGGTGAGGAAGAAACCCACACCCATAGCTATACATCTTCCGTCACAACTGCGGCAACCTGTGAAACCGCTGGCGTGAGAACCTATACCTGCTCCTGCGGTCACAGCTATACCGAAGCAATCCCGGCAACTGGTCATAATTACGTGGATGGCGTTTGTGCTGTCTGCGGAGCGGCTGACCCGGATTATGAGGAACCCGAAAGCACCGAGCCTGTGTACACTCTGGCAGAAGCCACTACTTTTGCTGGTGACGGCTCCGATGTGATTGATACCGAACTGGCATTGTTATCCGAAAGGGATAGTGTATGGTCTATTTCCATCACCACGAATGTCGGTGCGTTTAGCTGGGCAAGGCAACATATTCTTGAGATTGCAGATAATAATTTCAGTTATGCGATTGCGGCGAATGGTAAATATAATGTACGTATTGGGCTAAGTGGCATAAACGAAAACACCATCTTCCCAAAAGACACCGCTGATGCAAAGGCGGTAATTGCCAGAATATCGGGAGGTGTGATCCGTGTATATTATGCCGCTGATGGTGCGGTCACATCTATCGATGCCGCAGCTCCGAATAACAATACGCCTCAAAGCACAAACACGCTCAAAATCGGTAGCAGCTTCAATGGAACTGTAAACAATATGGCGGTGTATATGCGTGAGCTGACAGAAGCCGAAATCAAGGAATACCTGGGGGTGAGCGCATGACATTGTACGATATTGACGGCAACCAGATCGCCGTTGGCGGCGGCTCTGTTTCTGGCACTGTCGGACTTGCTAATCTGTCCGAGGAAATCGTCAATAAGGTCATTGCGGTGGATGAAAACACTCCGATTTACAACCTTTTGGATATTTCCAAAGTATCCATAGGTCGGTACGAGGGTACAAATTTCAACCACTATTATACCGCTTACCGCACATCCGATTATATCCCTGTGTCCGCTGGACAGACCTATGTGGCGCAATCGTGGGATACCTCGGGCAATTACGGGTATGATTGCGCAATGCTGTACGGTGCTGACAAGGCCGTGTTGCAGAAACTCACCACGGCCGGCAATGGCACTATCCATTATTGCATCTTCACCCCCGAAGTAAACGGCTATGTACGTTACTGCTATAACTATTCCGAAACCGCCAATCCTATGGTCTATATCGGTCTGGCAACCACGGACACTTTCGTGGCATACACAGGCAAAACCCTGTCTGGTGATGTTAATTACGAGATTGCCAAAGACTTTAAGGGCATGATTCGCCGGGATGTTGAGCCGTCCAACCTTTACGGAAAGACGGTGTACATGATCGGTGACAGCAATTCCGATAACTGGAGCAACGGCACAGCAAAGGAACTGGAAAAACGGTACGGCTGTACTGTAGTTGGCTTGGGCAAGTATGGTGCAAAGTGGGCAACCACCACGGATGCCTCCGACACGGATAGCAACAACGCAATCGGTCAGTTTAACAACTTCATTTCTGCCGTGGGCATTGACGAAAGCACATATCTGTTCCCCGATGATGTGGTACTGCTGTTTATGATGGGCACGAACAATGGCTGTGGCACTTTCGATGCAAGCAACGAGGATGTGACTACGCCGGGCGGCGCTATCAACTATATCTTGAAACGAGCCAAGTACTACGGCAGAAAAATCCCTATCGGCATCTTCTTACCGTGGAGTGGCTCTAACAATGACCAGCTTGCGGCTGCGGCAGAGTATTACAAAATTCCGTACTTTGATATCGCCGCAATCATTGCGGACGATACACCCACCAGCGGCTTGACAAGGCCTGATGGTACTACTGTATCGCAGAACTATATCACGGACGGTGGTAATCACCTTGCGGCAAATGGCTGGGAAATGTTCAAGCGCATTGCCCATCCGTGGATTGCATACGAAATCTAGATAAAAGGAGGGTTATCTGTGTTCAAATTCGCATTGACTGCCGGGCATTATCTGGGGACGGCCGGTAAGCGGTGCCTGAAATCCCTGGATCCCAATGAAACCCGGGAATGGGTCCTCAATGACCGCATTGCCGACAAAGTGGAGAAACTGCTGCAGGGCTACGTCGGCTGGGAGATGATCCGCACCGACGACACCACCGGCAAACAGAATATCGACCTTACGGCCCGGGTAAATGCCGCCAACAATTTCGGGGCGGTCTTCTACCTGTCTCTTCACCACGATGCCGGCATCGGCGGCGGTACCGGCGGCGGTATCACCGTCCACATCTACAAGAAGGCCAGCGCCGCCTCCGAGGACTGGCAGAAGGCACTCTACACCGCCCTGATCGCCCACACCGGTCTGAGGGGCAACCGGTCCAACCCGCTGGTAAGGTCCAACCTGTACGAATGTCGGGAGACCGAGATGCCCGCCGTACTGCTGGAGCTGGGATTTATGGACAGCGCCACGGACGTGCCTGTGATCCTTTCCGAGGAGTATGCGGACAAGTGCGCCGCTGCCATTGTGGAAGTCCTGGTGGCCCGTGGAGGGCTTGTAAAGAAGGAGGCCCCCGAGCCTGAGCCGGAGGGAAAGAAACTGTACCGGGTCCAGGTGGGTGCCTACGCCGTCAGGGAGAACGCCGAGCGCATGGCCGCCCAGCTGCAGGCTCAGGGCTATAAACCGTACATCGTGGAGGGCAGCGCATGAGTGAATGGACCGCGGCGGAGATCTGGGCCGCCATTTTAGCGGTGGCCTCTGCCATCGTGCTGCTGGCCAATGCTGCCGAGAAGATCGGCAAAGCCGTGCATAACGCCAAGGCGCCAAATCTCCAGCAGAACCAGCGCATTGAGGCTCTGGAGAAGCGAATGGAAACCGCAGAGAAAAAGCTGGACAATGACAAGCACCACTTTGACGCCATCGATGCCAGCAACCGTGTCACCCAGGTGGCACTTCTGGCTTTGTTAGATCATGGCATCGACGGCAACAACATCGATCAGATGCAGCACGCCAAAGAGGAACTGCAAACACACCTTATCAACCGTTGAGGAGGAAAATATGGATTACACAAACATCATCAATACTCTCATCAGTTTCGCGTCCGTCATCATGGCGGTCCTGGCCGGCCTGGTCTTCGTGACGAACATCATCGTGCAGGTGGCAAAGAATCTCTTTGCTAAACTGCCCACCAACTATCTGACGATCATCGTATCGATCCTGGTGACGGTGCTGGCTCTGTTCATCGCAGCGGAGATCATGCAGATCACTATCATGTGGTACTACGCGGTCGGTGCCGTCATTCTGGGCATCTTTGTGGCCTACGCAGCAATGTTCGGTTTCGATAAATTTAAAGAAGCCTGGGACAAGCTGAAGGCCCTGAAGGGCATGGCGTAAAAAGAATCCCTCCCCGGACAACCGTCCGGGGAGGGCAATAGTGAGGGCAATAGAAAAAAATTCGTCTCAGCTTTGCGCCAGTATCGGCCATTGCTGGAAAATGCATAATATTGAATCGCATTAAAATTTAGAAAGAAAAATCCCGGGTTTACCTCTTTTGAGAGTAAATCCGGGATTTTGGCGGAGTGAGAGGGATTTGAACCCTCGCGCGCTTTTTAGACGCCTACTCCCTTAGCAGGGGCAAGGGGTAAGCGAAAATGTGGATAATAGGTCGTGTAAAATGGCATTTATTTACGGGAATCCGGGTTAAACCTGAACTTTCCGAAAATATGCGGTGCAGCATGGGGGCAATGAGTTTTTTGGTGCCTGCGGCGTTCAGTGCGCCATGGCTGCACTGGGGCGGCTTACTGGGTGCTGTTTCGATTGAATCGCTCCAGCTTGTTCACTGCGGCCAGCATGGGATCCACGGTGACGTGGATGTACTTCTCCGTGGTGGAGAAACGGCTATGACGCATGACCTTCTGGATGATACTGGGCGGGATGTTCTCCATGGCCAGAGACGTGGCTGCTGTATGGCGGCAAGAGTAAGGCGGGAGCCGCTTGCAGCCGGCACGCTCCAGCGTTTCGTAGTACCGGTCATAGAAATTGTCTTTGTTGATGCAGATCAGCTTTTCGCCGGGGGTGTGCTCGCACAGGTCGTCCAGCACCGGGATGATGATATCCGCCAGGACGATGGGTGTCTCCTTGCGCTCCTTGGTCTTTTTGCCGGCGCCGCGGATCTGTTTACCATCCCAGTCAATGTGGCTCTTGAGGCCGCACATGAGCTCACCGGGCATCATGCCGGTATAGATCATCAGCAGCACGTAGCCTGTCCACCAGTTGCCGGCGACATAGTCGCTCCACAGTTTGGTGACATCTTCCTGGGGGAAGGCCTCCTGCTGTTTTGCATTCAGATCCGGCAGCTCGATATACTCGGCCAGATTCAGGGGGACGTACTGATCGGGCAATGCCAGCTGGTAGAGCTTGGACAGCAGATCCTTGATATCCCGGGCGGGATAGAAGGTCTTGGCGTTACGGTCCACCATGCCCTGCAGATCGGCCACGGTCAGCAGATCGATGCGGACAAAGGAGTCCTTCTCGATCTTTCGCCATACGATGGCGTACTTCTCCTTGCGGGACTCGGACAGCTTACCGTACTGCTTGGTGGCCTGGAACTGCTGCCACAGGTCATTGATGGTCGGGGTGGTCTTGGGTTTCTCGTTTCGCAGGATAGGAAGGTACTCCATGGCTTCTTTCTTGGTCTTAAAGCCGCCCTTCTTGGTTTTGACGGCCTTGGATTTTCCGTCGATGAGTTTGTAGCCGTGGACCACGGCGGCCTCCCAGGTGCTACCGCGCTTGTAGACGGAGCCGCTACCGTTGGGGCGGCGCTTGTACTTCCGTTCGGCTGCTTGTTTCCGGCCGCAGATGTGGCAGAAGATAGCGCCTTCGGGCAAGGGGGTATTACATTTGATGCAGTCCAAAATTTGCTCCTTTCTTGGATTCGCAAGCGTTTGCGAATGTGGTTGACATGGAGCAGACTGCCGTGGTACAATAAATGGGCAGACTGCTCCTATCTGTGGTGGATGGGGTGTCTCGTCTTAGCCGCTCCGGTGCGCCAACACCGGGGCGGTATTTTATTTATTCATCTTCTTTGAGATCGACGCCACCTCTGGCGGCGTACCATTGCGCTTCGGCAATGAAGGGTTCTGGAGGTGCGTTTGATGCTTGTTCAGCGGGTGGAATCCATGCGTTTGAGGTCTGGTCATCCGGCAATTTGTAAGTGTTTCTTACCTGTTCACCGGATGGTTTTTGGGTGTTTGCCGTTGCCTGCCAAACGGTGCTTCTCCATGGCGGCTTTGCATATTCGTTTTCTTTGTAGACTTTGATGATGAGGTTGCACCCATAGTACAGGCCATCCGTTCCGCCGGTTACGGTGGCGATGGTGCATTGCGTGATGCAGTCGCCAAAATTGGCGTCGATGTCCCGGGCTAGGTCGGCAGATAGGTTGCCGATTTGACCGTGGGGGCTCCATACTGCGTAGGCAGGGGCACCTCGGTATGTGAAGGGGCGGAGCGCTATCTCGTCGCCAATGTGACAGGATGCAAGGATGCGTTGCCGGGAACTTCCGTCATCGTTTTTGTAGGTAACGCCAACGACCTTCGTGAAGATCGTGTCGACGAGAGTGTGCGTTGCCAGAAAGCCTTGCAGATTGCTGGTTGAGTTTATCACGATGTCGCCGGGGGCGACGACAGTTTGAGCGGAGTTATTGTTTCTGTGGCTGCTGCGTACAAGCCTGCGGGTGAATAGGATGCCGATAGCAAGAAAGGCTCCGGCCGGAATCAACATCGTGAGGTCGGGGGTGCCGTCAGGGCCGACGATCCCAAGAAGGCTTGCCAGAGTTAGGAAAAAGAAAAGGGTAGCTGCTACGGCGTTTCTGATCACAGGGAAAACTGCAAAGATGGCTAAGCCCACACCTAAAAACACGTAGAGAACGCGGTCACCAGCAGCCAGATCCGGGACGATCAGTGCGGACAGAGTCATAATGCCCCCGACCACAATAAAGAAGTTCTTCAGAAACTCTTTGAATTTACCCATGATCGTACTCCGGATTATTTTCCAGCTCTGCGCTGGCGCATGAGCTGCACCATGTCTCGGATGGTGTCCTTGTCGTCCTCACTGAGCTCCTTGAATCCGTTGTAAAAGCTGATGTCAACCTCGTCCAGAATATCGCGCTCGTCGGAAACGGCGGGCGCATTTTCTTTGCCGAGAAGGTAGTCGGTCGTTACGCCAAAGTATGCGGCAATCCGGTTGAGAGTCTCGCCACCGGGGGTGGCGCCGGTTTTCTTCCACTTGGTTGCGATGGAATTGCTTAGTCCGATTTCCTCGGCGGCTTTGTTGGGGCTCTTTCCTTTCTGTTTGCAAAGTTCGCAGAATACGTCATAAAACATAAATCCGACTCCTCGTTTTTGTACAAAACGACAAAACTTACCAAAGTAAGAAAACAATGCTTGACACATAACCGAGGTTAGGATATTATTGGGGCGTAACCTAACTTTGGTTAGGGGAAAGTAAGACGGCGGTAAGGTTTGGGTTTGTTTGATTGTTGTTGGCGCTTCCATCATACATCTAAACCTTACCAAAGTCAACTAGAAAACTGAAGGAGGTTAGAAAAACTGTATGCCTGCACAATGGACAGCTCGCATTATTGTTCAAATGCACCTAAACGACATAACAGCCAAGCAGCTCGCTGCGGAGGCAAACCTGCACCCCAAGTATTTGAGCCATGTACTTAACAGCAATGAAAGTCCCAAGGGTACCGAGGAAAAACTGACTGCGGCCCTGGAGCGGATCATTGCCCGCAAGGCCCAGGAAAATGCATCCTGAAATCCAAGGCGAGACACCCCATCCACCACAACCCGTTATCGGAAAGGAGAACAGATATGAAAACATTAGCCGAGCTTCAGGCCAGCGACAAGGTGTTTCTGACACCCACCGACATTTGCGGCGTGCTGGGATCTGACCCCCAAACGATCCGGCAGACAGCCCGGGAGTATCCGGAGCGGATCGGATATCCCTTTACCTTCGCGGGATCCAACATGAAGATCCCCCGGATCCCCTTCTTGCGTTTCGTTGGCGCGGAGCAGTAAGAGGACATACCGTATGAAGGAGGAAGCAGATATGACTATGGCAGAGCTTAACCTGATGGACGAGCAGGTTATCGGTATCGTGAATGCCGCCAATGACCGCCGGGCAGAGGAAACTGCGAAGCGGGACCGGCTGCGCAAGGCCGACGAGGACCGCATTGATAAGGCGAAGCGCCGGCGCAATGCCGAGCTGCTGCGCAAGGCCAAGGAGGGGCTGAAGCTGGTCGCCTCGCTGGTGCTGCTGTTTCTGATCATGGTAGCCGCCCTGGTGGCCATGGACATGGGCTGGATCCCGGAACTGGTGGGTACGCTGGGCATCATAGTGCCGGCCCTGTTGGCGGCCTACTTGCTGGCCAAGGACAGCGGGAGGTAGGCTGTGGGATGCCGGAAGCAGGAAAACAAAAAGGCGGCGATGCCTGCCAGCACCGCCGCAAATCCCCCGGAAAAGGAGATATCTCAATAATGAAATTATATACTACAAGCCTCGGTTTGTCAAGACGGGGAGGTGGAGTGCGTGGATGAACGGACACCGGGATACTATGCGGTGATCCCTGCATCGGTCCGATACGACGACGCGATCCCCGCCAATGCCAAACTGCTGTACGGCGAGATCAGCGCCCTGGTCGGAAGTGAGGGCTTTTGCTATGCGAAGAACTCCTACTTTGCAGAGCTGTTCAAGCTGTCGGAACGGACGATCAGCAGCCTGATCTCCTCCCTGCAAAAGGGCGGGTACATCACGGCTCAGCTGGAAAAGGATGAATCGGGGTTGATCGTGGCCCGGAAAATATACCTTGCAGAGTCCGCCCCTGACGGACAGCCTATAGAAGAAAATTTCTACCCCCCTAGAAAAAATCTTCCGGGGGGTATAGAAGAAAATTTCCAATATACCAATAGTCTATATAAAGAAAATATAAAAGAAAGTCCGGCGGAGAAAAAACAAAAAACTGAGAGTTCTCCGAAGACGGACTTTGACCCGCTGACTCTGTTCGTGGAGTGGATCGGCAAGACCTTCGGCGACGAGACTTCCCCGGAGGCGAAAAACGCCATCTATTTTGCCCTGGTTCGCTTCAGCGAGAATCGGGCGGCCATCAAAAAGCCCATGAAGTCCAAAGGAGCCGTGACGGCCCTGTGTAACCGGCTCATGCGGCTGTCAAGCGGAAACGGTGACCCGGTGGGTGCCATCATCGATATGCTGGACACGGCCACCAGCTCCGGCTGGCAATCTGTGTACCCGCCGAAGACCGGCGCGCCTGCCAAGGGGCAGAAACCCCAGGGCGGGAGGTGCTATGAGGAGCTATGAACAACGAAGACTGGCTGCAAGCCCAATATAGTGTGCTTGGCTCGGCGCTGATCGTGCCGGAACTGGTGCCCAAGGTGATCCAGCAGACCCGAAGCACGGACTACACGGGGTACTGCAACACCGTCTACCTGACCATGTGCAAGCTGTTTCAAAACGGCACGCCGGTGGACGTGGTCTCTCTGGCGGCAGCCCTCGGCCCGGAGTATCGCAGCCATCTGGCTCAGCTGATGGAGATCACTCCGACGGCGGCCAATATTGACAGTTACATACGGCTCTGCCGGGAACAGGCCAAGATCATGTCCGTGAGAAACATCGCCGCCCAGCTGACCGGTGCAGAGGACAGCGACGGCATCCGCAAGCTGCTGGACGAGGCCAACGGCCTAATGGTGGACAAACCCTCTCTGCGGATCACCACCATGAGCGACGCCCTCAAGTCCTTCATGGACCGGCACACGGGGGAAGCAAAATACCTGAGCTGGCCGGTCTGTGAGCTGAACGACCGGCTGTACGCGGAAGCGGGCGACTTCATTCTGGTCGGCGGCTATCCCTCATCCGGTAAGTCCGCCTGGTCACTGCAATGCGCCTGGCACTGGGCCCGGAATATGAAGGTGGGTTTTTTCTCTCTGGAGACCAGCTCGGAAAAACTCTTTGACCGGCAGATGTCTGCTGTGGTCGCGGGACTGAGTATGGATGACATCAAACGCAACCGGATCACCGAGGCCCAATGGGACAGCATCTGCGCCATGACTCCGGATATCACCGCAAAGAATCTGGAACTGATCCCCGCCGCCGGTATGACCCCGGCGGATATCCGGTCGGTGACCATGATGCGGGGGTATCAGATCATCCTGATCGACTACGTGCAGCTGCTCAGCGCCTCCGGCAGTAACCGGACGGAGCAGGTGACCAATATCTCGCTGGCCCTGCACAGGATGGCCCAGGATATGCGGGTGACGGTGGTGGCCCTGTCGCAGCTGAAGCGTAAAGGCGACGATTCCACCCCGGAGAGCTCCGATCTGCGAGAGTCCGGCCAGCTGGAGCAGGATGCAGATATCATCATGATGCTGAAGCTGGAGGACAAAGACCGGCCCGACGGCAACCGGGAGATGTACATCACCAAGAACAAGGAGGGCACCTGCCCGAAGATCACCCTTGCTTTCGACGGCAAGCACCAGACCTTCGCCAAAGCTCAGCGCAACGGCGATACCCTGAGCAAATACGTGGCCGAAGGCAAGCGCATCAAGAACCGTAACCGCCGTGAGGCGGCCAAGGATGACAACCAAATGACCATACTGCCAAGTGACTACAAGGTGCCGTTTTGAACGGCAGAAAGGAAATTGCAGTTATGACTGTTTTTGAAAAGATCGAGGCCCAGCAGGCCAAGCTGAAGGATACGGAGCCGGCCTGGATGGTGGGCGAGCAGCTGAAGGATATCTGCCGGGCAGATCCCGGGTGCGCCGAGATCGTGGCCCAGGATCTGGAGAACCCGGACATGAACCTGGAGAAGGCCGCTGGACAGATCCACGCATATGCAAACAAGAATCACGGCAAGGCTCGCCAATTTTGCGTAACGCCCAAAGTAGCAGAAGGGATCCTGCGGACCTTCTATGGTCTGCCGGATGCTGTAACGGCGGCACCGGAGGCGCCACAGGCACCACAGGAGCAGCCCACGGATTTTATCGACCTGCTGTCTATTCTGTGAGGGCTGGCCATGGAAATTGAATATATTCGCCAGAGGCTTCCGGTGGATCCGCCGGAGGGGCTGATAAAGTGGGCGAAGGAGACGCAGAGCCGTGAGCTGGGCTCGGACTACATGGTGTGGTCCTCAGAGCGGCTTCCGGTACTGCCCACGATCGGGGAGATCATGGAATATAATTCAATGGCCCCGCAGCGGTATGAGTGGACTGCAGTGTGTCATTGCAGCGCCTGTCAGGAGCAGCTGATCACGTCGAGGCTTAAGGGCGTGGACGGGATTCGTCTGTTCCAGGGTGAAGATGGCTGCATCTATGAATATCCTCCCAACTCCGGTATGGAGCAGATAGGGGAGGGCGGACTCTACGACCTGTTTGACGGTGAGACCGTCACCTGCCCATCCTGCTGGAACGATGTGGAACTGATCCACAGCCGAAAGGTGAAGGGCGGCCGCACAAAGCGGATCCTCGCCGTTGCGGTCCAGGTCGTGGAGGGGTATCTGGCCATCGTTTATTGGCTGGTGTACCGCACGATCGATGAATATGCCCTCAGCGAATACGGCGCGAAGCCCGCGGATGCCTATGTTCTGGATGAGCGCGGCCGCCTGGTACACTTCAGCCGGATCCTGCGGGGCGGTGCCTATGCGGCAGACCGTTATCGGACGGAGTGGGTGTATCGAAGTGACAACAGCGACACGTTGCTGAAGCCGTACAATGACTGGGGCAGCATCAATAACCGCAAGGTCGGCGGAGACCTGTTCCCGGTGATCCCCGATCTGACCGGCACGACCGGGGAAAAGACCGGTATTGATGTCTACCTGAGAAACGGTGGCTGGTATCCTGTGAAATACTTGAAGTTCTGGCGCCGCTTCCCGGCGGTAGAGAACCTCTGCAAAAGCCCCCATCCGGCGGTCATTCCCGGCATTGTGGCAGAGGCGGAGCGGTTCAGCTATGACCTGGCCGCAGAGGCGGTAAAATGGCTGGATCTGAGCGAGCGTAAGCCCCACCGGATGCTCCTGCTCTCAAAGGAGGAATACAGGGCCCTGGTCCAGAAGGGCAGACAGCTGACTTTGCTGGACCTTCAGTTACTGCGATCTTATCGGGATGCCGGCGGCCAGAAAAACGCCTGCGAGCTGCTTGCCGCAGCGGAGCAAATGCGGAAGTCCGGAACCATCGCCATGCTGCAACTGATGCGTGATTATGGCGATTGCGATATCGACAGGCTGCTGCGCTATATGGCAAAGCAAAATATGCCGCCCCATGAACTTGGCTATCTGCTGGACACCCGGAGAATGGCCAAAGGGCTGGCCGGTGACAGAGATCTCCTTCCGGAGGAGCTTTGGCCCCGGAATCTGGCGGCCGCTCATGAGCGGTACATGCAGATGGAGCAGGAACGTCGTGCCGCCCGCCAGAAAAAGGAGAATGCGGCCATCGATGAGAAGTTTAGGCTGGTGGTGGATAAGTTCGGATGCCTGCAATGGACGGATGGCGATCTGTGTGTCGTCCTTCCGTTGTGCAGTGAAGATCTGCACCGGGAAGGCCAGGTCCTGCGGCATTGTGTAGGAAGCTACAGTAGTCGCCATATCGCAGGCCAGGACACAATCTTCTTTGTCCGGCGTTATCGGCGTCCGGAGCGGCCGTATTACACCCTGGACATTGACATGACGGGTAAGCCCCGGGAAGTCCAGCTGCATGGGTACGGCAACGAACGCCACGGCATCCACAAGGAACATACCCATAAGATCCCCCAGAGAGTCCGGCAATTCTGTGACCGGTGGAAAAGGGAAGTGCTGCTGCCCTGGTATGCGGCAGAGCAGCTGAAAAAGAATCAGGAGGTTAAAACAGCATGAGTACAACGATTGCGAATGTGAGCGCAGGAATGGTGCGCTCAGTGGATACCATCACCGGAGAGATCCGATACATAGCCAACCGGGCGGCCCAGGATGCCTACACCGCGATGGTGGAAATGGGCAAACGGCTGGAGGAGGTCAAGGCGATCCTCCCCGCCGGCGAGTGGGGCAGCTATTGCGAGCGGGAACTGCCGTTCAGTCAGCGTACCGCCAGCAACTATATGAAGATCTACCGTGACCGGCAGGAAAACCCGAATTCGCAAGCGTTTGCGAATCTGGACTATGCCAAGATCGTGCGGCTGCTTTCCGTGCCTGCCGAGGAGCGGGAGCAGCTGCTGCAGGAGCAGAATGTAGCAGACCTCTCCGCCCGGGAGCTGGACAAGGTCATCAAGGAGCGGGACGAGGCCCGGGTCGGGAAGGAGTCCTCGGAGGCAAAGGTCCGGGATCTGGAACAGCAGCTTCTGGATATTCAGCAGCAGGCGGCCGCCGCCAAAAGCGACGAGGCGGCCTGGCAGGAGCAGATCGAAAAACTGAACGCCGCCCGGGATAAGGCTGTTACCGATGCGGAAAAGGCCAAGCAGAAGCTGAAGGAACTGAAGGAGAATCCCAAGATCCCCCAGTCGGTCATGGATAAGCTGGCCGGTGAGGCTGCGCAGAAGGCGACCAAGGATGCCCATGCGGAGTATGAGGCCAAGCTGGCCGAGGCTCAGAAGAAAGCGGATGTGGCCGAGGCCGCCGCTGCCGCCGCCGAGCGGGACGCCCAGGATGCCCGACAGCAGCTGGCCAATGCCAGAAATGCCGCCCGGGTCTCCAGCCCGGAGGCCGCGGCCTTCTCCGTGCTGTACCCGCAGATCAAGGAGAGCTTTAACCGGCTCAATGGCTGCCGGATGAAGATCGCTGTGGGTGATCCGGAACTGGGGGAGAAGCTGCTGGAACTGATGCGCCAGCTGGTAGGCGAATTCCAAAAGGCGGTGGGGTCATGATAGATGTTCTGATCGGTCTGCTGCTTGTTGCGGTGTTTGCGGTGCCTGTGGTGATACTGGCCTGCTGCAAGGTATCCGGGAAATGCGCCCGGGAGGAAGAAAGGGAAGACCCTTGCCATGACTGCCTGCGCTGGGACGAATGCAACGGGGTGGATGATGGCTGCCCGAGGAGGAACTGAACGATGGCAAATAAAACGAACCCCTGGCTCGACTCTTTTGCTGCCAAACTGGAAGCTAACTATCGGGAAAGACTGTTACGCAGCGAAGAGATTGACCGCATAGCCTTTATGAAGACAGTCCACGAAGACCTGCAGGTTGGCCCCGGTAGAGCAGGAAATCTCCTGAATGACTTCGTTGCAAATAGGATGGAAATAGCCGAAATGATTAACGAAGACTATGGCGATAAGAAAAAAGGTGAAGGCGACCAGCAGATTCTTCATACGAAGGCTACCATTGCGAAGTGGCTCCGTAGGATTTTCAGCAAGGAAGATTGGCTTGAAAAGCGTGTGTGCTTCCCATTGCTTAAAGAATACTGGGAGGAATGACGAGGAGAAACGATGGCCAGAAAGAAGAATCATCCCTGTCAGGGGTGCTATTATTACGGCGGCAATAGCGATGCGGTCAAGTGCTGCTCCTATTATCTGATTACTGGGATCCGGCGGCCCTGCCCGGCGGGGGAGGGCTGCACAGTCAAAAAGACCAGGCAGCAGGTGAGGGCGGAAATCCTCGCCCGCGCCCGTGCCAAGAAAGGAAAGAAGAAAAATGAAACTGTTCAAGCGAAAACGCTGGAAGAATGACTTTGTATATTGCCCGGGGACCGGCGTCCTGGACAAGGTGCTGCGGACCATCGATAAGCATGGATATAAGCTGCTTACTGTTACACAGCACGAGCATGTCTATACCGTATTCTATCGGAGGCCCGTAGATGGCTAAGGAGCGGCGAAAGATAATCCAGGCCGGGCGGCTGTGGATGGCGGTGCAGTATACCGCCATCCATACCCAGAATCAGACGGCCCGCCGGGAGGCCCGAGCTCTGATCTCCACCCCGGCCAGAGAGTCCCTGAACGCCAAGCTCAGCTGGCAGAAGCTGATGCTGGTGCTGGCGGCAAACTTCAAAAGCGATGATCTGGTGGTTACCCTGACCTACCGGGACGGGGATCTGCCCGGCCGCCGGGAGGACGCGGACCGGTATCTGTCCAACTTCATCCGGGCGTTCCGGAAACTGCGCCGGGGGCAGAATCCTCCCCAGGAGCTGGTGTACGCCCGGGTAACCGAGGGCTATCACACCGACGGCCGTCTGCATCATCATCTGATATTTAATACCACCGGTGTGGACTACGAGATGGTGCGGCAACTGTGGAAGAAACACGGCGACAATATCGAATTTGAGCCCTTCGGCTGGGACGGCGCCGAGCGCTGGGCCAAGTACCTGACCAAGGAGCCCCGGGAAAAGGGGCGCAGGTATGTGGGCGACCGCACCTGGCGCACCAGCCGGAATGCCAAACGGCCAGTCTCCTATGCCCAGAACGTGGATGAGGGGGATGTGCTGACCCCGCCGCCCGGTGCCTTCGTCACCGATAAGACCGAATGTACCAATAGCTACGGACGGTTCTGTCACATGATGGCGCTGCTGCCGGAAGGCTCCAACTGAATAGCGAAATTCAGTCTTGGGGTAGTGTATACTAAAAGGGAAACCCAAAAAAGGAGGGTGCGAAAGTATTGCAAAGTAAGGAAATGTGTGCTAAAATGAAGACAAACCAAAGACGCTTCCTCTGTCCGGCCTGCGGCAAGCACACGGTGCTGTGGCTGCTGCCGACGACACAGGTCAAAGACTTGCCGATCAAGTGCAAGCGCTGCCAGTATGAGGGCGTCGTGAATATCCCCCCTGTGCCTGCGCCTTAGAGCCTGCGCCATGTTCCGCTATGTGCGGATCGTGGTGCAGGCTTTTTGTTTTGCCCGGAGGTGAACGATGAACAGACCCCTGAGAAAATGCAAAGCGCCGGGCTGCCTGAAGCTGACGGCTGAGGGCTGGTGTCCGGATCATAAGCCGAAGGCGGAGCGGAAAGAATCCGCTGCCTGGCACCACCTGTACACGAACCCGAGATTCGGCTGGAAACGCCGCAGAGACGCTCAGCTGGCCCGCGAGCCGTTCTGCCGCAGCTGCGCCGGTCACGGGCTTCGTGTACAGGCCACGGATGTGGATCACGTGGTTCCTCACCGGGGAGACCTGCGGATGTTCCTGCACGGTGAGTTGCAGAGCCTGTGCCACAGCTGCCACAGCCGCAAAACCATGGCAGAAAACGCCGATGCTTTTCGCGGCGGCAATGGCGAAACCCGGTAGCGGCTTGGGCGCAGGTGCACGTGCACGGGTCTGCCGGCAGGCGTGCCGGTGGGTGCGGGTGGATCCTTACGCCCGTCCCCGGAGGCCCCACCCGGGCCGTCCGGGCCCCCTCCCCCCGGGGTCCGAAAATCGGGCTTCGGGCGATGAATAC
>JAEIGA010002512.1_pt1 | contig 29232 bp, 26 predicted proteins | sample 9270691 | NCBI WGS metagenome assembly JAEIGA01 (sample SAMN17057246, study PRJNA624740) | gut metagenome | biome: biome; isolation source: fecal sample | host: Bos grunniens | place: China: Xizang | collected 2019
AGCTTACTCGAATTTTTGGCGATACACCGTTAGACAACTATCCGGACAGATGATAGCGCAAGATGCGCAACCAATACAATTATCCGGCTCAACCATCATAGCGAAGGGATAACCCTTGCCATTTACTTCAGTCGATAGACCGAGCGTCTTAGTAGGACATGATGCTACACATACACCACAACCCTTACAATGCTCTGTATCGACGACAACTGTTCCTTTGATTTTTGCCATACGACAGTAGTTTTATAGATTGTTAAAAGTTCGGTTTTCTCTTAAATGCGTAATAAACCAAACAAATGTACAAATAATTTCGCAAACTGAGCACACTTTTTCTAAATATTTTTTCGTGTCGATGTTTATATTGCTGTACAACAATAAATAAAGACTTGAACAAACAAAATGGGAGTGCCACAAAGGACACCCCCATCAATCTCTATGTGCGATTGCTTACTTGATTGTTGCCTCACGAACTAAGCAACCTGGCATAATGCGGTTAGCGCCACTTATTACCTTGAATGTTGTAGCATCGAGGTAGGCGTTACCACCCGCAGCATCCTCGTCAGCCTTAGCCTCTGCATCCTGCTTAAGAGCCTCAGCATCCTCCAATGCGCCGAAACGGTTATCCCAAATCTTACCCTTGACAGGTGCTATGCGGCCAACCTTCTCGTAAGTAACAACGCCATTCTCGTCCTCAACAGGCATAAGAACGTCGAACTGCGACTTCTCGTTGATACCCTCCTTAAGACCAATCTGAACATCAACAGTGCCGTCGTCGTTGATACGGTAGATAGGCACGTTTACACGGAATATCTCGTAATCACGCTGAAGCTGCACGATAGACTTATCGATGGCACGTGTACACACCTTAAGCATCTGGTCCTCCTTGCTCTGCTCAGCAAAGTATTTTGATGATAGGTTAGCTGCAGATGTTGTTGTCTTACCGATAAACTCGATGTTGAAGAATGGGTCGTTACAAGGAAGGGCGTTGAAAGCGTCGCATGCAGCCTTGCGCTCCTCAGCCGAGTAGCTCTCGTCAGTATAGTACTGGTTGTAGAAGGTCATAAGACGCTCCTGATCCCAAGACAAACGATAGAGGTAAGAGGTGATGTTTACACGGAAGCCATCAATGCTATTTACGGCTGTTGCAGCAAGGTCGGTAACACCGTCTACATCAATGCCAGTAACGGCACCGAACAATGTTCCCAAAACCTTTATGCCTACGGCAGCCTTCTCAGAGTTCTCGCCCTTGTCGATGAAGGTGATGTCGTTGACAAGCATAAATGTGTTGCCAATAAGCTCAGTACCTGCATCGGCAAGCTGTGCCTTGCCACGCACGCTCTGCTCAGCAAGACGGATGTCGAGCTGTGAAGCGTCGTAGTAGCCACGCTCGGCAATAAGCTCCATGTTGCAAACGCCTGTTGCAGCATTGCGGTTAAACCATTTAGAAATCAATGATTTGGCAACCTCGTTGTAGCTTATGAAGTTGTCGATGTCTGCCATGTTTGTGGCATCCTTCTTAGCATTGTTCTTAGCCTTCTTCACCTTTGTTGCCGATGACTCGAAGGCACGTATAGGCAAGTTATGCTCGTTAAACTTGTCGGGCATAGGCATAGCCATAAATGCTGAGTGAATCTCGGCGCTATAGGGTAGTGCTGAGTGGGTGATGAGCAAACTATAAAGTGAGCTACGACGATACTCAACGAGTGAGTCACTCTTAAGTTGTTGTGCATTAGCGCCCATAACAGTAAAGCAGAGGGCTAATGCTATAAATAAACGTTTCATAGTAATAAAGTTGGGTTAGTAGTTTGTGTCGTTAGTATAGCCAGTTGATGTCGTAGTTGCTATGTGGCTGATTCTCGCCATAGGCAACACCTACACTCTTCCAAGCCTCGATAGACTGCTGCTCAAGTTTGTTGCGCTCAAGCTCCATCTTGCGCTCCCAAACAAGTGCCTCCTCTTGCTGCTTGCGGTCGTAGGCACGCTCTGAGATAACAAACTCCTTAATCTCCTTAGCCAGAGCCTCAGCCTCGTCGTAGTATGATGAGTAAACAGATACCTCAGCAAGATACTCGCCAGCCTCGATAGCTGCCTCGTAGCTGTGGCCTGTTGCCCATGCCAACTTAGCCTTTTGCAACATCTTGTGTGACTCGCCATCAATCATCTGCTGGTAGATTACAACAGCAGCATCGCTGACCTTTGAGTAGCTTGGACATGCCTCAGGAATAGATGCCAAGAGATATAGGGCAGCCTCAAACTGACCTCCCTTTGCGTATGATTGAGCCATCTTTATCGATTCGTCAATCTTAGCCTCGTAGTAGTTGATAATCTCCTTAGAGGCCTTGCTCATGAAGCTCTTAATCTCTGGAGCCTGTGGCTTCACGTTCTTAAAGATAGAGATATATGCCTGATTCTCGTTCTGACCCACGCCCTTTGATGTGATTGTCAAGGTCTCGTGAATGCGATTTGTCTGAGCATCAACAACGTAGAACGTAAGGTCGGCAGTCTGCACAATCTTTGTAGGCGCTGTGCCAAGCACCTGCTTATCAGTGACGTTGATGCGGCAAGTGATGTAGAACGATGCTCTGTCGCTGGCACCAAGGCCATTGTTGGTGACAATCTGGAATAGCTTGTTTTGTAGTGATGCCTGAGCCTGAGCTGGCACAACAACAGGATTCTCCGATACAATAACGCCAATAGGAATAGTTTGTAGTGGAGAGCTCTGGCCGTAGGCGTATGTTGCCACTGCCAAAGCGATTATTGCAAAAAATAACTTCTTCATATCTCTGATTATTTAGCACCTAAAATTAATACGCAACGGCCCAAGCCCATAGGCTGAACCTTGATCTCCTCGATGCCGCATGTCTCTCTGAGGTAGCGAGCCAAAGGACGAATGAAGCGCTGAGCATCCTGTGGACGGCCACGGTCGTCAACCAAAGGAATGCGCACCTGTGTGAGGTTCATCATTGTTGATGACTGGTCAGAGATGCTGTAACGGTGACCCTGGGTGTTCTCATAGAACCAATCGTCGATAATCTCGCATAGCTCATAACCATCATAGTCGGTCTCGAGATCGTTCTCCCAGCTATCGAAAACACGAATCTGGAAGCTTACCTCACGACCATTATCCTGCATATCCTTGAAGTGCACGAGCAGACGGTCAGCAAATGGATCGATATGCTGAGATACAGCCTCTACAAGAAGCACAGGAACAGCTACGTTGTATGAAGGATCGCCAATGCCTGTTGAGCCTGCAATCTGCTTGTTGGTATATGAGTCAAGACCCTGGAGGATGTAGCTTAGCTGGTATGTTGGGCCCTGCTTGATAACCTTCCATGAGATCTGCATGATGATGTCGGCCTTAGCGCGATTACGTACCTCGTCGAAGAGGGTAGTAGAGAGGCTTGCACCCGACTTGCTGGTAATAGCACCTAAGTCGGCATTCGACATCTCGATATCCTTGATTACGCTCTCCAAGTTCTGCAATGGGAAGCTACGGTCGGCCATGAGGTCGTTGAGCTTCGAGATAACCTGAATCAAATCCATGTCGGACTGAAGTGCTGCAACATAGTCGGGCACCTTGCGTGTTGTACCCATGTTGTCTATCTCGTTGAAATAGCCATTCTCGATACACCATGCATCGCTTGGAACGACCATGATTGTGGGCTTTACGGCCTGAGCATGTGCCTCGATAGCAAATAGTGCACATGCGGCCAATAATAGAAGTCTCTTCATGATATTACTCTTTTATTTTATTATATTTTGCTCCTTGAGATATTGTTTAAGCTCGCTGCGATATACTCGTACGGTTGTCGATATTTTAACCTGAGCATTATCCCAGTGGCGCTCGTTGGTTAGGATGCGGCGGTCGCTATGGTCAACAAACTGAGCATAGTCGCCCTCATCTTTAAAGAAGGCGTAGAAGAAATCTTCGTACTTCTCCTCGGCGTTGTTCTCAAAAATTAGCGGACGTGAGAGCTGTTGGTTGCCCAAAACATTTACGCCCTCAAAAATTATTGTTCGTACAGCATTCTTACGAGCCTGCTCGATAGCATCTTTACGATAGCGACCCTCGCCATAAGCTCGCAATGTTATAGAACCATCACCCTCGTCGTTGATATACTCACACTTTGTCTGGTAGTGAGCCTGAAGAGTATGACGGTGTGCATTACATGACACAAGCAGTGACATCGCACCAACAAGCATCACAAAAAATAGGCGTTTCATAATGTTGAGTTTTTAGAAGATTGATGATAGACCCATGATTATGCCAGCCTCCTCGAGGTGCTTGCGTAGCATGTCGCGCTGAACGGTAACAACAACACCAACCTTGTACTCCTTACCCACCTTGCGCACCTCGGCTGAGCCATCGACCATTGTCGATACGTAGCGCATGTAGGGGCCCTCCTCGCTAAAGAAGGTGTTGAAAAAGTCCGCTTTAGCTGACTCAATAGTAGCGTCCTTTACAAGTGGAGATAGCGATGCTGATGAGTTGGCAGCAACATATCCACGGAAGATTACACCATGAACAGCATTCTTGCGACACTGCTGAGTAGCTAAGTCAGCACGCTTCGAGTAGCTCCATACCTTTACAGTTACCATACCATCAGTTGCCGTCTTGCAATACTCAATGTCGTAGCGGAAACGATTGGTATCCTCATTAAGTTTTTCTTTCTTGTCTGCATAAGCAGCAGTGCAGGCAAATAGAATCATTGATACTAAAAGAGCTAATTTTTTCATCTTTTAATATTGGTTAACTACCATACAGCCCCTATCTGGTGGTTTGTAAATGTATGTGAAAGTGTAGAGCTGATTTCGTGTTAGGTGCTACGAAAACACTTTCGATTATTAAGAAAAGGATTATTCTTATGCAAATATATAAAAAAGATTATGAAGAAACAATACTATTTTTCAATTATTTATATCGGATATACCATAATTATATATAAGGGGGTATTAGCAAAGTGTTGCGGTCAATAAAAAAACTGCCCTATGAAGGCAGTTTTCTTAGACTTTTTATTTGATACTAATACAGTCTGTTATAACTATTGGTTATCAGCGGTGGGGTCAATGTTGAATTTAACACGTTTGATGCCGTTGGAGTCAATGAGTTCAATGCCACAAACCTCTGGCGTCGATGGCGACTCTATGGTTGCCAATATAGTGCCTGTGCTGTCGATGAGCGTATGCTGCGTGCCACTCGAAATTATAAACAAGCCCTTCTGGTTGAACGTGTCGTTAAAGCGTGTTGATACATCTACGATAGTGCTGGTTGATGCATCTGCGACAGTGTCGGTTGTTGTCATAAGGTATTCTCCATCAGTGTTGATGATGCCATAGACACCCTCACTACTACGAACAACCATCAATCCGCAGTTGAACTTATTGGCGTGCTCTAACACAAACTCCTCCTCAATCTTTAGCTCGAGATTCTCGTCGATAAATGCGTAGGTGTTGCCATAATCTAATACCGCAGCGCGGCCACAGCTCATGGGGTGCACAACGAAGTATGGACATATCTTGATAAGCTCTCCAGTCTCGAGATTTCCATAATAACGCATCTTGCCATACTCCTTGGTCTCGGCCTCCACAATGGCAATATTGTCGGTAACGCCCGAGATAATATCCCAGTCGATGGTGTATCTATTTCCCCTTCTGTCGATAACCTCACTTTTGTTATCTTTGGTCTTTACGACGCAATACTCAGGTGTTATATATCTACCTCGCTCTATGCCATCGTTACCCTCAAAATAGCGCATGTCGGGTATGTCGTCCCACTCGGTAGTCTCGCCACTCTTGACAAACTTGCCGTCGAGCTCGTATACGTCACATACGTATGTCCTGCGGTCGCAATATATCGACTCCTCGGGCTTGAACTCTGTGGCGGCATATATCTGACCGCCGAATATTGTAAGTGCTTGATACTTATGTTCTACAATCTGCTCACCCTTGTCGTTAATAACGCCCCATGAGCCGTTTAATGATATTGCTACAATGTTGCGGTGAGGGGTAAATTCCGAGAGCATAGCTCTGTTGTAGTGTCCTGTGCCGAATACCACCTGCTTAGCATCGTATATCGGCTCAATTACCTCGTTGCCGTAGAGGTCCATATATCCTACAAGACCATCTTCTGCGGCGAAGCGAAGAAGCGTGACATCCCCAATCTCGGGCGTGATGATGAAGCGCTTGCTGTGCTTATATATGTTGCGAAGCATTACCGAGTATTGCGTGTCGTAACCATAGTTATTTACATACTCTACAAAGTCGTGTACGCTGCCACTCTCGGCAATGCGAGCAAGGTGTAGGCGGCGTTGTGCCTCATGGCGTTGTGAAACATCGCCATAGTAGGCAATGAACGCTGCGAGATTCTCGGCTGTAGAGGGTAATCTTGCAAACTCGATGTCGGCTGTGCGCTGCTTGAGTGAGGCGTACTCCTCGTGGGTGGGATATTGCTCCAAAAACCACTTCATATCCTCTACGTTGTCTGCCCCCTCTTTAAATATACGATCATAGCGTAGCTTTAGAAGACGACGCTCTGCCGTGGGCCTATTTTTGTAGGTGGGGTAGTTGACAATAAATCGCTCGAGAAGCGCCTCGTCGTTGCTCTCCATAGCCTCGTCGTAGTGTAGCATAGTGCGGTGCTCAGCAATAGCCTCTCGATACTTCGACTCGGGGTATGTGGCAAGGAAGAAGTCGCAATCCTCAATCGAGCGTGTTGCCATGGTGTGGGTGTAGCGTAGCTCCTCAAGGCGACTCTCTATCTCGGTTAGACGAGGGTGGCCACCACGCTTAGCCCAGCTTATGTAGATGACATAGTTGCGCTCTGTGTCGAGTGTCATGAGATAGTTGAACGACTCGCTCTCGATGTTTGTGATAACCTCCTCAAGGGTTATGTCGAGGTTGTGAAATGTCTTCTCGGCATCTTCCGAGTTGCGAATTGCGTCGATATGCTGCGATAGTATCTCATAGCCTTGTAGCTTGTTTACGCCCAGCTGCTGAGGCATGTTGAGGAGTGCTGCCTCGGCAAGGTAGCACATCTCGGGCATCTTCTCACGTGTGTTGTCGCCAATCTTCTCGAAGCGCTCGGTGCTCTTTACTATGTCGTTCTGAGCAAGGCTCTTAAACACTGCCTTTGGGTTTTGGGCACTGAGCACGCATGTCGAAGATGTTGCGAGTAAAAGGAGTATGAGCTTTCGCATAATAGTCTATTATTCAATGTTATATAGCTGAGTCTTCTTGCCGTCTTTCCACTCGACAATGCCGCTATTGTGCGATTGTAGGTAGATAGGCAACTGCCAGCCATTGTTCGGTAACTCGTACTTGAGCTCTACAACAATATTGCCGAAGGCATCAATAATGCCATACTTGTCCTCGTTCATCACGGTATATAATCCGCTCCATTCCACCAATGGAGCCAAGTCCTCGTAGTTAGCACTAATCTGCTCGCCTTGTTTGTTGATGAGATACCAGAAGTTGCCATTGTATACCGCTGCGCTGCCATTGCAGAAGCTGTGTGCTTTGTTAAAGCGACGTGAGATGGCTGGCGATAATGTCTTGTCTAAGAATGTATAGGTTGAGTCATTGTTCTTGACAAGTATGCGGTCATCACTCATCACATATATCTCCTTGTATTCGTCAAACGACAAGATCTTGCGAGTGTCGAGATTTATGATTGTGCTCTTCCACGACGAAACCTTCGTTCCGATGACGTTGTCAAAGAGGCACGAGGTGTCTTGTAGAATGATGGGCAACGCAAGAACCTCGCCAACCTTATTTATGATATGTGTCTGGTCGTCGCCCATGCAATTAAACAATTTGTAGTTGTCGTTGAAGTGGTAGAAGCCGCCCATCACATTACCATACATCTTGCCGTTGATATATAGCGTTTTTATGTAGACGTCTGATGTGTCGACAAATTTTGCATCGCAGCTAAACCAGCTTGTGTCCCAGTTGGGATATGATGCAACATTGCTGCCATGCTCAATCTTTTGATTGTCGAGCTTAAGGCTGCCATTATAGTCGTAGAGTGCATAGATGTACTCCGACCACTCCCACACATCGTCAGTGTGGTATTTTATCGACTTTATTGCAGCTATGCCATCACTCCAGAGGGCAACCTGCTTATACTTAGGCTCTAAAATATACTCGCCCCTGGTGTCGATTATGCCCTGTTGGTCATTGAGCGAAACAACAGCCATGCCTCGCTCCGTAGTGCACTCTTCAAGGTTGTTTGTGCTCTCTTGATAGAAGTATTTATCGAATGAGCTGTCGAACTGAGGCTCAAGAATAATGTTACCCTCAAGGTTGCAATAACCCACCTTGCCCTCTCGGTTGGCAAAGCGAATGAGTGCCAATTTGTCGATATTATTGCTGAGGATAACATAGCCATTAATATGAGCTACACTGCATTGCAACTTGTAGTAGTTGGCATCGTAGCCATTGCGCACATAGTAGCGCACGAACTTACTTAAATCGCCGTTCTCTAAAATATCGAATACGTCGACTCTGTTTTGTGCCTCAGAAACCTGGGTTGTTGTGGGGTAGTATGCTATGAATTGCTCGAGCGCCGCACGGCTATCTTCGAGTGTTGGATACTCTATGTCGGCCATGGTCTGCTTAATCGCTGCCATCTTCTCGTGGTCGGGATACTGCTCCACAAACCATTTCATCTCCTCGAGGCCTCCACCATTGAATATGCGCTTGTAGCGTAGCTCCATGAGGTGGTTGGCTGCCTTGTTGATATTTTGGTGGTTAGGATAGTCGGCAATAAACTTCTCGACAACACCCTCTGTGTTGCTCGCCATAGCCTCGTTATAGCGTAGCTCCATAAGTATTGTTGCCACACTCTCGTAGTATTGTGACTCGGGGTAGGTGCTCAAAAAGAAGTTGCACCTCTCGATTGTTGCTTGCTTGGTAATGATATTATAGCGGCAACGCTCGAGGTGCTGCTCAAGCTCTGATAGTCGAGAGTGGTTTGCTCTCTTGGCAAGGGCGATATACTCTACATAGTCGCTCTCGGTGTCTTTAGAGATTATATAGTTGCACGATGCGTTCTCGATGTTGGTGATAACATCGCTAAGTGTGACGTCGAGGTTGTGGAAAGTCTTCTCGGCATGCTCCGAGCTAAGTATCTTATCTATGTTCTCTGCAAGCAGCTTGTAGCCATGAACCTTCTTTTGACCACTCTGCTGTGGCATGTTGAGGAGTGCTGCCTCGGCAAGATAGCACATCTCGGGCATCTTCTCACGTGTGTTGTCGTTAATCTTTTGGAAGAGCTCAGTACTCTTCGTTATGTCGTTCTTGGCTAAACTCTTGATTACGGCCTTGGGGTTCTGTGCTACGGCAATAGATGCCACAGCAAGAAACAACATAGATAGTGCTACTCTCTTCATATCTTGACTTATTTCATTTATTTACTGAATATTAGGCTCTTTGTTCCATCACCCCACTCGATAACGCCATTTGTGCAGTTTACCGACGATAACTTATCCGAGGTGTAGTGGCTCTGCTTTATTGGTTGGTGTTCAATGGCTATAACGATGTCGTCGTTAGCGTCGATAATGCCACACTTACCATTAAGCATAACCTTATACATGCCCTTGCAACCACCAAGTGGTGCGATGTCGTCGTAGAAGGTGCTTATCTGCTTGCCTGTCTTGTCGATGAGATAGCCCTGGCTACCCTTGATAACTGCTGCTGTGCCACAGCTGAAGCTGTAAGCACGGTCGTAGCGCTGGTTGATAGCTGGCGATAAGTTGCGGCCAACAAAGCCAAAGCTATTGTCGAGATATTGCACCAGAATCATATCGTCGCTAATAGCCCACATATCTCTAAACTTGTCCTTAGAGATTATCGACTGCTTGTCGAGGTCGATGACACATCTATTGCCCGAAGATATCGACTCGGCCATGACAATATTGTTGTAGATGACATCGATGTCGTATGGGTGGAAGTTGAGCGTTATGACACTTCCGTTGCGAGATATCACATTTATTTTCTCGTCGTTCTGCGCCTGAAACCAGCGGTAGTGGGGTGTTAGCTCGTGGAAGCCACCATAGGCCGAGCCTATATATTTGCCATCGACATAGAGGCTCTTCTCCCACTCGTCGTATGAGTCTTTGATGGTTATGTTTGTGCTAAACCAGCTTGTGTCCCAGTTGTGAAATGTGGTGGTGCCAGGGCCTGTGGCATACTGGCGCTCATCTGTAATTTGTACCCCGTTGTAGTTGTAAACTGCACAATTAAGAGTGCTCTTCTGGTCGGCAGATGTAGAGTTCGACTTAACGCATATTACCTCGCTGTCGAGAAATGCTATGTCGTTATACTCCGCAGGGATAACAAGCTCGCCACGGCTGTTTATAGCTCCCATCTTGTTGTTCTTGATAACCATGGCCAAGCCTCGCTCTGTGACGCACTCGAAAATCTCCGAGCCATGCTTGCTGGGTATGCCCAAGCCGATGTATCCCTTTAGCTCATACTGAGCCTCTACCGCAACCCTGCCGTCGTGATTGAGGTAGCCTACCTTGCCGTCAAAGGTGCGGAAACGAACTAACGACACGGTGTTAATATCTTGGCTTAGAATAATATAGCCATGTTTGTCGGCTATTGCTCGCTGCATGCGTGTGTAGTTGTTGTCGTAGCCACTTCGCTTGATATATTGAAATATCTCGCCGATATCACCCCTCTCGATGATGCGGAATACCATGATGCGGCTCTTGGCATCGGCAGTCTGACGCACCTTGGGGTAGTACTCGATGAATGCCTCAAGTGTCTCTCTGTTGTCCATGAGTGTAGGGTACTCGATGTTGGCCATAATTTGCTTGAGGCTATCCATCTGATGGTAGTTGGGGTAGCGGTCAACAAACCATTTCATCTCGTTGAGGTCCTCGGAGCGTACTACACGTTTGTAGCGCTGCTCCATGAGGCGTGTGGTTACGTTGTCTACTCTTTCGTAAGTGGGAAAGTCGGCAATAAAAAGCTCCATTATCTCCTCGTCTGTTGTTTTCATTGCCTCGTCGTATCGTAGATTGGCACGGTGTTCCTCTACCTTAGCACGATACTCCGACTCGGGGAACTCGTCAAGAAAGGCGTTGCAAGCCTCGATGCTGCGCTGCTTCACGACACCCTCATATACCTTTATCTCGAGCCTCTTATAGATTGTTGTTAGGTCGGCATGGTTGCCTATCTTTGCTAAACGTATGTAGCTTCGATATGTAGGCTCGCTATTTATCGTTAGAACAACCTCTAAAGAGCGCTGTTCGATGTTGCGTATCACCTCATCAAGATAGGTGTCGCTACCCTTGAAGACCTTATCTGCGTTTAACGACTCCTTAATCTCTGAGATGTGTGTTGCCAACATCTCGTAGCTGCGTAGCTTATCCTCGTCGCTCTGCTCCTCCATGCTTAGGAGCGCCGCCTCAGCCAAAATACACATCTCAGGCATCTCGTTACGAGTCTTGATGCTTATCTTCTCGAGTCGCTCAACAGCCTTCTCCTTGTCGCCATCTACAATGCTCTTTATCACGGCACGGGGTGACTGTGCTGTGGCGGTGGCAATGCTAAGTAGCGAGAGTAATACTATGCAGATCTTCTTCATAATATCGAGATGTATTAGGTTTGTGTAATGTTCAAGTAGATAGTGACTGAATATTATCGTTCAAAGGTACAAATTTTCTCAGAAAACTACAAATATATATAGTAAAAAGGGACTGACAAATTTACTTTTGTCAGTCCCTTTCATATCTTGCTTTATCTCTTACTCTCTTACGCAGCGTACAGGCATTGCATTTGCTCTGTACATCTCTCGTGCGGCGTCAAAGCCATTCCATGTGCGTGTCTGGCTATTTAGGTCGAAGAACATCGCCTTAGCCTTGCCATCTGCCGTTGTTGATGCTGTCCAGTAGTATCCCGACCATGGCACAGGACGCTCCTCGTCGTCGTTTACAATGTCGAGGCGACCATCAAGATAGTTGCGACGACCTGCTGCCGAGAAGAAGTAGCTCTTGCTGCTGTCGTGCTTATCTACGAGGTTCCAGCCATACATGCCCTGAGCCTCCTGCCATAGCATATCGTCGTCCACAGGGTTTATTGTAAGGTTTGAATATATCGAGCTATCGGGTATGCGCCAGCCAGCAGGGCAAGGGTCGTGCTCACTCTTGCTATTTGTGCTCCATAGCTCTTCGTGACCTTCGTATAACCAGTCGAAGTTATTCTTATCACTGCCTGTGATAATTGTCAGAGGATTGCTATTGGCCCACTTCTCGTTACCGTTCTCGGCGGTTGATGTTTGGTATAGAGGGTGACGCTCATAACCCTTTGACGTATAGATTGTTTTATCTTCGTTAAGAGCGAAGTTCCATGACGCAGGGCCAACAATAGGCGTGCGACGTCCCCACTGGTAGTACATGCCATACGACCCTCCAATTTTTGAGGCATCCTTCTCGCCATTGCTGTTGCACTCTGCACCAAGGTTTATGTTCATTAGCGTCTTGCCATTAAGCGTGATAATCTCCTCCTCGGGCTTGCTGTTTGTTACCCAAATATGCCATGTCCAGAGCAACTCGCCAGCACCACTATATGCGCCAATGAGGGCATTACCTGGGGTAACGGTTTTCGTAGCATTGTTCTCCTTGCTCTCAACAGCCTCGATATAGAACTCCACAACGCCATCTTGCATATCTACATACTTGACAAGATCGTCGCTTGTCTGCCAAACAATCTCCACATACTCGGTGTTAAGAGGTGTGGCACTACCTCCTATCTTTGCATCGAAGAGGTAGCGTGTGTTTGGCTTATTGGCAATGTAGCAGTTGGCAGGTGCGTTGCGGTAGTCGACATCTGCGTTCTCGAGCACCGCAACATATATCGAGATGCTGACCGTTGTGCCATCGGGAGTGTAGCCACGCAACGAGATTGTTCCTGAGCGCTCCTCCTCGTTGTCGAAGCTCTCGGGCGACTTGACAGTGATAGTCTTTGCGTACATGTCAATCTCCACGACACTCCACCCCTTAGGTGTAGATGTTACGTCGATGGCAGATATGTTTTTCGACTTAAATGTTGTTGAGCCCATGTCGCCTGCATGGCCCACCTCGATGAGAATACTCTCAGATGGGACAGTGAAGGATTGTGTGCCCTCCTTTTTGCAACCAATGCTAATCATGGCAATGGCTGCAACAATTGCTACGATGTTATAGATTCTTGTCATATATCTGTTTTTTTCGTTCTATGTTTTACTCCACCTCTGTCTCGGTGATTGTCATTTGGAGTGTGGGGTAGGCATCCGAGAGCGATGTTATAAGCGTATCTGCCTCGCCACGCTCAGTAAACATTCCCACAGCATAGCTGCCACCACTACGTGATACAATCTTTCCTGGAGCCTCCTTGTTGATAATCTGTCGCATGTCGCTACTGAGGTTTGTGGTGTTGATTACAACCATATATCTCACCGTTGACTTTGAAGCCTCTGCAGCCTGAGTATTTGATGCTGTGACGATTCGCATCTGTCCATCTTCCCAGCAACATATCTCGGGATTTTTGAAGCCCTTATCCTTAAGGAATTGTTGTGCCTCATGTGCCTCAGACTCGCTGGCATAGCCTCCAGCATAGTAGCAGTATAGATTCTCGCTATTGCGATAGATAGACATTGGCTGCACACCCTTAAAGAGTGTCATAGTCTGCTTTGTGCGGAACTTGCCAAGCAGGATTCTATATATCGTGCCCTTATCGAATATCTGCAACTCGGGCAGTGGATTACTCTCATCGTAGAAGTTGGTGCGGCCAATCTTGATAGGAGCATAATCCATAAACTCACGATACTCAACCTCAATAGTCTTGTTGTTGTAATAGGGCTGAACATATCGCTCCTTGACCCCACGCAGAGAGTCCTGAGCAGGCTTTAGTCGCATATCTCGGGCAAACTCAATCTCGTAGCTAAGCAGAGTGTTACGTCCTATGGCATAGCGCATTAGAGCATCGGAAGCGTACTGTCCATCTCTCTCGGCACATGTCTGCTGCATCGTCTGGTAGTTTGCCGATGCACGGTCTAAGATGTCGTAGCGATGTGCCTTCTCAAGAATGTAGGACAGGGCAAAATACTTGGTGTCAAGAATATGATTCCACGTCTTGTGCATCTCGGCATCCAGCTCTCTAAGTTGGGCGCTGAGTGTTTCGTACTCCTCGTATAGAGGTGTGGCGACGCTCGCTCTGTCGGCCTTGGCATAACCCTCTGCCACCTCTACAAGGCGGTTGTAGCTCTTTGCGTACTCCTCGGCATATTTAAGCATCATGCTCTCCTCCTCTTGAGCCTTTTTGAGCTCCTCATAGTCCTCCGCAGATAGGTCACGCTTAAAGCAGTCATTATCTATGAGGTTTGCAACAGATGTAGCTGCTGACGAGTCATCAATGCTATCATCAAGCACCTCGCCAACCACGACATGTTGTTGCTGGCTGAGTATTTTGTCCATTATTACGTTCTGCTCGATGATACCTATGCGGCGTGTTACGGCCCCCTGCTCCACAGAGATGTCGTGTGCCTGTTGCTCAAGGCTGATAATCTCGCTACGCAGTGCCTCGAGGTTTATGTCTACTTCATCGCTTAGCATCGTGCGATGCTCCATAAGTAGCCTATTTATTGAGTCGGCCTTTATCGAGAGCCTTCGGCTTTGCTCTATGAGGGCTGTATACTCACTATTTTCGGATAACTCTTTCATGCCGGGGTTGTCGCTAAGGCTCATAGCAAATGCCGACACCGAAAGTATAGTGCCCAAAAGCAGTGTTACCACGATATTTTGTTGACGAATCTTCATGCTATATCTCTCTCTTAGTATCTAATTTTTAGCGCCATGAACGTAGGAAAAATAGCTGTATAAAACCAAATATCTCCAAACGTCCTATGAGCATTAGTAGTGTTGAGTTAAGCTTGAGAACTACTGGAAGCTCCGAGTAGTTGCTCAGTGAGCCTACCTCGCCAAATCCTGGGCCTACGTTGCTTATGCAGGCAATAGAGGCCGTCATCGACGTCGTGATGTCGCACCCAAACATTGCATATACCACAGCTCCTGCAAGGGCAAGTAGGAGATAGGCAACGATGAATGTCATCACTAAATTCAGTACGTTGTCACCCTGCACCGTGCCATCTGTCTTGGTGCTTATCACGGCATTGGGGTGTTGCTGTATGTATATTCTGTTACGAATAACCTTTGTTGCGAGCAACAATCTGTCAACCTTCATACCTCCCGATGTCGAGCCTGCGCAGCCACAGATTATCGAGCAGAATACAAGCAATATTATTGCAAGTGGCGTCCATAGGTTTGTGTCGGCGGTAGCAAAACCAGAGGTTGTGGTGATGCTGACAACCTGGAATGATGCATGTCGCAACGACTCCAAGAACGAGGGGTAGATGCCCTCGCTAAAGAGGCTTGTGGCGATGAAGAGTGTTGCTATGAGCATCATGCCTATGTAGACACGAACGACCTCCGAGCGAAAAATATTGTTGCGTCGTCCTGTGATTGTGGCATAGAGTATTCCAAAGTGTATGCCCGATATTGTCATAGCACCCATCATCACTAATTCGATGGTTGGGTTGTCGAAGAATGCTACCGAGGCATTCTTAGTGCTGAATCCCGATGTTCCACATGCCGACATTGCGTGTGTGACAGCATCAAACCAACACATGCCCGAGAGCTTCAGGAGAATCGTCGTTATGACTGTCAGACCTACATATACGAATATCAAGATGCGCATAATCTCGTATGAGCGGTAGTGGAAATTATCCTTGGCGATTGTCGATAGCTCAACGTTGTATAGTAGCTGACGACTGCGACCCAACGAGGGCAATATGACAAGGGCAAACATTACTACGCCGATACCTCCAATCCATGTTGTTGACTGTCGCCAGAAGAGTAGTCCTCGGGGTAGAAACTCGATGTCGTTGAGGATAGAGGCTCCCGTAGTGGTAAATCCCGATACACTCTCAAACCATGCGTTGATAACGGTGAATTCGCCACCCCATATAAGGTATGGAAACATGCCGACGATACATGCTACAAGCCACGAGCCAACGACTATGGCATACCCCTCCTTAGTCTTTATCTCGTCGGCACGCTCAACAAAAATGAGAGGGAAGAGGCCGAGAATCATTGTCACGAATGACGATAGTAGGAGTGGGTAAAGTGCTGAGTCGTGGTTGTTGATAAGCGATACACCTGCCGACGCAAGCATAAACAATGCTAAGAATGTTAGCATCATGCCGATATATCGTATGACAACATGTATCCTCATTCTCTTCGCTTACTTTACTTTTGTGATTAGGGTTGATACTCTCTCTCGCAACTCCTTAATCTCATCACGACACTCGATAGAGTCGTCAAAGGGTACTTTGTATGTTAGGAAGTCGCCCAAGCTACGATTGATGCGCAGCATAGGCTTTACGTATAGACGCTTAAGGAAGAAGTATAGCATCATAACCACAACAAACATTACGAGCAACGAGATAAACACAGGAGTTACGGCACGTCGTGCGGTGTGGCTTAGGCGGCTAACGTCAGGGCCTAAGGTGCTCTGCGAGCCAGTCATATATTTTGAAATCTGCTTTGAGAGATTCTTGTGCTCAACCTTGTATTGGTCGACATACCATGAGCCAATAGTGAGCTTGTTGGGAAGAGAATCTATGAGCATGTCGGCCTCGATGCGTCGTTGTACATTGCCGTCGAGATAGTCACGGACGATGGTGTTTAGATTCTCGGTGTGCATGGTTAGCGAGTCGGCAAGACCGTGGTAATCGGTGTTGCTCAATAGCTCGAATGCCTCCTTGGAAGCTCTCTTAAGACGTGTTATAGAGTTTTCCGACTCAATGCGAAAATGTTGTGCTGTGTCGCCCACAACAGCCATGTAGATGATAGCGTCGTTCTGGTCGCTAAGTGCCAAAGCCATCTCTCGGGCAATCTCTACGTTCTGCTTGCTCGCCTCAAGGATAAGCTGCGTGTCGTGGCTCACTCGCTCAAGCTCGAGAAGCGATGTTCCGCCAGCAAATATTAGTAGTAGTGCGATGCTCAGGAATGCCACACGCATGCGTCGAGCTATGCTACTTGTTGAGAATATGGCTCTAATACGTCTCCACATAAACTGTACAAAACTCTTTATATCCCGACAAAAGTAATACTTTTGTGGTAATTATCCAACAATTTCTGCTATTATATCTCCGTCGACGTCAATGTCGAGAAGCTTAACCGTGCAAATTTGGTTAATTTTTGAAGTGTCGTACTTGCACTTTACACGTAGATAGTTATCCGTGTAACCATACATCATGCCATGGCGGTCGGTGCTCTCGAATAGTACCTCTCGGTTGCTGCCTAAGTATCTCGTTGCAAACTCCTTATGTAGACGAGAGCTTAGCTCCTCGAGGCGACTTACACGCTGGGTAGATATGCTCGACTGCACTTTGTTGGGTAGGTCGATAGCGGGCGTTCCTGGGCGCTCTGAAAATGGGAATATATGCAAAAATGATGCGCCCACCTCCTCGAGTAGTCGGTATGTCTCCATAAACTCCTCCTCGCCCTCGCCAGGGAAGCCAACGATGACATCGACACCAAGGAACGAGTCGGGCATGAGCTCACGAATCTTGGCTATGCGCTCACGATATTTCTCGGCAGTGTATCTGCGACGCATAAGCCCGAGAATGCGTGTTGAGCCACTCTGAAGCGGAATGTGGAAGTGGGGTACGAAGCGTGGCGATGAGGCGCAAAACTCGATAATCTCGTCGGTGATGAGGTTTGGCTCGATGCTCGATATGCGGTAACGCTCTATGCCCTCTACTTTGTCGAGAGCCTTGAGTAGGTCGATAAACTTTTCACCTGTGGTGCGTCCGAAGTCGCCAGTGTTCACTCCCGTGATAACAATCTCCTTCTGTCCCGACTCGGCAATCTCCTTAGCCTCTGCTACGATGTCGGCAATGGCGATGTTGCGGCTTGCGCCTCGGGCATAGTGAATAGTGCAGTAGGCGCACTTGTAGTCGCAACCATCTTGCACCTTAAGGAAAGAGCGTGTTCTATCGCCCGAGGAGTATGCTGCAAAGAAGCGATTTATCTGGTCGTATGAGCAACGATATATCTCTGCTTCGGTGTGCTCCTGAAGCTCCGACACACGGCGATAAAGGTCGCCCTTGTCGTTGTTGCCAAGCACTATGTCGACACCCTCGATAGTGGCAATATCCTGAGGCTTTAACTGTGCGTAACAGCCAGTAACAGCGATTATTGCGTTGGGGTTGCGGCGATGAATCTTGCGGATAATGTTTCTACACTTTTTGTCGGAATGCTCGGTTACCGAGCAGCTATTTATGACTGCCACGTCGGTAGGCTCCGAGGCCTCAACTCTAAGATAGCCACCACGCTCAAACTCTCGGGCTATGGTCGATGTCTCCGAGAAGTTTAGCTTGCAGCCCAAAGTGTGAAAACTTACACGTTTTTGTCCCATATTTTGATAAAAATAAATATTGTGCGAATATACAACATTTTCGTCAAATTACAATGTTGAATATTTCGAAAAAAGCACTATCTTTGTGCGAATATACTATATTTATTATACGCATTTGTTGATGACCATGTTTTCAGATATACTTGCCTACGACTTTATGCAGCGTGCTCTCTTGGCATGCCTATTATCGGGCATAACGTGTGGTATTGCAGGAAGCTATATCGTCTCTCGTCGTATGGTCTTCTTAAGTGGCGGTATTACCCATGCCTCGTTTGGTGGCCTTGGCATTGCACTATATGCTGGCTTTAGTCCTACGCTTGGCGCTCTTGTCTTTGCGGCCCTATCCTCTGTGGGTATTGAGTTTGCATCACGTCGTGGAGGTATGCGTGAGGACTCAGCCATAGGCATTATGTGGTCATTGGGCATGGCCATTGGTGCTCTCTTCATGGCTCTGCGCCCAGGCTATGCCTCCGATCTTACAAGCTACCTTTTTGGTAATATCTTGTTGGTAGATAGAGTTGATGTCGTGATGCTCATGCTGCTTACGCTCTTTATGGTCGTTGGTGCTGTTGCCATGCTTCGACGAATAATGTATATCACATTCGACGAGGATTATGCTCTGAGTCAGGGTATGCCAGTAACCGTTGTTGCCTATGTCATGGCTATTGTCGTGGCGTTGGTTATAGTGCTATCTATCAAGGTTATGGGCATAATACTTCTTATCTCACTCATGACCGTTCCCACGGTCATAGCAAACTCCCTAACGAAGGATTATCGCTATGTGACATTGCTCTCGGCTATAATCGGTGTTATAGGAAATGTTGCTGGCTTCGTGCTTAGCTACAATTTCAACCTCCCTACGGGAAGTTGCATAATATTTATCCTCACATTGACGCTTATTTGCGTAAAAGTGTTAACTTTGTGCTTTAATCTTAGACCCAGAGTATGAAAAAGATATATAAGCTCGTGCTAAAGGCTTATCTTGGCCCTCTTGTCGTTACCTTCTTCATCGTGCAGTTTGTGCTGATGATGAACTTTGTGTGGCGATATATCGACGAGCTTACGGGTAAGGGTCTTGATGTATCGACCATTGCTGAATTGCTGGCTTGCGCCACGGCAAATATGATTCCTCTTGGCTTACCCCTCTCAATGCTTCTCTCGGCTATCATGGCTATGGGTAACTTGGGCGAACACTTCGAGCTTTTGGCAATGAAGTCGGCAGGTATGTCGCTACCTCGCATTCTCCGACCACTGATTATCCTCGTTGGCTGCATTGCCGTTAGCGGATTCTTTATCTCTAACAACCTTGTCCCTGCGGCAAATAAGCGCATGTACGAGATATTGTACGATATTCGTGAGCAGCGCCAAGATATGGATTTCCAAGATGGCATGTTCTTCAATGGTCTGCCCAACATGAGTATCCGTGTAGGACATCAGGACGACAAGACAAAGCTTGTTACCGATGTTATAATATTTGATACTCGTGCCGCCAATGGCGATATGACAACAACCATTGCTGACTCGGGTTATATATCGCTATCCGACGATAAGAGCTTCTTGTATGTAACACTCTATAATGGCGACACGTACGAGCATTCACGAAATATTCGCTGGTACGAAAATAATAACCTGCGTCACCATAGCTTTGAGCTTCAGCAGGGTACTTTCCCCATTTCAAAGGTTGGCGGCGATGCCTCGTCACGCAAGTTTACAGAGTCTAAGACACGTGATATGAGTGGATTGCAGGAGCTTAGTGACTCACTTCTGAAGATGATTGCCGAGTCGCAAGCGGCCTCTTATGCCCCTCTGTTCAAGGAGCGTATCTTCCCTCGTGACTCCTCTATTCTCGGTGGCGATAGCATTCGCCTCGATAAGAGAGAGTTTAAGGCTGTGAACTTCTACGATTCGATATCTAATCTTAGTATTCGTCAGAGGGCCAAGATCTACTCTAATGCTACCTCGGCAGCACGTATGTCACGAGGCGCTTATAGCTTCGACGAGCAGACCTCGAAAATAGCTATCACGCAGTACTATCGCTCCGAGAACGAGTGGCATAGAATGCTTACCATGCCTATATCCATCATCATCTTCTTCTTGATAGGTGCGCCTCTTGGAGCTATTATCCGTAAAGGTGGTTTGGGTACTCCAATCGTTATCTCGGTTATCTTCTTTGTCTTCTACTATGTTGTCAGCGTCTCTGGCGAGAAGATGTCGAGCGAGGGTACGTGGGATGCGCTCTATGGCATGTGGCTGCCTATTGCCGTGCTTACGCCTATTGCCTTTTATCTCACCCGTCAGGCTACCAATGACTCATCGTTGCTCGATATGGACTGGTACGATGGTCGCATACGTAAATATTGGGGTAAGATTAAGCGTCGTTTTAAGCGCAAGAAGAGAGCGTAGTAAAAAAGGTTAGGATTTCTCCTAACCTTTTTTACTACTCCTTAAACCTGCACTCGCCCGCTTCACGCCAGCCAAGCAACAACTCCTTGATTGCCATGCGACGCTTGCCTGCAAGCTGAACATCTTCAAAATAGACAATGCCATCGGCGCAACGCACGCCGAAGGTGTTTTTTAAGTCTGTGATAACCTCGCCAATGTTGCCACACTTTTTGTCGGCCTCAAAGCGCACGGTAAATATCTTCATCGAGCCACACTCAGCCCCCTCCTTGAATATTGGTGACCATGCAGCAGGGTAGGGCGATAGACCACGCACCAAGTTTACAATGTCGTTGCCTTTCTTGTCCCACTTTATGAGGCCGTCCTCCTTGAAGATTTTGGGTGCGGGCTTTAGTGTGCTCTCGTCGATGTACATCTGCTCGATTGTCGTGTAGTTGCCCTCGGCGAGCTTATCTACGGTGCGTGTTACCAGTGTAGAGCCGATGTTCATCAGCTTGTCGTAGAGTGTGCCTATGTTGTCCTCAGGTAGAATATCTACGCTCTGCTGCTCGATAATTGCCCCCTTGTCAATCTCGTGATTTAAGAGGAATGTTGTTACGCCTGTGCGCTTCTCGCCGTTGATGATAGCCCAGTTTATGGGTGCGGCACCACGATACTCAGGAAGGAGTGATGCGTGGAGGTTGAATGTTCCGAGGCGAGGCATTGCCCACACCACCTCGGGCAGCATGCGGAAGGCGATGACTATGCCGAGGTCGGGCTTTAGCTCACGCATAGCCTCAAGAAAGCTCTCGTCACGCAGCTTCTCGGGCTGAAGAATGGGGAGACCTAACTCCTTGGCAGTTATCTTGACGTCGCTCTCATGAATTTTTTGACCACGTCCTGCGGGCTTGTCGGGTGTTGTCACCACTGCAACGATGTTGTATCCCTCGTTGACAAGGTGGCGTAGTGATGTCGATGCAAACTCGGGCGTGCCCATGAATACTATGCGTAGGTCCTTTGCTGATGTTGACATATTATAATATATAGGTATTATTAGTTGATTAAACTCTTCGAAAACAGTGCAAAATTATTAAATCTTTTCGACTAAAGCAAATCCTCGGTGTGGCATGAGTGTTGCTCGAGGGAGGCTAAAAAGATGTTATGAAGATTAATACTGGTAAGGGAACAATACCTTTTGTTACGCTTGTGGCGATACTCTCGGTCTCGGCAATAGTGTCGTTGCCAGGACTTGCTATATCGCCTATTCTCGATGATATAAGCCGCATCTTTCCTCACTCTACGGAGCTTGAGGTGTCGATGCTCGAGTCGCTGCCTTCGCTCATGATTATCCCCTTTGTTATTCTTGCAGGCGGTTGGTCTGTAAGGCGCAATAATATAAAGATGCTCGTCCTGGGAACAACCATCTTCTTGCTTAGCGGTATATGGAGCTTGTTCTCCACGCACCTTGTTGAGCTTATCGTTGCAAGCACGATTATGGGTATCGGCGCAGGCATGATAATACCGCTGTCTACGGGTCTTATTGTCCAATACTTTACGGGTAATTGGCGTGTGCGTCAGCTTGGTGTAAGCTCGGCGGTGAACAACCTTACGCTCGTCATAGCGACCTCTGTTGTTGGCTATCTTGCTGATAAGAATTGGCATCTCGCCTTTGTTGTCTACCTTTTGCCGTTGATTACGCTGCTCCTTATTCCTGCTATTAGCAAAACGAAGCCTGAGCCAGAGCCTAACGACGGAGCGCAGAATAGGCAGACTACCCTCAATAGAGGCGTTATTATACGTCTGATGCTATTCTATTTTGCTATAACCTACCTCTCGCTTATCGTGACCTTTAACACCTCCTATTTGGTCTCGGAGCGTGGCTTGCCTGCCGAGGAGTCGGGATTTATCATCTCGCTATTCTTCCTCGCTATCATGGCTCCAGGATTTATCCTCGACAAGATTGTGGGGTGGTTGGGTAAGTGGCTCAACTTTGTGTCGCTTGTGACTATGGGCGTTGGCCTTGTGCTCATGTCGCTGCATCATGTATCTGCGTCTATGTTGTGGCTTGGTGCAGTGTTGGCGGGTCTTGGCTATGGCGTTATGCAGCCTGTGGTCTATGATAAGGCGGCAACAAATGCTCCACCACGACTATCTACTTTGGCGCTATCGTTGGTTATGGCTGTTAATTACTTAGCTATTCTCGTTGCTCCATTTATTATAGATGCTATCGATGATGTGCTTCATGCCCACAATCATCATCTTGCATATCTTGTAAACGGTGTTTTAACTCTTGTGTTGGCTGTTGTGACACTCTTTAGGTTGCGACGTAGCACTGTCCTTGGCTCAGATGATTGATTTTGAGCCATTTTTTTTGTTTGTATTGGTCTATTTCGTAAAATATTATTACTTTTGTCGTTAGAACCGTTCGATAAGTTGATATTAACCCATAAATAGTTTTAATATGTTTTGTAGGCACTGTGGCGCAGAGATTAATGATTGTGCCGATGTTTGTATTAAGTGTGGCTGTTCAGTACGAGAGCATAGAGCAGGTAATGGCGTTGACGCTAACCGTTGGCTTGTTCTTCTCTTGCTCTGCTTCTTCTTGGGCTGTTTCGGTATTCATCGCTTCTATGTGGGCAAGACAGCTACGGGTGTTGTTCAGCTGCTCACGTGTGGTGGCTGCGGTATATGGGCGTTGATTGACTTTGTCATGATTGTTACGGGCAACTTTACCGATGCAGAGGGTAACCTTATTCAGAATAGGTAGTAGGTTGGCGATATTGCTTCTTGTGCCTGTTGTGCTCTATGCTATTCCTGTAGAGAGTGTTTTCGAGGGCGAGAGCATCTGTTTGATCAAGAGGTTTTTTGGTGTTGAGTGTTGGGGGTGTGGCATTACACGTGCCATATTCTCCCTGCTCTATGGCCGTTTTGTTGAGGCGTGGAGCTACAATCATCTTGTTGTTGTGGTCTTCCCGCTCTTGCTGTTATTGTGGATATATAATATTTTGTGCTGCATGAAGGAGCTTAAGAGGCTCTCTTCGTTGCCTCAGAAAAGCAGATAATATATGAAGAGACTTTCGATATTCATTGCCTTGGCAATGGTAAGCATTATGGTGTCGTGCGGAGGCTCAGACAGCAGAGAGTGCCTTGTGCTTGAGGAGCGACAGAACTGGGAGGGTACAACGCTATATGGCGATGTTGCCTCCATTGTTGAGACCTCTTATGAGCTTGCTGGTAGCTACGGACGTTCGGTTAAGAGCGAGCTTATCAGCAAAAAATATGTGGAGTTTAATGAACGTGGCGACCTTCTGCTATCTGTGGAGTATGATGAGGATAGCGTTATTCTCGAGAAGGTGCAATATGTCTACGACCATAACGGCTATCTTGCTGAGCATCACTATCAGGGCGACGGCTATAAATTCTCAAACAAATATCTGCGTGACGACTATGGTTATGTTGTCGAGCGTTTGATGCTCAAGGGTGATGGCGAGATTGATATGCGCTATGTGATGACTTACAATAGCAAGGGAGACCTCTCTGAGCGTGCCGACTATGATGCTACTGGCGCTGTTGTAGGCCGACTCTTCACCAAGTATAACGACCATAATAAGCCTGTGGCTACTCAGCGATATGACCGCAATGGCGAGCTTAAGCGTCGTGAAGTATACACCTACGATGCTTCGGGTCGCCTGCTCGAGTATCTTGCTTATGATGCCTATGATGCTTTAGAGAGCCGTCAGGTATATGCCTATGGGGCTAATGGTCGTGATGAGGAGGTTGTTACTTATGATGCGAGCGGGGAGTTTGAAAGTCACGTGGAGAGTCGCTATGACGATAAGGCAAATCTCATTGAGCTTGCTCATTACGATGCTAATGGTGGTGTTGTGGAGTCGGTTACCACAATCTATGATGCTATGAATAATATCCTCGAGGAGCGTTATATGGCTGGCAGCGACACGCTATTATCACTTAAGAGCTACACCTACGATGATAAGGGTCTGCTTGTTGAGCTTGTCGACGATGATAGATTCCACGATAAATATAGTGTTACCTGTTACCGCTACGACCAAAAAAATAATCTTATCGAGGAACTCTGCTATGCTACGCCCCGCCGCATAGCTCAGTATATTGTTGAGTACGCAATAACCTACCGAGAATAGAATCCGTAGGTAGTGCTTCTCGATGCCAACTCACTTGGGTTGAATAGGAGGTATTTTACATACTCTTATTCAGCCCAATTTTATACCCACCCTCAAAAAAAACTATTAAAAAATTTGCAAATGTCATAAAAGATGTTGTATCTTTGTGATATCAAAATAATATCACTTTTTATGAAAAGCAGCAATCTACTTCCGCTAACAAAAATTAATTAACCAAATAAAACCTATTACTATGAAAAACTACACTTATTCTGGTTGGAAACTTAATGGTTTTGTTGCCCTTGTTCTCAATCTTTTGTTTGTGGCTGCGGCAGTCTATTCGATTGTGGTACTTGCAAACAGTGTCGACCTTGTTGTGTGGGCACTCATAACGCTCATAGCATCTATTGTTTGTGCGGTGCTCATGCTTTGTGGATATATCATGCTCGAGCCTAACGAGTCACGTGTATTGCTCTTCTTTGGTAACTATCGTGGCACATTCTACGACACTGGCTTCTGGTGGATTAACCCATTTATGTCGGCTAAGAAGCTTTCGATGCGTGCCCGTAACCTCAATGTCGATCCTATCAAGGTCAACGACAAGGCGGGTAATCCAATCCTTATCGGCTTGGTTGTAGTGTGGAAGATTAAGAACGATGGCGCATACAATGCTGTATTCGAGATTGATGCTCCAGTCGAGATTGGTGCAACGGGTTCAAACACACGTATGAACGTGTTGGAGAACTTCGTGGCAGTGCAGAGCGACTCGGCATTGCGTCAGGTTGCGGGTATGTATGCCTACGACGAGAACTCTAATAGCTCATCTGACGAGGTTACACTTCGCTCGGGTGGCGAGGAGATTAACGACCGCCTAACCGACGAGCTTAACGACCGTCTATCTATCGCTGGTATCGAGGTTATCGAGGCGCGCCTCAACTACTTGGCTTATGCTCCAGAGATTGCTGCTGCTATGTTGCGTCGCCAGCAGGCAGATGCCATCATCTCGGCACGCGAGAAGATTGTTGAGGGTGCTGTGTCAATGGTTAAAATTGCCCTCGAGCGTCTTTCAACCGAGGAGGTTGTTGAGCTTGACGAGGAGCGCAAGGCAGCTATGGTGAGCAACCTGCTCGTTGTGTTGTGTGCTGACGAGGCTGCGCAGCCAGTGGTCAACACAGGTACTTTGCATAACTAATATTTAATCGTACCCCCCCCCTTATGGCTACGAAGGAGTCAAACAACCGCAGCTTTGTTCTTCGCATTGATGGCGAGACTATGGATGCCCTCGAACGATGGGCTGAGGACGAGTTTCGCTCGGTCAATGGTCAGCTGCAATGGATAATTGCCGAGGCTTTGCGTCGTAGTGGGCGCAAGCCTCGAGCAAAAAAGGCAAAGGAGGTGCCTCAGAATGAAGAACAGGTTTAGTATATTTAAGCATCGCTACCACCTCATTGAGAGTCAGGCGAAGCGCCGTTTAGGTCAGAAGAGTCCTGATGAAGGTAAGCTCGAGATTGCCGATATTCTTATTTGGATCTCGATATTTGGACTTCTGAAGTTTGATTTGCTTCCCGAAAGCGTTCCCTACCGTGAGCATATCATGATATTTGCTTCGTTGGTTGTCGTAGCGCTTGGTGCTTTTCTTAAGTTTCGCCACTTAGCGCCACGCACCTGCTGGTCAAGGGCCTCGTGGGCGGCATTTATGGTTTCGGTGGTGTGTAGCGCCCTGCCATGGATATTGTATGCCATAGGCGAGGAGAGCATGACGCTTAGTCTTGCTACCCAAATATCGCTCTTTTCAATTATTGTGTGGCTTGTATTTGTTGGCTGCTTCATGCGCCTACGCTATATTCGTCGTCGCTCTCGCGAGGAGATAGCTATGATGCGCCTCAGAGAGAAGCGCCGCCGTAAGGCACAATATCTCTAAACAATTACACTTATGACAACATCGATACATATATTAATAATCACCCTTGTCTGCTTGACGTTGGCGTTGTTTGCCCTGCTTGCACTCATGGGTAAGCTCGATAGATGGTATAGTTGGAGCCTTGGTGCCGATGCTAAACCCTCCGAGCGGCACATCATGCGCTGGCGTGTAGCTTTTGCTGCCGAGGTGCTCATTGGACTTACCTTGGTTGTTGTGTTTAACATCTCGGATGTCATAGATGAGTATGCCTCACTGGTAATTCTTGCCTTTGGTATAGGTGCTACAGTTGTTGAATATCTATGGATTAGAAAAGCGTAATAGCTATGAAACGTATATTTATATTGGCAGCAGCCCTGATGTGTGGGGTTGTGGCGTCTGGTCAGAATATTCCTCACTATCACGATGTCGATGTTGAGGCATCGAGAGAGTATGTCGAGGGCAATGCATATCAAAAGGATTTGTTGCTCTATGTCGATATGCTTGGCGATACGCACCCCTATTACGCCGTGGCGAAGCATCGTACTAAACTTAATAAGAGTGCCAAAAGGTTGTATCGTGAGTGTGGCAATATCGAGGATGTTACAGAGTTTAAGCTGCTTTTGGCAAGAGTTGCTGCGTCGCTTGACGATGGTCATACGGCAATATTCTATTGGACTCAGCCCAATAGAATCTTCCCCGTAAAACTTGCTATTGATAGTAATATGCCTGCCATTGTCGAGGTCTGCTCCGACGAACTAAGTGAACTGCTTGGTAGAGAGGTGACGAAAATCAATGGTAAGCCTCTAAAGCAGATATTGACAGAGGCACGTGAGATTGTTAGTGCCGATAACGATCTAAACTTCGTGAACTTGGTCGAAGATTACCTTATGATTTCGGAGTTTTGGTCGATGCTCGGCATGAGTAATGAGGTGCTTAGCCTTACGTTTGCTGATGGTAGCAGTGTCGATGTTAAGGCTATAGATAAGAGTAACCTGAAGATTGCTCAGCTGCAAAATGATATGTCGGGTAGGGTTACTGCACCCCGGCGTGTGCTCTTCGACTATACTATATACGACAATGAGAGCGTATGCTACTTGCAGTTCAATCAGTTTGCCGACCGAGTTACACACCCTCAGAATCCGCAGTTGCCACGTTTCGATGAGTTTGTGCGAGATATGATGGCAGACATCGAGGCTAAGGGTATTAAGGTCCTTGTTGTCGATTTGCAGTACAATAGTGGTGGCAATAGCTCGCTTGGCGATGTGTTGTTGTCGTGGCTGAAGCCTTATACAGAGATTGAGCAGTATAGCACAGATATTCGTATTTCGGAGCTTATGCAGATGTACTATCCCTACTATAAGGAGTTTACCTATGACGGCAAGTCTCTCGAGTTAGGTGAGGTCTATAGTGCGCTTAAGTTCGACCATAATAGAGGTGCTAATGTTGGCAATGATACCCCCAAGCAAGACTCCATCCACCATGTCTTGAACTTCGACAAAGAGCGTATCTTCAAGGGCGATGTGGTGTTTATCCAGAGCAAAGACTCTTTTAGCTCGGCATCGTTGCTGCTAACCACTGCACGTGATAATGGCATCGGATATATCATCGGCGAGCGTTCGGGAGGCCGACCAAGTCACTATGGCGATATCCTATACTCTGTGCTTCCAAATACGGGTACTATCGCAACAGTGAGCCATAAGCACTTTATCCGCCCTAACCGAGCATTGGTTAACGAGAGCTACCTCGAGCCAAATATATATGTTCCGCTGAATAATCCCGATAAGGACTTGGCGTGGGAGTGTGTATTGGACTTTTGGGGAAATAACAAAAGCAGGACTGTTGTAAAAAGGGGTACAACCGCCGATGATAGCTACCTTTGGGATACTATTTATAGACCTGCGATGAACTAAAACAGATGAGTATGAGTCAAGAAAATCTTATTCTAATAATACTATCGGTGCTCTTTACGGCGGCAGGTATAATGCTGCTTTTGGGTAAGGCCGATTTCGCTATTAAAAAGCATATACGTGAGTCTGGCAAGTTTAGCATTCCACGTATGAGGGTTGTCAATGCCCTTGCTTTCTTTATGTTTGATATATTAGCTGCTCTAATCCTTTGCGGAGTCAACGAGATGGTTACGGTGGTTGTTGTAGTGCCTATTGTGATTGTCCTAATAGTGCTGCAATATACATGGGCAAAGAAAAAGGAGTAGAAAACTATCATAACTATCGAAATTATGAATATAGGACTAATTATCGCCATTATAGGAACCCTCGCAATTATAATATTGGCTATCGCTATAATGCTGGGCAAGGCAGACTTAACGATGATAGACTACTACTTTAGCTC
>JAEIGA010002513.1_pt1 | contig 29219 bp, 29 predicted proteins | sample 9270691 | NCBI WGS metagenome assembly JAEIGA01 (sample SAMN17057246, study PRJNA624740) | gut metagenome | biome: biome; isolation source: fecal sample | host: Bos grunniens | place: China: Xizang | collected 2019
CCCGGATTTGAACCGGAGTCTCAGGCTCCCAAAGCCCAAAGGATCGACCAAGCTACCCTACGGACCCACATACATTAAGCATGTAGATAACATACTAATAATAATATAATTATAATCATATATAAATGTTACTACAATTATACTATTTTTATATAAAATACAAATTTTAAATATAAATTAAAAAGCCCCGGACGGGAATTGAACCCGCGACCACGAGATTACAAGTCTCGCGCTCTACCAGACTGAGCCACCGAGGCATTATATAAAATTTGTAGAACAATATAAATTATCTTTTATGTCATTTAAATACTTTACGATAAAACATAATATTTGACATAAAAATTTAAATATTAAAAATTTATAATTAATAATCATGATAAATAATGAAAATGATATCTTAAACAAAATCGATAATACTTTAAAAGAAATCCAAGAAAAAAATCCTCTAACCCATTGCATAACCAATTCAGTGACTATAAATGATTGTGCAAATGCAGTTCTTGCAATAGGCGGATCACCATTCATGGCTGAAGATGCAGAAGAATTAGAAGAAGTAGTAACAATAGCTGATGCATTAGTAATAAACATTGGAAAATTAAGTAAAGACCAAGTAGAAGCCATGAAAATAAGTGCCAAAACCGCTAATGAAACCAATACTCCAATTGTTTTGGATCCAGTTGGTGTCGGTGTAACTGAACTTAGAAATAGAACCACCTTAGATTTAATTGAAAATTATAAAATGGCAGCAATACGTGGAAATATAAGTGAAATCAAAGCAATAGCTAAATTAATAGGAGTAATTGATGAAAATAATACCGCAAAAGGTGTTGATGTTAATATTGACGACATAATTACTAAAGAAAATTTAGAGGCTAACGGAGAAATTATAAAAGAAGTTGCCTTAAAATTAGATACAACCATATTGGCAAGCGGACCAATAGACATATTGAGTGATGGTGAAACAACAATAGCTATTGACAATGGAGACGACATGATGCCATTAATCACTGGAAGCGGCTGCATGTTATCATCAATTGTTGGAAGTTGTGTTGGAGGCTCAACTCCACTTGAAGGAAGCCTAGTTGCAATATTAGCAATGAATCTTGCTGGTGAAAAAGCAAGAGCAAAAGTTGAAGAAAAAGATGAAGGAACCGGTTCATTTAGAGCATATTTAATTGATTATCTATACAAAACTAATGCAGAAAGCCTAGTTAACGAATCAAACATTATGATATTATGAATAATATAGACTTATCACTATATCTTGTCACTGATAAAAGTGACGATGTAGAGAAATTTTTAAAAACAATTGAAGAAGCAATAAAAGGTGGAACAACAGTTGTGCAAATAAGGGAAAAAACTGCAGACACCCTTGACTTTTACAGACTAGCTCTAAAAGTAAAAGAAATAACAACAAAATACAATGTTCCATTAATTATTAATGATAGAGTTGATATTGCACTAGCTATTGATGCAGATGGTGTTCATGTAGGACAGTCCGATATGCCTTGTGATGTTACAAGACGCCTGATTGGAGAAGATAAGATATTAGGAGTATCAGCAGCTACAATTGATGAAGCTCAAAAAGCTCAAAAAGATGGTGCAGATTACATTGGAACTGGAGCAGTATTTCCAACAAAAACAAAAGATGATGCACCTTCAGTTACAAAACAGGAGTTAAAAGAAATTGTAGATTCAATCGATATTCCAGTTGTGGCAATCGGAGGAATTACTCTAGAAAATGCTCATGAATTAGTTGACACTGGAATTAGCGGATTATCTGTAGTAAGTGCAATAATGAGTTCCGATAATCCAAAAAAATCATCTGAAGAGCTATTAAATATATTTAATAGCTAATCTTATTTTTTTAAAAAAAAGAAATGGAAGTAAAAAAATTATTTTTTACTGTCTTTAAGTGCATCTACAGCAGCAAGTTTTTTACCTGCAAGCATACTGATACAAGCACCTCCACCACTACTTAAATGGCTCATATGATCTTCTAAGCCAAGACCAGCAGTAGCAGCTGCAATATGGCCTCCACCAATTAATGAAAAACCAGTGGAATTTGCCATTGCATTGATTAAATCTTCTGTACCCATAGCAAATTTAGGATCTTCAAATACACCAGCAGGACCATTTGCAAATATATATTTAGCTTCCCTGATTTCTTTAGCATAAAATGCAATGGTTTTAATACCTATATCAAAAATAGCTTCATTTGGGATTTGATCATTGTCAATGTCTACTCTTTGACCATCTATTTCACAGGCCACATCAAGAGGATATTTAACTTTATCTCCAAATCTTTCAATTAATTCCTTAGCTTTTTCAACCATATCCTTATATCCTCTGCCAGCTATGAAATCCTTATTAACTTGACCAATATCAATGCCTGCTGCCCATAAAACAATATTTCCTACAATACCTGTTGTTAAAATGGAATCTGCAGTACCATTGCTTAATACATTTTCCATAACTTCAATTGAATCTTCAGGTTTCATTCCGCCAAGTAAAAATACACAGGGATGTTCCACTTCATCAAGAGCATTTTGAATAATTGTTAATTCATCTTCCATTACACGACCTGCAGCGGAAGGAGTATTTACAGTAAATCCGACAAGGGATGCTTGTGAACGGTGAGCGGCCGCAAATGCATCATTTACAAAATAATCAATTAATGGGGATAAATGTCTTACAAGCAATGTTTTTGATTGCTCCAAAGGAGTTCTTGAAAGGGTTTCTTCTGAAAAGAAACGTACATTTTCAAGCAATAAAATTTCATGTGGTTTAAGATTACGGATAGCTTCCTTAGCAGCGCTTGAAAAAAGAGAATCGATGTATTTTACTCTTAAATTTAAAATCTCAGACAATGCATCAGCATGTTGAGACAGGGTTGTGAAATCTTTTTTACCCGGACGGCTTTGGTGTGCAAGAATTACAACCTTAGCTCCTTTATTGGATAATTCTTTAATAGTTCTTGCATGCAATTTTAATCTAGTATCATCCAAGATAATTCCTGAACTTGGATCAACAGGGGAGTTAATATCAACTCTAACAAGTACAGTTTTATTTTCAATATCAAAATCATCAATTGTATTAAATTCAACCATTTTCCTCACTCTTGAGCTCATAATTTGCTTACCAAATCAAGTAAAGCGTCTTTTGGACTTTCTGCCTTAATAATTCCTGATGCGAGCAATACTCCATCAGCACCTAAATCCATTGCGGCTTTCATATCATCACCAGTAGTGATTCCGGCACCACATAATACCTTAATTTTTTTATTAATTGATTTTACTTCATTTACAGTATCTTCTACAACTTCCGGTTGTGCTTGAGAAACAGGAATTCCGGTACCAATTAATTCTGGAGGTTCAACAGCCACTGCAGTAGGAGCAAGAGTAGCAACTGCTTTTGAAGTTTCTATATTGTTTGTGCATACACAAGATTCAATATCATTGCCTTTGCATAATTTTACAATTTCATCAATGTCAGCTAATTTCATTCTTTGTTCTGAATGATTAATTAATGAACCACTAATACCTGCTTCAATTAAAGTATCGATTAAATTAGAACCAGTATGCCCTCCAGGAGAAATAGGATCAATGTGTTGGGCAAAAATTGGAAGTGAAGCTTCTTGATTTATTCTATAAATGTCTGCTGCTTGAGGAGCTGCAACCATAGTAATTCCAGATTCATTAGCAGCACTTTCTAAATCATGTGCAAGTTCCAAAGCTTTCATACCGCTTGATTCTAAATAAGTTTTGTAATTCAATATCACTATCGGTGTATCCATAATAATCCCACAATAACTTTATGTTATATATATTTGGAAAACATTATTAAATAAATTTATGATTATTTGCTTTCAAAAACTGTTAAAGCTTGGTTGATTAATTTCTTATAATTCCACCAATACCCTTAATGTAGTCTTCAACATAGCTTTTATTTTCCCCATCAAATAATGAGTAGTGGAATGTATAACTTGTTAACGAATCGCTAATCTGTTCATCCTCGTAAACATCAACAATTTCAACATCAATGACATGTTCAATATTTTTAAACATCTTAATCAAGAATTTCTCATCACAATTTGAAGGCAATAATACGGACAGGTTGAAATGCTCCAATTTAAGATTATTTTTCTTCCATTCAAAAAATTCTTCTTTTGACAATATATCAATTGTGGAAAGTTTTAAGGTTATTTCCTGATTTTCATGATTTTCCAGCACTACAAATTCTGAATTAACTTTTTTAACAATACCGACATGTATTTTTTTAGAAAAATGGTGTTGTAAACCTACTTCCTTACCTATTAATCTTGTTAAAATATTTGATTTTTGGGTCAACATGCTTATCGCTTCATCAGACCTCACCACTGCCTCTTCAAGCCCATCGAGATGTTTTGCCGATTCGACAACGCTTTCAACAAAATCTTTTTCTTCGCCTTCTTCAATTAAATTTGATAGGTAAATACTTTCTTTTATTAATGCTTTTCTTGCATTTGATGTTTCTTTGTTATTTTTTTGTATGGAATAGTAAAGATAAGGATTTTGATAGACAACACGACTTGCCATATCCAGCAATATTGTATAAACCGGACTTGAAAAAGACCTGGATTTCTTAACATTAATGTTAAGCTTCCTTATTGTTGAAGCCAGACTAATATAGGAAAAATGAGTTAAACCCTGAACGATACTCATATATTTATCATGTTCCTGAGGGGTTGTTATAACAATTTCGCATTCAGTTTCATCCAAATAGTTTTTTACACGGTCCAACCATTTGGTTGACCTATTTTCAACGGGAGTCAATATAATAATTTGTCTTTTGAGCGTAGGGACTCTTGGTCCAAACATTGGATGGCACGGCAATATTTCCACGTTTTCAGGAGCATATTTTTTTAATGCCTCAGAGGGCTCAGTTTTTACACTGGCAACATCCATTAACAATGATCCTTCAGGGGCATGTGGAGCTACTTCTTCTATTGTTTTTACCATATGTTCAATAGGAACACAGAAAAGAACAATCTCTGCATTTTTTATTGCTTCAATGTTGTCATTACTATAATTTACATTCAGTTCATCCGCAATTGTTTTGCCTGAATCTTTATCACGGCTTGTAATGGTAATGTTGAAATCATCGGTTAAGTGTTCTGCTATCCATCTGCCAAGACCACGTGTGCCTCCAATAATTGTCATGTTCCTTTTAACGCCGTATGCCATATCGTATCCCCATTCTATTTCAGTTACTTTAAATAATTATTAATCCTATTTTGGGCAAGTTCAATATATTTTTTATTATTATCATACCCTATATATCTTCTTTTATTCTGAATTGCTGCAATGCATGTTGTCCCGCTTCCACAAAATGGATCTAAAATAACATCCCCTTCATAGCTATACAAATTAATTAACCTGTGAGGCAGCTCAACTGGAAATGGTGCAGGATGACCAATTTTTTTAGCATTGACCGCTGGAAATGTCCAAATGCTCTTTGTCCATTGTATAAACTCATCCCTTTGAATAGTATCCCGTTTTTTCTGAGTTTTATTTTTAGAATATGCTTCCTTGGAAAATACTAAAATGTATTCATGATAATCTCTTAAAACGGGATTTGAAGCTGACATCCAACTTCCCCATGCGCAGGATCCTCCGGCACTTGTTGATTTGTCCCAGATGATTTCGCCACGCATTAAAAATCCCAAATCCAGCATTATCTCAATAACCATCGCATGCAATGGAATATAAGGTTTTCTGCCAATATTGGCAATGTTAATGCAAGCTCTGCCACCGGTAACTAGTTTTTTATAGGTTTGACTAAAGACAGATGTCAATAATTCCAGATATTCATCCAATGTCAAATCATTATCATATTCCTTTCCAACATTGTATGGCGGAGACGTAATCATTAAATGAACACTATCATCAGGAAGTTCATCCATATTCTCACTAGATTTGCAGTATAGTTTATTCAAGTCATTTTCTGGAATTTCCACCTGTTTATATTCTATGTTTTTTGGAATTTTAAACTCTTCGAATAACTTTGAACTGTAAAATTTTTTTGAACTGTGAGATTCCCTTAAAACCGAACCAAATGAAGATGTTTGAGTTTTTCTAACCACATTAAGACCTCTTTAGGAGATTTAAAAATTTTAATCCCTTATTTTCATAAGTTTCTTCTCTGTTAGCTATCTCAATTAGTTTTCCCAAAGTTTTTGGACTTTACATTCCTGAAAAGAAATTTAAATCCTGTTTAAATAATTGATTTAAATGTATTTTTAACTCTGAAGTCTTGTCAAATCTGTAAAATCCTTTTTTTGGAGTGGTTTTTCGAGTATTTCCATGATTAAGTGGGAATGGATTTAAAGACCAGAAACCCTGAATTAATCCGGCGTGTTTTAGATAATCTGCTTTTTTAGAAAACCCATTTGAAAGCGGAGCATTGCCCACAACAATAATGGGTATCTTTGTTGATTCCAAATTTGAAACTCTAATATCAATACATTTGCCAATAGCTTTTAAAATTGTGTCGGAACGTGTGAAACTTGGTTTTCCTTGATGGGTTCTAAAATCACCAACTTCTTTTATACTGCCCAATTCAGGGTCATATTGCCAGTTCCACACCACAGACATTTTAACTTCACATATTAGTTTGACTTCTGATGCTTTTAAAATTTTTTTATTCTCTGTTGCAATTACAATATCTGCTGGAGATTTTGAGGTAATCCCAACTGATGGAATTCTGGCCTGCTGAACGATATGGAGGTTTTCATCTTCAATTAACGAGCCAAATAAGTCACAAACCCATTTTTCGGTAAAGTTTCCAATCAGTGAATTTCTGGCCTGAAGGGTAGATTTTTTGCCCTTATATCTTTTTGGCCAATAAGCCAAATACCTCCCATCATCTGTCTTGTAAAAAAGTTGCTCTGGAGAGGCAAAACTTTTTGAATTGATAAAAAATAATTTTTCTTGTTGTTTATTCCATAATTTCATAATAATACGTATTATAATTAAACATATAAATAGATTTAATAAGTAAAAATAAATATTGTTCATAATATGTAAATTTTTATTTAACTTGTAAAAATGTATATACTATCAAAACTAAAAATAAGTTTGATTTTATGTCATTTAATAAAAACCAAATTGAAAAACTAGAAAAAAGCGGATACAGATTCGTTGGAACACATGGTCACGCAGCCGTAAAAGTCTGCCATTGGACCAGACAAAGTATTGTAGATAAGGGAGTTTGCTATAAAGAAAAATTCTACGGAATCGAATCCCATAGATGCCTTCAAATGTCTCCTGCAGTTCCAAATTGCCAACAGGAATGTGAGTTTTGTTGGAGAGATTTAACATATACTCAAACCAGTTGGGAAGACGAAGAATATGATGATCCTAAAATAATAATCGATGAAGCAATAAAAGCTCAAAATAACTTATTATGCGGGTTTTTTGGAAATGACAAAGCAAATAAAAAGAAATTGGAAGAATTGAAAGATCCAACCAATGCTGCAATTTCACTTGCAGGCGAACCAACTCTTTATCCGAAAATAGATGAACTGATTGGTGAGTTTAACAGAAGAAACTTTACAACATTTGTAGTCAGCAACGGCCAATGTGTTGAAAGATTACGCAATCTAGATAACGATCCATATCAACTATACCTTTCATTAGACGCACCTTCCGAGAAAATATTTAATGAGGTATGTAGACCAAGAATAAATGATGCTTGGAGTAATTTAAACGAATCACTTGAAACAATGGCTAGTTTTAACTCACGCACATGTATAAGAAATACCTGCGTTCGTGGAAGAAATATGGAACAACCTGAAGAATATGCAAAATTAATCAAAAAAGCAGACCCTGACTATGTGGAAGTCAAAGCGTATATGTGTGTTGGTTCTTCACGTGAACGTTTAACCTTAGACAATATGCCAACATTTGATGAGGTTAAGGAATTTGCAAAAAAAATAGGAAAAGAGTGTGGAAAAGAAATAGTAAATGAATCTGAAATCAGTCGTGTTGTTCTGCTTGAATAGCTATTTTTTTGCCAATTTCAAATGCACTTTGTAAATCTTTTGGAAATTGATTTTTTCGAATTTCCTTTCTCTCTTTTTCATCAAAAGCATCACTAACATATTTTGAATAATCCTTAAATTGATAGGTTTCATAGACATAGAGATGCTCAGGTTTAGAAAATATCATGCTTAAACCCATTTCAAAATGATCATGCAAGTCATGATATCCAATTTGATATGAAAGTTCTTTTGAAGCATTCATAGTATAAATAAAAGCTATCGGCATCTTTTTGTGTTCAACAACTTCAGTTTTACTATATGCTAAAAATGGAAACATGAATCGCTCCAAAAAGCATCTCATATTTCCAGTAACATCACTAAAGTAAATTGGTGAACCTAAAATAACACCATCAGCTTGAGCGATTTTATCTAGAATAGGTTTTAAATCGTCATTTTGAACACATCTACCATAATGTTTCCCATTAATTATTTTACATGCAAAACAACTCTTACAGCCATGGAATGGAAAATCATATAAATTTATCCTTTCTACATTAGCATCTGGAAAAACTTCCAAGACTCCTTCTAAAGATTTATCCAAAAGCTGTGCAGTATTGCAATTTGGTCTTGGGGAACCATTAATGGCAAAAAAGTTCATTTATTTGCCTTCCGCTTTTAATTCTTCACAAAGGTCAACCGCTTTTTTAGCTGCTTTTTCCATTGAGGTTTCATATGGAATTCCAGCTTCCTCTAAAATTTTTTGACCTTCTTTTTCATTAGTTCCTGTTAATCTAATAACAATAGGAACATCACGGTTAGCTTGTTCCAAAGCTTTAATTACACCACGTGCAACATCATCCGCTTTAGTAATACCACCTAAAACATTTAAAAATACAACTTTAACCCTATCATAGTTTAATACAATGCTTAATGCTTGGTCAATGATATGTTCTGAAGCTCCACCACCAATATCTAAGAAAGTTGCCGGTTCTCCACCGTTAAGCTTAATCATGTCCATAGCGGTTAATGTTAAACCTGCACCATTACCGATTACAGCAATATCTCCTTCTAATTGAACGAAATCCACAGCTTTCTTTTTATAATTGAGTCTGTCAACTAAATCTTGATGTCTGAATAAAGAATCATTTTCAACCACCATTTTAGCATCAGCAGCAATTAAACCTTTTGAAGTCAATACTAATGGGTTTATTTCTGCAGTATCAGCATCATATTTATCAAACACTTTGTATAATTTCCATATAATATCTCCCATTGGAGAGATTAATTCTGATGGAACTTCCATTTTACGTGCAATTTCACGTGCTTCATATGGTAAAAAGTCAAGCAAAGGATTTGGATAATATTTAATAATTTTTTCAGGGTTTGTTTTAGCTAAGTTTTCAATTTCAACCCCACCATCTTTACTTGCAAGAATTACAGGCCTTCTAGCACCCCTATCAACTGAAACAGTTACGAAAAATTCATTTAATATTTCAGCTTTTTCTTCAATTAAGAGGTGTTTTACTTTTTCGCCTTTAATTTCCATTCCTAAAATCTGTTCTGCGACTTTTAATGCCTCACCAGGATTGTCTGCGAATTTTACACCGCCAGCTTTACCTCTTCCACCAGTTAAAACTTGTGCTTTGACAACAACAGGAACTCCCATCTCTGAAGATATGGCCATTGCTTCTTCAGGATAATTAGCAACATGCCCTTCTAAAATTGGGATGCCTTCATCATTAAAAATTTGTTTTGCAACATTTTCAAAAAATCTCATTTTAACACCTATTCAACTAAAGCGTATCCCGCTTCAAAAGCCTTGATATTTTTCTCTTCAGTTCCTTTAGGAACACTTGCTTCTATAGCTTTTATAGCTGCATCTTTGGATATAACTTCAGTAATTTTTGTAATCGCTCCAACCATTACAATATTAGCTACGATTTTAAGACCAATTTCATCCATAGCTGTTTTTGTAGCGGGAGCTTCATAAACATTAATATTATGTTCATCTATAAATTCTCTAACATCTTCAACATCAGTTGTTGTTGGATCAACAATTAATGTACCATTATCTTTTAAATCCACAATATATTTAATTAATGCTTCGTTAGACATGGCAATAAAAATATCAGGATTTAAAACTTTAGGATAATCAATTTCCGCATCACTAATAACAACTTCACATTTAGAAGCTCCTCCACGAGCTTCAGGACCATAAGATTGTGTCTGAACAGCTTCTTTACCATCAAAAAGACATGCAGATTTACCTAAAATAATACCTGCAAGAATTACTCCTTGACCTCCGAATCCGCCAATTCTAATTTCAGTTCTCATACTATCCACCTATAACTCTGTTTCATATGCAGAATTAATAACAGTTTTTTTACCTGATTTTTCTACACTAATTTTATCAATATTTTCTGTGAATTCATCTTTACTTGTATTTGCAAATTCACCAACTACAATTTTACCTTCAAGTTCTCTTGCAGTCATCCTATCTGCAGCAGATTTAAATACAGTGTTCGCTTTCATCACTGCTGCCATAGCAGTAGGAGTTCTGAGTTTGTTTTTACGGCCAAAGTAAGTTGGACATTGAGTTGCAACTTCTATAAATGAAAATCCAGGATTTTCCAATCCTTCCTTAATTGCAAGAACCAAGTTTTCTATTTGAACTGTAGTCCATCTTGCAGAATAAGTAGCTCCAGCAGCTGCTACAAGCTCCGCTAAATTAAATGGAGCATCCAAATTACCATATGGTGCAGTTGTTCCGAAACTACCTTTAGGAGATGTAGGACTGATTTGACCTCCAGTCATACCATAAATATTATTATTGATACAAATTACAGTCAAGTTAATGTTTCTTCTAGCTGCATGAATTAAATGATTTCCACCAATGGAAGCAGCGTCACCATCACCAGTAAATACTACTACATCTAAATCCTTATTAGCTGTTTTTAAACCAGTTGCGAAGCTTAATGCTCTTCCATGAGTAGTGTGAAGAGAATCGCAATTAAGATAACCTGGAATTCTTGAAGAACAACCAATTCCAGAAACCATTGCAATATTTTCAAAATCCATTCCTGCTTTTTCCATAGCTGCTAAAAATGCATTAATAATAGCTCCATTTCCACAGCCCGGACAAAAAATATGAGGCAATCTATCTTCTCTCATATATGGGAGAAATCTATTTTGTTTTTGTTCTGACATTTTAGTTTCCTCCTATTCTATCAATTTGTGTTAAAATTTCATCAGGAGTTGGTAATAATCCTCCAATTATACCCAATAAATGAACATTTGAATTCCTTTTACATACACGGTCAATTTCATAATACATTTGACCTAAATTCATTTCAACAACAATTATATCCTTTGCATTTGCTGTTAGTTCTTTTAATTGTTCTTCTGGGAATGGCCATGGAGTATCAAGTTTAACATAACCCACTTTTTTACCTTCTTCTCTTGCTTTTGAAACCGCTTCAATAACAGATCTTACAGGACCTCCATAAGATACAATGACAATGTCTGCATCTTCACAGTCTTTTGATTGAACAGAACAGATTTTATCTCTGTTATTTAATACTTTATCACATATTCTTTGAACAAGCTTATCATGAGTTTCAGGATTGTTAGTGTCCGGATAACCTCTCTCATCGTGAGTAAGTCCGGTTACATGAATATTAAAACCATCACCAAAAGCAGGCATCGGAGTAGTTCCATTTTCAATATTTTCAAATGGCAAGTAATTTTCAGTTTTTTCCGGCCTTTTTCTAGCAACAATTTCAATGTCGTCTTCAACAACTATTTTTTCTCTCATGTGTCCAATAATTTCATCAGCCATTACAAAAACAGGACATCTGTACTCTTCAGATAAATTAAATGCTTTGATAGTAAAATCAAAGAATTCTTGTACGCTTGATGGAGACAATGCGATTGGTTCATAATCTCCGTGAGATCCCCAACGGGCTTGCATCATATCGCCTTGTGCGGCCATGGTTGGTTGAGCAGTTGAAGGAGAACCTCTTTGAACATCAACAATAACAATAGGAGTTTCACTCATAAATGCATAACCGATATTTTCTTGCATTAATGAAATACCTGGCCCAGAGGTTGCGGTCATTGATTTGGCTCCACCCCAAGAACCACCAATAATTGCACCAGCAGATGCGATTTCATCTTCCATCTGGACAAATGAACCTCCAACTTTTGGTAATTCACGAGCTAAAGTTTCTGCAACTTCAGTAGATGGAGTAATTGGATAACCTGCAAAGAATCTACAACCTGCAGTTATTGCTCCTTTAGCACATGCTTCATTTCCTTGAATAAAAAATTCTTCAGCCATTTTAACACCTACTTTCTTCCTTTTGTGAAATTAGGATTAAAGTTAACATCATTGTCATCTTTCATCCACCAATTTTCCGGTAAATCCACAGTAATTGCTTGGTCAGGACATGCAACTTCACAAGTACCGCATTTAGTGCATCTTTCTTCAAACTTAACGAAAGGTAATTGAACTCCTTTTTTGTTAACATCTGGAGATATTGCATAAACATTCTTATAACACATGAATAAGCAAAGATGACATCCTTTACACAAATTTTCATCAATAATAATCAATTTTAAAATCTCCTAATAATTCTATGATAAATAAATATAGAATGTATTATATTTATGTTAATAAACATTTAAATATCTTATGAGAAATTATAAAAAAATTAGAAAATTTATTAAAAATTAAAATAAAAAAATATATTCATGAAACACTTGACAACACCAATAACCGATGAAGATTTAGCTGACGTTAATGTTGGCGATCAACTTTCTATTTCCGGAACTATCTATACTGGCCGTGATGCGGCATTACCACAACTTGTCAGACTTATTGAAGAAAATAACGTTCCTTTTGATTTAAAAGGAGCAGTTATAATGCACACTGCATTTAGTGATGCTGGAATTGCACCAACAACAAGCAGTAAAGTTGAAATTGAATCAACAATTCCTAAGTTAAGTGAAGCAGGTGTTAAAATTCATATCGGAAAAGGAATGTTAAGTGATGAAACCGCCGAAGAGTTAAATAAAAACAATTCTATTTTTACAATAACTCCCCCAGTTGCAGCTCTGCTTACAAATAGAGTTTTAGAAAAGGAATGTGTTTTATTTGAAAATGAAGGCATGGAAGCCATGTTTAAGCTAAAAGTAGAAAATATTCCTGGAATTGTTGCAATACACAAAGGCAAAAAAATTTAAAAAAAAGTTAGAGTTATTGAATAACTCAAAAAAATAAAAAGAATAGATTAACTATTCTTCTTCAGCATCGTCTTCTTCAGATTCTTCTCTTTTTTCGAATTCATCTACGAAATTAACTTTGGTAATTCCTTCAATGTTATCCCAAATATCTTTAGCTATTCTGAATCTTGCAAAGGTAATGTCCATGTAAGATTGTTGATCGAATTTAGCCATTTCATCCAATTTGATGTTTGCAACACCATCGACGATGTTAATTTCAGTCTTATCAATGTCCACATTAGGATTGGAGTAGTGTAACTCAATCATACTTTTGATTTTTTCATCATCATCATCGATGATTTCAGTTACTTCAACATCGTAAATTAAGTCTTTTCCTGCTAATTCGTGGTTGAAATCAACTTTTACTCTTCCACCATTTACGGTTAACACCCTTCCAGCAGTACCTTCGGATTGGATTCTCATACCTGGGAAAGGAGTCATACCTTGTTTTTTGAATTCTTTCATAGGCACTAATTGAATTAATTTAGCATCTCTTGGTCCAAAAGCATTATCTGAATCAACTTCAACATGTTTAGTGTCTCCTTCTTCTAAACCAATAATTGCTTCTTCAATTGCAGGTAATAAGTGGTTTCCACCAACAACAATAGGAATTGCTTTGTAAGTTTTATTTTCATCAAAAATACCTGCTTCTTGTGCAATTTCATCATAAGTAGTATCAAATACTTCATCAGTTTCTTTTATTTTACCAGTAAAGTTTACTCTAACAAAATCTCCGTTATCTATAGCCATAATATTAGCTCCTTTATAATTTTGATTAAATAATTTGTTAATAAATATAACACTAATAATTATAGTAACAATCATTTATTAAAGTTTTGCTTAATACGAAATTAATTGTAAAAAATAGATGTTACTTTAAAAATAAATTAAAATGGAAGACTTATATATCTACTATTTAATCTGTAAGTATTTGTATTCCAATTGTTAATTTTGCCCAAATCATTGCTATAACTAATCGGATCACCAACAACCCAAGTTGTGCCAATTAAAACTTGAGTCCAGACATGACCGAATGTACCATCACTGAATCTGCATGTTCCATGAACATACCTTGCCTTAAAACCAGCAGTCCTGTACATTGCAATTAACAAGTGTGCCTGATCAACACAATTACCACTTTTAACATTCAATGTACTCACTGCACCCTGTTTGGAATCATAATAATAATCATATATGATATTGTCCCGTACATAGTTAAAAAGAGCCTTTGCCTTGTCAATATCATTGGTTATGCCACTAGTCAATGAAGTCACCAATGCTTTTATCTTAGCGTTATTTACTTGACAATACCGGGTTGCCTTAAGATAGGCACTTGAGTAAGATTGACCATCTTTCACATTAAGCCCTTTGCCGAATTTGGAAAGCTCAACGTTTATAGATTTGGATATTGAAGTTGGAAGATAATCATTACCACCCAAATAGTTAACTGAAACATCATATTTTCCCAACGGTACAGAAGTTTTTATTGTGGCATAGCCATCAGAAGAAGTGGTTCCCCTATATGTTCCGCCATCAATAGTTAACTCAACGATTCCTCCTGAAATGACTTCTCCTTTTGAGTTAGTCAATAAAACTTTAAAGGATTGTGAAGAATCCTTAAATGAAACCGCACATTTCCAAGCAAGTTTGGACGAACTTCTGTTAAAAACATTAATCGCACAGGCCCCTGAGGTTCCCTTTACCATTGAGTCTCCCGGTGCCCTATAACTAATAGTATGATTACCAATGTTTAGATTGATAGGCACTGAGGCAATTCCATTATTGTCAGTAAGAGTATTGTAATTTACACCCCCAATAGTGAAAGTAACAGTTTTTTTAGCCAAAGGAACACTTCCTGCTGTGAAAGCTACTTTAAATGGAGTGCCTGCCTCAAAACCAAATGATCTTAAACCTTTGACTGTCAGTGCAGTATCATTAGTTTTAAGCACGGTAACTGAGTTTGTTACTTTTGATGCTTTAAAAAATTTTTCTCCAGCATATTCATATTCAACTGTGAAAATACCTTCAGTTACAGGTAATTTAAAATTCACCTCACCTTTATTATCTGTCTTTTTAGAATAACTCTCTCCATTAATTTTAATTTTAATGGTTTTTCCAACCTTGGTGTTTCCACCAAAACTAGTAGTTAATTTGATTTTAACATCTTTAGAGCCATTTGGAAGAATAGTATAAGTATTTGGAGTGCTGACAGTTAATTTAGTACTTGCTTTCTTATAAATTTTAATCGTACTGGATTGTGATAAACCATCCTTATTATAACAAATTGCTTTATATGTGCCTTTTTTAAGATTATTCAATGATAAACTTGCTTGACCTTTTGAATTTGTTTTAGGTTTATAGACTTTGCCATTGATTTTAATTTTGACTTGTTGTTTGGCTAAAACTTTTCCATTATTCTTTAAAAATTTGACTGTGAACTTTCTGTCATCCCCTTTTGCTTTCTTGAAGTTGGATGAAACAATTGTTGATAAAATTTTCAAATTAGTTGTTGATTTATATCCTGTAACTGGATTTGTAGTGGTGACTTGATAATTGCCGGGTTTAAAATCTAAAGGCAAACTAACAACACCCTTCCAATTTGTTTTTTTAGAATATGATTTTTCATTGACAGTTATGATGACTTGAGCATACTTTAAAACTTTCCCATAACTGTCATAGAATGTTGCTGTGTACTTTTGACTGCCCTTATAATATTTTGTAATATCACTTGCCTTGATTGAAGGCAATATATTAATCTGGGAAGTTAATTTACAAGCAGCATAACCGTTATCACCCTCAAAAGCGGCAGTTGCAGTATAAGTTCCAGGATTTAAATTTAAATTAATGGAAGCAATTCCTTTATTATTGGTTGTATTAGTATATTTTACATTGTTTATAACAAAATTGACCTTTTTATTGGCTAATGTGGTGTTTGCATTTGAATCAGTTAAGGCAACATTATAAGAACCCTTATAATAAATGTTAGTTTCCTGTGAAGTTATTTGAGTTTGATTTTTATTATTGACAGACAATAAATCATCATTAATGTCAGCTAATAGATTATTATCTTCAAGTTCAAGTGCTACTTCATCAATAGAACCTATCATTTCTGAATCGGTTATATTAACATCACTAGCTTGAACCGCACTAATTGTAAACAAAAGGATGAAAATTATAAACATTGAAATAGATATCCTTTTTATCAAAACTCATTGCCTCCTGTCATGAAAATAATCTTTATGAATAATACTTAATACAATAATATTTATTTTAAGGCGTTAATATAAATTTTTTGTCAAATTAAATATACAAATTGTCCCATTGGCGCGATTTTGATTGTTAATGATGCATTAACGATTATAATATCAAAAATCAGACAATGTAATAACATAAAGATTTCAAATATGTTTTTAAAAAAAATAAAATTTGTGGAAAAATACTCATCATATGCTCTTGGTAAAAATGTATTATTTATAAAAAATATAAAAACTATCATGCAAAGAAGAGGTGCAGTAAATTTACCCCTCCATGGAGGCCATCCTCCAAAATGGTTATTTACAAGAATGGTTGACCTATCGGGTGCACTAGCTAGCGTTATTATTGAAGAGTACAGTATCGCAGAATTCCTAAATCGTATCTCAAACCCATACTGGTTTCAGGCATTTTCATGTGTTTTAGGTTTTGATTGGCACTCTTCTGGAACAACAACTACAACACTCGGAGCCCTAAAAGCTTCACTTGACCCTGAAGAACATGGCATTTATTTAACTGGAGGTAAAGGCGCCAAATCTAGAAAAACACCACAAGGAATTGAACATGCCGGAGAAGTGTTTAACCTAAAGACCAAAACAACTGAAAAGCTAGTTGAGACAAGTAAATTATCCGCAAAAATTGATAATTCCTGCATCCAAGACGGTTACACATTATATCAACATAACTTCTTTATTACAGAAAAAGGAGATTGGGCAGTTGTCCAACAGGGATTAAATACTCAAAATAAATATGCAAGAAGATACCACTGGTTAGGCAGTGAAGTTGAAAAGCTCTTAAACGATCCGCACAGTGGAATTTCTTGTGATAAAAAAACACCAAATACATTGAATATGTCTTCAAAGGACAGCGAAGAAGCTCAAAAAATTAGTGTTGATTTGATTAATGATAATCCAAACCATTTAAGACAATATTTTAAAAGAAAAGACAATCAAATGCTTTTAGAAGACTTCATGATGCCTGCCCATCATCCGGTTTTGGATATGGACATTTCCGACAAAGAATTTGAAGTTTTAACCAAAGCTTGGGAAATCCAACCTGAAAATTATGAGGAGCTGATTTTACTTCAGGGAATTGGTCCCAAAAAGATAAGAGCCCTTGCATTAATTTCTGATTTGGTATATGGTGAGCCTGCAAGCTGGAAAGACCCTGTAAAATACAGTTTTACACATGGAGGAAAAGATGGTTTTCCATATCCTGTTGACCGTGAAGTCTATGACAATTCTATTGAGACTATAAGAGACGCACTAGACCAGGCACGCATAAAAAAAGAAGAAAAATTAAGAGCAATTAAGAGATTGGATGATTTTATCTCTTAACGATTTTCATTGTGAACATTGACTGTTTTTCCATGAGCGGTTGGAATAACTTCAAGTACAGGATTTTCAAATTCCAATTCAAACTCTTTACCATCCATCAATAAGTGCTGAAATACAGCCAGTGAAGATACTTCTGAGTGAGGTTGTGTTGTTACAGACACATTCCAATCAGCCGCTTTATAGACTTTTCCAGGAACTTTAGCACCACCTACAACAATTAAAATGTCAGAGCCATCCTCTCTTATTTCTGGCGCCACTTCATGAGCCTGTGAACCATACATTGTTAGGTGAACTACCTTTCCACCATCCGCTTTCCATTTATTGATGATACCCATATAGCTTTCTGAATATTCTATTTGGAAATTTCCTCCAAATCTAGAAGAGGTATCTCTTACGTTTTCCATAAGTTTATTGTCACGCTCTCCTGCAAGATATATTTTACTAGCTCCAAATGCACGGGCAGTCAAGCATACATGAGTCGTAATACGAGTATCTCTTTTTAATCTATGGTCCAATCTTAAAACATTAACATTCATACTAATCAATAATAGATTAATTCTAAAAATATATAACAATTACTGAAAATTGGGTGAGATGACCTGGAAATTATAATTGGGAGGTGATTAATAACATCTAATAAAAAATATTTGTAATGAAAAAAACATGTTCAAGCAAAATAGGTATGGTCAATCTCACCAATACAAATTATAAACACTCTAATATATAAACTAATGCTTTTTTAAACTTCAATATTGATTTAAACTTGTAAAAATAATTTATAAATAGAATAAAGCTATTGACATGAACAATAAGGAAAATAATCTGCCAACTTCATTGCTCATTCCCAATACATCACCATTTGCCAAAACAAAATTGCGCCTAGCAATGATTGCAATCAATAATCCGGAAACGATAGCACCAATAACTCCCATCAAACCAACGAAATTGCCTAATAAAAGTGCAATGACTGCAATTATTAATGTTGAAACCAAATAATTTGACATGTTAGTTTCTTTTATGAAATAACTGCCAATTCCTGGAGTCAATGGTTTAGACAATAATGCAGTTGTAAGTAGGGAAGTCTTTGCGGCCATTTCACAGATAATAATTCCGAAAATAAAATTATAATCCAGAATATTATTCAAACCGGCAATTGTTAAAATAGCTACTAAAAATAGGGTTGCAACACCGCCTGCACCAACTGAGGAATCTTTCATGACCCTGATTTTCTTTTCAGGATCGCCATGAACCATGACCCCATCAGCCATGTCCATTACACCATCAAGGTGATTGTAACCTGTAATCAACATTAAGAAAGCATAAACAATAGCTGCTGTGAAAAATGAATTCAAATGAAGAAATTCAATTGAAACATAACCGCAGATAGCTGCTAAAATTCCAATGAAAACATGTATAAATGGCCAACACCAAGTAAGTTTAGTCATATACTCAAGTGAAGTGTAAACCCCAATCGGGAGTATTGTTGAGAATGTCAAAAGCCCTAAAATAGACCTGATTGGTGAGAATTCCTCATCTTGAAAGTAGTCATCATGTTCCATAGTTATTCCTCAATGATTTTATATTACCATGTGCGATTTTAATTGGAGTTGCATTAATCAAATTTTTTTGTAATTAATTCTATATGTGGCATTATATATTATTTTTACCTTATTCAAAAGAATTATTATTATCTTCTTAAAGTTATCGGAAATTTAATTTCAATTAATTTAATCCTGTTAAATATTAAAATCCAAAGGAAAAACCAGCATTTTTACAAACACAATAACGGCACAATGAATATTCGTCTTTGATGCTCATTATTCTAATTTTGCATTTATACTCCCCATTTTCTAAAAAAACTTGGTCTTTAATAGGATTATCTCCAATAGGATGCAATGGTTTTTTAGCCATCAATGCCAAATAAAGAGAAATATATTTTGTAAATTCCCGAGTCTCTTCATCCCCTCCAGCATAAGTGTCAAAATAAAAATCAATGTCCTTTTTTAGATTTTCAACTACCCCATCTTTAATTTCATAATCTTCAGTGATATTTAATGCAAAAATTTCATCCCAGGTTTCTGAATTATATTTAGCAAGTTTTTTTACTAGGGGATCTTTGTATCTATCATCTGTAACTTTATTTCTAAGATATTCAATAGGATAATCTTTTAAATTTTCTCTAATATCTTTAAGTAATTCTGTTGCTTTCATAAATTATGCCCATAACATATTATTTACTATAAAACATTGAATTGAAGTCTATAAATATGATTAATACCTATTCCTCAAAAATTTTTGTAATACAACCTGCAATTAAACCTGCAAAAATATCATCAAGCATAGGAGGCAATCCATAGATTATGCCCGGTTTTGCCTCAGAATATCTTTTAAAATTAAATGCCGCCGTGGTTCCGGCAATCTGATTTGAAATAGCAATGCCCAAAACATCATCACTGTAAAGGTAACCTGGATTATCGCTAACTTCCCTTATTCGTTTTCCGGATAAATCCTGTTCTGTCCTCATTGCAGCAACCAAAAGTGCAATAACATTAACATCAGTCAATGATTTAAGAATTTGCGCTTCCATTTTGGCTTTAAGCTCATCTGTTACTTCAACATTTTCCACAAGTTCCATTCCAGCATCAACCAAATCTCCAATCAATATTCCTTCAGATACAAAATAATCCAAGATTCCAAAGGTCAAATCCATTTTTTCAAAGGCATCCTCAATACTTATCTCGATTGCATCTTCGATTCTTATTTTTAATTTTTCAAGGTCAATCTTATCATATAAAGCATTATTAATATCCAAAACCTTACCATCACCATTTACATTAGCTAAAATTGCTAAAAAGTCATTTTTATTTAAAATATTTTGAATATGTAAAGGCAATGCCATGTTAGCCAATACTTTTGCTCTAATGTTTGTGGCGATTTTAAATATTTTAAGCAAATCACGAGGAGATATTGCCTTATCAATATAAATTACATGACTTATGTTAATTCTTGCATCCCTAAATCCTTTTGGAGAGTTGGCAACTTGTAATTTATCTGTAAAATCTTCAATAACAACATCATTTGAGAGAAAAGTAAAAATTGTCAAATCATCATAGGAATTTACAAAATAATCTTGGCTGTCAGATGCCTGTGCAATATAAGAACCTTGAAGTTGGTTAAAAGCCTGAGCCCTTTTAGCAGTAGATTCAAATTCGTCTTTCGCTTTTAAGATATTAACATTTTCAACAATGTCAATACCATCACTTACGGTAAAGTCACTAAAAGCTAAAAAATAATTTGGATTGTTAATACAAATCCCATAATCCTTCTTGATAACGTTAATTTTACTTTCCATACTCTTGACCCAATCAGATTAATACATATAGTATATAAATCATTTAATTTAAATTTATATTAACAAAAAGTAAAATGGAAACTATACTATGACAATCATTATTGATCCGCAATCTAGTGGAATATCTGGAAATATGATAATTGGCGCTTTAGTTGATTTGGGAGCAAATCCTAATGAACTAAAAGAAATAATGGAAAAATCAGCCTACGAATTTGGAAAAGTTGAAGTAACATTTGAAAAAACTGTTAAGCACGGCATTGACTCAACATTTTGTAATGTGGAAATGCTTGAGAATGAAAAACCGCCAAAATATCCGGAATTTATTGAAAAAATCAAAAATTTAGATTTGGATGAAAAAGTTAAAAATACATCCATTAATGTATTCGAGCGAATTGGACTTGCAGAAGCAAAAGTACACGGTAAAAGCCTTGACGAAATACATTTTCATGAAGTTGGAGCCAGTGATGCTGTAGCAGATGTAATCGGATCAATATATGCATACTACTCACTTAATCTTGATTGTCAAAAAATTATTGGTCTTCCAATAGCTGTTGGAGGCGGAAGAGTAAAAACTGCCCATGGAGTAATACCTGTTCCTGTGCCTGCAGTTGTTGAAATCTTAAAAGATGCGAAAATGGTTGGAGGTCCAGTTGACTCAGAACTTGCAACACCAACCGGCTCTGCAATTTATGCTGAGATATGTGATGAAATTAAGGATTTCATTCCACTCATAAAACCTAAAAAAGTAGCTTACGGAGCTGGAAAAAAAGATTTTGACCACCCAAATGTCTTGAGAATAATCGAAAGTTCAGATATGGTTGAAAACGATAGGATTGATGTTATTGAAACAAATATTGACCATATGACTGGAGAAGAAATCGGATATCTGTTTGATAGGCTCTTAGATGAAGGAGCAAGTGACGTGTCAATAACACCAATAATAATGAAGAAAAATCGTCAGGGAAGCCTTTTAAAAGTAATTTCAAATAGAAAAAATCGAGACAAACTTGTCAATGCAATATTTAAGGAAACAGGAAGTTTAGGTATTAGGATATCTCAAAATATGCATAGAGGAATTGCAAAAAGAGAATTCGTTAAAAAAACATTTAACATTAACAATAAAGATTATGAAGTGACATTCAAAATAGGTTATGTCAATGGAGAAATTATCTCAAAAAGACCAGAATATGAAGACTTAAAAAGAATAGCTGAAGACAGTGAACTACCTTTAAGAAAAATCAAAGAGATGATAAGATGAAAAAGGCAATTTCTGTTTTATCCGGAGGACTTGACTGCTGTGTTGCAACAAGCGTCTATGCAAAGGATTATGACATTCATGCAATAACATTTAATTATGGTCAAAAAGCATTTGAAAGAGAATTGAAAGCTGCAAAAGAAATATGTATCAAAATGAATTGGACACATGAAGTTATTGATTTGCCATGGCTTTCAAAAATTAGCACTTCCAGTTTAAATACTGATGAAGAAATTCCCGACGTCAATATTGAAGATTTAGATGATTTTGAAAAATCAAGTCAAACTGCTAGTAGCGTTTGGGTTCCGGCAAGAAATATGGTTTTTACATCAATAGCAGTATCCTATGCTGAAAGTATTGGTGCTGAAGTAATAATTGTCGGATGGGATGCTGAAGAAGCAGCTACTTTTCCAGACAATTCAAAAGAGTTTTTAAATAAGTTTAATGAGTTAATTGATGTTGGTTCCCCAGACAATATAAAAATTGAAGCACCAGCTATTGATTTGACTAAAGAGGAAATAGTAAAATTAGGAGTTGAAGTTGGTGCTCCAATGGAATTAAGTTATTCTTGTTATAAAGGAGGCGACAAACATTGTGGTGTTTGTGAAAGTTGTATGAGGCGTAAAAGAGCCTTCAAACAACTTGGAATAGAGGATTTAAGTGAATATGAAGTTTAATCAAATTCTTCCAAATCTTTTTTCCAGTTAGAGTCATCCAAATCCATATCACTTCTTAAGCAATCGGCAGCCACAGTAACGGAATTATATAATTTTTCAACCCCTCTAGCGGATTTTTCGTAATTGGCGACACGTGATTTTTTAATGCCTATATTGTGTGCTTCTGAATAGGAATCTATGTCCGCACCTATGAATAAAAATTCCCAACTGTGATTTTTAATCATATTGCTGATTTGTGATTTTGAAAATTCGATTGAGGAATTTTCCATACCGTCAGTCATGATGACAAATAGTACCTTATTGTCAATTTCCTTATCAAGAGTTGTTACTGTTTTTCCGATTGCATCTAAAAGAGCAGTTGATCCCCTAACATAATATACGTCTTTTGTAAGTTTTTCCACATCATCAATGGATTTTCTTTTATACAATAATTCATATTCATGATCAAAAAGTATTGTAGTGACTCTTGTTTTTCCTTCTTTTGATTTTTCTTTATCAATGAATGAATTAAATCCACCTATTGTATCTTCTTCGGAGCCATACATTGACCCGCTTCTATCAATTAAAAATATTAAATCTAAATTTGGGATGATTTTAGTCATTGTTTTTTCACTTCCAATTATATTTTCAAGGTTTAAAATATGGTTTTGTTAATAAATTGTTATTAACTTACACACAATATATTAACCTTGAAAGTATATAAAGTTTTCGAAATGAAAAAATAGAAAATAAAAAAAAGTTATTTTAAATCTTTAAGAATATTTTTACCATCATCAGTAAGCCTATAAAGACGTCCTTTCTTATATTCTGGATTAATGCATTCCAAAAGATCTAATTTTCTCAATTGAGTTAAAACATTTGAAATATGATTAGGCAATATATTGCAATTAGTAGCAATATCCCTAGGCATTTTAACATCGCCATCAGACAAATCTTTTAAAACATTCACCCTATAAGAGGAGTTATTAATAAAACGAACCAATTCATCATATTCCATTACATCATCATCTTCAACATTTACTTCTTTGTCAGCCATATTTTCCCTCATTAAAGTTTACATCCGCAATTAGTACAGAATTTATCTTCAGCAGAGATTGAAGCTCCACAACTTGGGCATTTAACCTCGCCGTCAAATTTAGCGCCGCAATTGGTACAAAATTTAGAATCACTATCTATCTTTGCACCACAACTTGGACAAAGAACACCATTTTCCTCATCCGAATGTGATGATTTGAATTCATCTTTTGGTTTTGGAGCATCACCCAACACTGGTGAAGAATAAAAATCTCTTTTATTTTCGATTTCATGAATCAATTCGTTCATAACCGCAATCCTTTTTGAATCAGCAGGATGGGTTGAGAAAAAATCATGACTATTAGGATTTCCTCCAGCCATGGACTCCCAAAATGCCGGAATTGAGGAAATATCATAACCTGCCCAATAAATTATCATCATACCTAACCTATCGGCTTCAAGTTCCTGATCCCTTCCCCAAGGATTCATTAAAAAATATTGTGAACCAATACTAGCTACATTAGTAGCAGCTCTTGTAAGGTCTCCAATTCCACCTAATCCCATTAAATCAAGTGCAAAACTTCCAACCCAAGCAGCAGAAGTAATTACATTTTGAGCATTTTGTGCACTCATACGGGTTCTTGAGTGATCAAGAAGTGCATGAGCCATTTCATGACCTAAAATAAATGCAACCTTTTCTTCAGTGTTTGCAACTGAAAGAATACCTGAAAACATTACAATTTTGCCACCAGGCATACAAAAAGCGTTAACAGTTTTATCAGCCACTAAATGGAAATCCCACTCATAATACTCATGCGTATAATCACTACGGCCAATTTGAGCCAAATAATTTTCAACAGCTTGAATTAACTTAATAGCCACGTTCCTAACGATTTGACCATTAGGAGTGTTGTCTAAAAGTTGTGCTTTACTAATCATACTATAATACTCATTGTATGATTGTTCAAGGAATTTATCATCATTTACAATATCAAAATGTGATTTTCCTGTGAATGGATTAATATTACTCCTATCATCTTTTGCCATGTTTAATAATATGTTATTAACAATATATTTAATTTTGCATATTTCAATAGATGGGAGATAAAAAATTATTATTAAGTTATTATAATAGAAGATAGTAAAAAAGAGATTAATACTTAAAACAAGTGCTGGTTTGTACCGATTAATATTTCAATGCAAAGTTACAGTTCATTTCATGGCGTATGGGAAGTGCTGTTGACCAATACCTTATTCAGACCCTTAACTAATCCAAAGACAGGATTTGCAAATTGATTTTCAAAAGTGTAATTTCCAATATTTAACTTTTCTGGATTTTGAGGAATTGACGATGCCGGATAGTAATCATCGTTAAAATAGCAATAGGTTACAATTTCAGAAGTGTTTAAACCGACATTATGGCCATTATCATTAGTCACATAAACATCGATCCCATATTTTTGTTGCCCATCAGAGGTATTATGCACCTTATAATCATAAGAATAAACATTACGCCTATTCCAACCGGAATCTTCATAAGAACAAATATCAACAATTGCATCAACAGGGTCCTCTGAATAATCACTGTAATTCCCATTACTAAAATCAACATAATCATTTGGAATAACTAAAAACTCTCCTGGATTTAAAGTTCCCAATATGCACTTTTCACTATAAACTACACCATATCTTCCATCAGGAGCCTTGATGAGAAAATGACTATAATTATATTTATTGAAGATATTTTGAATCTGGCTTAGGGAATTTGATGAAATATTCTTGGAGACAAGCATTTCACTGGCAATACTTTCTAAAGTCATAACATCACTAACATTTGATGAATCCCCTCCATGGCTAAAAATCCATCCATCTTCAGTGATAATTGCATGAATGAAATGAGAGTCAGGATCATCAATCTCCTGAACAATAACTTCAAAATCACCCAAAGTATCATTATGTATAATCACCCCATCCTCATCAGCTGGAGCATCTTGTCTAAAAGCAAAAACAGTTCCATGTTCTTCCTGAATAACAAAAGAACAACATTTAGAATCGGATTTATTAAAATTTGAATCGAAATCCGTATGATTTACGGCACTTGCACATATGCCCACCATCAAAAACAGACAGAAAATCAAGTATATGGCCAGGAAAGTTTTCTTGAAATTCATATAATCTTCACCAGATATTAACTGATAGGTAATATATTCAACTATCCATATAACAGTTGCGGATAATATAGAAAAAAGTAAAATTAATGGATTAATACTTAAAACAGGTACTTGTCTTTTTAGAATAACAATTATTGCAACTTTGACAAATCGCCACTCCTTCCCCATTAGCTTTCCAATCCGCTAAAAAGTCGGCTTGTGCTACAAATGGTTTTGACATTGAAATGAATTCCACATCAGAATTATTCAACACATCATTAATTTTAGCCATTTCTCTTAAAGACCCGCCTAAAACAACAGGAATATTCACGGCATCAATCAAATCATCAACATAAACTAAAAATGGATGTTTAACACCCTTATCATAGATTTGTGATATTGTACGGGCAGTTAATTGAATACTGTCTGCACCTGCTTTTTCAAGCTCGCATGCAATAGCTATACTTTCATCAGCAGTCATTCCGCCTTTTCTAACATCCCATGGATTTATTCTGCAACTTACATGCATATCCATTGTCTTTTTAATGACCTTGATTATCTCTGAAGATATTCTTGTACGATTTTCAGTATTGCCACCGTATTTATCTTCTCTTTGGTTAAAATAGGGATTCATAAAACGAGCTAGATAAAAATTATTTCCCATATTGATTTGAATTCCATCAAAACCTGCAAAAGAGAATTTTTTAGCAGCCATAATGACTTCTGCTTGTAGTTTTCTAATTCCTTCTTGAGATATATCATTAGCTTCCACTTTTTGATTTACCCCATCGTCATAATAGAAAAATGCCAATTGACCTAAAATCGGAACATCATAATTGTGAACAATACCTGTAACTGTCTGATAATCTTTAATAAACCCTTTATAATTCAAATTAGTTGAATATGGGAAAAATCTATCTTTGTGGTCAAGTGCAAATATTTCAGATACTATTAAACCAGTACCGCAGCTTGCGATTTTTTCATATCTGTCAAAAATATCTGGAGTTAAAAATCCGCCTTCTTCAGTTTCGGTTTCCCAGGTACCTGTTCTGACAATTCTACTATTAAGTTTAAAATCTCCAAATTGACATTCATCAAAAATATCTTTCATAATATCACGTACAAAAATAGTTAAAAAAAAAGAAATAAAAAAAGGATTATTCTGGTTTAATAACCATTAATCCTTGTCCAATAGCTACTGCATCACCAGGTTCTACAAGAATGTCTGTGACAACACCATCTTTTTCTGCTTCGATAGTGTTTTCCATTTTCATAGCTTCAATAACGCAGATTGGATCGCCAACAGCAACTTTATCACCAACTTCCACAGAAAGCTTGATAATCATACCTTGCATTGCGGAAATTACAGCATCCGGATCAAGATCCTCTTCCTCTTCATCTTCAGGATTGACCAATCCGGTAGGTAATATTGTTACATCAAAAATGTCGCCATCAACTTCAACTGTATATTCAGTTGGGATTTCCTCAGCCACATCAATAGGTTCTGTAGGAGGGCAAAGCGGTTCTTCACTAGCTTCACCTTTTAGGAATTTTGGAGCGATTGGAGGATATAATGCATAAGTTAAAGCATCCTCATCAGAATGAACAAATCCTTTTTCTTCACCTTCTTTTTTGAACTTGTCAAATTCAGGTTCAAGTAAATCTGCAGGTCTGCAGGTAATTACTTCTTCGTCTCCAATAATCTTTTTAGAAATTTCAGGGTCTACTGGAGCTGGAGATTTACCATACATTCCTTTCATATATTCTTTTACTTCATTGGATACAGTTTTATATCTTTCTCCACCTAATACATTCATTACAGATTGTATACCTACAATTTGACTTGTTGGAGTTACAAGAGGTGGGTATCCCATATCTTTTCTAACTCTTGGCATCTCATCTAAAACATCAGAGTATCTATCAATTGCACCTTGTTCTTTAAGTTGTGAAATAAGGTTTGAAAGCATTCCACCAGGAATTTGGTATAATAATACATCTGTATCAACACTTTCAGAAATTGGGTCTAAAATACAGTGATATTTTTCTTTAATGTCTTCAAAGTATTTTTTAATATGAGTTAATAAGTTTAAATCAAGACCAGTGTCAAATTCGGTTCCTTGAAGAGCAGCAACAATACTTTCTGTAGGAGGTTGACTTGTTCCCCAAGCGAGAGGTGAAATTGCAGTATCTAAAATATCAACACCTGCCTGACATGCTGCATAATAACTAATTGGAGTCATACCACTAGTACAATGGCAGTGTAAATCAACAAGTAAATCAGTTTCTTCTTTTAATTTTGAAACTAAATCATAAGCGGCTGTAGGAGTTATTAAACCAGCCATATCTTTAATAGCAACTGAATCACAATCAAGCGCTTCGAGATTTTTTGCAAGCTCTACGAAATCATCCAAAGTGTGAACTGGACTTATGGTGTAACTAATAGTCCCTTGTACATGGGCTCCTTGTTCTTTAGCAACTTTTATTGCTTTTTCCATGTTTCTTATATCATTCAAAGCATCAAAAATTCTGAAAATGTCCACACCATTTTCATAAGATTTTTCGACAAATTTGGTTACAACATCATCAGGATAGTGTTTATAACCTACCAAATTCTGTCCTCTTAACAGCATTTGAATTGGAGTTTTATTAAACTCAGATTTTAATTGCCTTAATCTTTCCCATGGATCTTCGTCTAAATATCTTATACAAGTATCAAAAGTAGCTCCACCCCAAGCTTCAACAGAGAAATATCCTACATTATCCATCTCTTCAGCAATAGGAATCATATCCCTAGTTCTCATCCTAGTTGCAAGTAAAGATTGGTGAGCATCACGAAGTGCTGTTTCTGTAAATCTCACTTTTGCCATTATATTACA
>JAEIGA010002514.1_pt1 | contig 29205 bp, 25 predicted proteins | sample 9270691 | NCBI WGS metagenome assembly JAEIGA01 (sample SAMN17057246, study PRJNA624740) | gut metagenome | biome: biome; isolation source: fecal sample | host: Bos grunniens | place: China: Xizang | collected 2019
AGAAGATGGACTTGTTCAAGGAGCTTTAACAGATGAAGATTTACAACAAGTAACTACTTTAATTAAAAATATAAAAGTAGAATATTTTAATTGTGGACATGGTATACACAGCGAAAAGCCAAAAGAATTTATACGAAGTGTAAACGAAACATTAACAAAACAAAAATTAAAAGAAGATTGTGAAAGATAAATTACAATTTATAGATTAGTTTGAAATATAACTAATCTTTTTTTATTATAATTTTAATGTTTTATATAAAAACATAAAAGGTTTGTGATATAATAAAGGGGTTTATAATAAATAAAAAATATAGATAAATTTAATATAGAAAGGAAGGTAATGTATGGACTTTTTAGAATTAGCAAAAGAAAGATATTCAGTAAGAAAAATGAAACCCGAAAAAATTAAACAAGAAGAATTGGATAGAATATTAGAAGCAGCAAGGTTATCACCAACTGCTAAAAATATGCAAAGAGAAAGATTGTTGGTTATTAATACTGAAGAAGGAATAGAAAAAATAAAGCAATGCACAGCATGTGATTTTGGTGCTTCCACTATTATTGTAATCTCTTATGAAAAAGAAAGTGGAGATTTTGAAAGTGAAGATGCAAGAAAATATGGATTGATTGATACAGGAATAGTAGTAACTCATATGTGTTTAGAAGCAACAGCTTTAGGATTAGGAACAACAATTGTAGGTCTTTTTGACAGAGAATTAACTAAAAAGTTATTTAATATTCCAGAAAATTATGAGCCAGAATTACTACTTCCAATAGGATATATAGATAGAAAACCAAGTATTTTACATGAAAGAAGAAAACCGATTGAAGAATTAGTAAAATATGATAAATATTAAGATGTGTTGAAAGAGCCAACTGTATCAAAGGAAAATCCAATTAAGCAAGTAGAAAACAAATTAAAAAATATTGATGCAGAAAAACTGCAAAATGCAATAATTGAAGAATTAGAAGCATCCACTTTAAATGTAAATATTAAAAAGAAAGATAAATAATTTAAAAATCTCTTTATTAAAATTTCATAATGTGTTAAGATAATGTAGATGCCTTTTTGGCATTTACATTTTTTATTTTATAAATAACATTTAGGAGGGAACGTATTATGAAATTACTAATTGATGACGCAAATATTGATAAAATAAGAAAGATTTACCAATATTATTCTATTGATGGAGTCACAACTAATCCATCAATACTTGCAAAAAGTGGAAGAAAACCATATGAGGTTTTAAAAGAAATTCGTGAAATTATAGGAGAAGAAGCTGAACTTCATGTTCAAGTTGTTTCTGAAACATCTGATAAAATGGTATTAGAAGGTCATAAAATTGCTGAGAAATTAGGTAAAAATACATATATAAAAATTCCAACAATTCCAGAAGGACTTAAAGCAATGAGAATATTACATGAAGAAGGATATAATATTACAGCAACTGCTATTTATACACCACTTCAAGCATATCTTGCAGCTAAAGCTGGTGCTGATTATGCAGCTCCATATGTAAATAGAATTGATAATTTAGGAACAAATGGAATTGAAGTAACTAGAAAAATTCATGATATTTTTAAAAATAATAAATTTAAAACAGAAATATTAGCAGCAAGTTTTAAAAACTCTCTTCAAGTTTTAGAACTTTGTGAATATGGTGTTGGTGCTGCTACAGTAGCTCCTGATATAATTGATGGTTTTATTAACAATACTACTAATATTTCAGCAGCTGTAAAAGAATTTACAAATGATTTTGAAAATCTTTGTGGTGAAGGAAAAACAATGATCGATTGTGAGTAATAAAATATATAAATTAAGATAGATTGTTAAACAAGTAGTTTAATAATCTATTTTTTTATATTTTAAAATTTATATATTTGGTTGAATTATGTTAAGCACCATGATATAATGTGCTCGGTTGTAAAACAATCTGTTAATCTTGCTTTCAGTTGTTCGTGCAAGATGATAGGATATTTTGCTAAACCAAATACATCATAAGAGAAGGGAGAAGATGCTATGTATGATGTAATCACCTTTGGTGAGCCGATGATACGGTTTCAGCCAAGCACTCAGCATGAGAGGTTAGAGCAAACGCATTTGTTTAGCTCGACACTTGGTGGTGCTGAAATCAATGTATGTGCTGCGCTGGCTAACATTGGCAAACTAAAAACGGCAATAATAACAAAATTGCCAACCAATGCGCTCGGAAAATGGGTTGAACACGAATTAGATTACTACAAAGTCGGAACAGAATTTGTGGTTCATGGAGGAAAAAGAGTCGGAAAGTATTTCACTGAACAAGGCTCTCGACCCAGAACTGCATATGTTGAATACGACAGAGAAAACAGTAGTTTCGCGGAAAGCACATTTTCGGATTATGACCTAAATTATTCCGAGAAAGCAAAAATTTTCCATACGACTGGAATAACATTGGCACTGAATCAAAACACAAGAAATGCAGCCATTGAAATGATAAAATCATTCAAAGGCACAGACACTGTGGTGTCTTTTGATGTCAACTATAGGGCAAATTTATGGAGTGAGGCTGAGGCTAAAGAAACCATTGAACAGATTTTGCCATATGTAGACATTTTATTCATTTCAGAAACGACATGCCGAAAAATGTTTCAGCGTAAGGGCTCTTTGGAAGAAATTCTAAAAGAATTCGCAGACACTTATGATATCAGCATTATTGCATCAACAAAAAGAGAAGTCATCAGTCAAACTCAACACAAATTTTCATCTGTGATATATGAAAGAAACACAGATAAAATTTACTCGACTGTTAAGCCTTACGAGGTGGAAGTTGTTGATAGAGTGGGGAGTGGAGACGCCTATATCGCTGGTGTACTTTACGGTTTGCTTAGCAGCTCCTGGAGCTGTGAAAAAGCGCAAAAATACGGAGATGCATTCTCAGTACTCAAGTGTACAATTCTGGGGGATATTTTGGTTTCGAGTCAAGGAGAAGTCGAGGCTATTATCCAAAAGCACGCAGAGGGTATTGTAGAAGACATTAATCGTTAATCGCATAGCAGTAAGCAAGATATCAAAAAGCATGAGGCGCTAGCCTCATGCTCGTTTTTTTTTTATTAATATTTAATTTTTAGTTTCAGTATTAAATATAAATCTTATTTCACTATCATATAATTGTAATTTATTTATTCTTTCAGTTCTTTTTTCAGCATTATTTATCATTAAAGCTTCACACATTTCCCAAAGTGCTACCCAACCTGCTATATATAAAAATTCCACCATAAAATCCATTAAATAGTTTTCTAATGCGAAAGAAACTATTAAAATCAATATTCCTAAAAAGAATAAAGATATACTTTTTCTGTTTGCTACACGAACATCATAATCTCTATCATCAATTTCCATACCATAATTATTTTTGATAACTTTTTTAATACGTAATTGTTCTGCTTCTGTAATTTCAGGACAATGGATTTCTAAAATAATTGGATATTTTAAAGGAATGATATATGCAATTTCTTCTATATAATCACAAACATCATCAGATAATGCTAATTTTTTATAATCATGCTTCATATATAAATCATCTATGTTCTTTAGATAAATAGGTATTATAGCTTTACCATCTTTTATATAATGTTTATCAATATAGTCTGCCTCTCTAAATTTTATTTTTCTATTTTTAAATCTAAATTTATTTTTCATAATTCCTCCCAGAAATTATTATATCAAGAATGTTTTAGACTGTCAAAAAAAGACTGCAGTAAATACAGTCTTTAAAGTACTTAATATTGATTTATGTTTAATTTCTTAAAGTATAAAAGTTTAAGAAAAGTTGTAAGTTGGAATAATATTTTTCAATACTTTTTGAATTTCTTTTTTGGAAATGTTGCTTTTATTAATTGTGTTATTTAATAATTCTAATTTTGAATTTAAATCAGTAATTGAGATATCTTTGGCTTTTTCAATATAAATTTTTTGGTGATTTGTTTCTATAAAATTATTAAAATCTAACATTAATTCTTCATAAAGTTTTTCTCCTGGTCTTAAGCCTGTAATTTCAATTTTAATATCTTTATTTGGTGTTAAGCCAGAAAGTTTGATTAAAGTTTCTGCTAAATCATATATTTTAATTGGTTTTCCCATATCCAACACAAAAACTTCTCCACCTTTAGCATAAGTAGTAGCTTGTAATATAAGTCCTACAGCTTCGGGAATTGTCATGAAAAATCTAGTAATATCTTTATGAGTTACAGTAACAGGTCCACCGTCTGAAATTTGTCTTTTAAATATTGGAATTACAGAACCATTACTTTCTAAAACATTTCCAAATCTAACAGCAACAAATTCTGTTGAACTTTCTTTGTTTTTTGCTTGAATAAGCATTTCACAAATATTTTTTGTTGCTCCCATTATACTTGTTGGATTAACAGCTTTATCTGTTGAAATTAAGGTAAATCTTTTAACTTTATATTTATCTGAAATATCAATTAGATTTTTTGTTCCAAATACATTATTTTTAATTGCTTCAGTAGGGTTGCCTTCCATTAGAGGTACATGTTTATGAGCAGCAGCATGGAAAACTAAATAAGGATTATATATTTTGAAAATTTCTTCTAATCTTTGATAATCTCTAATACTTGCTATTATAGGACAAATTTTATTTTTACCCAATTTGCTCTTTAAATCAAGTTCAAGCTCGTATAAATTATTCTCATATATATCTAACATTAATAGTTTTTTAGGATTATATTTAATAATTTGTCTGCATAATTCAGAACCAATAGAGCCACCAGCACCAGTTACTAAAATTACATTATTTCTTATTAAAGATGCAATATTATGTGTGTCTAATTCAATTGTTTTTCTTCCTAATAAATTTTCAATTTCTTTTTGTGTTTTCAATTTGAATCTCCTTATTTCATATTGTTATCATTCTATCATGTGAAATAATAATTTTCAAACATTTTCTAAGATATATTAATAATGAAAAATTATTATTTTACATTAAAACATAAAAATATATAGAAACTATTGAAAAAATATGAAAAAGTAATACAATAGAAATGTAAAAAAGTATTTAAAAATTTTATAAATATAAAAGGAGGTTGTATATGAGAAAAACTAAGCTAATGATTATTATCTTTACAATTATGTTTTTTGTATTTTCAATACCAGTTTTTGCTGCAGATCTTGAAGCACCAGAAATAAAAGCTGATACTTTGAGTGTAAGTAAAACAGAGGCAACCATTGGAGATAAGGTTAAGTTTTCTGTACAAATAACAGATAAAAGTCAAATAAAAGATGTACAAGTAAAATATAGAAGACCACAATGTAATGATATGAAACTTTTTGTATTAGCATACAATAGTAGCACTGGTTTATATGAAGTAGAATTTGATGTAGATAATAATTATCCTTCAGGAACTTGGATTGTTGAGGAAATATATGTAAATGACATAAAAAATAATAGTGAAACTGTTTATAATAAATATGCTCAACAATATATGAGTCCTCAAGATGACTTTTCAGCTGGAAATTTTACAGTAACAGGAACTAATGCAGATGTGACTAAACCTGTAATTAATGAAAAGTCTTTAACACTATCTACAGATAAAGTTGTAGTGGGAGATAATTTAAAAGTTACTCTTGAAATTATAGATGAGAGTGAAATGAGTTCAGCAAAAATATTTTTTCAAGCAGATAATGAATCAGATAGTAAAAATGTGTATTTAAATTACAATTCAAATACTGGACTGTATGAAGGTGTGTTTAATGTAGAAGAAGATGACGCTGAAGGAAAATGGAAAATTTCATTAATAGAAGTTATAGATACTAATAATAATAAGACTACAATATATTCACAAACTACTCAATATTTGAAGACATATAGTTTTTATAATTATCAATATTATACAAAACCAGAATATGTTGATAATAGTTTAAAAGTTTCTTCAGCAACAGTAACTCAAAATGAAAGTGTTAAAGTTTCGCTTTCTGCAGAAGATGATTTTGGAATAGATAATGTTAAAATAATTTATATTAATCCAGAAACTAATGAAGAATATACAGTAAATACAGTATATGAAAATGGAAGTTATGTTGGTGAAATTTCTTTTGGAACAATTGGATATAATGGAACTTGGAAAATTAATAGAATTGAAATTATGAGCATAAAAAATGTTTTAAACACAATATATAATTCTAAAACTACTGATAAAACAGGTGCAAAAGATTTGAGTGCAGGAGATTTTACAACAGAAGATTTAGTTCAAGATTCAGATAAACCATTTTTAGTAAGCTCTAAGATTAATAATAAATATGCTTATTTAAATGACAAAGTTACTATTGAATTAGAAGCAGATGATCTTACTTCAGAAGTAAAAAGTGTATCAATAAACTACACATTGCCAGATGGCACTAGTAAAGATTATACTTTCTTAATAGAAGATAACACATATTTTTATGATTTTATTTTTGATGAAGTAAATAAAAAAGGTAAATATACAGCCAACTATATTTTAATTGAAGATATTGCAGGAAATGTTTTAAAAGAAGAAAACGTAGAAAAATTAGATTTTTATTTTATAGAACAAATCAAAATAATAGGAGGATCATATTATTTAGATAATTATTATACAATATATTTAGCAGCTTTAGTATATCCTGAACCAAATGGAGACTATGAACTAGTATGGAGTACATCTGATGCTAGTATTGCAGCAATTAATGCTACAACAGGTGCATTAGTTACTAATTATAGAACAGGAAAAGTTACTATAACAGCAAGTTTAAAAGATAACCCTAATATTTATGGAACTATTGAATTTTGTGTTGGAATGACAAGTATTGCAGTAAATGAAACTGTTTCTTTGGGAAATTCTATAGCTACTCAATATAGTGAAGTAGAATGGAAAATTGAAGATGACACAGTTTTGCAAGATACTGGAAATAGAGGAATGACTTCAATTAACTCATATTATAAACATACTATTATAGTAAAAGGTTTAAAAATAGGAAAAACTCTTCTAAGAATGACTACATTAGCAGGAACAACAATTTCCGAATCAGAAGTTTATGTCTATAATCCTATAAAATCAATTACTGCTGATATAGACAAGATTGTTTTAGAAAAAGGTGAGCAACTAAAATTAAATATCAAACTTTCACCTGGAGAATTGTCAAAAGAAATGGATGATATATTCATTATAAGTGAAGATAATTCAATTGCTACTGTTACACAAGATGGAATGGTGACAGCTAATAGCACAGGAAAAACTTATATTGTTGTATATTCACAATATTATGGTAAAGAATTACATATACCAGTAGATGTTGTTGTATATACAACAGATTTAAGATTAGATACATATGAAGTTAATTTTACAGATAATAATAGAACACATCAAATTGTAGGTCAAATTTTACCAAGTGACTCTACTTTCACTTTAGCATATTCAAGTTCAAATCCATATGTTATATCTGTTGATGAAAATGGTTTGATAACAGCATTAAAAGATGGTACAGCTATAATAACTGTAAAAACTACAGATGGAAAACAAATTAAACAAATTTATGCAACAGCAAATGGTTTAATAACAGATATAAATGGCTTATATATTTCGGATTTTGAAGATAAAGAATATGATAGATTAGGTGTAAAACAAGAGATTTTAATTAGAGATGGAGATTATACTTTAGTAGAAAATGTTGATTATACAGTAGAATATATAAATAATAAAACTTTAGGTGAAGCTTATATTATTATAATTGGTACTGGTAAGTATAGAGGTCAAATTACTAGAACTTTCCAAATTCTTCCAAAAGATATAAATAAAGTTACTCAAGAATTTGTATGTGAAAACTCAACATTTAATTGCCAAGATGTTGAATTTAATCCAATATTAAAAGATGGAACTTATACTTTAATTAAAAATTTAGATTTTACAATTAAATATAGTAGATATATGGGAGATGTATTAGAGCCTTTAGGAACTGATGAAAAACCAAGAGAATCTTTTGTGTACAATATAGAAATAACTGGAATAAATAATTATACAGGAAGCTTTAATAAAGATTTTACTATTCACTCAATTGACTTATCAAAACTTACATTTTTCCTTCCTGAAGAAATTATATATAAAGGAAGAGATATAACATATGAAGATATTGCTATAAATGGCTCTATTCTTAAATATCAAGATGAAAATGGTATATATCATGATGCTGAAGTTGGAAATGATTTTATAATAGATACTATTAATCATCCAATGCCTGGAATTGTTGAAATTGTAATTCGTGGAGGTTGGAGTTGTCTAGGAGATAATATTGTAAAAGAAATAAAATTAGTAAGTGCATTTAATGATGTTAAATCAACTGATTGGTATTTTAAAGCAGTATCATATTGTTATGATAAAGGTATGATAATGGGAACAAATGCTACAACTTTTGCACCAAATACTAAATTAACAAGAGGAATGCTAGTTACAATTCTTTATAGAATTGATGGTAAAATTCAAGTTGATGGAGATTGTGTATTCCCAGATGTAGATAGAAATATGTATTACTATAATGCTATAAAATGGGCTACAAGTTATGGAATTGTTAGAGGTTATGAAGATGGAACTTTTAAACCAAATAAAAATGTAACGAGAGAAGAACTAGTAGTTATATTAAGAAATTATTTACGTTCACATGGAGTTGATACATCAGCAACTAGTGATTTAAATAGGTTTAATGATGGAAATAAAGTATCATCATTTGCAAGAACTGCAGTTGAGTGGGCAATTGCAAATAATGTAATTACTGGATATGAACACGATAATACAATAAAACCACAAGGAACAGCTACAAGAGCAGAAACAGCTGCAGTGCTATATAAATATTTTAAAAATGTAGATATTTAAAAGATAAAAATAATATAGATATAATTTAATTTTAAAAATAAAAGGTGAAGATTAAATCTTCACCTTTTTTGTATATATGATTAAATGATTTGAAAAATATATAAAATAATTATAAAAAATAAATAATTTAAATATTGAAAAAATAGAAAAAAGTTGTACAATAAAAATGTAAAAATAAATTTTAAAGGATGTTGCTTATGAAAAAAATTAGAATTATTTTATTTTTATTTATATTTATATTAATTGAATTAAGTGTTAATGTTTTTGCTGAAGATAGGAATGCTCCTGAACTCTACAGAGATTCTCTTAATGTTTCAAAAACAAATGTGTACACTGGTGATATTGTAAAGTATTCATTAGAAGCTATTGATGATAGTGGTATTTGGGATAATGATATTTATGATAGTGGTATTGAAAGTATAAATATGGTATTAATACATAATAAAACAAGTGAAACTAAAGAATTATCTTTTGAATATAATGCAGAGTTAGTGTATGAAGCTGAATTTGAAATTAATCAAAATATCGCTTGTGGACAATGGGATATTTATTATATAACTTTGAAGGATATCAATGACAATATAGTAACTGTATATAATAAACCATATAAGTATACTGGAGTACAATATTATGATTGGAGTTATATGAGCATATATAATTATGTAAATCCGGTTTTAGTAGATGAAAGTTTAAGTGTAAGTAAAACAGTATTAACTAAAAATGAAGAAGTTGTGGTATCACTTAAAACTTATCATCCTGAAGGAATAAAGAGTGTTAATATAACATATATAAAACCTAATTCTACTCAAAGATTTACATATGAAATGGATGGAGAGAATAATGAATTTGCTTGTACAATACCTTTTACGGAATATGGAATAAATGGGGTATGGCAAGTTGAGAAAATTGAAATAATTGGTGTGAATGAAGATTATCATGTGTTTTGGAATTCTAATGGCGAAGAATCAATGTATGAAGATAGAATAGATTTAAGAATTGGGAATTTTGAAACAGTAGGGTTTATTGAAGAACTCCAAGCACCACTTTTAGAAAGTTATGAAATTAATAAAACAAAAATAGATTTTTTGGAAGATATAAAAATATCTTTAAAAGCTACAGATGATGTTAGTGGAATAAATAAATTTTATATAAATTATACTTTGCCAGATGGAAGTCAATGTAATTTTGATGTAGAGCCAGATGGTGAAAATTATAAATTAGAATTTATTGATGCTGGAACAGGAAGTTATACAGCAAATTATATTTATATAGAAGATAATGCTAAAAATGGGATAACCTATGATGTAGAAAGAAAACTAGATTTTCATATATATAGTCCAATAAATATAAAATCACCAGCAATGTTTTTTAAATATTCTTCTATTTCATCTAAAAATACATTTAGGATACAAGTTTTTTCTTATCCAATAAATGAGGAACTTTATGGAGGAATTAAAATAGAGAGTTCAGATCCTTCAATTGCTAGTGTATATCAAACAGAAAATGGTGCAGAAATTACAATATATAATAAAAGAGGAAGGGCTTTTATAAAAGCGTATTATGTAGATAGGCCTGATGTGTATGATAGTATACCTGTATATGTTAATAATACCGGTAGAACTACATATATATACAAAATTAAATCTGAATATAAAGAAATAAATATGGAAATTGGAGATGAAATTGAAATTAATCCTGAACTAGTAGCTCTTAATCCTTCAGCAACGATAGGACAAAAGCAAATATTTTATATTAGTGAAAATGACAAAATTGCAACTGTTACAAGAGAAGGAAAAGTGATTGCTAAAAGTTTGGGTGAGACTTCAATAATAGTTTATGCTAAATATGGAGGAGCAACTCTTGAAATTCCTGTAAAAGTTGGAATATTTGCAAGAGATTTAGAAATAGATGTTAGTGAAATTAATTTAACAGAGGAAGAACGTACTTATCAAATTATTGCTAATATAGTTCCAAATAATTCGACTTATGATATTACATATGAAAGTTTAAATCCTGAAATTATATCAGTAGATGAAAATGGTATAGTAACAGCTTTAAAAAATGGTGAAGGTGTTATATCTGTTAAAACAACAGATGGTAAACAGGCAAAAGAGATTAAAGTTAAAGTTGAAGGATTAAAATATGAGTTAGCAGCATATATGGTATCTGATTTTCAAGACAAGACATATAATCAAACAGAACAAAAGCAAAATATAGTAGTTACTTTTGAGGGCAATGAATTAATTGAAGATGTTGATTATATAGTAAAATATTTAAATAATTACAATGTTGGGACTGCAACTGTAATAATAAAAGGAATAGGAAAGTATAAAGGAGAAGTAATTAAGAAGTTTGAAATAAAAAAATTATTTGAAGATGTTGAAGAAACAGAATGGTATTTTAAAGCAATAAAATTTTGTTATGATAAAGGAATGATAATGGGAACAACTACAATAACATTTGAGCCTGAAGTGAAATTAACAAGAGGAATGTTAGTTACAATACTTTATAGAATTGATGGTAAAGTTCAAGTTGAAGAGGATTGTATATTTCCTGATGTTGCTGAAGGCAAGTATTATTATAATTCTATAAAATGGGCAACAGCAAATGGTATTGTAAAAGGCTATGAAGATGGAAAATTTAGACCAAATAAAAATGTAACTAGGGAAGAATTAGTAGTTATATTAAGAAATTATTTACGTTCACGTGGAGTTGATACATCAGCAACTAGTGATTTAAATAGATTTAATGATGGTTATAAAGTATCTTCATTTGCTAGAAGTGCAGTAGAATGGGCTATTGCTAATAATGTAATTACTGGTTATGTTGGTGACAATACAATAAAACCTCAAGGTACAGCAACTAGAGCAGAAACTGCTGCAGTATTTTATAAATATTTTAGAAATACAGAAATCTAAATAAAAAAAGCGAAGATTTTATCTTCGCTTTTGTTTTTTATAAATAAATTCATATTTATCTTTGTAAATTTGGAAGTATACTTTGAAGTAAAGTATATGCTTCATTTGCATTTGTAATATCTAGAAATGCACGTTGTATATTTAAAAAATCATCAACTTTTATATCAAAAATAATATCTGCTACACCGAAGTAATGATCATATTTACTAGTACTTATACTCACACTTAAAATATCTTTAAATGGTACTGATATATATTCTATTTTTTCAATACCTGATTGAATAACAATTTGTTTATCAGTAATATAATATACAGTTCTTAGCCAATCATTATATTTTGATTTAATATTATTTATCCAAAGCCATACAGGCATTAAATGAAATGAAAAAAATGGAATCATAACTATTAACATAATTGGATATGATTTAGCTTCATAAAGACAAGCAAATATCAATATAATTTCAATAAAAACCCATAATGCTATAAAATGAATTTGACTCATAATTGTATGGGCTAGATATGCTTTTTTGTGTGGCTTTGCATCCCAAAGAATTTTTTCATCTTCAGAAAAAGGTTTTTCTAAAGATGGACAATCAATAAATTCAAATTTCGTATACTTTGTCATAAGTACTCCTTTTGTTTATTCTGTTATTGTTACAGCAGCATCTATTGGGCAAACATTAACCCATGTATTTCCATCATTTACTTCAATTTCATTACCTTCTAAATCTTGATATGTTGTTTGATCTCTTCTTGCTGGTTTTACACATTTAATTGGAATAGCTTTACCATTTGTGATGTAGTATCCATCTAATTCACCAGTTGTAACAACATCTTGTCTACCTTTGTTTTCACCATCATTTAAAGTGTAATTTTTAGCAAAAGTGATTATAATATTTTTTGTTGTAACACTTTCGCCTGTAAGTTCATCAGACATTAATTTACCTTTTGAATGTCTAGTATATCTTTGAGTTGTTGCATCATATGTGTATTGAACTGTATGGCTTGTAGCATATGGAATTGTAACTGTATTTGCAACTATTGCATTTTCTGCTTCAAGATTTATTTCATCAGCTACATAATTTAATACACTTTCTTGTGTTGAAGTTGTTGCATATCCTTTGTCTGCTGCAACTTGTAAGATTGCATTTGTGTTTGTATATGCATTATGTGGTGCTTTTTTGTGAGTTGCTCTCCAAAATTTAGCTGTTTCTGTTCTAGCTTTACCTGTATCATAAGCTTGACCACTTATATTATTAATTCCATATACAGAAAAATCTCTATTAGCTTGAGGACTAAAGCCTAAGTGAGCATATAAAGCATCATTTTCCATAGCATAATCTAAGAAATAATGTCTTGCACTTCTGATAGGTCCAACTTGATCAATTGTAACTCCTTTGAAAAGTGCCATTAATCTTGTTTCTCCACCTTCAACAATTATTTCATATACCATATATGCTGAATTTAGTGCAGATTGTGGTTGAGCATTTTTATTATTATCAATCATAAATGCCATTGGTCTAGCATCACCATTAAATATTTTTATAACAGGCTCTGCTGGTTCTTCTTCGACAACTTCTTGGTTAGTGTCTGGAGATGTTGTTTCAGATTGTTTTGCTGTTTCTGCTTTTGGTTTGTTTGTGTACATAAAAAATAGTCCAACGCCTGCAGCAATTAAAATTAGTACTATTAGTACAATTATAATGTTTTTTTTCATAAGCATTTCTCCTTATAATTTTGTTTTAATTTTGTCGTTTGTTTCTGCAATTTTATATCATACTTATATAACAATTTTTAAAATTTTTCAATATGAAATGGGCATTTGTAATATTTAAGAAAGTGAAAAATATGTGAAAGAAAAAATTAAGTTTAAAAGTGGTGGAAAGAACGCATATTATGTGATAAAATGTTTGAGAAAATAAACGAAAAGGAGAAAATATGCAAAGATTAAATATACAAAATGAAACAATAACTAAATATTATGAAATTTTATCAGAAGACTTTCCAGAGTTTTTATATGATTATATTCAAACACCGGAAATGCAAAGAATAGATGCAATTGGAACACATTGTGGAACTCAATATACAAATATTTTTAAATATAAATTTTGCTATTCTAATTTAGAACATAGCATAGGTGTTGCTCTTATTGTTTGGCATTTTACAAAAGATAAAAAACAAACTCTAGCAGGACTTTTTCATGATATTTCAACTCCTGTATTTAAACATTGTGTTGATTTTTTAAATGGTGATACAGAAAAACAAGAATCAACTGAAGAGTTAACTACACAAATAATAAAAAATTCAAAAGAGATTATGGCTCTATTAGAAAGAGATGGTATAAAGGTAAGTGAGGTGGATGATTATCATATTTATCCAATAGCTGATAATGATACACCTAAGCTCTCAGCAGATAGATTAGAATATACTTTTATGAATGGAATATATTCAAAAGATATTTGGTCTTTAGAAGAAATAAAAGAAATTTATGATAATATTGAAGTTCAAAAAAATGAAGATGGAATTCAAGAATTAGGTTTTAAAGATAAAAAAATTGCTGAAAAATTTGTTGAAGGTGCTAGTAAACTATGGCCTATATGGGTATCTACAGAGGACAAAGTAGCAATGCAATTTATAGCAGATCTTTTAAAGAAAATGGGAAAATATATTACTAGAGATGATTTATATACTTTAACAGAAGCAGAAGTAATTAAAAAAATAGAAAATTGTGAAGATAGAAGCGTTTCTGAATGTTTTAAGAATTTTAGAAATGCAGAAGAAGTATATGAAAGTGATATTTTGGTTGAGGATAAATATTGTGCATGTGTTAAAGTTAAGAAAAGATATATTGTACCTTTAGTTAAAAATGATACTGAATATGTAAGAATTAATGAGATATCTGAAAAAGCACAAAAAAATATAGACGAATTTTTTGCATTTACTCCTAAGAAATATGGATATTTAGATTTTAAAATGTAGATTTGCACAAACAGTTAAATAAATGTGGATAAAATTATTTAAAATGGAGGTATATTTATGCAATCATTAAGAGAATTTTATAAAATAGGAAATGGACCATCAAGTTCGCATACAATGGGACCTAAAAGAGCTGCAGAATGGTTTAAAAAACAATATCCAGAAGCAGATAAATTTGAAGTATATTTATATGGTTCTTTAGCTTTTACAGGAAAAGGACATTTAACAGATAAAATAATTGAAAAAACATTAGCACCAACAGAAAATAAAATTATATTTGATACTGATTTTGTTTGTACAAAACATCCAAATACAATGGATTTAATTGCATATAAAGATGGAAATAAAATAGGAAATGCAAGAATATTTTCTGTGGGTGGTGGAACTATTGAAATTGATGGAAAAGAAGCTGTAGTAGTTCCAGATATTTATAAATTAACAACTTTTAAAGATATAAAAGAATATTGTATTAAAAATAATAAAACTTTATATGATTATGTTTATGAAGTTGAAGGGGAAGATTTCAAACTTTTCTTAAAAGAAGTTTGGGAGGCTATGAAGGCTTCTATAAAACTTGGGTTAGAATTAGAAGGTGTAATTCCTGGAAAATTAAAAGTAAAAAGAAGAGCAAAAAAAATATATGAAAATAGAAGTAGTGATGAAGATTTTACTTTAAAAAGAACTAGAGTATTAACAAGTTATGCATATGCAGTTAGTGAAAATAATGCTTCTGGTGAAGTAATAGTTACAGCACCTACTTGTGGAGCTTCTGGAGTACTTCCAGCTGTTTTATATTATACATATAAAGAAAGAAATTATTCAGAAGAAGATATGATAAATGCACTAGCTGTTGCAGGTATTGTAGGAAATATTGTAAAAACTAATGCATCAATAAGTGGAGCTGAGTGTGGTTGTCAAGCAGAGGTTGGAACAGCTTGCTCAATGGCAGCTGCAGCTGCTGCATATTTAATGAGATTAAATATAGATCAAATTGAAAATGCTGCAGAAATTGCAATGGAGCATCATTTAGGACTTACTTGTGACCCTATATATGGATATGTGCAAATACCATGTATTGAAAGAAATGCAGTAGGAGCATTAAGAGCAGTAGATGCTGCTAATATGGCAAGTTTTATAGATTATGAAACGCAAATTTCTTTTGATTTAGTAGTAGAAACTATGTATGAAACTGGTAAAGATTTAAAATCACATTATAGAGAAACTAGTGAAGGTGGCCTTGCTAAAAAATACTGTAGAAATAAGTATATAGTTAAACAAGAAGATATGATGTAATCGAGTAAATAGATTTAATGAGATTTGAGAAGATTTAAGAAGATAAAAAACAAAAACATGACTTTGAATTGTTTAAAATGTTTAAAATGGTCAAAATTAGTCAAAAAAGGTTGAAAAACGACAAATTTGTGATATAATGCATTTGTAACGAAAAACATTGTCATGTTTTTTAACGCAAATACCCTGTAAAGGAGGGAAGAGGTATGAGATTAAAGACGCGGGAAAAAGATTATGTTTTCGTAATCAAAGATGGCGAATTGCTAGTTGTCTTTGATGGCAAGAAAGAATTTGTAAGAGAGTTCAAAATTGTCAACAGCAAAGCAGTTATGAAAACTGAAGATAACAATGGTAACGTTACCGAGATAGAGACATCTCGAATACGGTCTTTAGTATTTTCAGTAAATTTTGAAACTGCGAATAATGTGAAGTACAAAATAAGATCGTGTGAAAAGCATTTATTGCTGTTTGGCGATGATGAGTTCAAAGGCGAGCTTGAGTATATTAAATTCCAAAAAGTAAACGGAAAAACTCAAATCGTATTTAAGACTTTCGGTGCCAATTGTCTAAAATTTCATATGTAAAAGGAGGGGGGCTACTCCCTCCGTATTTTTTATATAAAAAGTTAATATGAATGATAAATAAACGTAGAAGTGAATAGAGCTTTAAATTTGAGTAAAATTGTGATATAATAATTACATCCTGTAAAAAAGGAGGGGAGCCTAGATGAAAAACTGCCAATGTCCGAATTGCGGACATCAGACAGAGCTTACAGCTGAGACTGTAAAAAGGCGGTGGCATGCTCGAGGCTATAAATTCGAATATTGGGTGTACTATGTAACTTGCCCGAAATGTCGAAAATTTAAAGACATCGAGTGGAAAGATTTGCCTTTTAAACTGAAGCTGCATTTTCTGTTTAAAAAAGGGTAGGCTTTAGGACCGACGGCGTGCCGTTGGTCCTCCCACATTTTTAAGAAAAATATTGATAAAATTTAATTTGTTTGTTAATTGATTTTTTATTGAGATATATTGACAAATGATATATATGATGTTAAAATGTTAACCGAGGTTAACATTTTATTTTTTATAAAAATAAATTTAAAAAATTAAAGGAGAAAAAATGATTTCGAAAGCTTTAGAAGAATATATAAAAACAATGTATGTTTTAGAAAAACAAGAAAAAGAAATACGAGTAACAGATATTGCTAAAAAAATGAATTGTTCAAAAGCAGGTGTAACAAAAGCATTAAATAATTTAAAAGAAAAAGCCCTTATAAATTATGAAGCATATGGAAAAATTGAACTTTCAAAAGAGGCAATTGAAATAGCTCAAAAAGCTTTAGAAGCATATGATATAGTTTATTTATTTTTTAATGAAGTATTAAATATGAAACCAGATATGGCAAGAGAAGAAGCTGAAAAAGTAAAAACAGTTATTAGTGATGAAGCTTTAAATGAACTTGCTAAATATGTGCATAATACTTTAGGTTTAATAAACTTAAATTGTAATTATGATATAAATCAAGGAAAATGCAGAGAATGTATAAAAAGAACAAAAGCAAAGAAGAATATAAAATAATTTAAAAATACAAATAAAATCAATAAGATTTAAAATGGAAAATCTTATTGCTAAAAATACAATAAAAGAAATATTGATAAGGAGTTAAATATGCTAGAATTAAAAAATATATGTTTTGCAAGAGATAATAAAAAAATATTAGATGATGTAAATTTAAAGTTAGATTCAAATAAATTTATAGCAATCACAGGTCCTAATGGTTCAGGAAAATCAACAATTGCTAAAATTATAATGGGAATTGAAAAACCAGATTCAGGAAAAATTATATTTAATGGAAAAGACATTACTAAAAAAAGTATAACTGAAAGAGCAAAAATGGGAATTGGTTTTGCATTTCAACAACCAGTTAAATTTAAAGGTGTAACAGTAAAAGATTTAATTAATCTAGCTGCTGGAAATACTTTAAAAATGAATGAAATTTGTGATTATCTAGCTGCTGTTGGATTGTGTGCTAAAGAATATATTAATAGAGAAGTTGATGGAAGCTTATCAGGTGGAGAACTTAAAAGAATAGAAATTGCAATGGTTGCAGCAAAAAAATCTGACCTTACAATTTTTGATGAACCAGAGGCTGGTATTGATTTATGGAGTTTTAATAATTTAATAGATGTATTTGGAAGTATGAAAGAAGAAACACAAGGTTCAATTTTAGTAATATCACATCAAGAAAGAATTCTTGATATTGCTGATGAAATTGTACTTGTAGTAAATGGAAAAATTAGTAAAGTAGGAACTAGAGAAGAAATTTTTCCAGAGATTATGAAAAATACAATTAAATGTAAACATTTAAAATAAAACTAAATGAATAAAAAGTATAAAAAAGAATATTAAAGAATAGAGCAATAAATAATTAGAAGCTTAAAATTTAAGAAAAGAGGAAAATATGGATCAAATAGAAAAAAATTTGTTAAAAGAAATTGCAGATATAGAAAAAACTCCTCAAGGAGCATATAACTTAAGAACAAATGGAAAGAAATCAGAAAGAAAAACTACTGCAAACATAGATATTGTTTCCAAACCAGATAAAGATGGTATTGATATAATAATTAAAGAAAATACAAAAAATGAAAGTGTACACATTCCAGTAGTTATCACTCAAAGTGGATTAAAAGATGTGGTATATAATGATTTTTATGTAGGGAAAAATGCTGATGTAACTATAGTTGCAGGTTGTGGAATTCATACACCTTCTTGTGGTGACTCTCAACATGATGGAATTCATAGATTTTTCTTAGAAGAAGGAGCAAAAGTTAAATATATTGAAAAACATTATGGAACAGGTGAAGGAACAGGAAAGAGAATTTTAAATCCTGTAACAGAAGTGCATCTAAAAAAAGGAGCTTCTTTAGAAATGGAATCTGTTCAAATAAAAGGAGTAGATTCTACTATAAGAGAAACAATTGGAAAATTAGATGAAGATAGTAGTTTAGTAGTTAAAGAAAAAATAATGACACATGGTGACCAATTTGCAAAAACTGTATTTAATGTAGAATTAAATGGAAAAAATTCTAGTACAAATGTAGTATCTAGATCTGTTGCAAAAGATAATTCAACTCAAGATTTTATTTCTAAAATAATAGGAAATGAAGAATGTTTTGGACATGTAGAATGTGATGCAATTATTATGGATAACGCTGTAGTTAAATCTACACCAGAGATTGTTGCAGCAAATATTGATGCAGCATTAACTCATGAAGCAGCTATTGGAAAGATTGCAGGAGAACAACTAAAAAAACTTATGACTTTAGGTTTAACAGAACAAGAAGCAGAAGAACAAATTATAAGTGGATTTTTGAAATAGAAATTACTAGGAGTAAAGAGGATATAATCTTCACTTTTTTGTTTGCAAAATATAAAGTTAATGATACAATAAAAATATATTATTAAATGGAGAAAAAATATGATTGATAAAAAACTTATTTTTGATGAAATTGAATTTATTAGAATGAAGAAAATTCAAGGTGAAAAAAATGTATATATAGAGTATAGAAATGAAGAAAAACAATTGATTAAATTCATGGAAGTTTTTCAAGGAAATTTACAAGAAGTAACAGACAAAGAAGATTTAAAAAAAGCTATTGAAAATAATTATATTATAGGATAGGAAAAATTATGGAAAATATAAAAGAAGTATTTAAAGAGAAAAATTTTGATGATTTAACTTTACATTATATTAATAATTTTATAGAAGAATTTAGTGAATTATTTGGTGAATATGTAAGCAAAGAAGAATTAGTAAAAAGAATAAAAGAAAATTTAAATTATAGTTTTGAATTTGCTGATTTAACTGATGAGAGAGGAATTCATAATGGTAAAGAAAAGAAAATAACTTTAGCTAATTCTATTAAGGATAATGAAGAAGAAATTAAAGAAGTAATATTTCATGAAATGATTCATTGTATTACTGCAAGAAAAGGTTATACATGTTTTTCAAAATCTTACTCTGTATATGGCCAAGATGAATTAAAGATAATCACAGCTCATGGCTTGACAGAAGGATTTACTCAATATTTAACACAACTTAGAAATGAAAGATTTAATCATGAAGTGGTAACTTCATATCCAATACTTGCTGAGCAAACTATAAATTTAGCTGAATTATTAGGTGAAGAAATTCTTATTAATTTAGGTCTTAATAATCCAGATGGTTTATATGATGCAATGGAAGAACATCATTTAATAGAAGATATAGTAGATTATAATTCTTTTTTAGATGCATTTGATGCGATATGGCAAAATGAAAAAGAAATATTTAGAAATAGAAAATTAAATAAAGATCCTGTAGCATTACTTATGAGATCTATTTTTGGAAGGTCTAAAGAAATTACAGATTTAGATGTTGCAAAGAAAAATTTAATAGAGGTATTTTTAAATCAATTACAATATGTAGAAGTTGAAAGTGTAGAAGATTTAGAAGATATTTATAATAAAATATATAAATATTCTATACAAATTGATGCTGATGATAATAGTATAACTTTTAATTTATTTTGGGAAAAATTAAATGAATATATAATGTTTGGACATTCTAGAGAAGAAATATTAGCTAGTCTTAGTGAAGATTTGCAAGTAATAGTTTCTGATCAATTTTTTATGCAAGATTTTTTAAATTTACCACCTAATGAACAATTACAAATATTAAAGGAAGATAATGAAATATCACAAATAGTATTAGGAAGTAAATTTGAAAATAATTATATTTCGAATGTTATTGTGGGTTTGTTTGGACCTGAAATTAAAAATAGAAAAGAGTTTTATTTTGCTCTTATAAATGGTTTGGCAGAAGAAATTATAAATAAAGGTTATGATATAAATAAATTATCAATAGAAATAATAGATATAGCTTTTGCTGGTGGAGTAACTTTTAATTTATATGAAAATACAGGTGAAGAAGTAAGATATTTATCAACTTATTCAAGAGATAATGTTGAAGATTGGGTTTCAGAATTTTCTGTAGTTACTTCTCAAGAGGAAATAGATAATATATTGATGCAATATCCAGATATCCCAGAAAATTCAGTTATTATGAAAGATAAATATGGTTGCATAATAGCATACAGTGGAGATAATGAGTATTTACTAATTAATGACATGGAAGAAGAAAAGGAAAATCATGGAAGAACTACATATGTACCGAGTGCATTAGAAAGAGAATATGAGATGCTTAAAAGTAGAATGGCTACTTATGAAAAATTCAAAAAATTAAATCCTCCACCACACATCATGGAAAATCAGATAAGAATGGTTAAAGAAACTTATTTAAAAATAGCTAATATAGAAGGAAGGATTTCAATTAATTTAGATGAAATAGGAGATTTCGTACAAGATGTTCAAATTTCAGAGGTTGCAGAAATGTTAAATAATCACATAAAAGCAGTAAGAGATAGAAGAAAAGCTATAGAAGATGAAATAGGATATAGAGATTAAAAATAAAATGGAAAAAGGAATTACCTTTTTCCATTTTTATATTGTGTTTAAATATTTATTTAGTTTGTTAAAGATAGATGCTTAGAATTAAATTTCTTTTTCTCCTAAGTCTTCAGAAAATCTTAAAAGATATCCATCAGGGTCTTGAATTAAAAATTCTTTAGAACCTAATAATTTATTATCTTGTCTATACCAATTTTCTTCCATTTCAAAAGAAATTGGATATTTTTCTTTTAAATTAGTATATATTTTATCAACATTTTTTACATCTAGTTGAAAATTAATTCCGTTTCCAAAAGGGTAGCTTAATGGAGCTAATTCCCATTTTTCATTTTCGCGAAGCTCTTGAAGCATTATTTGAATTTTTCCTAAAGATAGAAATGCAAATCGATTTTCTGGTCTATCATATTCAATTTTAAAACCTGCAGTAGTATAAAATTCTAAACTTTTTTCTAAATTGGTCACTGAAAATTCAGGAAGATTTTGATTAAATTCTAAAGAAGCACGAATGATTTCACTTTCAAAAAATCTTTCTTGAAAAGCGGTTAAAGCCCTAATTTGTTCATTTGAAAAGTTAGTATTTTCAGGAACGATTATTAATTTATCATCATCGTCATTGGTTCTATGAATATATGCAATACATTTTCCTGTAAAAGTTTCTAAAGGTTCATAGACTCCAAGTACATAGCAATCTAATTCTTCGCCATCACCGCTAACAGTATTTGGCACAAAACCATAATTTATAGTATAAATAAATTCATGTTTTGGATGTTTAGTACCTAGTGCTCTATCAATTTCTACATTTACAATTTTTCCTAAAAAAGATTTAGCTAAATCCATTTTGAGCCTCCTTATAAATAAATTTCAAAGATATTTTATCATGTATTTTTTAAGATTAAAATAGTTGGTTGAAAAAATATAAAAATATGATATAACATAAGTAAAAGAGATAAATTTTAAAAGTGTGGTGAATAAAATGAAAAAAGAAAATGAATTAAAATATTATTCTGAAATAGGAAACTGGGATTTTAGCAAAATAAAATGTGAAACAGAATATATAACAGAATGGGATTTTTATGAAAAAATAAAAGAAAATACAAATGAAAATTCAGTATGTTTAGATATTGGAACAGGTGGAGGAGAAAAGGTTTTAAAATATTATCCAAATGTGAAGAAAATAATAGCTACAGATTTTTCTGAAGAAATGGTAGAAACTGCAAAAGAAAATTTAAAAAATTATCCTGAAAAAAATGTAGAATTTTATCAAATGGATAATGAAAATATGACGGTTGATAAAGAAAGCTTTGATTTAATATCAGCAAGACATACAGTTATAAATGCAAAACAAATTTATGATGCATTGAAAAAAGGAGGAGTGCTTGTAATAGAAGGAATAGATAAAGAAGATTGTATAGAAATAAAAGAGATATTTAATAGAGGACAAGCTTATAATGATGAAAAATCAATTTCTGATATAGATTATGAAGCTTTGAAAGAAGCAGGTTTTGAAGAAGTTGAAAAGACTATGATTTTACAAAATGAATATTATAAAACAGAAGAAGATTTATTAGCACTACTTTTAAAAACACCGATACTAGATGATTTTTCAGAAGAAAGTAATACACAATTTGAACATAGAATGTGGATAGAAGAAGATAAATTTAAAGAATATGTGAAAAGATATAGAACTGAAAAAGGAATTTTGCTTAAGAGAAGATTGTATGGGATAGTGGCAAAAAAGTAATTGACATATATATTTTAAATATCATATAATATTTATATAAATTAAAGGAGACAAAAGCCATGGATATTTTAAAAAATGTTCAATTAAATAATAGATGGCATGTATGGGAATAAAAATACTCATACAATTTTGTCTTGGAAAATATAATAGAAATCAAGCACATGTATGAGTATTATTCTTATACATGTTTTTGTTTTATTTGGGCCTAAAGCACATGTATAAGATAAAACTTATATATGTGCTTTTTTGATTTATATGAAAGTTATACTTTCATATAAATCAAACGCTACGCGAAATTTTTGTACAGAAAAATTTAATTCATAAATTTTTCGCACACGAACAATTAAGTGGCTCAAAAGAGAAAATTAAAATTTTGTTCAATTATAATTGAGCCACTATTGTTCTTATAAGGAGATGGTGCATATGGAAGATGGTTGGAGATGGCTTTGGCCATATAAAAGAGAAAAAATTAATTTAAAGAAAGAGGTAAAAAATTATGAATTATGGAAAATTTGGTGGTCAATATGTGCCACAAAGTTTAAGAGAAAGATTAAATGAAATTGAAAGAGAATTTAAAGAGGCAAAGAAAGATAAGGAATTTAGAAAAGAATATTTATATTATTTAAAACAATATGTTGGAAGACCTACACCGTTATACTTTGCTGAAAATTTAACTGAATATGCAGGTGGAGCAAAGATATATTTGAAAAGAGAAGATTTGAATCATACAGGAGCACACAAGATTAATAATTCAATAGGACAAATATTACTTGCTAGAAGAATGAATAAAACTCATATAATTGCTGAAACTGGAGCTGGTCAACATGGTGTGGCTACAGCTACAGTATGTAGTTTATTTAATATGAAATGTACAATTTTTATGGGAGAAGAGGATATACGAAGACAGAGAGTAAATGTAGAAAAAATGAAATTATTAGGTGCCAAAGTAAGGCCAGTAAAAAATGGAGGAACTTTAAAGGAAGCGGTAGATGAAGCTTTTGAATATTTGGTAAAACATGAAGATGTATTTTATTTAATAGGATCTGCTGTTGGACCTAAACCATATCCGGAAATGGTTAAATATTTTCAAAAAATAATTGGAGAAGAGGCTAAAAAACAGATATTAAAATTTGAAAAGAAGCTTCCTAAAGCAATAGTTGCATGTGTTGGTGGAGGAAGCAATAGTATAGGATTATTTACAGATTTTGTGAAGGAAAAAGAAGTTGATATTTTTGGAGTAGAAGGTGCAGGTTTAGGAATTGAAACAGGAAAGCATGCAGCAGCTGTGGCTGATAAAAACATTGGAATTATGCATGGAATGAAGACATATATCATGCAAGATGAAGTAGGAAATGTGAAAGAAGCATATTCAATTTCTGCAGGCTTAGATTATCCAGGAATTGGACCAGAACATGCATATTTAGCAGCTATTGGAAGAGTGAAATATGACAGTATAACAGATAAAGAAGCGTTGGAAACTTTTAAAATATTAACTAAGTTAGAGGGAATAATTCCGGCGTTAGAAAGTAGTCATGCAGTGGCATATGCTTTGAAAATTGCTAAAAATTATGAAAAAGAAGATGCAATAATTGTGAATTTATCAGGAAGAGGAGATAAAGATATGGAAACAATTTTGCAGCTTGAGTAAGGAGAGATATTTATGGAAAAATATAAGATATTAAAAGATTTAGTGGGATTTAATACAATAAAAGATAAAGAAAATAAAGAGATTATAGAATATATAGAAAAATATTTATTAGGTTTTGGTTTTAAGACAGAGTATAAAGATAAAAATCTGATAATGAGCTATGGTAAAAATCCAAGTGTGGGATTTTTAGGACATACTGATACTGTGGAATATATTGAAGGCTGGAAGACAGATCCTTTTGTGGTAACAGCTAAAGATGGAAAGTTATATGGTCTTGGTGTATGTGATATGAAGGGGGGAATTGCTGCAATTTTAGATGCAGTTTCAAAGGTGAATTTGAAAACTCTTAAAAACGGTTTAAAAGTATTTTTTACCTTTGATGAAGAAGTTGGCTTTGGAGGTATTAAAAATGTCGTAAAATTGAATGTGGAGTCTCCTGAGGTGATGATTTTTGGTGAGCCAACTAATAATGAAGTGTTAGTTGGAAGTAAAGGGTTATTAGAATATAAAGTAAGTTTTAAGGGAATAAAAGCTCACTCAAGTAATCCAGAAAAAGGGAAAAGTGCGAATATGAAAGCAATTAAATTTGTGGCAGAGCTTGATGATTTTTACAATGAAAATATTAAAGGTTTTGAAAATAAAAATTATGAAATACCATATACAACTATGAATGTAGGTTTAATAAATGGAGGCTCTGCAGTAAATTCTGTTTCTGCAAAATGCGATATTGCAATGGACTTTAGGATTGCGAAAAAAGAGCATATTTATATGCTTCGAAATAAAGTAAATGTGCTGGCACAAAAATATGATGCTAAAACTGAAATTGTAGAAAGTATAGAGCCATTTATAAGTGAAACTGAACTTACAGATAAAATTAAGACTGCAAACTTTATGACAGAGGCAAGTTTTTTTAATAATAAAAGCAGAATTATTTTAGGTACAGGACCAGTTACTGCACATGAGGTAAATGAATATATAACTGAGGAGAGTTATGAGAAGCTTGTGGGGCAGTATGTGGAGGTGGTGGAGAGGTTTGGGTAGAAGGTGATTTTAAAGTGTTTGTCGAAATTTGTTGATTTTTAATGTATACAATGTTAAAATAAAATTGCAATTAAAAATGGGTACAAAGAAATGGAGGAAAAATGAATAAAAAAAGAAAAATATGTATAATTATAATTGCAATTATCATTATGATAACTTTAAGTAATATAACATATGCTCATGGAGGGAGAACAGATTCAAGTGGAGGACATAAGGACAATAAAAATGCAAGTGGATTAGGTAGTTATCATTATCATTGTGGTGGACATCCTGCTCATTTACATGATGGAGGTGTTTGCCCATATTCTGCACCAACAGTAAGTACAAGTGTTGTTTTAGAAGAACCAGTTCAACAAAAAACAAATGAACCAGTGGAAGAAAATAAAGTAGAAGCTGTAGTCGGAGTAAAAGAAAATTCAAATACAGTAGAAAATGTAGTTACAGATGAAACTACAGAAGATGATACTCTAGCTGGAATTGTAGGTTTAGGTGCAATAGGTGGAGGAGTGTATTGGTTTAAGAAGAGAAAGAGTAAATAAAGAGAAAACCACTACTAAAAAGTAGTGGTTTTGTTTGAATTATTTAAAATAGCATTATATAATTATGGCGAGGTGAGAAGCATATGCAATTTAAAGAGATATTAAAAAAATTTAGTAAACAGGATTTAAAAAATGAAATACATGATTATACTGATTTATTAACAATTTCTGAAATAAAACAATTAAAAGTATTTAATAAATTAGAAGAATTTAATATGGTTTATGAAAAATTGCAAAATAAAAATTCTAATTTTAAAAAGAATGATGCATTATGGGCAATATATAATGATTTAAAGTTAAAGTTTGAATTAGAAAAAGATATAAGTTCTTTAGGTGTGATATTTGAAAGACAAAGTGAAATTTTAATTAATGATAAAAAATATGAGCAAGCATTAGAAACATATTTAACGGCTTTGTATTGTCTTCTTTTTCATTATGAAATTTCTAGTAAGGAAGTAAATATTATTGATAGACATTTTAATATTAAAAGAAGAGGAAAATTGATTGAATTAATGAAAAAGTCTGTATATGATAAAAGTATGTTGAAAGAAGAATTTAATATTATTATAAAAAATAATATACCTAGTTTTTATATTGAAAAAAAGGCAAATTTTATTATAAAAAATATTTTGATGAGGATATAGAAGGAGGAATATTTGAATAAGCATTCTACAATTATTTATACAATGAATAAAAGTAATTTTAAGTATCATATTTCAAAAAGTAAATTAAAAAAAGGATCTATAATATCTAAAAAAAATCACCCATTAAAAGAAGTTAATGATTTTAGAGAAAAGTTACTAAAAAAAGGTTTATTATTAGATAATGGAGATAATTATATTTTAAAAGATTCTATTAAAATAGGTGCAATAATGGCATATAATTTGCATTGTGGAGAATTTAAAAACGAAATAGAATCAAATAATGATATAGTAATTAATTCTTTAGATGAAAGCATAATAGATGAATTTAAAATAAAAAATATTTTTTCTACAGATGCTAAATTAAGAAATTCATTATCATTAGATAGTATGGAATTATTAAAATTACAAGAAATAGAAATGGATTTTTCGGTTTTATCTGATCATAATCCAAATAAATTTAGTAAATTAGAAAAAATTTTTTGTGATCTTTTAATGCAAGAAAAAATTATTAGTACAAATGTTAGGCATGGTATTATAGAGAATAATGAATGTGATATAGTTGATGAAAATAAAGGAATTCAAATAGAAATTATTACAGAGTTTAAAAATAGGTTAAAAAAAGATAAAGCACCACATAAAAATGTTGATTGGTTTATGATTGAGTCTGTAGATAACAATTTAATAAAAACCTCTAAAGCACTTTTAAATAAATTTGTTGAAAAAACTTATACTGACAAGTATGACATTGAATTAGGAATTTTTTGTTTTGGCTCTAAAAATTCTGTTAAAAGTATGTTAGAAGTTTTGCAAGGAAATTTAAAAAATAGTAATATAAAAAATGATTTTAAAAAAGTTCATATTTTATGGTATGATTTTATAACTAATAAATATTATTTATGTAGTCCTGATAACAAAATTAATAAAGAAGTACAAGATTTGAAGTTAGAACTAGTAAAAATGAAAATCATTAATTTTGATGATATGCAAGATGGTAAAAAATATTTAATGACGTTGAAAAATATTTTTGGAAAAGAAAGTGCTATTTTTTATGCTGAAAAGAATGAAATATTACATAGAATAAAAGAATTAAGGGTAAAAGTTTAGAAACCACTACTAAAAAGTAGTGATTTTTAAATCTATTCTAAAAGTCAACGCATCATATTTTTTACCATTTACAATTCGTAAATCTTTATATCTATTTATTTTTTCAAAGCCTAAAGATTTTGCTAAATTAATCATTGGAATATTGCCACTCCAAGTTTGAGTATATAATTCTGTGAAACCTAGATTTTTGTAGTAGTTTATATATTGTTTATATGCTTCTTTTCCAACGCCTAAACCTCTATATTTATCTTCAGCGATATCAATTCCAATAGCAATTTTATCTGTTTTTTCAAAATCATTCCATTTGAAATCATCTGTCATATAGTAGCTGCTAATCCAGCCAATATGTTCATTATTATAAATAATTTCAAATTCAAAACATGGATTGTGAGATGTTTTTTGAAGTCTTCGATTTAATTCATAATTTTCATCATAAGACCAATCTTCCCAAGGTGCATCTGTTTGTTTCCAAGAGTTTGCAACTTCGAAAAAATATTTAATTTTAGTTATATCATTTGGTTCAAATTTTCTTAAAATTACTTCCATTAATTAATCTCCTTTATAATTTCATTCCACCATTTTAAATAAATAGGGAAATCTTTTGGATGATATTTCAAACATCTTGAAATACGTGAATATATAACAATTGAAAAAAGTGCTAAAACTTTTTCTTTGGGCTTATTTGTTAATTCACAAATTTTATCTAAGCTTAAAGTTTCAAGTATCTGAGTATTGCTAGCAAAAGCAAAAAGTATGTCATATAAAGGGTCGCCAATTACAGTCATTGGGTCAATAATTCCAACAAGTAATCCTGTTTTTGGAGATTTGATAAAATTATGAGTACCGAAATCTCCATGTAAAAGTTTTTTAGTAAAAGGATATTTTTCTAAAATTTTAATATTTTCTAAAGCT
>JAEIGA010002515.1_pt1 | contig 29203 bp, 20 predicted proteins | sample 9270691 | NCBI WGS metagenome assembly JAEIGA01 (sample SAMN17057246, study PRJNA624740) | gut metagenome | biome: biome; isolation source: fecal sample | host: Bos grunniens | place: China: Xizang | collected 2019
AGCTACTTGTGAAAACAAGGCAGTATGTGAAGCTTGTGGCTCTGAATACGGTGACGTACTCGGACACAACTACGGTGCATGGGTATCTAACGGTGACAACACTCACACCAAGACTTGTGACCGTGAGAACTGTGAAACTCCTTCTGTAACCGAAGCATGTGCAGGCGGCACTGCTACTTGCGAGGGCAAGGCAGTATGTGAAGCTTGTGGATCTGAGCACGGCGACGTACTCGGACATAACTACGGTGCATGGGTATCTAACGGTGACAACACTCATACAAAGACTTGTCCCAACGCAAATTGCGAGACCCCTTCCGTAACCGAAGATTGCGCAGGTGGCACGGCAACTTGTGAGGGTAAGGCTACATGTACCGCTTGTGAAGAAGAGTACGGAAATGCAAACGGTCATACACCCGGCGGCGAGGCAACTTGTACCTCTGCTCAGAAGTGCACCGTATGCAACAAGGAACTCAATCCCGCAAGGGGTCACACCGAGGAAATTATTCCCGCAGTTGAGCCTTCCTACACTGAGGAAGGTGCTACCGAAGGTAAGAAGTGTACAGTTTGTGGCACCATTACAGACGCTCCCGATGTTATCCCCGCTAAGTCTTTGGCTTGGCTCTGGATACTCATCGTGGCAGTTGCAGTTATAGGTGCAGGCGTAGCAGTGTATTTCTTCGTGCTCAGAAAGAAAGTTAAATGATCTGTTATTTAAATGATCTTTACTACCACTCGAAAGCTTTTCGGGTGGTAGTTTTTTGTGATTCTCAAGCAATGTAAAAACCACCGTAGCCTTTTAATAAGACTACGGTGGTTTTGTTAATGTGTTTAGTTGTGTTTCAATATATAAGCTTATAGCCGAAAAGAGTTGAACTCATACGCCCCGCGGCGAGCAATTTTCGCGCCTTATGCCGAAATTCGCCTTGCAAGATCGTATCTTGCTTCGACTCGTTTCGACAAAATTCATCAAAATTTGCAACGCCGAAGGGTGCTACGCAGTTTTGAGTGAGCAAATATTGTGCAAATGCAAAGATAAAATTCTCGCAACATAAAATGTTGCGAGAATTTTATCTGTGGCAGGTGCGGATATTTGCCACACAAAACCGTGTGAGTTAAATTCTTTTCGGCTATAGCTTGACGGACAATTATTCCTCGTCGTCATCGACTATTGTGCCGAGAGCGTTTCCACAAGCAGGGCAAAGAAGCTCCTCTGCATTTACCGACTCGTCGAAGCATACTGTTTCGCCACAAGAGGGGCAAACTATTTCAAAGTACTCATCGTCGTCGCAATACTCGCATTCGCCGCAAATATCACACGCGTCACAATCACCCTCGCACTCGTCGTCCCAGTCCTCGTCATCCCAATCCTCGTCGTCCTCGTCCATATCGAGAAGAACCTCCTCGACGTCTCCAAGGTCCTGATCAAGCTCCTCACAGTAGTCAGCGAGCTCACCGATATCGTATTCAATGTCTTCTATCTCAAGAGCCATTTCCTCGCAAAGCTCGAGAAGCGCGTTTATTATCTTTGCTTCGGGAGTGTCTTTTTTGTCAAAGCCCATTCCTTCGCAAAGTCCCTTAATATAAGCAGTTCTTTCGGTAAGTGTCATTTTTTCATCCTCTTTTCTTTTTGTTTTTAAAGGATAAAACGGGAGCTGATACAAAAATGCATAGGCCTCCCGTTTTATATATTGCGCAAATTAAGCGCGGGACAGGTACTCACCTGTACGTGTGTCTATCTTCAGAACGTCTCCAACGTTGATAAAGAGCGGAACTTTGATGGTCGCGCCTGTCTCAAGAGTTGCGGGCTTAAGAGTGTTAGTTGCGGTGTTGCCTGCAAATCCGGGGTCTGTTTCTGTAACTTCAAGCTCAACGAATGTGGGAGGCTCAACTCCGAATACGTTGCCCTTGTAGGAGATGATCTTGCACATCATTTCTTCCTTTACGAACTTGAAAGCGTCTCCGAGCTTGTCTCTGTTGAGAGGAAGCATATCGAACGTTTCCATATCCATAAAGTAATAAAGATCGCCGTCATTGTAGGAATACTGCATATCTTTTCTTTCGATATAAGCATTCTCATATTTATCCGTGGGGCTGAATGTCTTTTCAACCACCGCGCCGGAAATAACGTTCTTGAGCTTTGTGCGAACGAATGCCGCACCCTTTCCGGGTTTTACGTGCTGGAACTCGATAACCTGATAAACGTTACCATCCATTTCAAATGTAATACCGTTTTTAAAATCGCCGGCTACTACCATAATTAGAATACCTCCAAATGAACACATTTTTCAGCTTAAAAGCCATCAAAACACAGCTTTTGAGCAGTGCATAAATTTACAATTTATTATATAACATTGTGAGTTTTTTTTCAAGGGGTGAAGGGCAAAAAAATGTAAATTTTCTGTTACAACAACGGCTTTTGAGCCGATTTTGTGATAAAGCCTTTCAAAAATCGTTCACGGCAGTTATTTTATTAAGCTTTAACCGATATTAACGAATGACCGTCAAAGTCCTTTATTTCAAAATTGCCGTTTTCGTAGATAGCGTAGGTTTTGGGATTGTTTTCCTTAGGCAGACTTACAGAGCCGGGATTTAAGCACAAAATGTAGTCAGAGTTGCGCTCCGCCCTCAGAACGTGAGTGTGTCCCGACAGAAAGACTGTGTTTTCTGGGAGCGCCGGGAGATTGTCGGGAGAATATTTATGTCCGTGTGACATAAACAGATTGATATTGGCTTGTCCGTCGTAAAAGTATGCGGTGTCGGACAAGATGGGGAAGGACAAGACCATCTGATCCACCTCGGTGTCGCAATTTCCTCGTACACAGAGGAGTTTGTACGCTACGGCGTTGAGCATATCTATGACTTCCTTTGGAGCATATCCCTCGGGGAGATTGTTCCTCGGTCCGTGATAGAGCAGGTCGCCAAGCAAAAGTATCTTGTCTGCGCCCTCTCGCTCTGCCGCGTCAAGCATAGCCTTACAGCAAACCGCGTCTCCGTGTATATCCGATGCTATTAAAAGCTTCATTTTTAATCTCCATTCTGCCGCCCTTGGCGGCATAAATATTGTTGATAAATTTTGCCGCAGGCAAAATTCGCACGCAAAAAAGTTTTTTCGCAATTAAGAGAAAAAGCTTTCACGCTAATCTGTTTTTGTCTTATCTTACCTGTCCGTTGCCGCGGATAAGATATTTTTGTGTTGTGAGCGCCGTAAGTCCCATAGGACCTCTCGCGTGCAGCTTTTGAGTGGATATGCCTATTTCCGCGCCAAAGCCGAACTCGCCCCCGTCAGTAAATCTTGTGGACGCGTTGACGTACACGGCGGCGGCGTCGACGTATTTTCTGAAATACTCGGCGTTCTGTTCGTCGTTTGTAACGATTGCCTCGCTGTGTCCCGTGTTATACTTGTTTATGTGAGCGACCGCCTCTTCGACCGAGCTTACAAGCTTGACGGCAAGGATATAGTCGTCAAATTCGGTTTCAAAATCGCTCTCGCTTGCTTTCTTTGCCTCGGGAACTATCCTGAGCGTCTGCTCGCAGCCGCGCAGCTCAAGGGAATATCCCGCAGTAGCTTCTGCGAATTTAGGAAGAAAATCCTTTGCCACGTCCTTATGGACAAGCAGAGTTTCTATTGCGTTGCAGACTGCGGGACGGGAGCATTTCGCGTTTACGGCAATATTAAGCGCCATATCTATATTGGCAGACGCGTCTACGTATAGGTGGCAGTTGCCCGCACCCGTCTCGATAACGGGAACCGACGCGTTGTTGACCACCGCGTCTATCAGACGCTTACTTCCTCTTGGAATAAGCACGTCGACAAGACCTCTGGCGCTCATAAGCGCATTTGCGCTCTCGTGTCCCTCTCCGGGCTCGATAAAGCCAAGGATGTCGGGATTCTGACCGCACTCGCTGATGCATTTCTTCATCACGTTGATCAGCACCAGATTAGTATTGGCCGCCTCTCGTCCTCCGCGGAGCACGACGGCGTTGCCTGTCTTGAGGCAGAGTGCAGCGGCGTCTACAGTGACGTTGGGACGAGCCTCGTATATTATGGCTACCACTCCGAGAGGTGCTCTCTGACACTCTATCCAGAGTCCGCCCGGGGTTGAGAACACCTCGCCGCATCCCACGGGGTCTCTGAGCGAGACGAGTGAGCGCAACGCGTCGCAGATTCCGTCTATTCTGCCCCCGTTGAGGGCAAGTCTGTCAAGCATATGAGCGGGAACACCGTTAGCGTCCGCAAGAGCGATATCGCGCGCATTTGCCTCAAGTATTTCCTTACTGTTTTCCTTGAGCGCGTTTGCTATGCTTGAAAGAATATGGTTTTTCTCCTTGGTGCTCCGCGCGGCGTATTCATAGGACGCTTTTTTCGCGGCGGAACATATTTCGAAAACTTTTTGCTTTGTATCCATTGTTTTTTCTCCGTAAGATAGGACAAAAGTCCTTTTCAACTATTCCTTGACGAGTATTTTTTCTATTTCGAGTATATAGAAGCGGTGAAAATCCTTGTTTTCATAATGCTTCAGGTGGTCTGTATCATTGAAATTAGCTTCTTTTATATCGTCAGAGTAGGCCTTTTTGCATATCAGGATCATCTCGGATTCGCATATCGCAGGAGCGCCGAATTCGCAGGTGACCGACAGACCGAGCTGCTTGAGTTTATCCGTATCCTTGCCCGATTTTACGCCGCAGAGCTTGAGCACGTCACGCTTGCTATCAGGCATAAAGCAGAGCGAGAGCCTTTCACACTCGTTGACAAGTGTGAAGGTGTGTCTTTGCGGACGGACGTATATTGTAGCTACTGGCTTGTTCCAAAGTATCCCGAGACCTCCCCAGCTTGCAGTCATAGCGTTTACTCCGCTTTCCTTACTCGCGTCGCTCGCGGTTATGAGTATCCAATCCTTTCCGATGAGAGAAAAGGGGGAGCGAGTCAATTCTTCGGGTGATATCTGACGGTATGAGCTCATAATTCTGACACCTTTCAAAAATAATCTATACGGCAAGTGCATTTATCAATCAAGTAGATTATAGCACACTTTTCCATATATTTCAATACAAAGCTTGAATATTTATATTATATTATTCCTCAGGACAGTATTATGTTAAAACACAAAACGGTCGGATATCCGACCGTTTTGTGTTTATATCAGTCCGCGTAGGATACGGTGCAATTATCGACGATATACTGTGTCACTTTGTCAAAGAGCGCATTCTCCTTGATGGTTATCTCGCCAAGTCCCTCGACTATCTCGTCCGCGGTATAGGTCTGATTTGTGTTTTCCTTGTAGTAATCAATGAAATACTGAATTGTGTCTTGATAATCCTGCTCGGTTATATTGATGTTCTCCTGCTCGGCAATAGCATAGTAAACAAGCCTTTCCTTGACACTCTCGCGAGCCATCTCAAGAGTTTTCGCCTGCCAGTCCGCACCTTCCTCAAGACCGAGATATGATATTACAAACTCGTCAAGGGAGTCGAAGGTCATTCCGAAATATTCGTAATATTGCTTGTAATATTCGTACTGGTCTATGAGTGCCTCGTAATAGTAATCGACCGCGTCCTCGGGATATGCTATGATGTTCACTTTTTCAAGCAAGGTCTTTCCTATCTCGTACATAATTGCCTGATTTCTTGAGTCCTCTATCTGAAGCTCGAGTGCCGCCTTTACGTAATCTCTGTGCTCCTGCTTTACGTTTTCCGTCTTTGCTTGGAACTTAAGCACGTCGGCTATGTATTCGTCGGTGTATTCAGGTATCTCATACTGTACTGTGTATACTACCCAGACCTTGAATATTACCGACTTGCCGGCGAGGTCCTCGTAATAGGACTCGGGGAATGTCACGGAAATCTCCGCAGGGGAGTCCTTTGAAGTGTCAGAGGGAATTATACCTATAAGACCGTCCTCAAAGCCGGGGACAAAGTTTCCAGAGCCTATAGAAAGCTCGTGCGGTTTTTCATCATCGGCGTTGGAGCCGCCTTCAAATTCCACACCGTCAAGATATCCCGTGTAATAGATGAACGCGGAGTCACCGAGCTTTATGGGCTGGTCAGTGCATTGAGCTCCGTCGTTTTTGACGGTCTTTTTCGCAAAACGCTGGGAATCGATGTACGCGTCAATATCTTCATCGTCGATTATATAGTCAGAGCTTATCGTTGCCGAGGTGTTATGATATAAAGAGGGGTCTACGGTTGCGTAGTCACTGATGTCTGCGGCAAAATAATCAAACTGTGTGAGATCCACGGTGGTCTCTGCTTCTGTTTGATTCTTGCTCTCGCTTCCCGTTTCTGTGCTTTGCTCGGGAGATTTGCAGGCAGCAAATACCGACAGACAAAGCGCAAGACAGAGAAATGCGGCGATTATGTTGAATGTTTTGAAAATGCTCATTTTGTGAATCCTTTCTTGTCGACTTTCCGACTACATACTATATGATATCTCATAACCGCCGCGAAATCAAGTCTATTTTGAAAACTTTTTAAGGCTATTCTTCCTTTGTTGACATGCAAAGAGAAAAATGATATAATTGTTGTGAAAAATACATGTATGGAGCGCAAAAACAAAATGAAAGAGAAAATAGAGGAGCGTCTTGAAGATCAGGACGTCCAAGTGATAGTATACGAGACCATAGACTCCACGAACGCCGAGGCCAAACGTCAGGCACAGAGTGGTGCTTTAAGCACTCCCACGCTGTTGGTGGCAAAGGAGCAGAGTGCGGGCAGAGGTCGGCTTGGGCGTAACTTTCTCAGCCGCTCAGGGTGCGGGATATATATGTCGCTTTTGTATTTCACGGGCGGGGAGCTTAAGGACGCGGTGTCGGTTACCACAGCGGCGGCTGTATGCGTGGCGCGCGCGATAGAGCGGCAGATCGGCGGCAAAATGAGAATCAAATGGGTGAACGATATATACAACCGGCGCGGCAAGGTGGCCGGAATCCTTGCCGAGACAGTACGCGTGGGTGAGAGATACGCGGTCATCGTTGGAGTCGGAATAAATACAGGGCAAGAAGATTTTCCCGAGGAGCTTGTCTCTATCGCCTCTACTGTAGGTGAGCTTGACGAGATGGCGAGATGTCAGGTGATTGCCGATATTACGGACGCTCTGCTTGAGCACGCGGAGAATTGTGCGGATAGGACTTATATGCGAGAGTATCGCGACCGATTTATGCTTATGGATAAAGCGGTCAACGTGATAAAGGACGGAGAGACCGTAATGAGCGGCACGGTAAAGGGCGTTGATGACGAAGGCGGGCTTTTGGTTATGCCGCTTGGCGAAAATCAGCCTGTAGTGATACGTAGCGGCGAGGTGTCCGTAAGAATAAAATAAAAGCAAAATGCACTTATGACAAGTTGTTTCCATAAGTACTTTTTGGGTTTTCAAAGACCAAGGAAAAGGACGGAGAATGTTTTATATTCTCCGTCCTTTTTCTGTAGGTATGTAAGATTTTTTCTATTTATAAAATATCTTTTAGAGGTTTGCGTTTGTTTCGATACTCTTTGTTATTTTATACGGTCAAATATATTGATGACCTCTTTGTTGTTTTTAAGTGCATACGCCATAGTGTACGCGGAGCCGCCTCCACTGTGAGCGCAATATGCGATACAGACCTCGGAGCTATCTACCAGCCGTCTGTTGCGCTCGTGCATACAGCTTGAGGAGTAGCTCTCCTGCACGTATTCCGCGCAGTCTGCCATTTTAAGAATCATATCGTACAAGCGACGGCTATCCTCCTCCCAAAGTCTTGTTTGGTCGCGGCAGGGAAGGATAAGCTCAAGACGGATATGAGGATGCTTTTCCTTAAGCTCACAGACACACAGAGCCGCTACCGTGTCAAAGCCCATAGCGCCTCCCGCCAAAAATCTGTAAGCTCCGCGATTTATGAGCTGCTCCATGACTGCTTTAAGCTCGTGGGGGATTTTGTACGCGTCCTTATAAGGTATGCTGCGGTGTCCCGTGAAGCATACGGTACTTATTTGTGTGTTGGGATTTTTATATATCATAGAGGGTCCTCTCTTTTTGCGGCAGTTTTTATCTTATGACACCATTATAGCACAGATGTTCTAAAATGTAAAGAGGCATATTAAAAAAATTTTAAAATTTTTTGATACTGCAATTATACATCATTTTTTAGGTTTTTTCAAGCTTTTTTGATTGACTGTATCCGACTTTACTCGTCATGAGACGAGCTTTTTTTACTATAAAAGAATCAAGGGCGGGTATATTGTGACAGGAAATGGGCAAATGTCGGGAAATTTGTGCCGAAAAGCCTTTTTTTGACAGAGATAATATGACAAATTGCGCAGTAAAAAGATATTATAATATAAACGAAACGACTTTTAGTATTTGTCGGCGGAATGGAGAAAATCAAAGATGCAGAATAGCGAAAAAAACAAAAAAACGGCATCAAAGCCTCAGAAAAATAATATCTTCAAGGTCTTTCTTGAAAGACTCAGGGAAAAGGACGAAAGGGAGGTAAGGGGTAGATTGCGCACGGTGGTGGAATTCTTTATCACGGCGGCGGTCGCGTATCTGCTTGGAGGGGCTCATCTGTTTTTCGGAACTTATCCTTTGTGTATAGCTCTCTTGTGCTCGTCGAGGAAGCACCTGTGGGGAATAGCCTCCGGGCTTTTGCTACTTATCATAGTCGGGGACTTGCCCGCGGTATATATATTCTCTTGTATAGCGGTCATTCTCGTGCGGATATTGGCAACGCTTATCCCGGTGGTATTTGCTGACACAACCTCAAAGGAGAGCCACGCGCTTGTAAAGAGGCAGAGCTCAGGCGTGGTCGCCGCGTCGAGTGTATATGCCCCTGCATCAGAAACTGTTTTAGAAAGCAAAGGCGGCTCGGCGGTAGTTTACGAAAACGAGAGAGAGGTCAGACGAGGGGGCTTGTTTTTTGAGCCGTTACATATACGCGCGATATGCGCAGCAATAGGCGGTTTTATTTGCGGACTTTTTCTGCTTGTCAGAGGAGATTTTTCCTTTTACAGCCTCTGTGCCACAATGACCTTGACGGGCGGGTGTGCTTTAGCGGTGGTTCTGCTTGGCGGATATTTTGGCGAGGGGCAGGATAGGCAATGGTACGTGCTCATTTCTCTCGGAGCTATTTTTGCTCTCTGCACGTATGCGTCACTCAACAAGAGTATAATCGGAATGCCCATGGCTCCGTTTTTGGCTATGCTGATATCTCTTTTTATGACGTCAAGCAGAGGTTTGTGGATAGGTGCGGCGTCCGCGGCTATATGCGGCGCGGTGTTCAACGTGTTATATATCCCTCTGCTTGTGCTTGCGACCGTACTGTTTTATATTGTATCCGCGGTCAGAAAAAACGTAGGACTTGCCGCGGTCTGTGGGCTGGTGGTGCTTTGGTGCTATTATATAGGTGGCTCGGACGGACTTGTCAGTGTTTTGCCGCCAATGCTCCTATCAATACCCTTTTATATGCTTGCGGACAAGTACAGAGAGATGATGTTCGCGCCATACAACAGAGCGGCGGTGCTCTCAGGCGGCGTATATTTTGCCGAGGCGGTCACGGAGAAAAATAAGAACCTCGCGGTCAAGGAAAGACTCGGTGCGCTCTCAGACGCGTTTTCTTCGCTCTCAGAGACCTTTTATAAGCTCAGCGACCGTTTCCGCCGTCCCGATCTCCTCGGCATCAAGAGGATGACGGAAATGGCGTTTGAGACTCATTGTGAGGGCTGTCGCAACAGAGAGCTCTGTTGGGGAACGGAATATGCCGACACGCTTGAGGCGATAAAACGCGTCACGTCGGCTCTGCACACCAAAAACGTGGCGGAGGCTTCGGATATGACGGAGGCATTCGCGTTCAGGTGCATACGTCAAGACAAGATACTTGACGAGGTGAATTCGGGAATACTAGCCACCACCGAGCAGATAATAAAGGGAGACAAGGCAGGGGTGTTCGCCTCAAACTACGACGATATAACCTCCATACTCAAGGACGCCTTGAGCTTTGACGGAGAGGAATATGAGTGCGATATGCAGGCCGCAGAAAAAATATTCGATTATCTGTACGGCGAGGGCTTGCGCGTCAGTGGAGTTGTGGTATATGGAAAAAGGCGTCTCAACGTGGTTGCCAAGGGCGTGTCGCTATCGGACAAGATGAGCGCGCGCACTCTTTCGGATATATGCAGAAAAATAAGCGAGATAGTAGGGGTGCCGCTCGGCGAGCCCGTCTTTGAGATAGGAGAGGATGGCTCTCTTATGTTGCTTTCCTCAAAGCCTCTACTTTACGCGAAATGCGCTCATGGGCGGATATGTGCACATTCGGGCGGAAACGGGGACGATTTGTACGTTGATCCGTTTGAAGACGAGGAATGTGGAGATACCACAAACGCGTTTGTCACGGACTCGTCATATTTCTATTCTCTCATAAGCGACGGAATGGGTAGCGGAGCAGAGGCGGCATTTACCTCGGGCGTCTGTTCAATGTTTATTGAAAAGATGCTGACGGCGGGCAACAGAGCCGATATCACTTTGCGAATGCTCAACAACGTAATACGCTCGGAGAATATGGGCTGTGGGAGCGAGTGCTCGGCAACGGTTGACCTTTTTGAGCTTGACCTCATAAATGGGAACGCCTCGTTTATCAAGAGCGGTGCTGCGCCCACATATATCGTGCGCGGGGAGACTGTGTATAAGATAAATTCGCGGACTATGCCCGTGGGCATAATAAAGGACGCTGATGCGAGAATAACCAAGTTCGACACACAGAGGGGAGACATCATTATTATGATGAGTGACGGCTGTTGTCCCGATAGCGACGATTGTCCTTGGTTGGTTGAATTTCTGTGCGATTATACCGCTAAGAGAAAGAAAGCCGTGGATATCGGCGGCGAGGATTGCGAGAGGCTCAAGGACAGGCTTCTCGGACTTGCGGTCAAAAACTACCCGCAGGGCAGGGAGAGAGACGATATTTCGGTTTCTGTCGTTATGATAGAATGATACGGGGCGGCTTAGCCGCCCCCCTTTTTATATTATGATACTTGACAAAAGTGGCAAATTAGTTTATAATAACAGTAAAATGAAGAAGTGTTTTCTTTTTTAAGAAAAAGAGAGGCGGTAAGGCTATGACAAATATTCCAGAAATATACGGCTGTATGGTCTTTAATGACGCTGTTATGCGTCAAAGACTCCCGAGAGACGTTTATAAATCTCTGACTTATACCATACAGACAGGTAAGACCATAGACGTGTCTATTGCCAACGTGGTGGCAAACGCGATGAAGGACTGGGCCGTGGAGCACGGCGCGACTCATTATACGCATTGGTTCCAGCCCCTGACAAGCGTCACCGCGGAAAAGCACGACTCCTTTATCTCCCCTGTGGCTGGGGACAAGGTGGTCATGGATTTCTCGGGCAAGGAGCTCATAAAGGGTGAGTCTGACGCGTCGTCGTTTCCGTCGGGGGGCTTGCGCGAGACCTGCAACGCAAGAGGCTATACCGCGTGGGATCCCTCGTCGTACGCCTTTATAAAGGATAAAACTCTCTACATACCCACTGTGTTCTGCTCATATACTGGAGACGCGCTCGATACCAAGACTCCTCTTTTGCGCTCAATGGACGCTATAAGCGAGCAGGCATTGAGGCTTTTGTCTCTCTTTGGAGACAACACCTCTGCAAGAGTGTCTACGTCCGTGGGAGCGGAGCAGGAGTATTTCCTTATAAATAAAGAGTATTTTGACAAGAGGGACGACCTTTTGTACGCGGGCAGGACGCTCTTTGGTAACCCCGCGCCCAAGGGACAGCAGCTTGAGGACCACTACTATGGGCCGCTAAAGACAAAGATATCAGAATTTATGCAGGAGCTCGACACGGAGCTCTGGAAGCTAGGAATAAACTCCAAGACCAAGCACAATGAGGTCGCGCCCTCACAGCATGAGCTTGCTCCTATATATGCGACTACCAACGTCGCCGTTGACCAGAACCTCATAATTATGGAGACTATGAAAAGAGTGGCTGAAAAGCACGGCTTGGTGGCACTTCTTCACGAAAAGCCCTATGAGGGAATAAATGGCTCGGGCAAGCACAACAACTGGTCGCTCTCCACTGATACGGGTAAAAATCTGCTAAGTGCGGGAAGCAACCCTGCGTCAAACACGCAGTTCTTACTATTCTTGGCGGCTATAATCAAGGCGGTTGACGATTATCAGGATCTTTTGAGACTGTCGGTTGCCACTCCCGGTAACGACCACCGTCTCGGCGCGGACGAAGCGCCCCCTGCCATAGTTTCGGTGTTCCTCGGTGACGAGCTTGAGGAGTTGGTCGAGGCTATTGTGGGCGAGACGGATTACAGAGACAAGGCGAAGAGGACTATGGACCTTGGAGTTCCCAGCGTTCCTACCTTCAGATATGACTCCACCGACAGAAACAGGACCTCGCCCTTTGCGTTTACGGGCAACAAATTCGAGTTCCGTATGGTAGGCTCGTCACAGAACATATCCCTTTCAAATATAGTTATAAATACCACAGTTGCAAAGTCCTTCAAGACCTTTGCGGATATCCTTTCGGGCGCGCAGGACGTTGAGACAGCGGCAAGAAAGCTCATCAAGCAGACCTTCAAGGACCACAAGAGGATAATATTCAACGGAAACGGCTATTCGTCACAGTGGCCCGTCGAAGCGGAAAAGAGGGGCCTCCTCAATTTCAAGACCTCGGTGGATTCCTTCTCCTGTCTGACGGCAGACAAGAACGTGGAGCTCTTTACGTCGTTTGGTGTAATGAGTGGAGTCGAGCTCCGTGCGCGTGAGGAGATATTGTTTGAGAATTACTCCAAGGTCATAGATATCGAAGCCAAAACAATGGTTGATATGACAAACAAGAAGATAATTCCCGCTATTGAGAGATATATTGCGGATTTGTCGAGCACCGCAAAGGACAAGCTTGCCGTGTTTGAGAGCGCGGCGCCCATATCTCTTGAGCGTAAGCTTATAGGAGAGCTTTCGGGCTATGCCTGCAGAGCCTATGATATTGCAGAAAAGCTGAGGTGCGCGGCTATCTCAGCGGCGTCAGAGAGCGACTGTAAGGTGTCGGCGTTTGCCTATAAGGACAAGGTAATACCGCTTATGAATCAGCTTCGCGCTACGGTAGATGCGGCAGAGGAGCTCGTGCCCTCTGACGTATGGCCTCTGCCTTCTTACGGCGAGATGACGATGAAGCAGTAAAGCACAGAGCTTCTCGAAAAAGCATAGTGGTATAATTAATGTTTTTTGATCACTTATGGCAATAATGGGATACCCCCCCGATAATTAAATCCCCGCAATATCGCAGACGAGCGAATTGCGGGGATATTTTTTTAAAAATACTATTGACAAATATTTCTGCATATGATATAATACAGACAAGTCAGATAATACAGATAATACAGATTTGAGAAAGAGGTGAAGTAATGCAGTGGAAATTTTCGGGTAAGCAGGACGTTTATCTTGAGATAGCCGAGCGGTACAGAGAATATATAAAGCTCGGGGTCATAAGAAATGGCGAAAAGCTACCCTCGGTGAGAGAGGCGGCGGCACAGCTTGGAGTCAATCCCAACACAATAGCGCGAGCATATTCTGCGCTTGAGGAGGAGGGGTTCGTCTGCGCATTACCCAAAAAGGGCTGCTTTGTGATATATGAGCAGAGGGAAGAATCTGCCGAGCCTGATAAAAAGGACATTATATACGCCCTTAGGGATATGGGCGTGACACGAAAGACCGTAATGAGATGGATAGAGGAGGTGTACGAAGAAAATGATTGAGATAAGAGGTGTTACACACAGTCTCGGAGGCAAGCGCATACTTGATGACGTCAACCTGACGCTTCGAGAGGGAAGCGTTATGGGACTTGTAGGAATAAACGGAGCGGGCAAGACCACGCTTTTGCGTTTGATATCTGGAGTTTATAAGGCAGACAAGGGAGAGATACTTTGCGACGGCGAGAGCATATCCTGCGAGAGCGCACGGAGAAATCTGTTCTTCCTGCCCGACGACCCGTATTTTACCGTGCATACCACGGGCAAGAGCCTTTACGAGCTTTATCGAGTGTTTTATCCTCAGATAAACAAGGCTATCTTTGATGAACATATGAGCAGCTTCGGACTTGACGCAAGCAAGCCTATACGCAATTTTTCGAAGGGAATGAGACGCCAGCTCTTCGTGGCTCTGGCACTTGCGGTAAACCCGAAATATCTGTTGCTTGACGAGGCGTTCGACGGACTCGACCCACTTGCGCGGCTGTCATTCAAGAAGGCGATAAATCAGGCGGTCGAGGAGAATGGAATGACAGTAGTTATTTCCAGCCACTCCTTGCGAGAGCTTGAGGATTTCTGTGATTGCTACGCTTTGATAGACAAGATGACGGTCGCGTCGTCGGGAGATATCTCGGAGCGGGTAAACCGCTTCTGTAAGTTCCAGCTTGCATTCCTTGAGCCCGTTGGTGAGAGCTTGTTTGCGGGGCTTCCCGTAGTGTCCTCCGAGAGCACGGGTAGATTTGTACGAGTGGTGCTTGAGGGACGCGAGGACGAGATGAGGGCGGCGCTTGAGAGATTAGAGCCTGCTGTAATAGAGCAGATGCCTATGGACTTTGAGGAGATGTTCATTCACGAGGTCGAGGGCAGAGGCTACGACGTGAGGGGAGGCAGAGCATAATGAAGGTTTTTTCAAGATATTTAATATATAGGCTGGAGAATTCAACTCTGCGCACCGTAATTTTCACTATACTTTCGGTCGCGATCACGCAAATGGTGGTCTCTGAGAGCACAGGCAGAATGTATGCAGAGAACAACGAAACGGGTATATATATACTCGCCATAATTCTTGGATTGTTCTGCACACTTATACCGATATTGGAGACTGCCGCATTCAAGAACCGCCGTAATCTTGACACGCTATATTTTTTCCCAATCAAGCGTGAGAAAATGGCGCTCGTACACTTTTTGAGCGGATATATACAGATAGCTATTATATATTCGGTATCCTTCTTCTCGGCGTACTGGTACCTTGCGGCACAGACAAACTATTTCAGACTCGAGTATATGATGCTTTACTACCTGCTCTCGCTTTTAGTGGGCCTTGTTATGTATTCTGTATTTATGTTCCTGTTCGGGCAGGGAAACACTGTGGCAGACGGAGTTATTTTCTGCGTTTTGTGGATGTTCGTAATATATCTCATAGCCTATGTTGTTAGGACAGAGATATTGCGACCGTATCTTCAGGAGCATAATATGCTTGAAAATTCGGTAGGAATTGCCGAATGGGGAATAATATACGCGCCCATAAATAATCTGACGGTCATATTCCAGGATGTTATCGAGGTCAACAGAGAAGCGCATGCATATGACTATACGAATGTTTATGCTCAAAGATATTTGAGTCAGGCATATATGTTCTTTATCTGGGGAGTTGTGGGCGTTGCCGCGGCAATTGGATATTTTGTCACGTTCGTCAAGAAGGGAGCTCAAAAGGCGGGAGAGATATCGGATTCGTGGTTTGGATATAAGCTGCTTATCCCCGCGTACGGATATACGCTTATTCTCTATAATGGCTCAACGGACATAGGCTTGGTGCTCATAATCGCTATGATGGTAATAGGATACATCATATATCGCAGAGGCTTCAAGTTCAAGGTGAGTGACCTCATAGCCATGGGCTGTGCGGTACTGCCCCTAATACTCAACATCATATTTTAGAAAAATGAGCCCCCTCCGAAAAGGAGGGAGCTTTTTTGATTACTTTCTGTTTTGCGAGGAATTGCGGGAGTTGTTATTCTGAGAGTTGTTATTCTGAGAGTTGTTATTCTGAGAGTTGTTGTTCTGAGAATTCTTGTTCTGCTGATTCTTGTTCTGGGTGTTATTTTGAGAATCTTTCATTGTATTATCCTTTCCTGGCGGTTGCTTATTTAGGCATTTATAGCCTACGTCTTGATTTTTGCCGTCACTCGAGGATATTATTCTTTTTTATTGAAAAATATGCGTTTCAACTCTTGATATGCTCCTCAAGGGCACGCTTGCCCGCGTCGGTGACGGGCTTTATCCACTTGCCCGAAAAATAGTGCCAGAGGAATATAATAGATTTAGGAAGGTCCTCACAAAGATACATAATGGCATACACAACGAGGAATGGAAGCTCAAAAACGTATGCGCACACGAATGTCATAGGAATAGAGAAGATCCAAAGGATAATTATTTCCCATATCATTCCCGTGGTCGTGTCGCCGCCCGAGCGGAATACTCCCACCACCAAAAGATAAGGAATATTTCGCACCGCGACCCAAACACCGTAAATTATGAGAATGCTTCGAGCTATCTCAAGAGTATTTTGCGAGACCTGCTGACCAAGATTAAAGACAGAGACTAATGACGAGCGGAGCAAAATGACTATAACTCCTATTATGACAGATACGATAGGCATTATTATGTTAAAGCGCTTAGTGTCGCGCACCGCCTCGCGTATCTCGCCTGAGCCTATTGCCTTTCCGACCATAACGCAGCAGGCATTACACAGACCGATAAAGAAACAGAAGGCTATGTTTTCAAAGGTGCGCACAATGGTGATAGCCGCGAATTGCTCGTAACCCATATTTGAAAATATGATATTGTAGCATACTGTCCCAAGTCCCCATAACGTCTCGTTTATCATAACGGGAGCCGCTCGCTTGAAGAATGACATGAGGTCAGAGAGGCGAATAGCAAATAAATGTCTCGGCGAGGCTACGAGGATGTTCTTACTTACCGACGATATTATTATAAGTAACAGAAGTCCTGCCCAGGACGAGATGCAGGTGGCTATTGCCGCGCCCTTTACACCAAGCTCCGCGGGAAAGATCAGGACGTAGTTCATAACCGCGTTGAGTATGGTGGACACGATAGATACCGCCATCGGCAAGCGCACCCTTTCGGTAGAGCGCAGGACTGAGCCCATGACACTTGTAAGAGCAACCGCGGGATATGAATAGCAGGCATATCGGAGATACTCCGCACCGCTTGCTATGACCGCGCTGTCCTTGTTGAATATATATATAACGGTCTCGGGAAAGATGGCGGCGACCAGCATAAACGCTACGGAGAGAACAGTGGCGCTCGAGAGAGCTATGCCGAGGGAGCGGTGTATTCCCTGAATGTTCTTGTCGCCCCAGTATTGAGAGACGAAAACAGATGCGCCCGAGCATATTCCAAAGAGCACCATATTGAGCAGCCAGCTCCACTGTCCCGCCATTCCGACCGACGAGAGAGCTATCTCGCCGAGCTGTCCTACCATAAGCGTGTCGACCAGCGAGAAGGATGCGGTAAGCATATTCTGAAGCGCTATGGGTATTGCCAGAGACAGCGTTATTGTCCAGAACGTTCTGTCACGGAGCCGCAGAGGTAATTTTTTGTGATTTATTGATAGTGCAGACATTTTTCTGTCCTTTTCAAGTGATTTTCTTGCAAAAGCAGTTTTCGCCGTATTTTGCGGACGAAAACTGCTTGAAAAATTGTTTTTTATCGCATGGACGGTCAATTTGCCGCCGTGAGCTTGTTTTTTTCGACCTGGAGCGAGTAAAGCTTATAATAGCTTCCTTTGGCTGCCAGAAGCTCGCCGTGGTTGCCCTGCTCAACAATTTTACCGTGAGAGAGCACTATTATATTGTCGGCATGCTGTATAGTTGAAAGCCTGTGCGCCACCATGAGCATAGTTCCTATATTCATCATCTTTTCAAGGGAATCCTGAATGAGAAGCTCGGTCTCGGTGTCTATGTTGGCAGTTGCCTCGTCAAGAATCATGACGGCGGGCTTGTGGATTATAGTTCTCGCAAAGGAGATGAGCTGTCTTTGTCCTGCCGAGAAGTTGTTTCCTCGCTCTCTCACCACCTCGTCGAGACCGTCCGGAAGCCTTTCGATAAACTTATCGGCGTTGACGTATTTGCAAGCCGCATTGACCTTGTCATCACTGACGTTGTCAAGTCCAAGCGTGATATTCGAGCGAATAGTGCCCGAGAAGAGAAATACGTCCTGAAGCATCTGACCGAAGTGACGGCGCAGGGAGGATATCTTTATTTTTTTAATATTGATACCGTCTATAAGTATCTCGCCCTTTTGAATGTCGTAGTTTCTGCATATCAGGGAGAGTATGGTGGTCTTGCCCGAGCCCGTGGAGCCCACGAACGCCACCGTGTCGCCGGCGCCCACCTTGAAGGATACGTCCTTAAGCACCCACTCGCCCTCAACGTAAGCAAACCACACGTTACGGAATTCAATGTCGCCTCTGACGCTCTCAAGCTCGATAGCGTCGGGCTCATCGACTACCTCGGGGACTATGTCAAAGACCTTATATATCATTTCCGCCGAGGCAAATGTTGCTTGCAGACGGTTGAATTGCTCTGCGAGGTTTTGAATGGGGTTGAAGAATTTTGAAATGTAGGAATAGAAGGAGACGACCACGCCCGCGTCTATCACCTGTCCGAGAAATTCGACGTTGTTTATATAGCCCCTCGCTCCGAGATAAAACAGACAGAGAATAGAGGATATATAAAGCATATAGACCATGGGCCTGAATATACCGAATACGAACATCTGACCGAACTTGGCGCGACCGAGCCTTTGGTTCTTCTCGTCAAATTCCGCTTTTTTTCTTTCCTCGCGGTTGAATATCTGTATTATCTTGATTCCCGACAGGTTTTCGGAGAGGAAGATGTTGATATCCGTCGTGCCGTCCTTTACTCTGCGGTGGGCGCGACGTGAGAATTTACGGAATATGATAGTAAACAGCACCACGAAGGGAACGAAGCAGAGTATCATCAGCGTCAACATATAGTTGAGCAGGAGCATTGCAGTGAGCACGCCTACGATGATAAAGCAGTTTTTTACCAGATTTACTATTATATTGGTAAAAGTTATAGAGATAGCATTGGTGTCGTTTGTAACTCTTGTGACAAGAGTTCCCACGGGAATCTTGTTGAGCTGGTCGTGCGAGAGACCTTGAATGTGGTCAAAAAGGTCCTCGCGGATATTGGAAACTATTCGCTGTCCCGTCTTTTGCAGGATTATAGATTGAACATAGGTGCATACGAGAGAGACAGTCAGAATGACCGTGTAGACAGCTATAGTGCCGAAAAGGTAGTTAAGCTCAAAGCCCTCCTCACCGCTGAGAGTGTTTATGAGCTCTCCGAGAATGAGGGGCGAGATTATCTCGTGCGCTATTGAGAATATCATAAGTATAAGCACGAGAATGAAGCTCTTGGCGTAGGGCCTTGCGTACACGAGCAGACGCCTTATTATCTCGGAGTCCTTCATATTACGGTCAAAGCCGATAGCCTCTTTCTTGTCTTTCATGAAGGCGTATGCCAGGATGAACGCGGTAGCAAAAACCGAGATTATAGCGCCCACGATCAAAAGGGGATAGAACTCATACATTGCTTGCCACCTCCTTCTTTGAGGACGATTCGGCATCGTCAAGCTTCTGCAGGTCGACCAGATTGCGATAGTCGGAGCAGGTTGCATAGAGAGACTCGTGCGTTCCCACGGCGATAACCTTGCCGTTGTCAATGAAAATTATCTTATCCATTTGCTCTACGGTGCTTATTCTGTGAGCTATGAGGATAGTGGTTTTGCCAGCTCTCATATCGCGCAGATTTTGAAGAATGACCTTTTCGGTCTTGACGTCAACGGCAGAGACCGAGTCGTCAAGTATAAGTATGGGAGCATTTTTCATAAGAGCTCTCGCGATGGATATTCTTTGCTTTTGTCCTCCCGATACGGTCACGCCGCGCTCACCGAGAACGCTCTGATATTTTTCGGGGAATTCGGATATATTGTCGTGGACGTCTGCCATTTTTGCGGCAAACTCCACGGCGTCGTGATCGCCGTCGTCGGTTGCAAAGGCTATGTTGTTTTCTATCGTGTCGGAGAACAGAAAGTTATCCTGCGGAACGTATGCCGCCGCAGCACGAACGCTCTTTATAGGTATAGTGTTTATGTCCTTGTCGTCAATAAATACAGTACCGTCGGGGACGTTGTAGGTTCGCAAAATCAGGTCGACTACGGTGGTCTTGCCCGAGCCCGTGCGGCCGATAAGACCTACGTTCTCTCCTGCGTTTATAGTAAAGGAAACATCGGAGAGAACGGGAATGTCGCGTCCGTCGTCCGAAGGATAAGCAAAGGTGAGGTTGCGGAATTCTATGTCGCCGCGAATGCTCTCTATATTTTCTACGTTCGCTTTGTCGAACACGTCGGGTGTGGCATCGAGCAGCTGACTTATCCTATCAAGAGACGCCTTGCCCTGCGCGTGCATTCCTATAAGCTCGGACACCGCCATAACGGGCCAAATAATAGCGTTGAAATATCCTATGAATTCGACGAGCTTGCCTGCGTCGAACTCGTTTGACCAGACCAGATATCCGCCGTATCCGATAATAACGCAGATTACGGACTCGATAAACAAGGTCAGACAAACGTGCAAAAGCACGGAAAGCTTGGTGTAATCAACGTTTGTGTTTTCGTTGTTCTTGCTGAGCTTGCGGAATTCAAGCAGTTCTCGGCTCTCCTTGACGAACGCCTTGACAACGGCTATGCCCGCGAATTTTTCTTGGGCGAAGTCGGACAGGCTTGAGAAAGCCGCCTGACGCTTGTCCCATTTTTCAGTCATATATTTGCCGACTACGAGCGAGCATATAAGCAAAAATACCATAGGTATCATACACAGAAGCGTGAGCATCAGGTTCATTTTTGCCATTTTGCCGATAGCCAGAGCTCCGAGCATGGCCGCATCAAAGAACATCATAATGCCCATTCCGAAGCAGTCCTGAACGGTCTCGAGGTCGTTGGTGAAATAAGACATAAGGTTGCCGACCTTGTTGATCTGATAATACTGCTGGGAGAGATCCTTACAGCGATCAAACATTCTGCCGCGCAGGTCTGTCTCAAGCTTGATTCCCGAGCCAAAGAAGCATACGCGCCACAAAAAGCGTCCGATTATCATAGCCACTATGACCAAGAGCATAGGGCGGCATATCTTATCGAGCACGAAGGTCATATCAAACGTGAAGATTTGCCCGTCTATGTTCACAAAGCCTTGGTCTATGCCGTTTATGACCATTCTGTACAGCTCGGGGATAATAAGCTGCATATAGTCAACGAGCAAAAGCGCTAAAACTCCGAACAGAAGCAATGGAGAATAGCGCAGATAGTAACGGTTTATGTGTCTTCCAAAAATCAAAGTCTCACCCCCGAAAAATGTGTGCCGAGCACACGAGCGTTAATATATATTCACATAATAGAGATTTAACTTAAAAAGTCTTTAATTATTATACTACACAAAAAAATAATTGTCAACAAGTTTGCTCCATTTACCACATTTTGCGCGAGAAAAACATTTTGGGGGCGACGAGAAGGGCATACAGGCGGTAAAAAGCAGCGGGGGGATAAAAAATATAGGGTTTTTCAAAAAAAATATTGACAGTGGGAAATAGTTATGCTATAATGAGAACAATGAAAAAACCATCTTGGAGGATCAAGGCTATGAAGCATATTAAGACTTTGGAAACAAAAAATCTTTGTGAAACTGCTAAGAACGGCGGTTGCGGCGAGTGCCAGACATCTTGCCAGTCTGCTTGCAAGACCAGCTGCGGTATTGCTAACCAGCAGTGTGAAAACACAAAGAAGTAATAAAACTTCACGAAATGCCGCCGCAGTGGCGGCATTTTTTTCGAATAAAAAATAGGATCGGAGTTCTTTATGATACACAGCTATAAGCTTTTGGGACTTAATGTAATACTTGACGTTTATTCGGGCTCGGTTCACGTGGTGGACGATGTTGCTTTTGACGTCATCAATATGTATGAGAGCCATACTCACGACGAGATAGTCGACACTATTCTTGAAAAATATCCCGATAGGAGCGAGGTAACGGCAGACGAGCTCGAGGAATGCTTTGAGCAGATAGAGGAGCTTCGCAAGGCGGGCAAGCTTTTTGCGCCCGATAGCTTTCGTAGCGTTGCGGGCAAGCTCAAGGAAAAGAGCGCGGGAGTAGTAAAGGCGCTTTGTCTCCACGTGGCTCACGTGTGCAATCTCAACTGCTCCTATTGCTTCGCAAGTCAGGGAAAATATCACGGTGACCGTGCCGTTATGAGCTTTGAGGTGGGCAAGAGAGCCCTTGATTTCCTTGTGGAAAACTCAAAGGGACGGCGCAATCTTGAGGTGGACTTTTTCGGCGGTGAGCCGCTTATGAATTTCGACGTTGTCAAGCAGCTTGTTGAATATGCGAGGAGCATTGAGGGCGCGGCAGGCAAGAATTTCCGCTTCACGCTTACGACTAACGGTATGCTTATTGACGACGACGTTATTGATTTTGCCAACCGTGAAATGAGCAACGTGGTGTTGAGCCTTGACGGCAGACGCGAGGTGCACGACAGATACCGCGTAGATTACTCGGGCAGAGGAAGCTGGGAGCAGATAGTTCCCAAGTTCCAGAAGCTCGTCGAGGCGAGAGAGGGCAAAAATTACTATATGCGCGGCACCTTTACTCACGCAAACCCGGATTTTCTCAAGGATATAGAGACTATGCTCTCACTGGGCTTCAACGAACTCAGTATGGAGCCCGTCGTGGGTCCCGAGGGCGAGCCCTCCACACTCACGGCGGAGGATATGCCCGTCGTGCTTGAGCAATACGAAAGACTTGCAGAGCTTATGCTTAAACGACACAAGGAAGGGCGCCCCTTCACCTTCTATCATTATATGATAGACCTCAAGGGTGGTCCGTGCGTTTACAAGAGAGTGTCGGGCTGCGGCTCGGGCACCGAATATATGGCGGTCACTCCCTGGGGAGACCTTTATCCTTGCCATCAGTTTGTAGGAGAGGAAAAATACAAGCTTGGCGACATCTGGCAGGGTGTTACCAACAAAGAGGCGCAGGATGAATTTGCGTCCTGCAACGTTTATTCTCGTCCCGAGTGCGCGAATTGCTGGGCAAAGCTTTATTGCTCGGGCGGCTGTGCCGCGAACGCGTATCATTCAACGGGCTCTGTCGCGGGAGTTTATAAGTACGGCTGTGAGCTCTTCAAAAAACGAATGGAGTGTGCTATCGCGCTTGAAGCGGCAAAGACGCTTGATGGGGAAGAATAATGGACACCCCGATTTGTGATTTTGTGAAAAAATACGTGGACAAAGAAATCCTGCGCCTACATATGCCCGGACACAAGGGCAAGGGAGCGCTTGGCGTGGAGCGCCTTGACATTACCGAGGTCGAGGGATCTGACGTGCTTTACAATCCTCACGGAATAATAGAGCAAAGTCAGCGTAACGCCTCGGAGATATTCGGGAGTGCCGAGACGATTTATTCCACGGAGGGCTCGTCTCTCTGTATCCGCGCTATGATACAGCTTGCTTGTCTGTATGCCAAGGACGTTGGCAGACGACCCAAAATATTGGCAGGAAGAAACGCTCACAAGGCATTTCTCAGCGCCATAGCCCTTCTTGACGTTGATACAGAGTGGTTCTATCCCGATATCTTTGAGGATATTATGTCCTGTGAGATATCCCCCGACACGTTGAGAAAAGTCCTCTCGCAAATGAGCGAGATGCCCGTCGCGGTGTATATAACCAGCCCCGATTATCTTGGAAATATTGCTGACGTCAAGAGCTTGGCGGAGGTTTGCCACGAGCAGGGAATATTGCTCTTGGTGGACAACGCTCACGGAGCTTATCTGAAATTTTTACCGGAGTCCTGCCACCCCATAGACCTTGGTGCAGATATGTGCTGTGATTCGGCGCACAAGACTCTCCCCGTTCTGACGGGTGGAGCTTATCTGCATATTTCAAGGCATGCTCCGAATATGCTTTGTGGAGCGGCAAAGCAGGCCATGTCGCTTTTCGCCTCGACCAGCCCGTCATATCTTATATTGCAATCCTTGGATATGGCTAATCGCTATCTGTGCGAGGGCTATCGTGATAAATTGCAGAGCTTTTTGCCCTCGGTCAGAGCACTCAAGCAAAGGCTTGAGTGTGTGGGCTATGTGCTTTCAGGTGACGAGGAGCTAAAGCTTACTCTCAAGTCAAAGCCTTACGGATATACAGGGTTTGAAATATCTGAAATGCTTTCAGAGAAGGGGATAGTGTGCGAGCTTGCCGACCCCGACGTCGTGGTCATGATGCTGACACCCGAGATGGCTAAGGAGACGGGAGAGCTTGAAAGAGCGCTCTTATCAATCCCGAAACGACAGACAATATGCTCTTCCGCCCCACAAATTCCACGGGCTCGGCGCGAAATGACGCCTCGAGAGGCTATGCTCTCAAGGCAAAGAAGCATAAGAGTAGCCGACGCCGATGGAGAGGTCTTGGCACACGCGTGCATATCCTGTCCCCCAGCCATACCCGTACTGGTTTGCGGAGAGGTCATAGACCGAGACGCTATAAAATGCTTTGAATACTACGGTATAGACACAGTAAATATAGTAGAAAAATAAAGGGGCTGCTTCATTTAGCGCAGATTAAAAGCCACCTTTAAAAGCAAGAACAAAAAGCAACTTAAAAATAAGTTTTTGTCTTTCAAATGTAGAAATCCGCCGATTTTTTCGGCGGATTTCTACATTTTATGTGGCTTTTTAGTCGCGTTTTGGCTCTCTGGCGTACCCTTGCACACCTACGAGAACCAAACTACGCCTTCTGCATCTAAAGACTCAGCCCATTTGTCTATTATTTGGATTGAGGAAGTGAGTATTTCTGCATATAAGCGTCGTACTTTTCCTGATAGTCCGCGCCACCCGCCTTGACCTCGTGCAGATAGTTGTGAATATCAAGCGTTTCGTGCTGTGACATTTCTATCAGACAGCCCGCTACGTTGGAGCAGTGGTCGGATACTCTCTCAAGGTTTGTGAGAATGTCGGAGAGGATAAATCCAAGCTCGATGGAACACAAGCTCTTTTGAAGTCTTATGGTGTGACGGAGCTTTATCTGGTCACGCAGGAAGTCGATGACCTGCTCCAAAGGCTCTACCATAGCCGCCTTGTCGAAGTCGGTGTTTACAAACGCCTCCTCGGTGATAGCGAGTATTTCGTCGACCGCGCCCTTCATAACGGTGAGCTCGGAAAGAGCGGCATCCGAGAAGGAGATGTTCTTGTCCTGTATCTCCTCGGCAGATTCTACTATATTTACCGAGTGGTCGGATATTCTCTCAAGGTCTCCTATCATATGAAGAAGCTTTGTCGCGTCAATGCTGTCGGTTTCGGAAAGGCTTCTTGCGGAAAGCTTTACAAGATACGAACCAAGCACGTCCTCGTAGATATCAACTTTATCCTCGGCATCACGGAGCTCTTGCGCGAGCTTGGGGTCATATTTGTCAAACAACGTTATGGATTTGCGCAAGGACCCGATTGAGAGTTCTGCCATACGGCAAGCCACCTGGCGCGAGTTTTCGATAGCGACAGAGGGTGTGTCGAGCAGACGCTCGTCAAGCATAGCGGTGTATTCGTCACCCTTTTTGTCGTCGCCCTTGACGATAGCGCAAGCCAGCTTTTCAAGAAGCTTTGTAAAGGGCCACATAAGACCAACGGCGAGGAGCTTAAATATCGTGTGCACGATAGCGATGCCAAACATATCTATCGTAGTTCCGTTAGCAAGGTCGAATATATTGAATACGCCTACGGTCTGGAGAATCCAGCCCACAAGATAATACATACAGAGCCAGAATGTGACGCCAATCACGTTAAAGAGCAGGTGCGCTACCGCGGTTCTCTTACCGTTCTTGTTGGCGCTGATAGAAGATATCATTGCGGTAACGCATGTTCCTATGTTTTGTCCGAGAACAATCGGAATAGCAGAGCCGAAGGAGATGGCGCCCGTTACCGAGAGAGCCTGCAAAATACCGATGGACGCCGACGAGGACTGAACTATTGCAGTCAGGAGAGTTCCCGCGAGGACTCCGAGTATGGGATTGTTGAAGAGTGTGAGTATCTGTGTGAAGTTGGGGTCGTTTTTAAGACCGCTTACCGCGTCGGACATAAGAGACATTCCCACCATAAGCACCGCGAAGCCCATAAGGATAGAGCCGAGGTCCTTCTGCTTGTCCTTTTTGGAGAACATTATAAAGCAGATACCTATGAGAGCCAATATAGGCATCCATGCGTCGGGTTTTAGATAATTGAGCCAAGCGGTAGCGTCAGCGCCGCCCTCAATGCCGTTGAGTGCCGTCAACCAAGCGGTAACAGCCGTTCCCACGTTCGCGCCCATAATAACACTTATAGCTTGAGACAGGAGCATAGTGCCCGAGTTAACGAATCCCACGACCATAACCGTGGTAGCAGACGAGGACTGTATTATTGCGGTGACTCCAAGTCCCAACAAAAAGCCCTTGAGCTTGCTTGATGTGAGGTTTCCGAGTATGGTCTTAAGCTTTCTGCCCGCGCTTTTCTTAAGACCCGTGCCCATTACGTCCATTCCGTAGAGGAACAGGGCGAGACCGCAGACAAGTGATAAAATTTCGAAAATGCCCATATTTTCCTTCCTTAAATAACAGTTTTGAACAATGTTTACAGATGCGGATAACCGCATATCAAATAAATGCTACCATAAAAGCTTTAACACATTTACAAAAAAATGTAAATTTATCATTAATAATAGATATTTTGACGAAAACTCTCGTTTTAGTCAAAAAAACAAGTAAAACCCCGTCTCAATTTTTATTAAGACGGGGAACTTTATTTTAAGTAGTAATTATGAGTGCTTTTTTTGTTTTTTCTCGGAACGAAGCTCCTCGGGTAGAATTCCGACTACGACGACAACTATACAAGCGACAGCAACTGCCGCAACTGCGGATACAATGGCGTATTTGACGGCATCCTTTATTACGTCTGATGCGCGGTAGTCGTTTATACCCGCAAACGGACTGATAAGAGTGCATCTTGCCTCGCTAATGTCAGAAAGTCTTTCAACATTGGTCTCCGCAAAGTAGGGAGTAACTGATTTGATTTTGTCTATAAGGGTGTTTGCAAGCTCAGGATCGTCGATATCTACTGATATAACAAGGAAAGAGCAGTTTTGATTTTCAACCGTATCCTTGGCATCCGCGCCATCCACTATTTTTGTGTACTTAAAGGAAGTGGATTCCGTTATCACAGATACGAGGCGTTGAATTTCGCGATCTTCTCTCCACTTGGAAAGGACCTTTTCACACGCATCCTCAGCCTTATCTCTGGTGTCTATCAACAAACGCTTGGTCTTTACATATTCCTCTTCCGTTGCCTGCTTGTTTGCAATGGCAGGATCGTAGGTCTCGGATTTATATGCATCAAGTTCTGCCTTCGCTATCGCAAGAGCCGCCTCGTATTCGGCAATTTTCTCAGCGTGTGCCTCATCCTTTGCTACCTCGTCGGAGGGGGCGAGCTTGTATGTATTTAAAAGATCATATATTTCTGTATACGTAGTCTTCAAGCTGTTGTATTTCGTCTCAATAGGAGTAACCGAGTAGGGAAGAAGATCAAGCTCGCGCCTGAGCTGCGTTCTGAGCTCTCTGGCAGCATTGTATTCTTCTATCGCCGCAAGAGCGTTTTCGTAATCCTGGGCATTACACTCTTCCTTTTTGGGAAGCCCGTTTTCTTCAAGCAAAAGCTTTTCGGCAAACGTCTCGGATTGAAGAAGGGGGAGAAGCGCTTGAGACTTGTCACCGGGCTCCAGATAAAAGGTTATGTCGGTTTGGTATGACCTATCAAGGAATGACATTCCCACACCGAGAGCTCCGCCCAAAATAAAGGCAGCAAGAGCTAGGCATATAAAGAGCTTAAGCTTTCCGCGGAACAGCTTGGCAATATCCACCACTGTTAAGACGGAATTCTGGTTGTTATTGTTTTGATCCATATCTATCTCCTTTCGAGCGGGACGAAATGATTTTTAAGTATTTAACATTTCACACATACATATTATCATAAAAAAACGCATATGTCAACTGTTTTTATCTGTCAAAATATCCTGTATCAGCGGCAACGTCAAGTCGGTTTGATTTCTGATGTATTATCGCTCTGGGAGAGAATCTCTGCCATAACAAGAAAAACACAATAGAATATTTGAAAATTGGGGTAGAAGAAGAAGTTATCCACCAAAGACATTCCAAGAATCATGGCGGGGACCAGCATAATAAACAGCTTCCTGACGGAGCATTTTGTAAACGTGATCTTCAAAATTTGGAACAGGTGTATAAAAAATGCCAATATGCCGACTATTCCCATCGAGGCGGGGATCTGTACTAATATGCAGTGGTACATATTACTAAACATATTATTGAATTTGGCGTCGCCCTCGTATCCGCCCCTATCAAAGCCCACCCCAAACACGGGAGAGGATTTGAAGTGTTCAATGCCTTTTTTCCACAAAGGAAAACGGCCGCTATCGGTGAGCTTGTCCAAACGCAACAACTCAAGGATAGAACTCATAATTTCAGATAAAGGCTTTATGCGAGAGTTTACGTAAATAAGACCTATGAGAACGAGGACTGCGGATATAGCTACGTATGATCTGTTTTTCTTGGCGTTTTCGCCGCTTATAGAGCAGATTGCAATGCATCCTAATAGCATAGCTCCTCCAACGAGAATAGCTGATCTTGATGACATTATCACGGAACCGCAAAAAAACAGTACAGCCGAGACATAAGACAGACCGCTAAACCTATGATTCCTCGCAAGATACATAGCCGCGGGAATACCAAGCACGAACACGGCCGATATTATAGTTGCAACGCCCCACGACAGTGAAAGGATATTCCTGTTGATTATGGGCTCTCCTGACCAGTGAAGTATAAAAAAGTTATCGTTCGCGATGGCGCGCACTATTATGGTCAATATCTGACACAAAGCCACGTATGCGGTGCACACCATGACCTGACAAGCGTACGTTATCACGTTTTCGGAGTTGTCAAGCATGCCGCATACGGTGAAATAGATCACGGTCACGACTGCTGTCATCATAAATCCGTAAAGAAGATTGACTGGTGCGTAGCCCTCACTGAACAGTCCGTTTGTCAAAAAGGCTACGTCAAGCGCAAGGATTCCCCACGTGAAAGCTCTTTTTTTCTTGAACGCCGTTACAAAGGTTCCGTCAAAAATTATGCGTGCCAGGAAAAATCCCACAGCGATTATTCCACATGCGATTATAACGTTGAATGCCCAGGGAGCAAACGCGGATAAAGGTTGATCACCCGAGTCTCTGAAGTCTGAGAGGACTGTGTCTCTGCCAAGAGCATAGTATATCATAAG